>OCZT010008134.1_pt1 | contig 10237 bp, 8 predicted proteins | sample 1539031 | NCBI WGS metagenome assembly OCZT01 (sample SAMEA3539308, study PRJEB22396) | soil metagenome | biome: tundra; feature: field; material: soil | place: USA | collected 2010-05 | depth 0.15 m
CTAATCGGGGTGCGATGTCCGTGTCAGAGCGTGGTGCATACCGGCGCCCCGAGAAGGGGGGGTCCATCTGGAGGGTGCCGGAAGAGTCCGATCCTCGCCAGCTCGCATTGGCTCGTCGCCTGCTCCGGCTCGAGGCCTACCTGGTCCCCGCCGGGGTGGGACTCCTGGTGGGCATGGCGCTCGCCGGCGCCGGTAGCTCCCCCATCGAAGACTGGACCCTCTCCGGTGGTGCCCTGCTGCTCTGGCTCCTCCTGGTCGGGGCCGCCGTCGCGTTCTGGGTGGCGGTCAGCATCAAGCTCGGGCAGCGCGTGTGGGCGTACTGGGTGGCAGTCGCGCTCCAGGTCGGCGTGATCCTGGCGGCCGCCGTCGTCACCTACGAGGCGGTGTGGGGGCTGAGCGGGGCGCTGGTCCCCGCCCACCAGGGCGGTGTCGCCGCTCCCGGCCTCCTGGCAGTCGTCCTCCCCTTCCTCCCGCTCTTCCTGGTGCCGTGCGCGGCTCTGGTCCTGCTGCTGCACCCCGCCTCCCGCGCTGCCGCCCTACCGCTCAGCGGGCAGCCGGCCGGGGTCAGCCGATAACCGAGAAAGTCCGCTAGGAGGCGGCCTCCCCCCGCCTCCTTAGCGGGCCTCTCGGGCTCGGAGGTTCGTCCTCCCTCCCCGGGACGCCGGTCGATCTTCAAGGGAAAACCCCGATGACGACGGCCCGCGGAAGCGGTGGAATGGGTGGGTGCTCTACCCGCGAAAGCGCGCCGCGCTCGGCCACTCTCTCCCGGCCGCCTGAGACTGTCATCCCCTCTAGGAGGCCACCCGCTTCCCGGTCTCGGCGGCCGGGCTCAGCGGCTCAGCGGTTTCCCGGGAGTACCTGTAACAGATGCCGTCGGCGGGCACGTCGCACATCGCCGCCCGGTCGGCACGCTGACCGAGGTCAGGAGGCGGCTGCGTCCTCCGCCTCGGCGGTGATCCTCTCCAGCGACTCTGCGATGACCGGCTCAACCTGCGTCCTCTGTGCCGGCACCCCCGAGAGCGCCCTGCCGTTCGACGCCACCGCCACCGCCAACGGGGCGGCCATCAGTTCGTCGTGGATGTACCTGCCGCCGCGGAGCACGCTGGCGATCGCGGCCAGCACGCAGGCGCCGATGGCGAAGTCGAATGCGGCGTGCAGCCCGTCCATGAAGGGGCCGGAGATGAGGTGAGGGAAGAAGGCTCGCCCCGTCAGGTAGGCCTGCTGGGCGTGACCCAGGTGGGAGAGGACCGCCGGGCCCAGCAGGGAGGCCATCGGGTTATAGCCGAGGAAGGAGGCGAAGAGGCTGCCCACCGCCGGCAGGTGGGAGATCCTGGTGGCGTCCACCGTCGGCACGCCCTGGGTCACCAGTCCCTGGTACAGGGTGTGGGGAAGGCTGGAGGAGAGCCCGACGATGATCAGGGTGAAGAAAACTCCGATGGAGAGCACCATCGCCGAGTTCTGGAAGGTGGCCGCCATCCCGGCCCCGGCGCCGCGCTCGTTGGGCGGCAGGCTGTTCATGATCCCGGCCTGGTTGGGGGCGGCGAAGAGCCCGCTGGAGAGCCCGTAGAGGCCGAGCAGCACGGCGAACCACGCGTAGTTGAAGTTGGCCGGGAGCACCTGGAAGAGGACGAAGATCGCCGCCGACCCCGCCACCCCCAGGGTGGCGAAGAGCCGGGATCCGAAGCGGTCGGCGAGGATGCCGGCGAGCGGCCCGGCGATCAGGAAGCCCGCGGTCATGGGCAGCATGTAGATGCCCGCCCACAGCGGGGTCTCGGCGAAGCTGTAGCCGTGCTGGGGCAGCCAGATCCCCTGCAGCCAGATGATGAGGATGAACATCAAGCCGCCGCGGGCGAGCGAGGAGAGCAGGGTCGCCAGGTTGCCCGCCGCGAAGGCGCGGATGCGGAAGAGGCCGATGTGGAACATCGGCGACGCCACCCTGGTCTCGACGTAGGTGAAGAGCGCCAGGAGGGAGAGGCCGCCGATCATCGCGGTGAGGACCTGCGGGTTGCCCCAGCCCATGCTCGCCGTGCCGTAGGGGAGGATGCCGTAGGTGATGCCCACCATCAGCATCACCAGCCCGACCGCGAAGAGCAGGTTGCCCCACCAGTCGATCCGGGCCGGCCGGCGGACGCCGTTGTCGCGCAGCATCAGGAACGCCCATGAGGTGCCGAACACCCCCACCGGGACCGAGACCAGGAAGACCAGCTGCCAGGCGATCGGCCCCAGCACACCACCGAGCACCAGGCCGATGAACGACCCGGCGATCGCGGCCACCATGTTGGTCCCCAGGGCCATACCCCTCTCGTGAGGGGGGAAGGCGTCGGTGAGGATGGCGCTGGAGTTGGCCAGCAGCATGGCGCCGCCGACCCCCTGGAGCACCCGCATCAGGATCAGGTAGAGGGCTCCGGCCGACCCGCTCATCCAGGTCAGCGAGAGCAGGATCGAGAAGAACGTGAAGACCAGGAAGCCCAGGTTGTACATGCGCACCCGGCCGTAGATGTCGCCGATACGCCCGAGGGTTACCACGAGCACGGCGGTCACCACCATATAGCCCATCAGCATCCAGAGGAAGAGAGGGGTGTTGCCCGGCGCCAGCGGGTTGAGGTGGATGCCCCGGAAGATGTCGGGGAGGGCTATTAGCACGATCGACGAGTTGATCGTGGCCATGGAGATGCCCAGGGTGGTGTTGGAGAGGGCCACCCACTTGTAGCGGGGGTGATCGCGACCGATGCCGATCAGCGAGGTCCGGGTGCTCATGGTCTCCTGCTCGTGCTCAGGCTCGTGCCTCGGGTCCCGAGCTGGGGGCCCGGCGGCTGTTGGCCATCTCCGGCTGATGGGCTCTCCGCGGATGGCGCCGCCATTAAGGCTACGCGAGGAGGCCGTCGCGGCGACCGCGGGTCCGCCTCCGCCCGCGGCCACCCCTGCCCCCATGGACCTCGGCTATCTCGGGATCCGCCCCCACAGCAGGATGCGTTTGAAGGCGTAGAGGTAGGGCCGGCTGTGGGGGAGGGCGGCGACCAGCCGGCGGCGGTACTCGTCCACCAGGCTCTCGTAGGCCGGCGGGTCCATCGAGAGCCGGAAGCGGGTGAGCGAGGTGCCCTTCATCCACTCCACGACGTCCGCGGCCGAGTCGAGCCGGTGCGCGTACACCTGGAGCCGGACGTGCTGCCGCTCGAATCCGAGTGCGTCGAGCAGTCGCGCGTACTCCTCGGGGGCCAGCACGTTGGTCGCGACGGGGTCGGCAGGGGCTTCCGGACCCAGACGTTCCACGGCCAGCTCCCGCAGCACGGCGTGGGACGGATGGTCGGCGTTGGACGGCACCTGGACTGCGAGCTGGCCACCTTCGGCGAGTGAGCTTCGCCAGCGCTCCAGCACCGCGGGATGGTGGGGCACCCACTGCAGGGCCGCGTTGCTGAAGACGACGTCGAAGCCGGAGCCGCTCCAGGTGGAGAGATCGGCGGAGATGAATGTCACGCCGCCTCCGGCGTGGGTGGCGGCCCGCGCCAGCATCGATTCGGAGAGGTCGACCCCGGTGGTGGTCGCCGCCCCGAGCTCCCGGTGGAGCGCGCTGGTGAGCCGCCCGTCGCCGCAGCCGAGGTCGGCCACCCGCGGCGACGGCACGGGCTCGACCAGCGAGCGGAGGTCCCGGAAGGGCTGCTCCCGCTCCCCCGCAAAGCGGTTGTACTGCTCGGGATCCCACTGCGAGCCCGGTGTCGGGGTGCCGCTGTTCATCCGCTCGGGGAGGGTACCAGCGGCGGCAGGCACCCCGGCGCTCCCCGGCGACCCAGCGGAGCCATACCTCGCCCCCGCACATGCCGATCCTCTTCTGCGACCTCGACAACATCCTGATCGACAGGGCGGCGGGATACCGGGCCTGGGCCGAGCACTATGTGGCAGCCCTCGGCCGCGACCCCGAGGAGGTCGAATGGCTGGTGAGCATCGACCACGACGGGATGCGCGCTCAGGACCGATCTTCGAGGAGGTCCGGGCTCGGTGGGGCATCGATGCCCCGGTGACGGAGCTCGTCGAGCGGTACCGCAGCGAATACCCGGCATTCGTACCGGTGTCGTACGTGGAGTTCGAGCCCCAGGGCGTCAACGGGATCGTGGCAAACCCGGCTTGGTATCGAGCGCAGAACCTCAAGGTGCTCGTGCAGACCGCTCCTTACACGATCTACGACGTCCGCCCTCTGTGGTCATCGCCCGGTTAGCCAGGCGCGAAGGTGGGCTCCTGCGGGCCTCGATCGCCGTTGGCGGGCCCGCGGCGGCTAACTGACGCTCACCATCTCGGGCTCCTCGTCTCGGACCTGAGGGGCAGCCTCCCCGGCCTGCCGGTGACTGCCCCGCAGCGGGAGCTCGCGCATCACCAGGGTGGCGAGGAAGCCGAGCACCGCTCCGACGAGCGCCACCCAGAAGACGCCGCCGAGCGCCAGGGACATCGCGTTGTGGAGGGCGCCGACGATCTGGGGGAGGTAGGGACGCACCTCGGCGCGCGCCGCCGCCGGCACCGCGTGCAGGATGGTCTGGCCCAGGTTGCCCACCGACGCGATGTTGTTCTCGGAGAAGGTGCCGCTCCCCGAGAAATGGGCGGTCAGCTGGCTGGGGAGGTGGGCGGCGCTCAGCTGCTTGGGCATCTGCGTGGAGAGCCCCTGGCTGAAGACGGTGCCGGCGATCGCCAGCCCGACCATGCCGCCCACCTGGCGGAGGAAGGTGAGGGTGCTGGTCGCCGTCCCCAACCGCTCGCGGGGCGCCGCGTTCTGGATGACCACGGTGAAGACCGACATCGAGGGCCCGATCCCCAGGCCGGTGAGCGCCAGCCAGAGCCAGAGGGTGGGGGTCGCCGTGGACGGGCTCAGGTGGGTCATCAGGAAGCTGCCGACGATCAGGACGCCGAGGCCGATCAGGAGCAGCGCCTTGTACCGGCCAGTCCGGGTCAGGTAAAAGCCCGCGCCGACGCTGGTGGCGATCAGTCCCAGCAGGAGTGGCCACATCGAGTACCCGGACGCGGTGGCACTCACCCCCTTGACCACCTGGTAGTAGAGGGGGATGAAGATGACCGCCGCGAACATGCACGACGCGACCATGAAGACGGCGACGTTGGTGGCGGCCAGTGTCCGGGTGGAGAAGAGGTCGAGGGGGATGATCGGCTGTCGGACGTGTGCCTCGTTGACGATGAAGGCCGCCATGATCGCCAGCCCGACCAGGATCAGTCCGCCGACCTGCCACGCGGTCCACCCGTAGAGGTTGCCGCTCGCGTCGGTCAGCCCCTTGAAGGTGAGGCCGATGAGGAGGGGCACCACCCCGACCGTGAAGATGGCGATGCCGGAGAAGTCGAGATCGCGCAGCCGGGCCGCGGTGGTCTTGAGGTTGGGGAGGCGGGTGGAGATGGCGTACAGGGCCACGATCCCGACCGGAAGGTTCACGTAGAAGATCCAGTGCCAGCTGATGTCGTCGGTGATGACCCCGCCGAGGAAGGGGCCGACGATGAAGCTGAGGCCAAAGACGGCGCCGAACAGCCCCTGGTACCGGCCACGCTCGCGGGGCGTGAAGAGGTCACCGATCACGGCAAGGGCGATGGGGAAGAGCGCCCCGGCCCCGCATCCCTGAAGGGCTCGGAAGACGATCAGCTCGCCCATGCTCTGAGAGAGCCCGGAGAGGGCCGACCCGGTCAGGAAGATGACGATGCCCACGATCAGCATCCGCTGCCTCCCGAAGACGTCGCCGAGCTTGCCGTAGATCGGAACCGTGATCGTGCTGGTGAGCAGGTAGGCGGTGACCACCCAGGTGTAGAGGTCACTGCCCCGAAGGTCGCTGACGATCCGGGGCAGGGCGACGCCGACGATGGTCTGGTCCAGGGCGCCCAGGAAGAGGCCGATGAGGACCGCCACCATGACGATCACCTTCTCCCGGGTGGGCAGGTCGAGGGTGGCGTGCTCGGTCCGGTCGGAGAGAGTCGCGCGCACGTGTTCAGACACGTCGAATCTCCTGGGTGTGGACTCCACCTCCAAGTTTGCACCGTCGGGGCCGCGGCGCCGCGCGCCCGGGATGCCTCCAGCTTGGCCCGATGGGCCGGGTACACTGCGCCGATGAGGTCGCCCACCTCCAAAGCGCCCCGAAACGGCGACGCGGCGACCCGGGAGACGATCCGCGCCGCCGGGCTCCGGGCCACGCCCCAGCGCCTCGCCGTCCTCTTCGTTGTCGCACGCGCCGGGGGCGCCCATCTGAGCGCTGACGACGTCTGGCTGAGGCTCCGGGAGGGGAGCGGCGAGATGGATCGCTCCACCGTCTACCGGGTGCTGGCCGATCTCACCGAGGCAGGACTGCTGGAGCAGGTGCGGCTCGGCGACGGCGTCTCCCGCTTCGAAATCCAGGAGGTCGCCCATCACCACGCCGTCTGCACGCGCTGCGGCGCCACCGAGGATGTGAGCGTCCCGGCCGTCCACGCCCTGGGCTCCCGGCTGCGCCGTGACACGGGGTTCGTGCTCGGCCATCACCCCCTCCTCCTCCCCGGTCTCTGCGCGACCTGCGCCCTCTCGCGGGATTGAACGGACCTGTTCATCGCTGAGGCGGTTCTGTCACTCCGCAATCGCAGGCGCGCAACGGGGGCGGCCTATGGTCATTTGGTAGCTGTGCCGTCCAGCCCCGGAGTGGGGGCTGGTCATCCGGAGTCACTGACGTGCAGATCGGTCGGGTCGGTCAGGGAATCTCCCGCCCTTCGCCATTCGACAGGTGGCGCCGGCGTCGTGGCGATGACGTGCCGTCCGGTGGAGGGGGTGGACCGATGCCGGGCGTCCCGGCGGCGGATGTCCCGCCGGTCCCAAGGCGTGCCGTGAACCTCACGGTCATGACCAACGACGAGATCGAGCGTCACCTGACCGGCCTGTTTGGCCGCCGCGGATACACGGTGTGGCCGGTGCCGAGCCGTGGTGAGGTGGCCGCCGCCCTCCTCATCTGCAGGGGCGAGCAGGGTGTCGTCGTCCAGGTCAAGCGCTGGAACGCCGCGCTGGGGCCCGAGGTCATCCGCGCCATCGTCGCCGCGGTCCAGTATCACGCTGGCACTCTCGGCCGGCTCGGCTGCTCGCAGATCGGTGGCATGGTCGTCAGCACCGCGACGTTCAACGACGAGGCCCGCGAGATGGCCGCCGCGTCCGGGGTCCTGCTCTGGGACAGGCCGGAGCTGGAGGCCCAGATCCAGGCCGACCTGGCCCGGCCAGGTGGGAACGACCCTCGAGGCGGTCGGGCCTGACCCCTGGCGCGCCCGCGTGATGTCCCTCTGAAGGGAGCCGCGCGGCAGCGACGAGCTGCTAGCCTCCCGCTCCGATCCGGCCCGTGGACGGCTCGGTCATCGCCTCCGGGTCGAGCAGCTCGTCCAGCTCCTCCTCCGTGAGGGTGGTCTGCTCTCGGGCCACCTCGCGCACCGTGCGGCCGCTGGAGAACGCCTCCTTGGCGATGCGGGCGGCGCTGTCGTAGCCGATCCGGGGAGCGAGCCCGGTGCAGGTCATCAGGCCCCGCTCCACCAACCGGGGACCGTTCCCGGTCGACGTGATGCCGTCCACCGCCCGGGTGGCGAAGTTGGCGGCCGCGGCGGCCAGGATGGCGATCGACTCGAGGAGATCGTAGGCGGCCACCGGCATCATCACGTTGAGCTCGAGCAGGGAGCCGGCCGCCCCCGCGAAGGCGATGGTGGCGTCGTTGCCCACCACCTGCGCGGCCACCATGGTGAGCGACTCGGCGATGACCGGGTTGACCTTTCCCGGCATGATCGACGACCCGGGCTGCACCTCGGGCAGGGCGATCTCCGCGATCCCCGCCCGGGGGCCGCAGGCGAGCAGGCGGATGTCGGCGGCGATCGCGTAGAGGGAGACGGCGACGCTGCGCAGGGCGCCATGGGCGGCCACGACCCCGTCCAGGGTCCCCTGGGCCTGGAAGTGGTTGTCGGACTCCCGGAAGGGAAGGCCGCAGCTCCCGGCGAGCCCGGCGATGACCCGTCCGGCGAACTCGGGATGAGAGTTGACCCCCGTGCCGACGGCGGTCCCCCCCAGGGCCAGCTCGCAGAGCTCGTCGAGTGCCTGACGGCAGCGCCGCCCGGCCCGCTCCACCTGCCCCGCCCAGCCGAGGAACTCCTGCCCCAACCGGATCGGGGTGGCGTCCTGGAGGTGGGTGCGCCCGGTCTTGACGATCGGCCAGAGCTCCCGGCTCTTGGTCCGGAGCGAGGTCTCCAGGATCTCCAGGGCCGGGAGGAGGTCGCGCGACAGCGTGACCGCGCCGGCGACGTGGATCGCGGTGGGGATGACGTCGTTGGACGACTGGCAGAGGTTGACGTGGTCGTTGGGGTGGACCGGGGTGCGCGATCCGAGGGTGCCGCCGAGCAGCTCGATCGCCCGGTTGCCGATCACCTCGTTGGCATTCATGTTGGTAGAGGTGCCGCTGCCGGTCTGGAAGACGTCGACCACGAACTCGGCGTCGAACCTGCCGTCCGCCACCTCCTGGGCGGCTTGCGCGATCGCCTTGCTGAGGCGGCGGTCGAGCAACCCCAGCTCAGTGTTGACGAGCGCGGCCTGGCGCTTGATCAGACCGAGGGCCCGGATGAAGTCGCGGGGGAGGCGCAGCGGGCTGATCGGGAAGTTGAGCTTGGCCCGCATCGTGCTGGCGCCGTAATAGGCGCCGGCCGGGACCTCCAGTTCACCCATCGAGTCGCGCTCGCGGCGGGAGGCGGGGGGGCCGCTCTCGGCCATCAGCGCCGCTCGCTCCTCGGGACGATGATCTCGAACTCCGCTCCCGTGCCCGGCTCCGATCGGGCGGAGACGCTGCCGCCGTGGCGCTCTGCCACGGTCTTGACAATGTAGAGGCCGAGGCCGCTGCCCGGAACCTTGCGGTGGCGCTCGGCCACCGAGCGGTAGTACTTCTCGAAGAGCCTGTCAGTTTCCTCGGGGGCGAAGCCCGGGCCCTGGTCGCGGACCGCCATGTGGATCATGTCGTCCTGCTGCCAGCCCCGGATCGTGATGGTCGAGCCGTTGGGGGCATGCTTGACGGCGTTGCCCAGGATGTTGGTCAGGGCGAGGGTCAGCCGTCGGCGATCGCCCCGGAAGGTGACGTCCGGCGCCACGTCCTGGGCCAGCGTGCAGTCCCGGAGCTTGGACTCCATCATCACCGTCTCGATGGCCCCGGCGACCAGGTCGGTGAGGCCGGTCGGCTCGATGGTCAGCTTGTCGTCGGGGTCCTCCAGACGGGAGAGCTCGGCGAGCGCGTTGACCATCCGCACCATCATCTCGGTGCTCGCCGTGATCCCGTCGATGGCCACCGTCGCGCTGTCCGGCATCTGGCCGAGCATCCCGGTCGAGAGCAGCTGGCCGTAGCTGTTGAGGATGGTGAGCGGCCGGCGCAGCTCGTGCATGGTGATGGAGAGCGAGGTTCCTCTGGCGCTTCTCGCCGTGGTCATCGCCGAGATCTGCTGGGCGAGCCGCCGGGCCACCGTCACGCTCAGCCGGGTGGCGATGACGGTCAGGTCCTCGGCGGTGTCCAGGGCGAGGGAGAGCTGGGACTCCGTGTCGAGGCCCGCCTCGATCGCCGCCTTGGCCGTCGCCGGGCGGAGCGCGGCGAGGTGGAGGAGAGCCTTCTCCAGGTGCTGGTCAAGCTCGAACGCCTTGTCGAAGTCGACCTCATAAAAGGCCATCAGCGGCCCCACGTCGTCCGCGGAGAGAGCCACCAGGCAGGCGCTCAGGAACTGGCGTGGGCTCCGGGTGCCACCGCCGGTCCGCTGCTCGGGCGCGCTCCCCTGGAGCTGAGCCCAGATCTCGGCGACGCGTTCGGAATGGGCGGCGAGGAAGTCGGCGAGCTGGCCAGTCATTGCCCCGCCGAGTGTACACGCGCCTGGAGCGAACGGCTGTGACGGTGCGGGTGAGAGGCTTTGGGTCCCCATTGGGCCGGACACTGCAGTCCGGGCGGGGTGGCCGGCCCCTGGGCGCCGCGGCCTCACCGGGCTCCCAGCGCGACTGAACAGCCGCGCCGGCTGGCCAGCGGCAGAGCGCCAGTGCGCGGATCCCCTCCCGTTACTCCCGAGCCGGCTCGTAGAAGAGCATCTGATTGGCCTGGAAGTGGAGGTCGATCTTGGTGGTCGGTCCGTTCCGGTTCTTCTCCACCAGCAGCTCGGTCACCGACTTGTCGATGTCGTCCTTGTGCATTCCCGGACGGTAGAGGAACAGCACGACGTCCGCGTCCTGCTCGATACTGTTATGGAC
>OCZT010008135.1_pt1 | contig 10237 bp, 8 predicted proteins | sample 1539031 | NCBI WGS metagenome assembly OCZT01 (sample SAMEA3539308, study PRJEB22396) | soil metagenome | biome: tundra; feature: field; material: soil | place: USA | collected 2010-05 | depth 0.15 m
CCGCTGGATCGCCTTCTCCCACCAGCTCATCCACCACGGCCGCCAAGTCTGCAACGCCCGCAAACCCAAGTGCAACCGCTGCAACCTGGAGCAGCTCTGCACGTCGAAGGAGAAGACGTGGCAGAGTTAGCGGAGCAGGCGGTGTTGGCGGAGTTAGCCAGTCAGCAATGCAAAACCCGCTCTACTGCGGCGATCAGGCCGGGAATGTCAGAAGGCTCAGCCTCAGCCGCCGGCGCCCAACCCAGGTCGCGCAGCGTCTGGCTGGTAATGGGCCCAATGGAGACCGCAGGAACCGCCGCAAACGGCCAAGCAACTCCAGCCTGACGAGCAGCCTCGGCCAGATGCGTTGCGCTGGAGCTGCTGGTAAAGGTGGCCGCATCCAGCCCTTCGGCGACCGCCTTGCGCAGCTGCTCCGGCGCGGCCTCGGGCAGGACGTTCCGGTAAGCGTCCACCACATCGACCTCAGCGCCTGCCGCCCGCAAGGCGTCAGGAATCACGTCCCGGGCAACGGCGGCCCGCGCCAGAAGAATTCTTTGCCCTGCGGCTCGAGCCAACAATCCTTCAACCAAACTTTCGGCCACGTATGATTCTGGAACGAAAGTAAGTATGAAGCCCGCCCTGCGCGCTGCCACAGCAGTCGCTTCCCCCACCGCCGCCACCTTCAAACCTGCCGGTGGTACGAGTCCAACTCCCGACTCCGCCGCACGCTCAACAAGCGCCCGAACCGAATTTGCGCTTGTCAAGATCAGCCAGTCGTAACCACTAAGCCTCTGAATAGCGGAATCCAGCGGATCAAAGCTTACCGGTGGGCGAATCTCCAGCACCGGAACCTCGACCGGCTCGGCTCCCAGCGCTCGCAGCCCCTCGCTGAGCTTGCCGGCCTGATGCAAGGCACGGGTCACCAGAACTCGCCGCCCCGCCAACGGCAGCGAGCTCACCGCAAGCCCCCGCCTGCTGCAGCCGCAAGAAGCGGCCCTGCTCCTGCTTCGATCAGTTTTTGCGCCACCAGCCGCCCCAGTGCAACTGGGTCCGCGTCGGCCCTGGGCGCGCGATGATAGACGCGCACAGCCGTCCCGGTCTCCGGAGCGGCGACGACGGCAAAAATCTCATCCCACTCACCTTCCCCGGCGCCAACAGTCTCATTCAGCCCCGGCCGGCAGTGGATGCCAATGGGCACCTGACAACCGCCGCCCAGAGCAGCCAAAGCAGCCCGCTCGGCGGTCACGGCAAAGCGCGTCGCCGCATGGTCGAGGAACGCAACCGCCGCAATCGTCGCAGCGTCGTCCTTCCGGGTCTCGATGCCCAGCGACCCCTGCCCAGCTGCAGGACAAAAGTCCTTTGGTTCCAGCCTTTCGCGAACCCACTCGGTCTTTTCCAGCCGATCCAGCCCCGCCGCCGCCAGCAGCATCGCCTCCACCTGCCCCTCGGCCAGCTTGCGCAACCGGGTGTCCACGTTGCCGCGAAACTCGACGGCCTCGATATCCGGCCGCAACGCCTTCAACTGTGCCCGCCGCCGCTGGCTGCTGGTACCCACGCGCGCGCCCTGGGGCAAAGCCGCAAGATTTTCAAACCTCACCGAAACAAACACGTCCCTCGGATCGACGCGCGGGGGCGTGGCCGCCAGCGCAAACAGCTCCGGCAACTCGGTGGGCAGGTCCTTGAGCGAATGCACGGCCAGGTCCACACGTCCCTCGGCCAGCGCCTCCTCGATCTCCTTGGTGAACATGCCTTTGGACCCGACCTGGGCAAAGGTCACCTCTTGCAGCCGGTCGCCGGTCGTCTTGATAATCTGAATCTCGACAGAATGGCCCTGGCCGCGGAGCAGCCCTGCAATGTGGTTTGCCTGCCACAAGGCCAGTTGCGAGCCGCGGCTTCCGATGCGCAGGTTCATTGGTGGCCCACCCCGCTGGTCTCGCTCACTTGTGCTCCCTCAGCTCTCTCTGTTTCAGGATTCGGTGCGCCCGCCCCAATCTCAGCCGCGGCGCCCTCCGGTTCCGCTTCCCGGCCGGCGCCGGCGGGCAGCGACCAGGTCTCGCAGAGCGTTTCCAGCCGGACAGAATCGTTCTCGCGGGCAGCCTGCTTGAGCGCCTGCATGGGCGGGTGGAGAAACTTGTTGACCAGCCCGCGGGTCAGCGCCTCGACCGCCGCGACCTGCTCCGCGCTCAGCGAACCCAGCCGGGCCTGCGCGCGCTTGAGCTCCGCCTGGCGAATCTCCTCGGCCTGGTGTTGCAGCGCCACGATGGCCGGAGCCACGTTCACGGTGCGCTGCCGCTGGTGGAATCGCTCCACCTCGCCGGCAATCAGCGTTTCGGCGTCGCTGGCCTCGCGGCTGCGCTCGGCCATGTGCGCTGCGGCCACCTGCTGCAGGTCGTCGATGTCGTAAACAAAGATGCCTTCGAGCTTGCCCATCGCCGGGTCCACGTCGCGGGGCACGGCAATGTCGATAAAAAACATGGGCCGGTTGCGGCGGCGATGCAGAAACGCCTGGCCGTGCTCGCGTCGGAAGATGGGGTGCGGCGCGCCGGTCGAGCTGATCACGATATCGGCCTGGCTGGCCGCCTCGTAAAGCTGGTCGAATGGGATGACTTGGCCCTGAAACGTCTCCGCCATCCGCCGGGCGCGCTCCAGGGTGCGGTTGGTCACCAGAATCGCTCCCGCCCCCTGCTGGACCAGATGCCGCGCGGCCAGTTCGCTCATCTTGCCGGCGCCTACTAAAAAAACGGTGCGGCCCTGGAGGGACCCAAAAATCTTGCGCGCCAGTTCCACGGCCACCGAAGCGATGGAAACCGAGTTCGCCCCAATCTCCGTCTCGGAACGGACTTTTTTTGCGGCGGCGAAGGCGCTCTGCAACAGATGTTCGAGCTGGCCGCCCACGGTGCCCGAGGCGCGTGCCACGGCGAAGGCCTCTTTAACTTGGCCGAGAATCTGCGGCTCACCCACCACCATCGAGTCCAGGCTGGCGGCCACACGAAATAGATGGCGCACGGCCTCCTGGTCGCGGTGTTCGTAAATGTGGGGGCCGAGCACCGCCGGATTTAGGCCGAAGTACCTGGATAAAAAGCCGCTTAGCTCGACATCGGAGCTGTCTATAGCGGCCAGAATTTCCACGCGGTTGCAGGTGGAGACGATCATGCACTCGGTCACGCCCGGCACAGCCGCCAGGGCCCGGATGGTCTCCGGCAGATCGTCGCGGGAGATGGCGATGCGCTCGCGCAGCTCGATGGGCGCGGTCTTGTGGTTGACGCCGATGAGGGTCAGGGTCATCGCGGACCGTACCTGTGTACGTGACTGAAAACATTGGTGATAAGCACACCCAGCATCACGAGGAAGACGGCGCCGGAGAGGTAGGCGGCACGGCGGCCGCGGAGGCCGGCGCTGCGGCGAACGAAAAGCAGCGTGACGTAAACGGCCCATAGGACGAAGGAGGCGATGACCTTGGGGTCGCGAAAATAGGCGGCGCCGAGGACGGTTTCCTGGGCCAAAACCGAGCCGATGACCAGGCCGACGGTCATGCAGGGAAAGCCGAATTCGAGGGTGGCGTGGGCGATGCGCTCCAGGGTGTCGAGAGGCGGCAGCCAGTCCAGAGGAAGCCACCAGGAGTCCTCGCCGGGTTTGTGTTTACTCTTCAGGCGGCGCTCCTGGACGAGGTAGAGCACTGAGGCCAGGAGGCTGAAGCCGAGGGCGACATAGGCCGCCAGCAGCGCCGCAATGTGGGCCACCAGCCAACTGATGCGCACCCCTTCGGAGGGGAAAACGTAGCGCTCAGTGCCTAGGGCGGGCACAAAAACCGTGAAAAATGTGATCGGTAAGACGAAGATTCCAAGAGAGATAGCGTCGTAGAGCCACCAGACGAGGAAAAACAGGCCGGCCACGGAAAAGCCCAGCAGCGACTCGACCTCGCGGACGCCGACGGGCATCCAGCGATGGGCCTGGACAAGCATTTCGACGGCCGAGACGAAGTGGAAGAAGAAGGCCAGGCCGGCCAGGTGGACGCAAGTCTTGCGCCAGCGGACGATGCCATAGAGCACGGCCGGGAAGACGGCGACAGATGCCGCCGCATAGAGGATCGCCGCAACTCGGAGCCAGAGGAGGTACATCTCGTCCTTCACATTAAAGGTGCAAATGAACAGTATACTGTGACGCTAATCACTCACCGGCGGCTCAGGCTCAGACCCTCGCTGGGTGGGGCGGATGAGGGTTGCATCTTTCAAAATGGGGAGAGGTTGCCGATTTATGGCTACTTATGGACATGGTTTTGGGGTGCGTTTATGGACATATATGGCCATTTTTATGTACATGATTCTGGGGGCGCCGTCGCGTCTGGGGGTGTCGGCTTTCAGTTGTCGTTCGTCAGTTGTCAGTAAGGGGGCGGGCTAGCGAGTCGGGAAGTCGGCGGCCCGACGGGTCGACAAATCAGGGGCGCCCTGAAGGGGATCGCTTCCCAGGTTTCGAAAGCCGGACCTGGGGTGCCCGGCGAGTCATTCCCTCAGGGGGCTAAAGCCCGGCTGATTTTGCTGGGTTCGTGTACGGGCTGAACAGGCTGCGGAAAAAGGGGGGAATAGCGAGCGAATTCCCCAAAAGCATACCTCAGGGGCTAAAGCCCGCGCTGATTCTGCTGGCTTTATGCCGGGACTAAAGTCCCGACCTACCGCCCAACGAGTTTTCCGCAACCTGTGAAGCCCGTACTCTTCAAGACATCAACCTGTTCAGAGGCTCCCTACAGGGCGGCTTTCAGCACCTCGAGGCCGGCGCGGGAGACCTGGACATCGTCCTCCGACTTGCCGCCGCTGAAGGCTACGATCACGTAGCCGGTCTTCGTGCGGGCAATCACGCCGCCCTGCCAGCCGAATTCGCCGGTCATGGGCGGGCGCGTGGCTGCGCCGCTGTTTTGAAGCGTGTCGGCCATCTCGGCGGCCTTGGCGTAGGCGATGGCCAGCAGGTTGTTGCCCTTTTCGGTTGCCGAGGGCGCATCCTTCATCCGGCCCACCACGGCCATCTTTGAGGTCCAGCCCTGGATGGTGTCGCCCTCGGCATAGGCCACCACCGCGACTCCGCCGATCTTGAGTTCGGCGGCGCGCTTCTTCATGGCTTCGAGCGCCGCGCCGGTCAGGGCATCGAGTTTCTTCGCGCTGACGGGCTTGTGGGCGTCCGCCGCGCGGAGGTGTCCTTCGCTGGCGGCGAGGCTCACCACGAGCAGGATTGCTATTGCGAGCAGGCGGGTCTTCATTGTTTTCCTCTCCGATTGGCCAAAGTTCCGCGGCGATTTGCGCCCGGTTCGTCAACGGAGAATTGTACTCTGCGGGCGCTTTTTGTTCTTGCTGGAGATGAGCAGGCGGGGCGGGATTATGAGCAGTTCGATCTTGCCGCCTGGCGCATATATTCGACTCCTACCATATAATGCTTGCCGAAACAAACAACGCATACCGAAGTCTTTCAAGGAGCCGCAAAAAATGGCCTTTAAGAAGCGCCGCATGATGTTCATACCCGAGGTAAATTCATCCTCATTTGTTTTCTTCTTTGAGCGGGGGAACAGCGGGACAAGTTGGAGCATCCGGGATTACTCGATAAGGAACCGGGTGAAGGAGTACGGCCCTCGCGATTGAGGCACCCGGCGTTCTGCCGTAGTTGATCATGGAACCGGCGTTCCCTCGGGGGCTAAAGCCCTCGTCGGTTCTGAGCGATCTGAGGCGCGGCTAAAGCTGTGCCCTTTCAAAGCCACGGCCGGATTCCAGGCCAGATGACGCGCTCCATGCAACGGCTGAGCGCCCTTCAACCTCACGGGCATCGGCGCGGATTGGGCCGGGCGACGGCAGTGGAGCGAGCAGGTGGGCGCGCGGCCACGGTAAGCTAGTAGCCAACGTGATCAGGGAAGACAAACCGCCCGCGGCTCCGCTGATTCCTCATTTGGACAAGGAGCCTGCCGAGGTGACGCCGCCGATGCACACCCCCGGCCAAGACCCGTCGGCGGGTGCTCCGCACTTTCCTCCTTTGGACGAGGGTTCTGCCGAAGAGGCGCCGCCCATCCAGCCCACCGACAAGGGGCCGGGGGAGCTGACGCCGTTCATGCGCCAGTGGACGGCGGCCAAGAGGGAGAATCCGGATGCGCTGCTGTTTTTCAGGATGGGGGATTTCTACGAGCTGTTCTACGACGATGCGGTGACGGTGAGCCGGGAGTTGCAACTGACGCTGACGGCGCGGGACCGGGAGCGGAATCAGCCGATGTGCGGGGTTCCCTATCACGCGGTGGATGGGTATTTGACGCGCCTGTTGCGGCAGGGGTACCGCATCGCCATCTGCGACCAGATGGAGGACCCCAAGCTCACCAAGAAGATTGTCCGGCGGGAGGTTACGCGGGTGCTCTCGCCGGGGACGGCTCTGGATGCCGGGCTGGGACAGGAGCAGAACAACTTTCTGGCGGCTTATTTCGAGCTGGGGGGCGGGGCTAAAGAGGCTGCGGGCGAGGTTGGGAAGAGACATCCCTCAGGGGCTAAAGTCCGCTCCGATTCGGCTTCGATGATGTACGGGCTAAAGCCCGTACCCTTCACCGGAGAGCCGGCTGGCGAAGACTCCGAAAAGCATACCTCAGGGGCTAAAGCCCCCGGCGATGCTGCTCGGCCAATGTACGGGCTGAAGCCCGTACTCTTCACGGAAATGGGGCGCGGTGCCGTTAAGCATGGAAGCGCAGCCGGGCTGGTGTGCGCGGTGGCGCTGCTGGACGTTTCTACGGGGGAGTTTCGGACGGCGGAGTTTCAGGGTGTGACCGCGCGGCAGCAGGCTGTGGATGAGATCGTGAAGGCGGGGTCGAGCGAGGTGCTGGTGGCTACGAGCGCGGAGTTGCCGGCGCAACTGGAACGGATTGCAGCGCGGACGAGGGTCCCGGACTGGGTCTGGACGCGGGAGTTTGCGGTTCCGCTGGTGGAGCGGCAACTGAATGTGCGGTCGCTCGAAGGGTTTGGGCTGGTCGGGCATGAGGCGGCGGCGATTGCGGCCGGGGCGGTGCTGCACTACGTGAGGACTACGCAGCGCAACGAGGCGCTGCACGTGGATGGCTTGAAGTTTGAGGAGCACTCGACGGCGCTGGAGCTGGACCAGGTGACGGTGCGGAACCTGGAGCTGGTGGAACCGCTGTTTGCGGGGCAGGACAGCCGGACAACGCTGTTTCACACGCTGGATGCGTGCCAGACGCCGATGGGCAAGCGGCTGCTGCGGGCGACGATTCTGCGGCCGCTGGTGGACGCTGGGGCGTTGGAGGCTCGCTATGAGGCGGTCGGCGAGGCGCATGGGGACCTGGTGCGGCGCGAGGAGATTCGGCGGGCTTTTTCGGGACTTTTGGACCTGGAGCGGTTGTTGGCGCGGCTGTCTTTGGATTCAGCGGGCCCCAGGGATGTGCGGGCGCTGGCGGCGAGCTTGAGCCGTCTGCCGGGGTTGAAGACGGCGCTCGTGGCGATGCGGGCGGCGCGGTGGCGGGAGCTTGCCGGGCGGCTGGACACGCTGGACGACGTGACGGCGCGGATTCGAGGGACGCTGGTCGAGGAGCCTCCGCTGACGCTGGTGGATGGCGGGGCGATTGCGGCGGGGGTGGATGGGGAGTTAGACGAGTTACGGGCGATTTCGAGGACCGGCAAGCAGCAGATTGCGGCGATCGAGGAGCGGGAGCGGGAGCGGACCGGGATCGGTTCGCTGAAGGTAAGGTATAACTCGGTATTCGGGTATTACATCGAGATAACTAAAGCGAACAGGTCGCTGGCTCCGGCCGATTATGAGCGCAAACAGACTCTGGTCAATGCGGAGCGGTTTACGACGCCGGAGCTGAAGGAGTATGAGCGCAAGATACTGATGGCGCACGAGCGGTCGATCGAGATTGAGAAGCGGATTTTTGCCGAGTTACGGCGGTCGGTGCTGGAGGCGGCGGGGCGGATAAGGCGGAGCTCCGCTGCTGTGGCCGAGGCCGACCTGCTGGCAAACTTTGCGCACCTGGCGGCGGGGCGGCGGTATGTGCGGCCGCGGCTGGTAGAAGAGCCGGTAATCGAGGCGGTGGCGGGCCGCCATCCGGTGATTGAGCAGTGGATGGAGGAAACGCGCGAGGGAAGGTTCATTGCCAACGACTTGTATCTGAGTGCGGCGGGCGAGGGGCCGAGCTTGCTGCTGATAACTGGACCTAACATGGGCGGCAAGAGCACTTATTTGCGCCAGGCGGCGATGCTGGTGCTGATGGCGCAGATGGGCAGCTTTGTGCCGGCCGAGAGTTTGCGGTTTGGGCTGGTGGACCGGATTTATACGCGCATCGGGGCGAGCGACAACGTGGCGCGGGGCCGTTCGACGTTCATGGTGGAGATGACGGAGACGGCGACGATTTTGAATACGGCGACCGGCAGATCGCTGATCCTGCTGGATGAGATGGGGCGCGGAACGGCGACGTTTGACGGGCTTTCGCTGGCGTGGGCGACGGTGGAGTATCTTCATGCCGAGACCGGGGCGCGGACGCTGTTTGCGACGCACTACCACGAGTTGACGATGCTGGCCGAGAAGCTCAAACGGGTGCGGAATCTTCGCGTGGGCGTGAAAGAGGCGGCGGACGGGATTGTGTTTCTGCATAACATCGAGCCGGGGGCGGCAAGCAAGAGTTATGGGATTGAAGTGGCGCGCCTGGCGGGGTTGCCCGCGGCGGTCATCGAGCGGGCCAAGCATGTGCTGCGGCAGCACGAGAAGCAGGAGCGGCAGAGCGTGCAGGTGGAAACGGCCGCGGAACCGATGCAGTTGACGATTTTTACTCCGCTGTCGCAACGGATTGTGGACCGGATCGAGGCGACGGATGTGAACTCGCTGACGCCGCTGCAGGCGCTGAATCTGCTGGAGGAGTTGCAGCAGGAATTGAAGGAGAAGGGATGAAGAACGAGGGAACAGGGAATAGGGTTGCAGCGAGAGCTATAGCATTTTCAGAGATAGTGGGATGCAGGACCAATACCAAGAATCCTGCTGCCCACCCTTCGCATTTTTTCCTCGAAAGGCCGCGAAGGATGGGGCACCCAGATTTCAGTGACGGTGAAAATGCTTTAAAGGAGCGGCAATGAAAGCGACTCTGCGGCAGGCGGCGGGGAGTTTGCTGGTGGTGGGACTGGAGGGCACGGAGTTGACCGGCCTTGAGCGTGCGTGGCTGAGGCTGGTGCGGCCGGGGGGGGTGATTCTGTTCCGGCGCAACATTGTGGAGGCCAGGCAGACGCGGGCGCTGCTGGGCGAGGCTACGGGGTTGTGCGCCGCCAACAGTTTTCGCTGCGTGGACGTGGAAGGCGGAACGGTGGACCGGCTGCGGGATGCGCTGGCGCCGATGCCTTCGGCACAGGCGGTGGCGGAGGCGGCGCGGCGGACGGGCCGCGGTGCGGTTATTCGCGAACAGGGTGAGCTGATTGCACAGGGAGTGAAGGCCTTCGGCTTCAACACGACGCTGGCGCCGGTGGTGGACCTGGCGTTGCCGGAGTCGGCCGAGGTGATGGGCACGCGTTCCGCTGCGGCGACGGCGGAGGGGGTGGTCGATTATGCGCGCAACTTTCTGGCTGGCCTGGCGGCGCAGGGGGTTGTGGGCTGCGGCAAACATTTCCCTGGGTTGGGCGGCGGGACGCTCGATTCGCATCTGGAAACCCCAGTGATCCGGCACAGCGGCCGCAAGTTGTGGGATAAGCACTTGGCGCCCTATCGCGAACTGCGCAACGAGCTGCCGATGGTCATGGTGAACCATGCGGCCTATCCGGATACGCCGGGCAAGGATCGGCCCGCGAGCGCGTCGCCTTATTGGATTACGACGGTGCTGCGCAAGCGGCTTGGATATTGGGGGATCATCTTCTCCGACGACATGGAGATGGGCGGAATTCTGAAGTTCATGCCGATCGAAGAGGCTACGCTTGCGGCCATTCGCGCGGGGATGGACCTGCTCGAAGTCTGCCACAGTCCAGAGCTGATTCTGCGGGCGTATGAGGCGCTGATTGCGGAGGGCGAGCGGTCGGCGGCGTTCGAGAGGCTGCTGATGGCGCGGGCGGCCGGGACTGCACGGGCGCAGGCACGGTTGTTTGCTAGCGGGGTTCCGGCGGCGCTGACGGCGAGGCAGTTCGAAGCGCTGCGGGCAAGGATTCTGCGGTTTCGCCAGAGGATTGAGAAGGCGCAACCGGCCGCTAAACAGGCTACGGAAAAAGGCAGAATCTCGGGTTCAGCCAACAAAGAGCATACCTCAGGGGCTAAAGCCCGC
>OCZT010008136.1_pt1 | contig 10237 bp, 6 predicted proteins | sample 1539031 | NCBI WGS metagenome assembly OCZT01 (sample SAMEA3539308, study PRJEB22396) | soil metagenome | biome: tundra; feature: field; material: soil | place: USA | collected 2010-05 | depth 0.15 m
ATTAATATTTCATCAGCATTCATTTTTTCAAGACCCGAATAATTCGATTCCTCTTCTGTTGTGTTGTACATGTTGGAATTTTTAAACTAAATAATTTTTTCAAGGTGTATCTATACGGATTTCTCCGCATAAAAAATATAACTCGGTTAAAGAAGATACAGGCAGGTTTAGTAAAAGTCTGAATAGAGTAAATATTTTTTCCGCGTAATTTTATATTCAGAAAGCCCGGGTTCCCAGCTAGCCCGAATTTCCTTTTCTGATTTTCCCGCAATAATCTGTTTTCGCAGTTCATCTGTTCCTGCCAACTCGTCGAGATGATATCCGATCTTCAGAGAATCACCGGTTGACTCTTTCTTAAAGAAATTAGCCTTATCAGAATAGTCCCGATAAAATTCAAGCATCCATGCCAGATTTAATCTTTTGGTTTTCCTGAAAATACCAAGATCATAGTGGCGAAGATTTAATCCGTAACATACCTGGTTTTTTAAAGGAGGGTTTTCACTCATTCCTTTTATAGGTACCGGCTTGAAAGAAAAGGAATATTTGCCTTTGAACTGCGGATTTCCTAAAAATTCAAACGGGAAATAGGTTCCTCTTCCATCACTGATCACCGTTCCTCCAAAAAGACATAAAGAAGGATAGAGTAAAACAGCCTGTTGGTCCCTTAAATTAGGAGAGGGCGGAACGGGAAGCTGATAATAGGATCCGTGTCGATAGTTTTTAATGAGTATCACCTTTAGGTGGCACTTTTCCTTGTTCTTTAGCCAGCCTTCACCATTAGCCATCATTGCATATTCTCCAAAGGTTACTCCATGAAGAATGGGAATCGGGTCAACCCCAATGAATGACGTAAACCGGGGTTTTAATACCGGGCCGTCTACATAATAATCATTGGGGTTGGGCCTGTCTAATAACATCAGCTCAATATTGTTTTCAGCGCAGGCTTCCATTACATAATGTAACGTAGACAGGTAGGTGTAAAACCGCACACCCACATCCTGAATATCAAAAACCAAAATGTCTATACCTTTCAATTCTTCCCTGGTGGGTTTATAATGATTGCCAAACAGGGAAATTACCGGGATACCCGTTTTGGAATCCTTTGCATTGCCAACCGGAGTAGCAGCACTTTTTAAACCTAAAAATCCATGTTCAGGGCCAAATACCTTCGCAATATGAATTCCTGCTAAAAGCATACTATCAAGGCTTCTTTTTCCCCCGATAGCAGAGGTGTAATTAACAACGAGCCCCACCTGCTTTCCTTTCAGATAATGGAAATACAGTGCAGTTTGATCCGCGCCACAGATAATATTTTTTGAAGGGTGATGGGATGGCCGGGCTCCGCTTACTGACGAGTGAGCCGCCTGAGCGCAAACCATGCCATTCCAAAGAAAACCGGGTAATAAGATAAGCAATCCCCATACTAAGAATTTATTTTTCATAGCTGTATTTATTTAAGCCCCTTTTTGAAAAAAAAAGTATTTCCCTTTTCCCGATTATTTAAAAATCAATTTCACATCCGACAAAATGGGTAGATGATCAGAATATTGCACATTGTATTTGGGTTCTTTCACCGTTTTCAGATAATGGCCAGTATTAACCATGATATAATCTATTTTTTCTTTGGGATGATCACTTGGAAAAGTCAGATACCCGGACTGGTTCGTATCGGTAAACAGCCCTTTTAAATTGACAATAGGTTTAGAATCCGGCGCGGCATTGAGATCTCCCAAAAACAAAACCGGAATCTTTTTATTCGCAAACATATTGACAATAATGCGGGACTGGGCGGCACGGGAATCGTCATTCCTGTAGTCGAGGTGAACCACTCCCACCATCAATTGTTCTTTTTTAGATAATTGCAATGTCGCAGTAAGAAAGGCCCTTGTATTTCCATTTTCATCCGTTAAAACCGGTAGTCTGTTATTTACTAAACCGGAAATAGGATATTTTGAAAGCAGGGCAAGTCCATAAGAACCTCCGTCAAAAGCAAAATGCCTTACATAGGCATAATGCATCCCGGTAAGGGTTGCCAATATTTTTGCCTGATCTGTATTTTCAGATCTTTTGCAAACACTATCCACTTCTTCCAGCCCTACAATCTGCGCTTTACTTTTCTTTATCAGGTCCGCTATGCTGGTAAGTTGCAGCTTTTCATTGATGTCGCAACCGTGATGTATATTATAAGCAACAATGCGTATGGTTTGTCCCTTCGACTTGAGCGCACAAAATAAAACAGGCAAAGCGCATCCTAATAATAAGAGTGTTTTTTTTATAATTGATATCATTTAATTCCATTTGGGATTTTGTACCAGGTTCTTGTTTAATAATAATTCAGTTAATGGCAACGGGTAGAGATAATCCCTGGGATCATTAAAAGTTTTTGCGAGGTTGGGATAAACCATAATATTGCCATGATCCCCATCAGAGAGTTTATGGTCAGTTCCCAGAATATAATACTGAATGGAGGGATCGGGATTTGCAGGCTTCTGATCAAGTACAGAAATATCAGCTTTCCCATCGCCGTCCATATCCATTGATCCTTTCTGCGGATAATACATTCCGTAAAATGGCCGTGCCAAAAGATTTCCGACTTTCCATCTCATAATATCGTCATACCGGAAACCTTCCATTGCCAGCTCAACATTTCGTTCTCTGCGTATCTCAAGTATATTGGGATCGCTCACATTTTGATACAGGTTCTGCAATTCAGCATCGGGAACAATATTTCCTTTAACAATAGGTGGCATTCTCGCCCGGCTTCTGATCAGATTAATAGACCGGTCTAGGTCATCCTGCGTGAGGCTGCCGGATTCAGCTTTGGCTTCGGCAAAATTCAGCAATACTTCCGCATATCTGAATACCGGCAGATCATTGGTATTAATATTCCATCCATCCTGGCTCGGAGTGGTCATATACTTAATACATTGATACCCGGTCGGGGCCACACTTAGATCAGGAACTAAATTCTTGGTTGTACCTATACGTTTATATCCGGGTGTTCTGATAATTTGTGACAACCTGGGATCCCGATTTTTGGTTTCCTGCAGAAATGTTTCGGTTTTGTATCCGGCCCGGGAGGAAAAAGGGGTTCCATCGTCCATGAGAAACTGATCAATAAACGATTTGTTGAATGACGGCAATGAACTGGTAGAAACCGTTAAAACATAATTGGCATTGTGAAAAGTGGATAAGGCATTATCATATACCTGGGCCAGGATGAATTCATCCGGATTTGCATTATCTTCTGAAAATAAGGTAAGATAATCCGACTCAGGATGCCCGGTACTAAATAATTTATATCCGCTAAACCGCATCACGCTGTCGGCAGCTTTATAAGATTGCTGAAGGAGATCCTGAACCTGGGCACCCAGGTTCAATTCAGTATGGTATTTTCTATAAGTTCCCTCATAGAGCGCTACCCTGGATTTTAAAGCGAGGGCAGTCCATTTGGTTACCCTGTCAATACTTTTTTTGCCGGATAACCAGGTACTGGCAAAGTCCAGATCCGCGATCACGGAATCAATCACCAGCGTACGGGAATCCCTGGCCTTAAATAATTCAGGGCTGCTTTCATTCAGAGAAGTGGAATACCAGGGAACATCTCCAAATTTTTTCACCATATCAAAATAAAACCAGGCACGAAAGAATTTTGCTACGCCGGCATATTGCAATTTAACATTCTCAGCAACCTCTGCATTATTATAATGCTCCAGAAAATAATTGATATTCCTCAGGGTACTCCAGGTCCATCCTGCAGAAGTTGCATCGGTAGGCACCGTTCTTATTCCCTGTACAAGGAGACTGTTACTGCATTCCACATCATCACTCACTGCGTCTTTGTTGAATATGGCCGTTCCGGGGAGATAGTTATAGAAACTATTGCAATAGGTGGAAAGGTCGGCACCTGTTTTAAAATAATTGTCCGGATCTACCTGGCTTAGAGGTGTCCTGTCCAGAAAATCTTTTTTACAGCTCAGAAAACTTATTGCCAGTAAACCGACAATTATAATTATTTTATAAATCTTCATTATTTTAATTTTTTGATTGTTGTAACGGAAACATTAACTAAAAATTTAAGTTTACTCCTGCGCTAAATGTCTTTTGAATGGGATAGACAAATCCATTCCCATTGGATGTGGCCACATCCATATCATTAACTATTGTTTCAGGATCAAAAGCTTTTGATAATTTGGTCCAGGTGGCTAGGTTTTGACCGGAGACAAATACCCTCAAACTTTTAATGTGAACTCTGGAAAGAAGTTTCGCAGGAATTTTATATCCAATGCTTATATTCTTCATTCTTAAATAAGCAGCATTTTGCAGGTAGCGTGTTTGTGCATAATATAAGGCGTCTCCTTCATGGGAAGCAATATAAGCACGGGGCCGGGGGAAATAAGCATTCGTGTTGGTTGGAGTCCAGTAGTTTCCATATATCTGATCGTATACCGGCTGGTTCCACCTGTTATAAAATCCCCAGAAGATTCCGGATTCAATTCCCGGCCAGAAATCACGTTTGCCCACACCTTGAAAGAAAACACTAAAATCAAAATTATTCCAGGAAGCTCCCAGATTAAACCCATAGGAGTAATGGGGCGTAGAATTTCCAATTATTTTCATATCCCCGTGATCTCCCAGGGTATTATTTCCGTTAAAGATTATGCCATCAGCGTTCAGATCTTTGAATTTAATATCGCCGGCCATCGGGTGGCCGTCTACTTTATAAGAGGTGGCAGAGACTTTGGATTGGTCAGCACTATTTGCGTATTCATTATCGGTTTTAAAGAATCCATCTGTTTCATAACCCCATATCTCGCCAATTTTCTGTCCCACATAATAATCTCCCAAATAATTGTTGGGGTTATCATATTTTGTTATCCTGCTGGTATTATCAGAAACAACTATTTGCAAATTGTATGAAAATGGCTTATTGGCAACTGTAATACGGTCAGACCATTGAAAGGATGTTTCCCAACCCGTCGTCTGCAGGTTTGCCGCATTGGCCTGGGGCTCACCGGTTCCCAGCACAGCCGGCAACTGTTTGCTCTTGGTCAGCATATTGATGGTATTTCTTTTATACCAATCTAAACCTATCGCTAAGCGGCTACCCAAAAGGGACAAATCCGCCCCAATATCGAAAGTCCGGGCGGTTTCCCAGGTAAGACTCTTTGATACCAGGCCTGGTGCACTGGTGCCAATAGGATGGGCTCCGTCCAGGATCGGGGTTATGGGCCCAAAATTCATAATCGGGATATAGGCGTAGGTACCCACCTGCTGATTTCCTAAGGAGCCGTAGGAACTTCTGAGCTTAAAGGTATTAATGACATGAGTCAGCGGCTTAAAAAAATGTTCCCTGGAAATCATCCAACCGGCAGAAACAGAAGGGAAAAAACCATACCTGTCATTGGCAGGAAACCTGGATGTGCCATCATAGCGCCCATTGAATTCAACCAGGTACCGTTTATCGTAATTATAGGAAATCCTGGAAAATATACCCTGAAGAGCCCAGTCCGAATTGTTGTCAGATACCTGGGCGATCCCGGATGCTAAATTTAAAGAAGAATAACTATCACTTAAATTGTTTGAAATTTTAGATTGGAATTCGCGGTCTTTATTTACTTCCTGATCAACCCCGGCTAGCACGTCCAGGTGGTGTTTACCAAAATCATTGGAATACTTTCCATACAGGTTGGCAACCGTGTAAAAGTCTTCATCAAAAGAAGATTGGTAGAAATCGGGGTTGGAATAGTTGGTGATCTGTCCCGGCACACTCTCATAAGAGAGCGTATTGGCCTTTCTGTCGTTCCTGACCTGTGTCCACATGGCTGCAAAATCTCCGTTTACGGTGATAATATCTTTCAGAATTTTCCCCTGGAAACCTATGGTATTCTTGAATATCTGATTTTTTTCATTCACCCTGCCCCCGTCTATTAAATTGCCAAAGGTCAGCATGCCCGCCTGAGTCCAGTTGCCATCCGGGGTTTTTGCAGCGTAATAGGGATCTGCAAACAGAGAAAGATACCGGTAGGCATTATAATCCCCATTCACATACTTGTTCGGCGAATCATAATCATCCTGGTCAAACTCGCTGTTATTATATATCTGGAGCCAGCTGGTAGCCTGCAGGTTTAATTTGGACCTAAAATTATATCGCTTATACTTATCAGTAGCTACCTTGAAAACCCCATCCTGGTTTTGCAGGCTGCCGGACAGGTAATAAGTTACTTTATCCCCTCCGCCGGAAACACTCAGAAAATGTTTTCCGTATGCCTGGTGGTTACTGAAAAAATCGTTGTACCAATCCGTATTGGCCCCGAAAAGCCAAGTATGATTGGATGGGTTAATTCCAACTTCAGGCAAAGAAGGATCCGCTTTTCTTTTTTTCAGGTAATCAATTATAGGTAACATAGTAGAATTGTCAATACCGGCGTATCCCTTATAAGCTTCATTCTGTAACTCAGCCGCCGCAATAGGATCGGTGATCACATGCGGCAAAAACGTAGGCTGATTGAATCCGATATCATTAGAATAGCGAATGTTCAACTTGCCCTTTATCCCTTGTTTGGTAGTAACCAATATAACCCCAAAAGAACCCCGTGCCCCGTATATGGCGGCTGAAGCAGCGTCTTTTAAAACAGAGACACTCTCCACATCTTCCGGGTTAATTAAATTGATATCCCCTTCAATTCCGTCAATCAGAATCAGGGGAGAACCGCCGTTAATTGAATTCATACCCCGGATATTAAAAGTGCCGCCCCGGTTGGGCTGCCCGTCGCCAAAGCTAATATTGAGGTTCGGAATCTGCCCCTGCAATCCTTGGGCGATATTGGTAATGGGCTTGTCCCTGAAAACTTCGCTTCCCACCTGACTCACCGCTCCGGTTATTTCCCCTTTTCTTTTTGTACCATATCCTACCACCACAATTTCCTGCTGTTCCTGGTCAATCCGGTGAAGTGAAATATTGATCACCGATCTGCCATTAATCTTTACCTCCTGCGTTTCTGCTCCCACAAAAGAAAATACAAGGATCCCTGATGAAGGGTCAGAAACATCGATTTGGTATACGCCACGGGCATCGGTATTGGTACCAAAGGAACTTCCTTTGATTAATACAGAAACACCCTCAAGCGGTTTCCCGTTTTCATCGGTAACCTTTCCTGATATTTTCATCACAAAATTTGATTCCTGAATCAAATTTTTGGCGGGCATTATCAAAATTTGATCATTAACCTGCCGGTAAGTTAGAGAGGTCCTGGCCAAGATAGTTTTTAAAAATTCTTCAACACTTACCTTATTGACCGGTAAACTCAAATTACGGATATTCTTTACTTCTTCATATCGATACATGAAACGAAACGGACTTTGAGTTTCAATTTTTTGAAATGCCTGAACCAGCGTTTCGTTGTTAAGTCCTATACTAACTTCTACCTTGTCAATAGGTTGACTTTTAAGAGGCAAAGCAAACAACAATTGAACAGATGTAGTAATGAGTATAGTTATCGTTACTATTCCAATTCGCATAATATTTTTAATGATTGGTTTCTCAATTAGCGGTTTATTCTTAAGCAGTAATCTGAAAAAATTCTGAAATTCTTCAGAAATTAAAGAAAGATTCATAATTTTGGCTTGTTTTAAGTTATAAAGGAACCCGCATTTGCGGGATAAGATTTAAAACATACTATGTTCCGATAGCAGTCGGAACATAGCTATAAACCTCTGAAATTATTTTCAGAGGTTTTTTTAAGAAACCTCATTCGAGTTTTATCTTATAGAAATTTCTTTTTAGATTGTAAAGTGGTTCAATCATATATTAGTTTCTTTTTGGTTATTTAGTTTAATTCAATTATTTATCACTAATAATTACAGTAGCTTTTTCCTTATTATATTTATAAACTACCCCATTGAATATGCATATACTTTTTAATACCTGTTCAAAACTTTCGTTCTTTGGGAAAGTTGTCGTAAAGCGTTGCGATCCAATTGATCGATCACTAATTGTTATTTTTACTTTATACCGTTCTTCCAGTAACTCCGCTGCCTCAGCTATAGTTAGATTATCAAATAATAAATCCTGTTCTTTCCAATCCAGATAACTATCGCTATCTACAATTTTCATAATAGAACTAACCTTTTTCTTATTATATGTTATTTGTTGATTAGGAGTAATGACACCAAGTATTTTATTCTGATCACTGACCTTTACTTTACCTCTTTTAACAGTGACTGTAATATCCATTTCACTAGGAATGGCTTTAATATTAAATGCAGTACCCAATACTATGGTTTCCAATTTACCGGTATGTACAATAAAAGGCCTGGAAGCATTATGCTTAATGTCAAAAAAAGCCTGGCCATCAAGAAATACTTCACGTTTTTCCAAACCATCAAAAGATGATGGATAATTGAGTTTACTGCCTGGACTTAAAATAACCCTACTTCCATCAGGAAGAAAAATAACACGATTTTCTTTTTGCTGTACCGCCTGGCTTGTAGGGGCTTGTTTTTTTGATGATCCGTCAAATAGAAAAAACAAACTGGTAATAAATACCATAAATATAACTGCCGCAGCAGCCATCTTTATTAACTTTTTATTAAAAAATCTTATTTTTTGATCTGGTTGTTCGTCCTTTGAAATATTATCCCAGACAGTGCCTTTTATATCATTTTTAAATTCTATTTTTTCTTCAATACTTAGTGTATCCAAAATATCCGGTTCATTTTGAAACAGGTTGTAATAGCTTTCTAAAAATTGCTGCTCTTCTTTTGTTAAATCCCCTTTAAGGTATTTATGCAACAATTTTATAAAATAATGTTTGTCCATTTTAATGTTGATACTATTTGCTCGTAGGTATGACCCGAAAAGTTAAGAAAGTCCCACTCTGTATGAATATTTTTTAAAAAAAATATTAGGGTGTGGCTATTAATACCGCTTGTGTATCTGTAATAGTCCAATTAAATTGGACTAAACAGCTACTACATCGGCATTATACCATAAAATGTTAGACTATTTTAAAAATGCGAATGATATAACAAGATTACCGATATTGTGAGAATGCGTAATAAAGAAACTTTTAAAGTTTCTATTGCTTTACCAAGTTGGTTTTGAACTGTTTTTCTTGTAATACCCAATTGCATGGATATAATTTTTGTAGGCAAATCTTCCTGAAAACGAAGACGAAAAATAATTTGCCTTTTTGCTGGCAATGATTCCAGGAGTGCTTCATAAGACTTAAAAAATTCTTTCCAAAGCAGTTGAGCATCAGCTTGAGAATTCTTTTCCGGAATATTATCTAAAATATTAAAAAAAGGATGGATCAGCTTTTGTTTGGCAATAAATTTAATTACTCTATTTCGAATAGCAATATGTAAATAGGCAGGAAAATTTTCTATATGTAGTGTTTCCCTGTTAATCCAGATATAGGTAAAAATCTCCTGAACTATATCTTTTGCATCATCATGCTTTTTTAACCGTTTATAGGCATCGGAATATGCCCTTTCCCAATATTTCTCAAACAATACATTAAATGCTTTTTTTTTACCCTGTTCAACTTGTTGAAGCAATAATGTGTCGTTAGTTAGATTTGGTTCAAATTGATTCATCAGAATAGAATGTTAATCAAATGTAAATTATTTTTTTTAATAAAAAATTATTACTGTCCGACAAACGTACAAAATAGTAGAGTTCATCGGCTGTATAATTTGCCGGTACTACATCTTTAATTTTATTTGAAAAGCAGGGGGTGTTATTTTTTGGGTGAAGAGGTTCGGGATACACTGAACAATCGGCATATTTCTGCAATCTTTTAAAGTGGCTTTTGTGTCAGACCTGATGTTTCAATCAGATTATCCTCCGGCAGTTTTACTTTACTTGATGTAACTACTTCCTCCAACTATTTACCAAAATAAGTTATCCTCAAAAAATCTAACATCGCAGCATTCACTTCTCCATTCATATTATCATTAAAGTCTTCAAAACTTATTGATAAGATATGTTTCCCTTTGTTTAATTGTAATTGAACAGAATTAGAAAATCCCCAATTATTCCAATCATTTTTTCCTCTTTGAGGGAATACAAGTGTACCTACTTTTTGTGTATCAACTTTTAATGTTCTAATGGCACATTTATTTTCTGTATTAATAGGTCCGTTTCCGTTTGCATATCTGATATCGATAGCATACAAACCTGTTTCATTTATTTCAACAGGGATAGTTACTGTACGATTAACATTTGTACTGG
>OCZT010008137.1_pt1 | contig 10237 bp, 13 predicted proteins | sample 1539031 | NCBI WGS metagenome assembly OCZT01 (sample SAMEA3539308, study PRJEB22396) | soil metagenome | biome: tundra; feature: field; material: soil | place: USA | collected 2010-05 | depth 0.15 m
ATTCTTGATTCCTCATTGTATAGGAAAAGCAAAACTCTGGCGTTTTCAACCGGCACATTGGTAGTACCTTTTTTAAACATCCTAAATTTTGTTGTAATTCTTAAGTCTGCAATTTTTTGCTCGGAAATGTTGCCGTTAAAGTCCACTATTCTGACATAGATTTCGAAAAGACCAGGCGCATAATCTGCGGCAATTTTACCGGTGTAGACTCCCGGTTGAGTTTCGACAAGATTAACATAGTTTGAGGCTGCATCGGCTTGTGAGGCTATAGTGCTAAAACCCAAAACATTTTTGTTTCTAATTATCGCCTGAATACTTTTTATGAGAGTCGGTTTATTCAGCGCAAATTGTATCTCAAATATCGATTGTTGGGGTATAACTATAATATTTTTTTGCAGTTCATTGAGAGCAGAACTAATGGCAGGATTTATTAGTATATTTTTACTGCTCGTAACCGTAAGGGTTTGCTGGTTTACTTCCGGGGTGGTTGAAACAATAGCAGTTGTAAACGTAAAAATGTCCGAAGTAACAGTAATTCCGTTTGCATCTTTGGCAGTTATTTTAAAATAGTAGGTTGTATTTGGTAAAAGGTTCGGAAGAGAAATAATATTTTGAGTTTGAGAAGTAAGGGTTTTAATGGTATGCAAAAGAGAGTTTAGAGAAGTACCGTAAGAAATTGTCAGCATAGCCTTACGGTTTGTTGTTACCGCTATGCTGGCGTTTGATTGTGAAACGGAGCGGATTGATATGTCGGAAAAAGATAAATTAATTGGCAGAGGAACAGTTGTCGTAGTTGGTGTAGTTATTGCGGCAGGGGCTGGATTAGAAGAGGTTGATGTGGAAGTTGATGTAGGGGTTGATGATGCACTGTAAAGATAATTTTGGGTTATGGTTTGGTCGGGGGTGACGGTTGATCCGGAAATTGCTTGTGCCGAAATATCAAAACTTACATTGTTGCTTCCGGTATAAGAACTATTTGTTTTAAGGCTGAAATTAACTGTTTTGTTGGTTGTATTTCCTGGAAAAGAGGTGATAGTCCAGGTAATGGTTCTGTTAACAGTATCAATTACCGGTGCAGTGCTGTTATAGGCATTATTAGCACTTCCCACAACATAATTTAGAATGTCAACAGAGGGGGTAGGGGAACCCTGAACCGTTCCCTGGCTCCATTGCGCTTGTATTGTTAAAGGAATGGGGCCTACGCTGGTAGAACCGTAAGTAATTTGATAAGAAATGGTTGTATTTTCCGGAAACTGTGTTCCTGCTGTTAAAGATTGTAAGGCAATGGGTAGGTCGGAAACGTGGGGATCAATACTCGCAGTTACGCTAATTTGATTGTTATCTACAATAGAAACAGCATAAGTAGCTAAATCAATTGTACTGTTTAGATTGTCCTTTGTAGTGATTGTTCCTGTCTTATTGTCTCCCACAGCTCCGGTTGTGGATGATGCGCCTGTAAAATTAAAGCAGTAGAGAGTATTTAGAGTTAAATCCGAGCTTGAAAAAGTTACCGATTGCCCTGAAATGCTTGTAGCCGGTGAGCCAATCACAGGCCAGGTAGCAGAGCCGGAAGGAAGGTTTGTTACACTTGTTGTCCAATCGGAAGCAGTTTGAGAAATAGTGAAATCACTTGGGAAAGTTACTGTTACCGAGTTTTCAATTCCTGCTCCCGCTGAAGAGGCTTGAGCGCAAATAGTGCCGGAAAGAGGAACGGATGCTTGTTGGCTGTCAAGCCTGACATAACCGCTTGCAAAAGAAGAAGCAAAGCCCGGGGTAGGTTTATAAATAAAGAAAGTAGCAGAAAACAATAATAAAACTAGGGCAAGAATTTTCCTCATCTAATATTTACTTTACAACAAACTTAAAATTCTATCAATGCTTGACAAGTATCACGTTTGTTATTTATCATAAATATATGGAAGAAACTGTCCACTCTCGACAAGCGCAAGTACAAGCAGAGGTAAAAAAAATATTTTTAAACAAAAGAGCCAGTCGATTAATAATAATTTTCATAGTATTGATTCTGGCTACGTTACCTTCTTATTATTTCTATAATAAATATCAAGCCAGCCAAAAACTTTTGCAAAATCCAAATCAGGCTTCTATTGCAGAAACACAAGCCCTTGTTAATAATGTCGGAAAATTAATAGAGCTTCCAGCCAATGAAAATCCAACCATTGCAACAGTTTCGGATAAAACACAATTAGCAAATCAGCCATTTTTTGCGCATGCGCAAAACGGAGACAAAGTATTAATTTATCAACAAGCAAAAAAAGTTATTCTTTATAGACCGAGCATTAATAAAATTATAGAAGTGGCGCCTCTAAATATAGGATCAGGGAGTCCTACATCAGTGCCTGCTGTTCAGGCTCAATCGCCAAACCCATCTATTAATCCGACTGCAAGTCCTAACCCGATTTTTGTTCCAATTCCAACATCGACGGCGGTTCCTGCACAGTAAGTAGCGATTTTAATTTTCAATTTCCTGCCGGTATTGCTCTGTAAAGAGTTACAAATGGGCTAATTTTAAATGAATTTAACAGTAAAGTAGCTTAGCAATTGAACCCTTTACTAGAAATTTCCCGTGTGGAATGGGAGAGGTTTATTCTTCTTTTGCCTGGATGCCTAAAAGCCAAAGGACTGCTTCTTTTTTGTATCTCCTATCACCTCTAGAGTTGATTCTAATTGCCGGAAGCTTGCCTCTCTTGCCCCAGCGTTTGATTGTTAACGGAGAAACACGTAAAACCTGTGCAACTTCACGTACTGTAAGTAGATCGGGTAGGTTATTGATTGATATGTTTTGATTAATCATAGCCTTAGGAGTAGATGATTGACAATCAATGTGATTGTTAACTATGTATAAAGTAACAAAATATAACAAAGTTGTCAAGAGGTAAAACATAAAAAAAGACCCCAAATGGGGTCCTTTTTTAAAAAACAGTTTAAGTTACTATTTTAATTCAACAGTAGCTCCTGCTGTAGTCAATTTTTCTTTAGCCTCTTCTGCTGTTTTCTTGTTGACTGCTGTCATTACTTCTTTTGGTGCGGCATCTACCAAGTCTTTTGCTTCTTTAAGTCCCAAGGTTGGAACTAATTCTCTTAAAGCCTTGATTACGCTTATTTTATTTGCACCTGAGCTAGCAACAACGACATTGAATACTGTTTGTTCTTCCTTTGGCTCTTCGTCTGCTCCTGTAGCGGCTCCAGCGGCTGCTGGTGCTGCGGCAAAGGCCTGAGCGCTTACTCCAAATTTCTCTTCCAAAGCTTTTACAAGTTCGGAAAGTTCAAGAACGGACATTTCTTCAACTGCTTTTATTAATTCGTCTTTATTTAATTTTGCCATACAACACCTCCTTTCGCTTTGTTTCTAGCTATTAGTTCAACTAACCACCAGAGCTAATTAACTAGTTACAGATTTTGTTTTTTCTATGGATTTTAATGTTAAGACTAATTTCTGGAGGTTCCAATTTAATGCTCTATGTAAACCGTAAAGCGGCGCTTTCATTCCGCCGACAAATTGCGCAATAAGTGCGTCGCGAGAGGGAAGTGTAGCTAATTTTAGCACTTGTTCACTTGTAAGCGCTTGATTATCAAGAATGCCAAATTTAACAGTTGGAAGATTAAATTCTTTGATTATTTTGGCTAATTTTTTTAAAGGTTCAACAATGTCTCCATATAGAAACATTGTGCCTGTAGGATTTTGAAATACATCGTCAAGATTTGAGTTTTGAATTTTGACATTTGACTTTTCAAGTGCAAGCTTGAGTAACGTATTCTTGGCAACAACATAATCGCTCTCAAGAGGTTTAATAGCCTTCTTGAACCCCTCCAGTTGTTTGTGGGTTAGTCCTTCATAATTGGTAAAAACCAAGCCCTTAGCTCTTGAAGCTTTTTCAACGAGCTCTTCAACTATGGCTTCCTTTTTTTGTCTGTTTGTATTTACTTTTACATTATCTTCTGACATATTAATAAAAAAAACACTTCCTAAGAAGCGTTAACAAATTCAGAATTGAATTTTAGTTTTCCTCAAGCAGGACTTATTTTTGCGCCCACTGTCTTAGGTAAAAATATCATACCAGTTGCCTCTAATTATGTCAATAGCTTTAATTTTGTTATAATTACTTGTTTTTATTTATGGAAATAGATTCAAGGTTAAAAATTCTTATCGATACGCCGTATGCTTTGGGAATTCAAAACAAAAGCCCAAACGGCGTGGCAAATTTTATTACCGAAATAGCTCCTCACTTGGAAAGAAAAGGGGCTACGGTAAGACTTTTAGGCCCAAATATTGCCGAAGAAGGCGCTAATGCGGCAGATTATACTTTGGGAAGAAGAGTAAGGGTTTCAAGGAATAAAACAAGCTCTGAAACCTCGGTTTCGTTTAATAAAAGGCACGCGAGAGCGCTTCTTTTAACGGTTAGGCCCGATATTGTTGTTGTGCATGAGCCCTTAGCAGGGCACGCCACTCATACAATTATCTCGGGATCTCCAAAAAGGGAAGACGGAAAGACAGTGCCTGTTTTTATCGGAAATTTTCACGCAAGGGTAGAAAGCTTAGATTTGCCAACACGGGCTTCTTTGTGGGTTGGCCAAAGGCTTAGAAGGGTTACTTTTAATAAATATGGAATTCCAAACGGAAGTTCCGACGGATACATAAATACGGTAATGGGTTCTTTAGAAGGGAAAATTGCGGTTTCAAACGCGACTGCCGATTTTTGGAAGGGAATTTACTCAAGCGAATACGAGGTAATCTATAACGGAGTAAATACCGATGAACTAACTCCGGATGGTCCGAAAATAGAAGCTTGGCAAGACGGCAAAAAGACAATTCTTTTTGCAGGAAGACACGACGAAAGAAAAGGAATAGAGTATCTGCTCGAAGCGTATAGACTATTATCAACTACAAGAAGAAGCGGGATAAAGCTTAAAATTACGGGTGAGGGGAGAATGACCGACAGATTAATACGGATGGCAAGGGAAATGAATTTAATAGACGTAGAGTTTGTCGGGGTTTTGCCAAGGGTAGAGTTAGTTAAGGCTTACAGAACTGCAGATATTTTTGTTTCTCCGGCAACAGGCGGAGAAGGCTTTGGAAGAACGCTGGCCGAGGCAATGGCTTGCGGAACTTTAACTATTGGCAGCAATATAGACGGATATAGAGAGGTTTTGGATTATAGACCATTCGCCGGAATGGTTAAGCCTAAAGATTCAGATGAATTAGCAAAAGAGATAGTTAAATTTTTAGATTTGCCCGAAGAAGAGAGGCAAAGATTAGGTCAAGAGGCAACGGAATATACCCGAAGAAGATTTTCTTGGGATGTAATTGCAGAAAAACACGTTTTGTACTACGAAAAAAAATTAAGCGAGCATGGCAGGCCAAAAAGGAAAGATTGGCCCAGAAAGAAAGAAGACTTGTCTCCTGCCGGAGTAATCTTTAAAAGATGAAAATAGGCTTTATTTAGTCGTTTAAGTAGCAAAATTTTATTTATAGTATCCGCGGTTTTGAGGCGGAAGAAGAGCAGCTAAGTCATACATTGCGATATCGGTAATGCTTAAATTAGGGTTTACTATTTGTTCTGTTTTAAGCCCTTCTAGTGCAAATGTTTTTCTATCTACATCTTTAGGCATTTTATCAAACTCCCTTAATGCTTCTTTTTTCAAATCATTTTGTTTAGTTTTAAGCCCTTCTAGTGAAATAGGTTTTCCGACAATAACGGTTGTACGTCTTCCGGGAAGAATTGTTTTATGAATTCCAGCGAAAGGTAATGCGAGAACATTGTCTCCACCGGCTTTTAGCAATACTTGGAATCCCGGCTCAGCAGGTAAGAGTTCATCAATTGAGCTCCTGGTTCCTTCCGGAGCAAATGCAGCAACATGCCCGGGCGCTCTAAGAAAATTTTTAATTCTTGCGATAGAGTTTCTATTAAATGTATCGGCATTATCGTAGTGATCTTTATCATGAGTTTGAATTATAGGTATAGCTGTTATTCCGTATATTTCTTCCCAGTTTTCAATTAATGCTTTTTGAGCCCTATTAAGTAATCCTCTTTCAGGGTCAACATGTTTAAATGCCGTTACTGCTGCAACATTGTCAAAAGAGGTTAAGTACTCGTTTATTACTCTTCCATATAGAATGGCATCAAGTTTTGCAAAATGGTTAAAATAAATAAGGATAGATCCGCCATTTTCTAAATGTTTGCGGGCAATTTCAAGATTTTCTTTGCCGTAAACAATTCTATGCACGTTTTCCAGTAAATAGTTTCCTATAGCTTCACTTGCTGTCATTCGTAATCGCTCTTTATTCATAAATAGTTTAAAAGAGGCAAGTTAGATTTTTAATTTTAGTCCGGGAGACATGGTAGATTTAAGAGTAATGTTTGCGATATTGGATTTTTTAACTGCTTTAAGCATTGCTTCTATATTTTCGGTTAATTTCTTGATTCCAAAAGACATCTTCCCAACAGTTAAGTGCATAATGGGGGATTTAGCTTCAGTTTTAAATGAAATTTGTCCGCCTTCGTATTTTTTTATTAATTCTTCGGGGTTTTGGGTAATTGTTTCGTTTTTAGGATTTGGCATTAAGCCTCTTGGTCCCAAAACCTTTGCAATTTTGGCTAGCTTTGACATAAATTCAGGTTCCGCAACCAAAACATCAAAATTAATAATTCCTTTTTCGATTTCTGCAATTAATCCTTCGTTGGCAATTGCAACTCTTGTTTTTTTGCCTGTTCCGTGAGGAAGAGTTATATTTCCGAAAATTCCGGTTGAAACGGTGTTTATATGAAGTTCGACTGTTTCATCAAATTTATTTCTTTGTAATTTTTCCAAAAGTTCCAAAGCTTCGGAAAGAGGATAGACTTTGTTTCTATCGACTTGTTTTACAAGAGTAAAATATTGGGTTGAGTGAAAAGCTTCCTGTTTTTTTTGGAATTTTTCTTTTTTCTTTGGTTTTTTCTCCACTATCTCTTTAGTTTCTTTTTTAACTTCAGGTTCAGCAGGAATTGCTTTAGTTTCGGTTATAACTTCAGCTTTTTTTTCTATCTTTTTAGCCTCTTTTTTCCTACTAAGCTTTTCTTTTTGTTTTTTTTCTTCTTCTTCGTTTCCGAAGGTTTTAACTCTTATTTTTCCCATATTATTCTACTGTTACTCCCATGCTTCTGGCTATTCCCGTGACAATTTTTACGGCCGGTTCAAGTTCGGTTGTATTCAAATCTTCCATTTTAGCTTTTGCAATCTCTTCGGCTTGTGCTCTGGTAAGTTTTCCCGCAGGTTCCTTGCCCGGTTTTTGTGAACCCTTATCTTTGCCTAAGGCTTTTTTAATCATTTCGGCAACCGGAGGTTTCTTGATAATAAAGGAAAACGTTCTGTCTTCGTAAACCGTGATAACTGCGGGAATAACAGTGCCTTTTTGATCGGCGGTCTTATCGTTAAATGCTTTTACAAACTCCATAATCGGAAGTCCATGTTGGCCTAAAGCCGGTCCAACAGGCGGCGCAGGAGTAGCCGCACCCGCAGGAATAGTAAGTTTTATAATTGTTTTTATTTTTTTTGCCATAGTTTAGAGTTTTGCTACTTGCAAAAAGTCCAACTCAACCGGGGTTTCTCTTCCGAAGATTGAAACCAAAACTTTAAGTTTGCCTTTTGCTTCATCAATATCGTCAATTGCACCCAAGAAATCGGTAAACGGCCCGTCAATAATTTTAACAGCCTCGCCTTTAACAAAAGCGGTTTTATATAGCGGCTCGTCTGTTTTTATAAACTTTTGGATAGCTTCGACTTCTTTGTCTGAAATTGGACTTGGCTTGTTGCCTGCACCGATAAAAGCCGTAACTCCCTGAGTTGTTCTAACAAGAAGCCAGGATTCATCATCCAAAATCATTTTAACCAAAACATAACCAGGGAATATTTTTTCTTTTACCGTTTCTTTTTTCCCTTGTGAAACCCTGATTGTATTTCTTGTCGGAACAATTATATCGAAAATGCGGGTCTCAAAACCCATTGATTCAACTCTTTGTTTTAAAGATTTTGCCACTTTATTTTCGTGCCCGGAGTAAGTATGTATGATATACCACTTAGCATTTTCAGATGCAATTTTTTGTTCTTCCGTTTGTTCGTCTATTGGTTCTTGAACTATTGTGTCATCCATATTATTTAATTACCAATGCCAATATTTTTGTGAGTATTGAGTCAATTCCGCCTAAATAAACTCCAACGATTAAGCTTACTATTATTACTACGGCAGTGAGTCTTATTACTTCGTCTCTTGTAGGCCAAACAACCTTCTTAAGTTCGTCTCTTACCTCTTTTAAAAAAATAACTGGCGTTGTTGCCATATCAAGAAACAATGTTACCAAATATTTGGCCTTATGTAAAGAAGATTATTGACATATCTTATCAACTGGCATTACAATTTATAAACTATATGAAGATGATTAGAAAAGTTGTTATCCCTGCTGCAGGTTTTGGAACCCGCTTCCTGCCCCAAACCAAGGCAATGCCTAAAGAAATGCTCCCGATTGTAGATAAACCTGTTATTCAATATGTGGTTGAGGAAGCGGTTGATTCGGGGATTGAAGATATCATTATTGTTACAGGATCTGCCAAAAGAGCGATAGAAGATCATTTTGATACGCCTAATGCAGAGCTTATAAAAAATCTTGAACAAGGCGGAAAAACAGAATTAATGGCGCAGGTAAAAAGAATTTCTGAGATGGCTAATTTTATTTACATAAGGCAAAAAGGCGCTTATGGAAACGCAACACCTGTTCTGTCCGCGGAACCGGCGATTGAAGACGAATCGTTTGCTGTGCTCTGGGGAGATGAATTTATTTATTCAAAACCTCCGAGGCTTTTGCAGATGATGAAAGTCCACGAAAAATATGGTGGAATTGTAATTTCCGGGGTAAGAATAGAAAAAAAAGAAGACTTAAGGCGTTATGGAATTGGAGATATAACAGCGGTCGAGGGAAATGTTTATAAAATTAACGCAATTGTAGAAAAACCTGAGCCGGATCAAGCACCATCTAATTTAGCAACTCACGGAGCATACATTTTTCCTCCTGAAATTTTTTCTGCTTTAAAACGTATAAAGCCAGGTAAGGGTGGAGAAATGTGGTTAATTGACGCTGTTAATTTATTAAAAGATGAAGGAGTACCTGTTTATGCGGTAGAAATAGAAAATGGAAAATATTATGATACGGGTAATAAGCTGGAATATATGAAAACCGTTGTTGAATTGGGTCTTCAGCATCCGGAAATTAACGGAGATTTTAAAAAATTTCTTAAGGAGTTAATCCTCAAAGATTAATGACTAAAGACAAACTTTACCTCTTTTTATTTGGCGTACTTACTTTATTTTCTTTTCTTTTCTTTTCTTTTCTAGTTCATAAAAACCTTTTTACAAGTTTGGATTTTAATACAACAGTTATAATTCAAGGCCATTTTTCTAGACGTTTTGATACATGGTTTTCCTTGTTTAGCCTTCTTGGTAGCGCTGAAATTATAAGTATTGTATTAGTTTTAATATTAGTCTTAAGAAGAAAAATGAAATCAATTATTGTTGTTCTTTCTTATGCTGCTATTCATCTTTTTGAATTGTTCGGAAAGATTTTTGTAACTCATCCGGGACCTCCTCATTTACTTTTTAGATATGACATTGCATTCTCATTTCCAAGTTCTTATGTTCAACCCGGTTCTTCTTATCCTTCGGGGCACTCCTCAAGAACAGCTTTTATATCAATACTTTTATTATTGATGATTTTTAGATCAAAAAAGCTTTCTAGTTTTCAAAAAGCAACCATTTTTTCTTTAGTTTTACTATTTGATATAACAATGTTTGTTTCAAGAATCTATTTAGGCGAACATTGGTTATCAGACGTTATAGGAGGAGTTTTACTTGGTGTTACTTTTGGGTTTTTGTCCTTTATTTTTATCTAAAACTACGATTGGTATACCCATCATTTCTAACTCGCTATATCTTGGACAAGGATCTGATTTTGTTCTTGCCTTAAATTTAAGATAAGTAATTGTTACCATCGCTCCTTGTATTTCTTCAGCATTTGAAGAAGTATTAACACTTGCTGCAGTTTCCTTGATGTAGCCTTCGTATTTGCAAAACTTATCAAACTGGCATTCGTGACAAAGTTCTCTTCCCATAACCGGGGAATTATAACACTATAAGTTAAAAAAGGCAAAATTTATTCCGATTCTAAGATCGTTTTTATTTTGTCTAAAATTT
>OCZT010008138.1_pt1 | contig 10237 bp, 8 predicted proteins | sample 1539031 | NCBI WGS metagenome assembly OCZT01 (sample SAMEA3539308, study PRJEB22396) | soil metagenome | biome: tundra; feature: field; material: soil | place: USA | collected 2010-05 | depth 0.15 m
GTGGGAAGTTTGTCACCAAGCCTACATGCCTTTCGCGGATGCTGGCGTTGCGGCATGTCGCCGCGACTTGAACTTTTGCGAGAACACTATGAACCACGTAAACACATTGCCGGACCACGCAGAATTTGCCGCCGCGCTACCGGTGGAGGAAGTTGAAGAGTTGTTGGATGACGCGCTTGATACTACCGGCGACGTGCACCGCTTGGCGGCACACCACTTCGCCGCCGCTGCCAAGTACCATTTACTGGCCGCAACCGCTGATGACGAGGGTGACGATGAGGCCAATGCGCGCCACGCGCATCAGGCCTATCGCCACCAGCTCAACGCCGTGCAGTACGCCGAAATCGCCGTGATGGACAACGAGAGCCTGGACGACGAAGACGCAGTCACCCCGCTTTGACAAATCCACCCGGGTGCGAGTAAACCAAAAATTTCACGCACTCGTCATCAAGGGTGTCATCAATACGTCATGGGAAATTTCTAGACTCCACCGCACAAGGAGATTACCCATGTCTGAATTTTTCAAGCAAGTCGAAGTCCTGCGTTGGGACGACCACCGTTATTACCATCAAAGCCGCATCAACCAGACGCTGCACCTGATCAGTGCTTTTAGCTTCCTGGTTGCCTATGGTTTGCTCTTCGTGAATCCGGCTGCGTCCGGCATCATAGGTTGGCTCGTCGGCATGGTCACGCGTCAATCAGGTCATATCTTTTTTGAGCCACGCTGCTACGACGAAGTGAACAAGGCGACCGACGAATACAAGGAGCTGATCAAGGTCGGCTACAACATGCGTCGCAAGGCCATCCTGATTGGCACCTGGCTGTCGCTGCCGGCGCTGCTGCTCGTGAGCCCTAGCCTGTTTGGCCTGATCGAACCCGGTCACGGCGTCAGCGGTTTTGTGCACGACACCGGCCTGATGTGGCTGGCCCTGGGCGCGGGTGGTATCGTCTTCCGTACCGTGCATCTGTTCTTTCTGCGCGGACCGCTGTGTGGCTTGGCCTGGGCCTTTAAGATCCTGTCAGATCCGTTTCACAACGTCGCTATCTACTGGAAATCCCCGGTGGCGCTGTTACGCGGTCAGCGACTGGACCCGCTGGATTCCGGTGAACATCAAGCCCAGGTCTGAATGCACGGCGCCGGGTCTGAAACCGGCGTCAAACGTTTTTAATTTTTGCATCACCGCCGGGAGAAGTTCGTTGCGTGAGTACTTTGTGAGATGTGCGACCCGCACTTACGTCGCCTGCCTTTACCTTTCTCTTCCGTTGATGCCACTGTTGGCAAGTTTGGTATTTTTTCGCAAAAAATACCTGCTTCAATACTTCAGTACCATCAAAAAATTGGTAGTTCATATTGAAGCGCTGCGCGAAGGTCCCGTCAGCCACTACTTTGGCGATGTGATGGGCAACGTGAGTGCAGTTCCAGCCGACATTCATGGGCACTGTGCGCAATGTGGCAACTGCTGCATGGATAGGCGCTGCGTATTTTTAGAGAAGACCGGTGACGCCGAATATCAGTGCGGAATCTATCACTCGCCCTTTCGCCGGTTCTCTAACTGTGGCTCGTTTCCGTTGAACCAGCACGATATCGAGCGCTACGAGTGTCCGAGCTATTTTGTGCCGGAGTCTGTGCCGATCCGGTTTGTGCCAAACATGAACCGGATACAGACCGCGAAGTAGCGGCCTCAGTCAAGCGCAATGAACCCTATGGCGATTGGCGCTTTCGCACTCACCGCAGCCTCCACCTACGCCGCGACATCGTCCTATATTTGGGTCACGCAAAAACGCCTCATTTTTGGTCGAACCAAAAACATCCGAACACTCAAGGCCGGACCTTTCGCTGGTCTTCATGAAGTCAAGCCCTTATGGCTGAAAGTCGCCCCAGGTGTCACTCTAGAAGGTTGGGTAGCGCGACCCCACAACGCTGACACCGACAAGGTGCTGGTCTACTTTGGCGGGCGCAATGAGCACGTGGGCTGGGCCGCTGGGATGGCCAGCTATCTAGGGCCCTGGACCGTCTACGCCTTCAATTACCGCGGCTTCGGTGGTTCGGGTGGTCACCCGTCGGAGGCCAGCGCCAAAGCGGATGCGCTGCGCATCTTGGATGAGGTGCGGCGCATCGAAGGTGAAGCTGGGCGCGCTCCGGTCGTGATGGGTCGAAGCCTGGGAACTGCGATGGCCATCTCAGTGGCAAGCCGACGCGATGTGAGTCAGCTCGTACTACTGTCGCCGTTTGACAGCGTCAGAGCCTTGGTTCGCCAGCGTGCGGCCTTGAACGCTATGCGTTGGGTTCTGAATCAAAATTTTGACTGCATTGGCGACGCGAGCCGGGTCCGCGCCGATACCATCATTTTGTTGGCCAGCAAGGACAAACGTGTGCCCCACAAAAACAGTACTCGCTTGGCGTCTTCACTTATCAATTTGCGGCACATGAGCACGGTGCCCGGCAGCAATCACAAGACACTGCCGCGTCATCCAGAAACCCAGGCCAGAATTGCCGCATTGCTCAATCGCACGTCTTCGTCTTGACGCCGATGTCTATTCGCAGCTGCGATAAGGCTGCGAATAGACGCCATTCTCTAAACGATGTAAACTGTATATACCGTTAATACGCAGGGCACTTCACGATCCCCGGATTAACGGATCACGATCGTTCGGAATGCCCTTTGATGTCAGCCGACCTTGTTTTGTGGTGGTTCTTGCTCTGCGCCGTTAGCGCGCTGAATGTCCTAGCTTTGTCAGCTTCAGCCTTAGCGCTACGCTGGCGTCCATCCAATTTGTCTTCAGAGGTTTACGCATCGCGCCGCCTGCAACTATTTCTGTCGGCGGGTTATGTCTTCGGTTGCGCCTATCGGTCCGCCTTGCCGGTCTACGATGTGCAACGCCTGTGCTTGTTTGATTCGTGGCTGTCCAGCGTCATCGTCGGGCGTTCCGTCGCCACTTTTGCCGAGTTGTGTTTTGTCACTCAGTGGGCGCTGCTGCTCTGGCAGATTTCGCGCAGCACGGGAAGTCGCGGTGGCAAAACCACCGCCTTGGCAATGGTTCCGCTGATCGCCATCGCTGAAGCTTGCTCCTGGTACGCCGTGCTCACCACATCGAATGAGGGTCACGTGATCGAGGAATCGCTGTGGGGCTTGTGTGCTGCCCTGCTGGTGGTGAGTGTAGCTTCGATTCGCAAACGCTGTCCGGCCGCACTGCAGCCCTTGCTCGCGGCCACCTGCGCTGCTGGCATGGTCTACGTATTGTTCATGTTCATGGTCGACGTGCCCATGTACTGGTCGCGCTGGAACGCGGACCAGATGAGCGGGCGCGCCTACCTCAGTTTGTCACAAGGCGTGGCTGACGCGTCGGGACGCTGGGTGGTTTCGTACCGCTGGGAAGATTGGAAAAACGAAATCGCCTGGATGTCGCTGTACTTCAGCGTGGCGGTGTGGCTCAGCATCGCGCTCATCCATGCGCCGCTGCTGCTCCAATCCAGGACCGAAGCCAACACCCGCTCGGGTCGGTGGCTAGGCGGTCCCAACAATCCCTGAACAAAAACTTACATAGTTACCACGGAATATTCACAATAAGAGTCCCAAAATATCCAACAATGGACCATGCGGAGTAAGTCAACTTGGCGCTTTCGCGAAGACACGAAATCCTTCTGCCCTGGACGCCCAAGTTTCTACCATCATCCGACGATTCAGCGGCGCTCCCATTCGATCCGGATGCGGTGCAACTTGTTTTAACCCCATCAATGTGAGTAACTCGCCATGAATCCCAACCCTACTCAGGCATTTCCACCTTTGGACGCAACAGCTTCCCTACAGACGGAAGTTCCGATCCCGCATTTGGTTGCCCAGGTTTTTGAAACAGCGCCGCCGGCCGTTCGCGCCACCCTACTGGAGCAACTGCTCCAGCCGCTGGGTGCGCTTTCGCTCCTGGCACTGGCGAACGGCATCTTCGCAAAAATTCGCTTCAGCAGCGGCTGGCCCAACATGCAACTTCGGATCGAGGATGTGGAAAAAATACAAGCCAAGGATATCGTGACACTGGTGGAACGAGTTCAGATGGTGAGCATCAGTTCGGTAGATGGTCTGGCAAAAGTACTCACTGCCTCACCCTTGGCCGCAAGCTCCGCGGCGGCAGCGCTATTGATCACGGTGCTGATGCAGCGCGCACTGACACGCCGAGACAGTGACAGTGAAACAAATGGCTAGCAAAATCTACAGCAGCAGTTCACTATAGATTTTCTCTCAGCTCAGACCACCAAACGTTTGCTGATTTCGCCCAGCGCCAAGACCAGTTTATCCAGGTCCGCCTCACTGGTGTACAACGCGGGCGACACCCGAATGCAATTGCCTTTGCTGACGCCAGAGCGGCGTACGGTGAGAATCCCGAACTTGTCGCGTAACTCCGTCACGATGGCGGTATTGTCGGCGGAGCTGGTCTTGCCAGAAAACCGGAACGATGTGATGCCGGCGTACATGCCGGGTTCATCGGGCGTCAGAATTTCTATGTTTTTGAGGCTGCGCACTTTGCTAACCCAGTAATCGCGCAAATAAGCCAGACGTTGGGCTTTGGCTTTAGCGCCAATTTCAAGATGCACAGCCAAAGCGGTGGGCAGCGTCAACACAGTGGCGAAGTTTGTGGTTCCGGTGTGCACTCGCGAGCGAATATCCGTCGCAGGATTGTCCTGGTCGGCCATGGCCCGATCTATCGCGGTTAATCTGTCCTTTTTGATATACAGGAATCCCAAGCCGAGTGGCGCGCCAATCCACTTGTGAAGATTGAAGCCGATGAAGTCAACACCCAGGTCGCCAACTTTGAAATCAATTTGTCCCCATGAATGTGCGGCATCCAGAATCACGTCCACGCCGCGCGCTTTGGCCATGGCAGCAATGTCCGCCACGGGCATAACCAAGCCGGTGCGGTGGCTCACATGCGTGACCAGCAGCAAACGTGCGGCAGGGTTATCCGCCAATACTTTCTCGTAAGTGGCAAGTACTCCGGCACGGGTGGCGGGCTCGGGAATGGAGAACTTGACCACGTTCACGCTGCGCCGGTCCTTGAGCCAGTCCATGGCGTACTGCATCGAGTCGTAGTCCAGATCCGAATACAACACGGTGTCGCCTGCTTTGAGCAAGTTATAGCCGCCGATCAGCAATTGCAGCGCTTCCGTGGCGCCGCGAGTGAAGGCAACTTCATCTTTAGACACGCCCAGGGTTTGCGCCAGTTGCACCCGCGCCGCTTCGGCATCGGTGCCGAAAGTCGTGCGTGCGTAATAGGAATTCTCCCGGTTGATCATCTCGTTCTTCGCCTGGAATTCAAGCCGCACCCGTTCCGTCATGGGGCTCCAATAGCCGTTCTCCAGGTTCACGATTTTCGAAGTCACGGCATACAAGCCGCGCACGGCGTCCCAGTCGCCGGCAATCGGCGCGGTCGCGGCCAACGCAGAGCTCGATCCATAGGCCAGCGAAGTGGTGGCAGCAGCGGAAAGCAGACGAATCATCGGCACATTGGCCAGATAGCACAGCGCCTTGCGCCGCCCTTGCAATACGGTGGAGTCGGTCATGGTTTCTTGGTTGGGTTGAACGAAAAATAACTCAATGTTTCCTAGCCGCAACCACGAGCACAAACGCATCGCCCACGACCGTGGGCAGATAAACAGTCTTGTCGGCCGGGTTCATCGCCATGGTCTTGGCGCCCTTTTCCGTGACCAGGCTGGGACGCACGGTGTAATGGTCCGCGCTGTCTTGATGGGCCAGGGCCAGCGTGCCGGTGCCGCCTCCGCCCGAGGTCAAAACAGTGCGGGTGTCGGCGTCGTAGATGACGGCATCGGGATGTTCGCCGATGGCAAACGTCGCGACCTGCTTTCCATTCTTGGCATTGGTCACGGCCACAATGCCGTTGGCACAGGCCGAGAACAGCCGAGAATTTTTCACATCCAGCGCCAGCCCTGTGGGTTCGGTGCAGCCCTTGAGCGGCCACTTGGCGACCACCTTGTTGGACTTCGCATCGATCACATTGATTTCGCCTTTGTCCTCCACATTGAAGTAGATTTTTCCGTTCCCGTCAGCGACAGCAAACTCGGGTCGGCCACTGGCTTTAACGGTGTCAACCACCTTCAAGCTGGTGGTGTCGATGACTTCAAAGTTGGCGCTTCCGCCGTTGAAAACGTAGAGCTTGTGCAGCGTGGGTTCATACAGAATGACATCGGGATTTTTTCCTGTCAACGCAATCTCTGCCGTCGACTTGAAAGATTCGAGATCAAACACGGTGACCGAATTCGTCTTGCCGTTGCTGGTAAAGCCAAGCTTCAAATCCTGCGCGATCGCCACACCATGCACACCCTGGGTATTGGCAATTGCGCCAACCACCTGCCCCGAAGGAATTTCAACCACATCGACCCGGTCACCGCGCGTGACGAACAGATGCTGGCGCTGCGCGTCGAACGAGATGAAATCCCATTTGGTCACAGCCCCCAGTGGCAGGCGCTGAACGACTTCATAGGCGCCGGGTTCGGCCGCGAATGCGGACCCGCAGAACAGCCCCGCAAGAAGAATCGTCGAAAGTTTTTGGGTGATGGTATGCATGATGCTGCGATGGTGTGGATTTACGAGGAAATCAGTATGTCAGGTTCACGCCGACCTGATAGGTTGCGCCGTAGAACTCACGCTGGATCACGCGGTTGGAATTGCCCTCGTAAAACACCATGGCGGTATTCGTCAGATTCTTCGCATTGAAATACATGGAAACATGCTTGTTTACGGCGTAGCTCGAGCCGAAGTCCAACGACAGGCGCGGCGCCGCAAACGTGTCCGGGCCAGTGAGACCTCCAATGGCAAACAGATTGCGCGACAGGTAATAGCCCGCCAGGCGCAGGTTCAAACCATTTTTTTCATACGACACCGAGGCGTTCAACGTGTCTTTCGAGGTAGACGGCAGCGACGACGACTGACCCGCCCGAATGGCGAATTTGGAATCGACGTAGGTGTAGTTCAGTCCCAGCCCCAGGCCGCTCAACTCACCTGGCAAGCCTTTGAGTTTTTGCTCGTAGTTGAACTCCAGACCGCGTGCGTAGGAGCTGGGGATGTTGCTGTAGGTGATGACGTGCGCCACACCCGTGAAGCCGGCGAACAAACCGTTGTTCGGAAAGGTCTTGTCCGTCTGACCGTTGGCGATGTAGTTCGTAAACTGCTTGTCGAACACGCCGATGGAAAGAATGCCGGCGTCGTTCAAGTAGCGTTCGATCGAGAGGTCGAAGGAGTTGGCGGTGGCGGGTTTCAGGTCGGAATTGCCCTGCGACACCTGGTTCGCGGCCGGGTTCACGATCAGCGAAGGCGTCAGCTGATTGAAGCCGGGGCGGGCGATGGTGGACGAATAGGCGGCGCGCGCAATCAACTTGGGTTCAAGTTCGTATTTCGCCTGCAGGCTGGGGAAGAAGTTGACGTAGCTCTTGCTCCCGCTCACGGGACTGGTGAAGGGTTTTAAGGTGACGGGATCGACACTCTTGCCGAAGGCCAAATAGCTGCCCTTGGTGGCCTCGACACGCGCACCGCCGGTGACGCCCAATGGGCCTGCTTGCATCTGGTACTGACCGTAGGCAGCGAGCACGTCTTCCTTGTCGGTCTGAGTCTGCATGGAGGCGTTGGTCTTGTCGGCATCGCTGATGAACTGATAGCTGGCCAGCGTGTTTTGCAACAGCCCCGCCGTCATCTGTGGGCCGTTGTTATAGGCGCCATCGTAGAAATTGACATTGCCACCGGACGATGCCGACGTCAAAGGCAGAGCCGGAATACCTGCTGCGTAGGAGTAAGGCTGGCCGCCAGCGTTGCGGGTGCGCCAACGGCCGCTCACGCCGACCTTGAGAGACTCTTCTTCAAAGCCGCCCCATTTGACTGGCATCTTAAGGTTTTCTGCGGTGGACAGTTCCTTGTCCTTGATGGCTTGCGTGCTATTTTGAAATTTCACCAACGTGTAATTCGCTGGGTTCAGGTAGTCCGCGCCGGTCACCGTAAATTTGGGTGTGTTGCCTGCGCCGCTATTGTTGTAGGTGATGCCGCTCGTCACTGGCGTGAAATTGAAATCAGAGTTGTAGTCGTACAGCTTGTTGAATGAACCCTGGGTGTAGCCGACGCGGTAATCGACGGTTTTGTCGCCCAGAATGTTTTTGCCACCGATAACAAATACCTTGTTGTTGATGCGCTCTTTTTCATCGCGCAAAGTTTTGTCATAGCCGCTGCCATTGGCCGCGTTGATGAAGGTATCGCTGAAGACGCCGTTGGCCAGCGTCGGGCTGCCGTCGGGCGTGATCGTGAGACGGTTGCGCAGCACGGTTTCGGTGTAGCCCGCGTCGAAGAAACGCACGTAGTAGTTGCTGTCCTGATCCGGCTGATAGCCCAGATCGAAGCCCACGCCGTGGCGCTTGCGGTTGTACTGATAGTGGCGCTGATCCCAACCGGCGTAAGCCAGCGAAGGCGCGGCATAGGGTGCCGAATCGATGAAGGTGGGCTCCACGTCGTCGATGCCGCGCTTGTCTTCGTAGTACGAGGCCGTGACCACGACCGAGAACGGACGGTCAGAATAGCCTTCCACATCGCCGTTCTTGACACTGCTGCCACCAAAACGACCACCGGTGGAGATTGAAAGATCGGCGATGCCGGTCTTGCGCAGCGGCTCATAGCCGGTTCCGATGCGGGCGTCTAGGAAAGGTGCGCTGTTGCGCGGCGCGGTTTTTGGCGTGATTTCTATGGTGCCGCCCAGCGCTTCGGCGTCCTGCTCCGGCAGATTCGTTTTGGTCACGGTGATGGCGCCGACCAGGCCGGTCGGAATGGCGTCCAGCGCCACGGCACGGCCACCACCAAACGGCGAAGCGTTGTTCGACGGGGGCAGACGCAAGCCGCCGAAAGTGGTGCTGTTCAAGTCGGAATCGAGTCCGCGAATATTGATGAAGCGGCCCTCGCCGGTATCGGTCTCCAAAGAAATCCCGGGGATGCGGCGCACCGTCTCGGCGATGTTCACGTCGGGCAGCTTGCGCATTTCCTCTACCGTCATCACGTTGATCAGATTGGGCGCTTCCTCTTGCGCCTTGCGGGCCACCGAGTTGGGCGTGCGCTGCGCGCTGATGGTGACGGTCTCCAGCGCCGTCATGGGTGCTGGGGCTGGTGCCTGCTGAGCAGATACCGTGGCGGCATAGGCCTGCACGATCAGCAGAGAGATGAGCGAGCGCTTGTGTTGAATGATCATGATGGGGCTTTCGGGGGGAGGTGAGTAATTGAGAACCGTTCTTACTCTAGGCATGCGATATGACGTTGCCGTGTCAACCCTTACTGCCGCACTGCACTGTTTCAAAAACACCACAGTGGAACGATTCCATGGCCCATCGCCTCACGCCGATAGCGGGCGATTTGACGCTTTCTATTGCTCGTATTCGAAGGCCGCTGCCTTGCTCTTTTTCGGCGCACCCAGAATCCACGACCAGCCCACATAGATGACTCTGCCGCGTTGCGAACGCATATAGGTCTGGGTCATATTGCTGGTATTCACGTAACGCACAAAGCGTTGACCGTTGAACACGTCGGACACCGTCACGAACAGCGACTGGTCGTCTGCCAGCTTGTGCCGATAGCCCAGGTTGAGCTGATTGATGGCGTCCACGTAACCCTGCGGCGTGAGACGTTTGTCGGAGCGGCTCAGCGACGCTTGCGCCGTGTCCAGAGTGCCGGGGTGAAAGTCCAGACTGAGCTTGAGGTTTAAGCCAGTGCTCGATTTCAGACCGCTCGCGCCGAGCGCGGTGGCATCAATCTGGTTGTAGAAAAAATTACCACCGAGCTTGTACGACCACCAATTTGAGAGGCGACCATCGGCATTGAATTCCATGCCTGCAGAATTGCTTTTTGGCAGGTTGGCCTTGGTGGTCAGCGTCACGTCCGGGCTCAATAGTTGCACCACATCGGTCACGCTATTGCGGCTCGCACGGGCATAGGCGGTAAGGCCAAAATTTTGCCGAGCCGCTTCGCCCCGATAACCCAGTTCAAGGGCTTGCGTGTCTTGCGGCGCAAGGTTGGGGTTGCCCGCACGCAGGTTTTGCGTATCCTGATAGTCGATGAAAGGATTGAGCGCTTCCGGATTGGGGCGCGACACGCGTCGGCTGTAAGCCAGCGACAGGGTTTGCGTTTCACTCAGCGCCCGCTCCAGATGCAAACTGGGGTAGAGCCCGCTGTAGCGATGTTGCTGCGTCATGCCCTCGGTCATC
>OCZT010008139.1_pt1 | contig 10236 bp, 10 predicted proteins | sample 1539031 | NCBI WGS metagenome assembly OCZT01 (sample SAMEA3539308, study PRJEB22396) | soil metagenome | biome: tundra; feature: field; material: soil | place: USA | collected 2010-05 | depth 0.15 m
GTTGTAGTCGCGATGGGTCGGATCGTCGCACCAGCCATCGTTCGGCGCCAGCGGTTCGACCGGCACGGCGGCCTCCGGCTTGGCAATCCGGTCGGCGCGATAGAGCACGCGACGCAACGCCAGCCGCCCCAACGGCGTGGCGCCATCGCCTTCCTGCTTGTCCGCCCGCACGCCGCCACGGCCCAGCGCGGCGCGGCACTGGTCGCGGCCCAGCAGCAGCCGGCCGTCCGCCTGGACCACCGCGCGCATGGCGTCAGTCCAGCAGGTGACCGAAGCGCTCGGCCTTGGTGGCGAGGTAGTGGTCGTTCACCCCGTTGGGGGCGAAGGCATGCGCCTCCCGGCCCACGATCGTCACACCGCAGGCGGCGAGCGCCGCCAGCTTGTCGGGGTTGTTGGTCAGCAGCCGGATGCGGCTGATGCCGAGCGCCTCCAGGATCGTGGCGGCGACCAGGAAGTTCCGCTCGTCCGCGCCCCAGCCCAGCGCGCGGTTGGCATCCAGCGTATCCAGGCCGCGATCCTGCAAGGCGTAGGCGCGCAGCTTGTTCACCAGACCGATGCCGCGGCCTTCCTGCGCCAGATAGATCAGCGCGCCCGACCCGGCCTCGGCCATGCGGGCGATGGCGCCGCGCAGTTGTTCGCCGCAATCGCAGCGCATGCTGCCCAGCAGATCGCCGGTGAAGCATTCGGAGTGGATGCGTACCAGCGGCGCCTCGCTCTCCTCCGGCCGGCCGACCAGGATGGCGAGATGCTCGATGCCAGCGTCTGCGGCGCGAAAAGCGACGATGCGCGTCTGCGCGGCCGACCGCAGCGGCACGGACGCCTCCGCCACCGGCTTCAGCCCGAGCGCGGAGGCGGTGGGATAGGCCAGCACGTCCTCAGCCGGCACGCTCAGCAGGTGCCGCCGTTCGGTGATCGCCGCCGCACCGGGCCCGACCGGGGCGGCCAACACGGCCGGCAGCAATCGGGCCAGCTTGACCAGCGCGAGCGCGGCGGCGGCCAGCAGGGGCGCGGGCGCCAGTTCCGGCAATTCGGGCAGCATCTGCTCGACGGTGGGATCGGCGAGGCTGAGCAGTGTCTCCGGTGCCAGCAGCGCCGCCGACAGACGCAGCGCCATCGCCGGCTGGCCCTGCTGGACGGGGCGATGCAACACCGCCGCGGCGCGCATCGGCGCCAGCAGCAACAACGGAGGATCGGCGGCGAGAGCGGCGAACTCGGCCAGCCCGCCGGCGCTCGCGGTCTCGGCGGCCAGCAGCACCAGCGGCACCTCACCCGTCAGCAGCACCGGGGTGCCGCGACGTAGATCCGCTATCGCGCGATGCACGCCGCGCACACGCATGATCGCAGGGTCCAGCGCGGTGGCCGACGCCTCGGGGGAATGGACAGAGGCCAGAGCCGGCCCGGAAAATGACGGATGGTTCATTGGTTCTCGGAAGACGGGACCACAGCGGCCTTGGTTTGTCACTACTCAGATCGCCGCATCGGCCGGCCTGGAGTATATGGCTGGGCAGCGTCGCTATCGTGGCACTACTCACGAAAAAGTGTGTTAGATATGGCACTGTGAATCATGATGGCCGGATCCGCAGGTAGGTCGTGTTGCGAAAAGAGTGAGTATGAGCGTCTAATCTACCCCCCGAGAGGGGTGATTGGGATGGCGTGGCGTGTCTGGGGTGATACGGATCGCTCGATTTCGCGTCTTGCAACCGAGAGGGAGTGATCTATGCCGGGCGAGCATCCCATCCTGATCGTGGACGATGACTGCTTGCTGCGCGCCACGCTGGCCGAGCAGCTGACCGTGGACGGAGAGTTCACCGCCGCCGAGGCCGGAACCGTGGCCGAGGCCGAACAGTTGCTGGCCACGAAGAATGCCCGCTACGACGCAATCATCCTCGATGTCGGTCTGCCCGACGGCGATGGGCGCGACCTGTGCGCGCGGCTGCGCAAGCAGGGGGTGAAGGTCCCGATCATCATCCTCACCGGGTCGGACGATGAGGTGGATGTGGTGCGCGGCCTGGATTCCGGGGCCAACGACTACATCGCCAAACCATTCCGATTGGCCGAGCTGCTGGCCCGGGTGCGCGCGCAACTGCGCGTCTTCGAGAACAGCGAAGACGCGGTCTTCACCATCGGACCCTACACGTTCCGCCCCGCCGCCAAGCTGTTGCAGGAACCGGTGAAGAACCGCCGCATCCGCCTGACGGAGAAAGAGGCGGCGATCCTGAAATATCTCTACCGCGCCGGAACGCAGTCGGTGGCGCGCCAGGTGCTGTTGAACGAGGTGTGGGGCTACAACGCCGCGGTCACCACACATACGCTGGAGACGCACATCTACCGACTGCGCCAGAAGATCGAGCCCGATCCATCCAACGCCAAACTGCTGCTGACAGAAAGCGGCGGCTACCGGCTGGACCCGGAAGGCGTTCCGGCGGCGGTGGCGTAGCGCAGGGCTGCACAGCTGAGCCTGCGCCCGTTCCAGCCCTCAGCTTATCGGACGTGGCGCCACCACGCGGTGCGCGAGGCGATGTAGTCAGCCTGCGCCCGCGATATGCCAATATCTTTCAGCATCCGGTCGTCCATCTCTAGCAGATGGCGTCGCGTCGTGAGGAACCGCCAGGCGATAGCGGACTCATGCCGCGCGCGCGGGACGGCCTTGGCGGAAGGCCTACACCTCCGCCAGCCAAGTCGGCACGCACGCGCCGGTACTGGCCGGCTTGGCGGTGACCGTCTCCACCATCTCCTGGGTGCCGGACGGGCTGCGCCCAATGCGCGCGGACGAGAACATGCCGGAATTGCCGGATTTCGGCATCCTGATGCTGAAAGGCCGGGAGGCGCGCCAACCGGTGACCGACGTGCTGGCCGCCCACATCGCCGAGACCTCCCGCCAAGAGATGCGCCGCCAGGACCGCGCCGGCTGAGCGCCGGACGCAGCCCAGCCTATCCCAGTCCGAAATACGCCCGGTGCAACGCGTCGTCGGCGTGCAGCGCCGCCACCGTGCCCTCGAACCCGACGCGGCCGTTCTCCAGGGTGAATACCCGGTCGGCCAGATCCAGGAAGGCCACGTTCTGCTCGGCGATCAGCAGCGACAGGCCGGTGCTGCGGAAACGCCCCAACACCTCGATCACCTGGGACACGAACAACGGCGACAACCCAGCGGAGGGCTCGTCCATGATCAGCAGCTTCGGCCCGGCGGCCAATGCCTTGGCGACCCCGAGCATCTTGCGCTGGCCCCCGGACAGCGCGCCGCCCAGGGTGCGTTTGCGCTCGGCTAGTGCCGGGAACACCCCATACAGCTCTTCCATCCGCCCGCGGAGCACCGAAGTCTCGACGAACTGGCCGCCGATTTGGATGTTCTCCTCGATCGTCAGGCCGGGGAACACACCAAGCTCGGACATGTAGGAGATACCGCGCCGCACCCGATGGTCGGTGCGCAGCCGCGTGATGTCCTGATCGTTCAGCCGCACCTCGCCCGCCCAGGCCGGCATCAGGCCCAGCAGCACCTTCAGCAGCGTGGTCTTGCCCGCGCCGTTGGCGCCCAGCAGCACCACGCTCTCGCCCCAGCGCACGTCCACGCCCGCGCCCCACAGCACCTTCACCTTGCCGTAGCCGGCCTCGATGCCACGCGCGACCAGCAGGGCCTCGGCCCGGTTCTCAGGCATGCGCTGCGCCCCCCAGGAAGACGCGGATTACGTCCGGATCGCGCGTGGCGGCGGCCAGCGTGCCTTCGAAAATCTCCCGCCCGGCGTTCAGCACGATCACCCGGTCGGTCACCCGGTCGATGAAGCCCATCAGATGCTCGACCACCAGCATCGCCATGCCGCCATCGGCCAGCACGCGCAGCCGGTCGGCCATGCGGTGCAACTCGGCCAGATTCAGGCCGGCGGCCAGTTCGTCGACCAGCAGCAGACGCGGAGACGTCGCCAGCGCGCGCGCAAGATCGAGGGTCTTCTGCTGGGCGCTGTTCAGATCCTCGGCCGGACGGTCGGAATGATGATCCAGTTCCAGCGAGGCGAGCAACGCATCGAGATCCACCGGCGCGCCGCCGGCGTGGCCATACCTGGCGGCGATCTGCACATTCTCGCGCACCGTCAGCGACAGGAACGGCTTGGGCGACTGGAAGGTGCGATTGATCCCGCGGCGGGCCAGCTTGTGCATCTTGGCGCCGTCGATCCGCTGGCCCTCGAACACCACCTGTCCGCCATCGCCGGCATACAGGCCGGAAATGACGTTGATGCAGGTGGTCTTGCCGGAACCGTTGGGGCCAACCAGGCCCAGCACCTCGCCGGGGGCGAGATGGAAGCTGACGCCATCCAGCGCGCGGAAGCCGCCGAAGCGTTTTTCAAGCTGCTCGACCTTCAGCAGCGGCATGACGTCAGGGGACACGGATGCCTCGCTTGGTCAGTAGCGACACCAGACCGTTCGGCAGGAACAGCACCAGGGCGACGATCAGCGTGCCGTAGATCAGCTGGAAATACTGCGGCACGGTGATGCCGATGGTGTTGTAGATGCCATAAAGGATGAACACGCCGAGCAGCGGGCCGGTCAGCGTCGCCGCGCCGCCGAACAGGGTGAACACCACGGCGAAGATAGAGAACTGGGCGGAGAACGCCGTCTCCGGATAGAACACCGAGATCTGCCAGGCGAACGCGCCGCCGACCAACCCGGCGATCAGCGCCGAGCAGAGCCAGGCGATGGTGCGGCCCCGCACCACCGCGACGCCGGCCATGGCAGCGCTGATCGGGTCTTCCTTGATAGCGCGGAGCGACAGGCCGAAGCGCGAATTGCGCAGCCAGACCACCAGCAGCAGCGTCCCCGCCAGGATAGCCACCGAAACGGCATAGCTGGTCTCGGGCGCGAAAACGCCCGACAGCGACACGCCATACGGTCCCTTGGTGATGTCTTCCAGCGCGGGATTGGACACGACCTCGTACACCGCCTGCGCGGCGGCCAGGTTGGCGATGGCGAAATAGGCGCCGGACAGGCGGAACAGCGGCGTCAGGATTACCGCCAGCACCAGCGCCGCGGCCGCACCCACCGCCATCGCCGCCAGTGGCGGCGCGTGCAGATGCATCACCGCCAGCGCGAAGCCATAGGCGCCGGCGCCGAAGAAACCGACATAGCCGAACGGCAGATAACCGGTGAACCCGTAGATCACGTTCAGCCCCTGCGAGAGGGTGAGGAACATGACGAAATTGAACAGCAGCAGCTGGTTGGAATAGACCGACGGCTCCACCGCCATCACCGCGACCACGACGCCGGCCAGCAGCAGGTCGCCCAGCACACGACGCTTGCCATCCACCTTACGTGCTTCGCGCACGCCACTCACCGGTTGCGCTTCACGCACGCCGCACTGCCCGGCCGAACAGGCCCTCGGGGCGGAACAGCAGCACCGCGATCAGCAGCAGGTTCGGCAGCAGGTTCGCCCAGGAACTGAGATAGGTCTGCATCAGCATCAGCCCGATGCCATAGACGATGCCGCCGATCACGGTGCCGAGCGGGTTGCCGAGGGTGCCGACCACGATCACCACGAACGCCGCCACATTGATGTCCGCCCCCATCGCTGGTGTGACCGAGCCCAGCATGAACGGGGCAAACACGCCGGCGATGCCGGCCAGCGCGATGCCGATGCCGAAGGCGAGAGCGGAGACACGATGGACGTCGATGCCGGTGGCGAGCGCCTCCTCGCGCGAGACCATCACCGCGCGGGTCAGCGTGCCGAGGCGGGTACGATACAGATACAGATACACGCAAGCCACCGCGACGGCGCTGACCGCCGCGCCGAACACCCAGGCCGATGGCAGCCGCTGGTCGAGAAAGCTCACCGGGCCGCTGCCCAGCACGCGGCCGGGGATGGAGCGTTCGCTGGTGCCGAAGGCAATGGCGGCCAGCGCCTCGATCACCTGCGACAGGCCGAAGAACAGGATGATCGACAGCATCTCCGAATCGCGCGCGACCAGCAGGCGCGGCACCACGCCATAATAGATCGGCAGCCCGACGGCCACGAACACGACCAGCACCGCCGCGGCGGCGAGCAGCGGATGCAGGCCGAACAGGGTGAACAGCCAGTAGGCGGCGAACGACCCGAGCATCAGGAAATCGCCATGCGCCAGATTGACGATGCGCATGACGCCGAACACCAGATTGAGCCCGAGCCCGACCAGGGTGAAATAGAGGCCGAACATCAGCCCCGAGATGATTGCGCCGATCAGCATGTTTCGGTCAGCATCAGACGGTCTGTCGCATCACTTGCCGATGATGCCTTTGCCGTTCGCCAGCGAAGGCGGATAGACCACGTCCAGCTTCACCTCCTTGCCCTCCGCCGTGAACTGGCCGAGCGGGGTGATCTCGCCGATCTGTCCGCCGTGCTCGTCGAGCACGAACGGCCCGTCCAGCGTCTTCAGCTTGCCGGACAAGGCGAACACCGCATCGCGCAGCGCGGTCTGATCCAGGCTCTTGGTGCCCTTCAGCGTCTCTTGCAGCACGAGGCCGGTGGTGTAGCCGGCAATCGAGTTGAAGCCGAAATTCAGCCCGGTGTTCGCCTTGTTCCAGGCGGTGCGGAACTGCTCCAGCGTCCAGCCGACTTCCGGCTTGTACTCGTAGGCGGCGGAGGTCACGTAGGAGAACACGCCCGCCATGCCCTCGGGGCCGACATTCTTCAGCAGTTCCTCGGTCTCGAGGCCCGGATAGATCGAGAACAGGAAACGGAATTTCTGGCCGGAATCCTGAAGGTTGCGGAGGAAAGCGATGTCGTTGCCGACATAGCCCAGATGCAGCACCGCGTCCGGGTTCTTGGCGGCGATGTTGTTGATCAGCACCGTGTAGTTGGAGGTATTGGTCGGCACCCCCTGGTCGTAGACGATGTCGAGCTTGCCGGCGGCCTTGATGAAGCCGCGCACCGCGCTCGCCTGGGTGCCGGTGAAGTCGTTGGTGGAGTACAGGATCGCCACCGTCTTGATGCCGGCCTTCACCCCTTCGTCGTTCAGATAGTCGGCGGCGTATTTCGGCCATATCGTCGAGACGGGATCGGCGATCAGCGCGATCCAGGGATTGTCGACGAAGAAGGCGGCGCCAGTACCGGTCGGATTGAACAGGAACTGCTTGTGCTCCTTGGCGATCGGCACCGCGACGGAGGTGAGCACCGAGCCGGAATCCGCCACCAGGATGTCCACTTTGTCCTGGGTAATCAGCTGGTTGTACAGCGTCGCCGCCGTGCCGGTGCTGCTCTGGTCGTCGTAGCTGATCAGTTTCAGCGGGATCTTCTTGTCGAACGCCTTCACGTAGGCGCCGCCGGCGGCGTTGGTCTCGTCCACCCAGATCTTCAGCCCGGCATAGACCGGCATGGAGATGCTGGCGAAGGCGCCGGAGCTGGCGTGCAGATGGCCGATCTTGATCTCTGCCGGGGCTTGCTGTGCCTGGGCCTGCACGGCAAGCGGCAGCATGGCGGCAAAACTGAGCAGCGTGCGACGGAGCATTCTGGACCTCCTGGCGACATGATCGATCTTGCCGGCTGTTTGGCCGAAGTCGCGCGCCAGAGCAAGGGCATGCGCGGAACGATGAGCAAATGCCCGGACGCGCGCCGCCGGGGCGGATGTTCAGTGCCCGTAAACCAGGTTCGGCAGCCACATGGTCAGCGCCGGCACATAGGTGATGATGCCAAGCACGATCAGCAGCAGGATCAGGAACGGCAGAATGCCGCGAATCACCTCGCCCACCGGGGCGTTGGAGATCGTCGACAGCACGAACAGGTTGAGGCCGACCGGCGGATGGATCAGCCCGATCTCCATGTTGTGGGTGAAGATGATGGAGAAATGCACCGGATCGACGCCGAGCGGGATCAGCGCCGGGGCCAGGATCGGCAGCACCAGCAGCAGGGTCGCCACCACTTCCAGGAAGCAGCCCAGCACCAGCAGCAGCACGTTGATCGTCAGCAGGAACTCCCAGGTGGAGAAATGATGCGACACCACGAAGCCCACAAGCTGGGCCGGAACGCCCGAGGAGGTCATCCAGTGGCCAAACGCCAGCGCGCTGGTGACGATCAGCATGATGGTGCCGGCCGAACGGAGCGAGTCCGATATCACCCATAGCGTGCGGGTCCAGTGGAAGCCGCGATAGACGAACAGGCTGACCAGCAGCGCCACCACGGCGGCGACGGCGGCGGCCTCGGTCACGGTCACGATGCCGCCATAGATCCCGAACAGCACCACCACCGGCACGGACAGCGCCGGCAGTGCGCGCCACGTCACCCGCAGCCGGTCGGCCATCGGCATCCAGTCGTCCTTGGGAAAGTTCCGCCGCTTGGCGTCGTACCAGACCCAGACGAAGAATGCCGCCGCCTGCAACAGGCCCGGCAGGATGCCGGCCAGGAACAGGCGCGGCACGGACTGCTCGGCGACGATGCCATACAGGATCAGCGCGAGCGACGGCGGAACGACGATGCCGATGGTGCCCGACGCGCCGATCACGCCCAGGGCGAAGCTGCGCGGATAGCCCTTCTCGATCATCGCCGGCAGCAGGATCGTGCCCATGGCCAGTGCGGTGGCGACCGAGGAGCCGCAGATCGCCGCGAACATGGTGCAGGCCACCACGGTGACCAGCCCGAGCGAACCGCGAATGCCGCCGAGCCAGGCAGTGGCCACGTCCACCAGTGCCTTGGCCACACCACCATGGCGCATAAAGGCCGCCGCCATCACGAACAGCGGCAGCGCCATCAGGGTGGAGGAGTTCAGGTGATCGATCATCACCTGCGCCACGCCGATCAGCGGCTCGCCCGACACCCAGTACAGTACGGATGCGCACATGCCGAGCACCAGGAAGATCGGCATGCCCGCGGCCAGCAGGCCAAAGAACAGCGCCAGGAAACCGATGGTCCACATAGCGCGTCAGTTCCCCGCCGGCTTGCGCATATCGAGCGGCATTTCGTGACTGATCGAATGTCCGACCAGCATGGTCACTGGGTCGTAGAAGAACAAGAAGCGGATCAACCGCATGATGTAGCGGATGGTCATCAGCGCGCCTCCGGTCGGCAGCGCTGCGTAATAGATCCACATCGGGAACTCGAGGCCGGTGGAGCTGCGTTCGTCGAGCATCCAGGATGCCTCCACGATCTGCCATCCGTACCAAACCATCCCCCCGCAGAAAGTGAGCGCGGCGAGACAGTTGAACACCTCCATCACCCGCTGCCCCTGCGGCGGCAGCACGCGCAGCACCAGATCGGGTCGGACATGCCCATCGGAGCGCACAAGCTGGGAGGAAACGATCATGATCGCCCAGATCGCCAGATAGACGATCACTTCCTCCGCCCAGCTGATCGCGTGCTCAGGGTCGACGTAGCGACCCACCACCTGCACCATGCCGACAATCAGCGCACAGGCGCCGAGCAAACCCACCAGGGTCTGCTCGATCCTGTCCCATAGCTTCATCATACGACTCGTTCCGTTTTCGTCGTGTTCCGGCGGCGCTTCAGGCCTTTTCGCCCAGGTCGTGCATCACCGCCTTGACCATTTCGGGGGAGACCTTGATTTCCTTCGCCGCCTGATCCTGTTCCGCCATCATCCGCTTGCGGAACGCGAGCGTGTCGGCCGGTTTGGCATCGACGAAAACCATGCCGTGCTCCAGCATGACCTTGCGCGCCTCGATCTGACCGGCCTCCATGTTGGCGCGGTAGCCGCCGATGTTCTGCGCCCACAGATCGGTCATCAGCTTCTGCAGATCGGGAGTCAGCTTGCCCCAGAAGGCATTGCTGACCATCGGGATGTATTCGCCGATGAACTGATGGTCCTCGAAGGTGTACTTGGCGCCCGCCTCCCACAGCTTTGCCGCCTGCAGGCTCTGGTTGGTCGAGATCAGGCCGTCGAACGTACCCTGGGAGATCGCCAGCGGCACATTCGGCCAGGCGGTGGTGTTGGGCAGACCGCCGGCAAACTTGATGCGCCAGGTGATCCCGGCGCCGCCGGGGCTGCGGATCTTCATGCCCTTCAGATCGTCGAGCGAATTGATCTGCTTATGGGTCGTGTACCAATTCTGGTAGCCGAGATCGAGCCAGCTGCCGAGCACGTGGCTGCGCAGCTTCTGCTCGATCTCCTGGCCGAGTCTTGCCCCAGCGGTGCCGTCGATCGCCTTGTGCGCCTCGATCAGCGAGCGGCCATACATCACCGGCAATTGGAAGAAATCGGCGTCCGGCACGAAGCCGGTGATGGTCCAGGCGCCCGGCACCGCCATCTCCACAGATCGGAAGAGCACAC
>OCZT010008141.1_pt1 | contig 10235 bp, 15 predicted proteins | sample 1539031 | NCBI WGS metagenome assembly OCZT01 (sample SAMEA3539308, study PRJEB22396) | soil metagenome | biome: tundra; feature: field; material: soil | place: USA | collected 2010-05 | depth 0.15 m
TCGAGGCGGCTCTTGTTGACGAGCGACGAGCCTGCTGAAAGCAGGCTGCAGCCAAGATTGGCCGCCCTAAATTCTGCCTTAGTTGGAGACAGCGTGGACGATGAAGCGTCGCGGGGCGTTGCCGATGTACTGGAAAGGGAAGCAGGTCACGATGGTCAGGGTTTGGCCTCCATCCGGCTTCAATACGTTGACTTCGCTTGGCTCGACGATCCTGAGGGATTCGACAGTGTAATGAAAGCGGCCGGAGTGTGTTGTGAAATCGATCTCATCCTGCGGCTGGAGGTCTTTGAGGGCACGGAAAAAAGTGTCGCGATGCCCGGCGATTCCGATGTTTCCGGTTTCGCCCGGCAATGCGGTGCCGGGGATGTGACCCACGGCTCGTGAAAGCGTGACGTCGTCTACACCTTCCTGGACGATGGCGGAAAGATGGAGACGCGGGATAGAAATGCGGCCGATGACGTTCGCCGATACTGAGCTCCCGCGCGAGCGAGTGCCGTGATCAGGGTCGGGGAGCACGACCGGCAGCGACGCCGGTTTTTCGTCAGGCGTGGTCGCCGGCTCCGCCGCCTCGTGGTCGAATCGCCAGCCTTCGTAGAGTTGATAAGTGGTTCGGTAGACGTAGGAATAGCAGTAGATACCGAGGCAGACAATGCCGATGAGGAACAGCAGCAGTCGAGCCGCACGGCGGGCTCGGGTTGACGGAACTGTTATTTTCAGCTTCACGGCCTCTCGGGTAGTAAATAGCTGGTCCGCGCGTGGATGACAAGCTTCCGGTCTCCCGCTCCTGTGACGGAGACTTTGATGGTCCGAAGCGAGCTTTTGCGGTCGAGCCGGACGGGAACATATCCGATGGAGTAACGGTTGCGGATATCTTTGGCAATTCCACGGCAGATTTCCGGCAATTCCAAAAGGTCCTGGGGAAGATAAGCGACTCCTCCACTGATGGCGGCGAGGCGGCGGAGCAGAGCCGGGTTGCGATCCGGGTCCTCGGCATCGAAAACGCCAATCATGTAGAGGATCGCCCGGGTTGACCGCACGGCGTCGAGGACATCGTTGAATCCATGGGTGCTGGCATTATCGCCGCCATCGCTGATGACGACGAGGCTCTTTTTATCCTTCGTGCCAGACTCCAGTTGATGCAGGGCATCGAGAATCCCATCGTACAGGGAGGTCATGCCTTCGGCAGGACTGTTCCATAAAGCCAGGCGCAATAAATTCTGGTCGCCGGTGAAATTAGTTCCGGCCGGCAATCCGCGGCGGACGCGATCGTTGAAATGGGTAACAAACATTTCATCGCTGGGATTGCTGGCATCGATAAAGGCCACTGCGGAATTGACTACTTCTTCGCGCTTCGGCCGCATGCTGCGGCTGTCGTCGACGACTAATCCAACGGTGATGGGTGTATCTTCGTTGCTGAATTGCGAAATGGTTTGCAGCTTGCCGTTTTCATAAACCTGAAAGTTCTCTTTCTTCAGGTTGGAGACGTAGCCACCCTTCACTTCTTTGACGCTCACGTCGAGAAGAACCAGTTCGGCATGCGCGGTGAGGATGAACGGCTTCTCGTTCACTTGTTGACCGCGAACGGAAAGCAAACCCATGAGAAGCGGCAATGTGGGTGAAATGAGCCTACCAGCTACGGAAATGGGTGAAATAACGCGCATGGCCGAGGTAGTTAGATACTAGATAGCACTTTTTGTTCCAGATTTTGATTGCTGATTTGGGGCACCGAAACTTTGCACGGTTTTCCAGCTCAATTGCGTGGTTTGCGGCTCAGCGTGAAGGCGCGGACGGGCGATCAATAACTTAGCAGGATGATGAAAAAGTCCCCAGCATGACCGCTCCCGATGGTCGCGGTTCCATTAAGCCCTTGATAACAGGTGCTACCGACATGGAACCGCGACCATCGGAAGCGGTCAATTTTGTTTTTTCATCATCCTGTTAGAAATTTTGGCACTGAATCTGCAGCTCTTTATGGCGTCTACCGTCGAAATAATAGGAGGTGGAGACATGTTGAATACAACAAGATTTATTGCTTTAACGTCGTTGGCTGCCGCGATGGCATTTGCGCCGATCGCGAAAGCCGATGAGTGGAACAAAAAGACAATCCTGACTGTCAAGGAGACGATACAACTCCCCAATACAGTCCTTCCGCCGGGAACCTATACGTTCAAACTGCTCGATTCTCTGTCCGACCGGCATATCGTGCAGGTTTTCGATAAGGACGGGATGCACCTGGTTACTACGGTGCTGGCGATCCCGAACTACCGGCTGCAACCGAAGGACGAGAGCGAATTTGCGTTCTGGGAGGTCCCTGCCGGCCAACCGCCCGCTTTGCGCGCCTGGTTCTATCCTGGCGACAATTTCGGGCAAGAGTTCGCATACCCGAAGAATATGTCGACGCAAATAGCCGCTTCTGCAAAGATGACGGTGCCGACAACCACGGCTGTGACTCCTGAGGAGATGACGACCGCTCCGATCATCACGGCGGAGCCGGCCTATACTCCGGCTCCGGAGCCTGCTCCGGTCGTCGCTCCGGTGGAAACGCCGCGGGAAGTTGTGGCAGCAGCGCCGCTTCCGGTGCCCGTGCCGGTAGAGATTCCGGCCGAGTTGCCTCACACGGCGTCCTCTGTTCCTTTGATTGGTCTGCTGGGGTTGGTTTCGATGGTCGCGTACTTTACGCTTCGCCCCAGCCGCGTCCGCTAAATTAGCCTCGATCATTTAGACCGAGGGGCGGGAGCTTCGGCTCCCGCCTTTTTTCATTTACACGCGAGGAGGATCCCGCGCAAGCTTTGCACGCTCGATGGCAAGAATTTCTGGATTTACGGCGTTTGCCGAGGTGGGCTGACGGAGTACAAACAACTTACAGATGGGCACCCTGGTTGCGTAAGCACACTGCGTCCGCTTCGATATTACTTTGCAGGAAGAAAAAGGAAACGATGACTTCAATACGACTGATTGCGTTAACTTCGCTGGCTGCCGCCGTGAGCTTAGCTCCTATGGCGAAGGCCGATGAGTGGAACAAGAGAACTGTCTTGACGGTCAACGAAACGATACAACTCCCGACTATTGTGCTGCAGGCGGGAACGTACACGTTCAAACTGCTCGACTCTCAATCGGACCGGCACATTGTGCAGGTTTTCGACAAGGATGGAATGCATCTGATCACGACCATCCTGGCCATCCCGAACTACCGGCTACAACCTACCGGCAAGAGCGACTTTACGTTCTGGGAAGTTCCGGCCGGCCAGCCGCCGGCAATGCGCGCATGGTTCTACCCTGGCGATAACTTCGGGCAGGAGTTCGCGTACCCCAAGGACATGTCGGCGCAGATTGCCGCTTCGACAAAGATGTTGGTGCCCACGACAACAGCGACCACGGTTGAGGAGTACAAGTCGGCGCCGATTAGCGCCACGAACGAGAGCGGCGCGACTGCCAGCTTAGATTCGAATACGTATACTCGCACCGAGACTGCCGAGGTTGCAGCGGCGCCAGTTCCGGTCGAAACGCCTCGCGAAGTCGCGGCCGCGGCACCGCCTCCGGAGCCGGTGCAGGTAGAGAGTCCGGCCGAGCTTCCTCACACGGCTTCACCCGTGCCGTTGATTGGGTTGCTGGGTCTGGTTTCGATGGCCGGGTTCTTTGCTCTTCGTGCGAACCGCGCGAGATAGGCCGGGCGCACTCGTTCTAAGTAAAGCTGACGGATTCACGGCGGGAGCAAGTGCTCCCGCCTTTTTCATTTATGCCGGAAGAGGGTCTTCCATCGGATCGATCCAGTCGGGATCGGGCTCATCAGGCTCGGGGCCGAAGGGGTCCTGATAGGGGTCCTTAGGCTGCGGATCGAGTGGAGGCAGTTTCGGATTTGGTTCTGACATCGGATGCTCCTTTCTTCGGGCGTGCCAAATGAAATGATATACTGACGGACTCGCCGGAGAATCACGAATGGCGCGCATTTCTTTCAGCTCGTTGTCCATCACATGTATTCCCCTCCTGCTCTGCCCGTTCGTAGCAGCTTTTCAATCGCCCTCTCCTGACGAGCATATGACGATCGCGATGCGCGCGGCACCGAGGCCGGCTGCGGAACTCGCGCCCGCTCATCTGCGCGTGGATACATCGCTGGTGCTGATACCAGTGCACGTTACGACTCCGCTGGGGGTTGCGGTCACGGACCTGGACAAGACGAATTTTCGAATCTCCGAAGATAATGTGGAGCAAACCATTACCCACTTTGCCAAGGACGACGCGCCGCTGTCGATCGGCCTGGTGTTCGACGCGAGTGCCAGTATGCGCAGTAAGATGCACAAATCGTCGGAAGCGGCGGCGGCGTTTTTTAAAACCGCGAACCCGGAAGACGAGTTTTTTCTCGTCGAGTTCAATGAACGGCCGCGCCTGGCGATTCCCTTCACGTTCGATCCCGACGAATTGTACCGGCATATCGTGCATACCAGAACAGTGGGACGTACGTCGCTGCTCGACGCGATCCACATGGCGATTCTCCAGATGAAAAAAGCCAGCAATTCGCGGAAGGCGATCGTGATTGTATCGGACGGGGGCGACAATTGCAGCCGTTACTCGGTGGGTCAGATTAAGAACGCGCTGCTGGAGTCCGATGTGCAGGTGTATGCGATGGGGATATTCGATTTCGACGATTCGGGAAAGAAGAGGCCTCCGGAAGAAGTGAACGGACCGAAGCTTCTGAATCAACTGGCGGAGTTGAGCGGCGGGCGGCATTATCCCATCGATGATCTGAACGATCTGCCGCGGATCAGCGAGCGGATCGGCCTAGAGCTGCGCAATCAATATTTGTTGGGATATTCGCCGACGAATTTGGAGCGGGATGGAAAATACCGGTCGATCAAACTGGATCTTGCGCCGCCGGCGGGGATGCCGGCGCTGAGGGTGCAGTACCGGCATGGATATTACGCTCCGGCGCCGTAAAACGACAACGCTACAATCCGGACTCGCCTCCAGCCCCATGCGTCAGCTTGGGGCTAGCTCGGTCACCGAAAGAGCCCCAAGCTGACGCATGGGACTTACAGGTTTGGATGAAACGAGGGCGAAGGGTCGATATCGAGATTCACGACAATCGGATCCTGTCCGCTGCGCACCACGACGGCTTCCACCGGTTCATCTTGACGCGCGTTGATTTCCCGATGGGGCACGAAGGGTGGCACATAGATGAAGTCGCCGGGGCCGGCTTCGTCTACGAACTCGAGGCGCTGGCCCCAGCGCCGGGGAGATTGTCGTGGAGGGAAAGAAATCCCGCGTAGGTCCCGGGTCGATACGGGATCGTGAATACCGGCAAAACGCCGCTGCTGTTTTATTACTACAAGTGGACGGCTTAGTCGCGGGCGCGGCGGCTGCGCGCGCCGTGGCCAATGAGCCCCAGATCGATCAGCACGGAAATAATGACGGCGACTAGGTAGAGCCCTTCCACCGGATGGTGCGAGTTTACGACCCAGGCATAGACGATGGTCGTCACAGGCAGGAACAGGAAGCCGATGACGACGATCGCCAGGGAATGATAGGCTCGCTCGAGAAAGTCCGAGAAGAGGTACAGCAGGACGATCACGACTCGCGGGAATGCGAGCGTCAACAGCAGCAGCAAACAAGGCATCGGTGCTCCTGGAAAGTAGATCCTGAAGACTGCACGGCGTTTCGCACGCGTGTTTAAATTAGTGTACTGTACCCGGAGATACGAGGGCGGCCGCGCCGGGGCCGAGGTGCAGCGCGTGCTTCACATCGGGCCAGAACTCCTGCGCGACATTCATCGCCATCCCGATGCCGATGCCGATGCCGGCGGAGCGTAGCGCGTCGGGGGCGTTGTTCCCTTTCGGATGCCAGCTCTGCGCTAGAAAAGGCATTCCGAAATCGCCCAGGAAGCGGCTGTAGGCGGGCATCATGGAGCCGTTGTCGTTATAGACCTCAAACGTGTGCACGATGGCGTACCAGGTGCGGTCCCAGGGATTCGTTTTGTGGGAATAAAAATAACGCGGGTCTTCGTGATCCAGGCCGCGGATGCCGGAGGCGATAGTGGCTCTTACGAAACTGCGTCCGAACAGCGACGCCACGCGAACACCGTAAGCGGGGGCATTGGACCCCCAGGCGCGCGGGATGACCTCAGCCTGATCCATGCTGGCGTGGGCCAGGATGCCTATCATGCGCGGGCCGCTGAACATCTGCTCAATCGAGTAGATATATTTTTGCTTCAGGGTGATAGGCTTGTACGGCGGCTCTTGGCCGGTTTGCGCGTCAGGATTCAGAAGCGTGTGGACGGGTGCGGTGTCCTGGGAGGGTTTCACGTCCCGCTCGGGTTTGATAATATCCTGGGCGAGGCTGGCCGACCCGCTCCACACGAGCAAACCCGTTGTGAGCACAACAGGCGCTACGAACATCCGAAGTGCGCACTGCACCGCTGTCACGACTCCCCGCTGTAGACAAATCGCCAAGCAGGCCGCCATCGGCCTCCATGGTTTTCTTTACTATACGCTCGATCGGCGGCGGATGCATGGTCTTTAGCGCCGGAGGTGTGGAAAGGACCTTACAAGGAAGAGGGAAGGCACTGCCCGATTGGCATCCGGCCAATGCCTTCCTCCATTAAATAATGCGAAAACGGGCGACGAATTTTGTGGATCATGGTGAAATTTATTCATCCTCGAAAAAATTACGGATGGACGCACCGATTTGGCGTTCGACTACCTGGCGGCGGGCCACGCCGCAACCGCGACGGATCGGAAGGGAGTGTCCCCGATCCAGTGGTGCGCGTATTACGGCGATGTGAGCGCCATAAAATTTCTACTTGCGAACGGAGCGTCGCTCGATGCGCTCGGCGACAATTTTGGGCTGATCGGCGCGTGCTTCCACGGGTACTGGCGCCTGTGCCAATTCCTGATCGAACGCGGCGCGGACGTGAACTTTCCGATGCAGGACACAGGAGAAACACCCCTGCACTCGGCGTTGTGCAAAGGCGACGCGGCACACAACCTGGTGCTGAAGGTTCTGCTGGCGAATGGCGCGAATCCGAATTGCGTGACGAAGGAATCGGTGGAAACGGGCGGTTTCATGCGAGACTGCCGCACGAAGGGCGAGACACCGCTGCACCGGGCCGCGGCGTTCTGCGACGCCGGATGGACGGCGCAACGCTTTTTACTTGCAGAGGCTGAAATCGAAGCTGGGCAATCGGTCCAACGCGTCGAGCGAAGTGGAATTTCACGGCGCGTGGGCGCGGCGGATCGGCGAAGAAGGCCGCGGCGTGGCAACGATCATCGAGATGGTTCACCACACCAGGCTCGATTGCGTGATCGGCGCGGCCGGCCTGATGCGGCGCGTGTTGATCGAGGCGCTGCATCACGCGCGCCACCGGCAGGCGTTCGGCCGGTTTTTGATCGATCATCCGCTGATGCAGAATGTGCTGGCGGATCTGGCGATCGAATCGGAGGCGGCTACCCTTCTGATGATGCGAATCGCGCGAGCCACGGATGAGGGCGACCGCGCGTTTGCGCGGCTGGCCGTCGCGGCAGGGAAATATTGGGTATCGAAGCGAACATCGGCGCACGTTGCGGAGGCGCTTGAATGCCTGGGCGGGAATGGATTCGTCGAGGAATCGGCGATGCCGAGGCTGTATCGCGAAGCGCCACTCAATTCGATCTGGGAAGGTTCGGGGAACGTGATCGCGCTGGACGTGCTGCGGGCGGTTGCGAAGGAGCGGAGGCGCTTGATCGGGTGATGGAGGAAATTCGCATGGCGAACGATCCGCGCGTGGAAAAATTCGTGAGCGGGATTCGTGCGGAGGTCGTGGAATCGGAGGCGCGACGGTTTACGGAGCGGATTGCGATCACGCTCCAGGCGTCGTTGTCGATCCGGTTCAGCCCGGCGGCGATTTCAGACGCGTTTTGCGCGTCGAGGATTGAGGGCGACGCGGGGCGGGCGTTCGGGACGCTTCCGCGGGGCGTGAATTTTCAGGCGGTGATGCGAGGTTAGCCCCATGCGTAAGCTTGGGGCTTCTTTTAGCCACCGAAGTAGCCCCAAGCTCACGCATGGGGCTGGACGGGGCGACAACGATGAATTACGCGTGCACGGAGTGGGCGTGTTGATACGTCAGGCGGATGTTCAAGGCCCGTTCGATCTTTTTAATATCGCCGCGCTCGCTCTTCGTGCCGAACGTGGTCGCGGTGCCGCGGGCGCCTGCGCGTCCGGTGCGGCCGACGCGATGGATGAAGTCTTCGGGGACCTGCGGGAGATCGAAGTTCACCACGTGCGCGATGCCTTCGACGTGAATGCCTCGGGCGGCAACGTCGGTGGCGACCAGAACGCGGAATTCGCCCTGCTGGAAACCTTTTAGCGCGCGATTCCTCTGGCTCTGCGTGCGGTTGCCATGAATGCTGGTGGATTTCACTCCACCGGTGGCAAGCTTTTTCGCCAGGCGGTCCGCGCCGTGCTTGGTGCGCGCGAACACCAGGAAGGAACCTTTTTCGCCCTTCAGCATGTTCTGCAACAGGCCGACTTTACGATCCTGCTCCACTTCGTAGACGTGCAGATCGACATGCTCGGCGGGCTTGGTGGCGGAACCGACGGTGATGCGCACGGGATTTTTCACATGAGAGTTGATGAGATGCGCGACGCTCGATTCGATGGTCGCCGAGAAGAACAGGGTTTGGCGCTCGGTCGGCAGCAGCGCCATGATCTTCTTGATGGTGGGCAGAAAGCCCATGTCGAGCATGCGGTCGGCTTCGTCGAGAACGAGAATGCGGGCGCCGGAAAGCTTCACCAGGCGGCGTTCAATGAAGTCGGATAACCGGCCAGGAGTCGCGATCAATACGCGAGCGCCGCGGCGGATGGAATCCAGTTGCGGATGCTCGCTCATGCCGCCGACCACGACTGCGTCGCGGATGCCGGTGTGTTTGGCGAGTTTCACGAACGTTTCGTGGATCTGGATGGCCAGCTCACGGGTGGGGCTCAGGATAACCGCGCTGACGCCGGTTTCAATGGGCTGCTTCAGCAGCGATTCGAGCAGAGGCAGCACGAAGGCCAGCGTCTTGCCCGTTCCAGTCTGCGCCGTTGCCACGACGTCACGCCCATCGAGGGCCGGCGGAATCGATTCCGATTGCACGGGCGTCGGGGTTACAAAGCTATTTTGCGCGAGGTTGGTCTGCAAAACGGCGGATACAGGAAATTCAGAAAAAGTTTTCATTCAATCTTTCGGGGGAAAGAACCAGCGAGCCTTACAAGAACTGCAGGAAACGAGGGAAGGAAGCGGATTTACTTTCGATACAAGAATAGTATAACACGCCCCGATAATAAACTTGATTTCCGTACCGTCATGTTTTGCAGGAGCCGATCCGACGCTACGATCAACATCGGCAAATACATGTCGGAAGCGACCCCAAAAGACGGGCCCTTCGATGCGATTCCGATGATCGTGACCGGTTTACAAGAAGAACTCGGCCTGAAACCGGAGTCGCGACGCCAGGATCATAAAGACCAGCGTCGTCCAGCTTTGGAATCCATAGTGCGCAATGGAGGCACGCATCGGCAGCCCCAGGCGATGGCCGCGCTCTGAATGGCGAGGAAGAACATGGCCTGCCACAAGCGCCGATTCCAAGTGTAAATGCGCTCTCTTTGCCAGATGAGGATGCCGCGCAAGACGCTGGCCAAATAGGTCACTCCAGCCAACAGCCCGAAGAAACGCGGGAGGTCCCGAGGAAAAGGCGACGAATAATAAAGGACGGTAATGCACGCGAAATAGGTGACTACACCGGGTACAGCACGGGTCGCCAGATCTAAGTCTCCGTGCTTTTCCAACTCCGCATTCTCACCAACGAACATATCGGCGAGACGCCGTCGAATCAGGGCGATTTATTTCAAGCCCGCCAGCGCGTCTTTGCGGACCTTCGCGACGATGTGCACCAAAGGGTCCACCACTTCGGCGACATCGTAGCGCATCGATGTCCCCAGCACGATGGCGGCTTCGTTCGGCTCCAGCTTGTAGTCCTTTTGCAGCCAGTTGACGAGTTGGGTGGTCGCGATCCGCAACGCGTCTTCGAGCGAATTGCCGATCCCCATGGCCATCAGGTAGTCGGCATTTTCGGCGCGCGGCCCCTGCGTCGACTGGCCTTTGATCAAGCCCACGGTGAACTCCACCTGCATCGATGTTTCGAGCGCGTCTCCGGTCAGTTCGCCATCGCCCTGCGCGGCGTGGCCGTCGCCAATGAATAAGAGTGCGCCCGGCGCGTAGACCGGAA
>OCZT010008142.1_pt1 | contig 10234 bp, 6 predicted proteins | sample 1539031 | NCBI WGS metagenome assembly OCZT01 (sample SAMEA3539308, study PRJEB22396) | soil metagenome | biome: tundra; feature: field; material: soil | place: USA | collected 2010-05 | depth 0.15 m
ACGGCAATCTGCGCGTTCCCCTGCGTCGTGACCCCACCTAATGTCGCGGTGACGGATTGATTCCCGGATGCCGTCGCCATCGGCACAACCACGTTGAACTGATATTGGCCCGGCGTAACCAGCCCGGCGAACGCAACGGTCGCAGCCAGGCCGCCGATCTTCACCGTGGGCATCGGTGTCAGGTTTCCCGATTGCGATGTCGACCCGCTCACCACTGGGACCGTGGTCGGTCCAAATCCATTGGCGTAGACCACGATGGTCTCGCCGGCCGTCGCGGGAGTCGCGGATTGAATGAGGGTTCCGTTCACATGAATCGCGGCTACATTGCCGGCCGTATCGAAAACAAAAAACGACGGCGAGGTTGGCTGCGACGGCGCAGTGTACGATGCGCTGGAACCGTTGTACGTCAGGACCACTTGGACCGGTCCACTGATCGCGTCGGGCGGTGTGAGCACGTTCACCTGCGTGGGGCTGATGTAATACACAAACGCGGCTTTTCCGTTGACCGTCACGCTGACGCCGTCGAGCTGGGCCGGCATCTTGTTGGCTACGAAATCGGAGGTCTGCCAGATTCGAGTGTCGCCGGCTCTGGCCAGATTCGTTCCTTTGATTTCGAGCCATGTGTTGGGCGCGATGGCGGCGTTTTCGCCCTCGGCATTGGCCACCAGGCCGATCGCCGGCGCGGTCGCGATGGCGGTCTGGATCGTCGTCTTCATGATGACTTCGATGTACGGGTTCCAGGTCGACAACAAGTAGTAGAACGTCGACGTGCCGGACGCCGTGGACCCGGTGGTGAAGGGCGACAGAAAATACGGTCCATAGGCGCCTCCCTCGGTAGCGTCACGGCTGGGATTGCCCACCTGATCGCATGCCGGACTGGTGGCGGTGACGGCGCGGTGAATGAAGAAGCAATGTCCGCGGTCGCGATCGCCATTGAAGATGGTCTGCGGAGCGCCCCAGGGCCCCCAGGGCTGCTGGGCAAATCGCATGTAGATGCCGCTCGGATTGGCCGAGGTCCTGTTCGCGCAGTTATAAAGCATCACCCAACGCTGGACGAACGTGTTGTAATCGACTCCCAGTTCCCCGGTGCAGTTGGTCGGGACCGGGGGCGTGCCGTTGACGTCCTGAAACAGGGCAACCGAGTCGCTCTCCAAAGTGGACCAGTTGGGCGTGACGCCGTCCTTGGCCAGCCCGGTGAAGTATTGCATCCCGCCCGCCGCGCCCATCGCCGTGGCCAGTTTCCGCGCCATGTAAACCGGGCTGTTGCGGTAGCCCGTTCCGCCCGCGGAACCCCAGAAATAGAGATAACCATCCTTCGCGCCGACGAGCGCGACGTTGATGAACTTAGCGCCGTCGCAGAGCGTGCACGGAGGGGTGGAGAAATCGTAGAGGTAGTGATAGGTCACGCCGTCGTCATCGGAAACGGCCAGCACGGAGCGCGTGGAGAAAGTCGAGTTCTTGCCGGTGGCGAAAATCACAAACATCCTGCCGCCGACGTCGACGCCCGCGACGGGCACCTCGAAATTGCCCAGCGTGATGGCGGGCTGGCCTTGCGCGTTCAGCACCACGGGGTTCTGGTAGGCGCCGATCGAGTCGCGGACGAAGTCCAGCTTGAGGCACTGGTCGACGTTCGCCCGACGTAAACGCGATCGCATCGTTATCGGCAGGCGTCCGCGGCGGATCGGTCTGCGCGTTGGGCTTGCCGTTGAACGTCGCGGTGGGTTGGGTGTCGCCGAACAGGAGCCACAGCTTGCCATTGTGCTCGAAGGAGGCGCCGAGGTCGTCTCCGACGAGTCCGTAGTTGCTCTGCGTCTGGCTGACGGTTGGCTGCCCGGTCTGATAGTCGTTTTCGCCATTCGGCTGGCAGACTTTCTGCGAGGAGCCATTCACCCAGACGGGATCGGTGGACTGCGCGAGTGCACCGATAGGGAACCACAAACCAGCGCACAGCAGGGCTCGCCTCATGCTTCACACCTCCTGCGAATGGGACGTGGCTTAATGCCCGGCCATCGCGGCTTCCATCGAATTATGCAAATTTCCGGATTCGTCGAAATCCAGCGCCTCTGGCGTGCCTTCAATCTCGAGCATCAGATTCGCTTCGATCTCCGCCCGCAGATTTTCGCTTAATCGCAGGTTGGCCAGCTCCATCGAATTGGCGATCCAGGCGATGGTGACGTCCTCCTGCTTGAACTTGCCGACGGTAGGCCAGAATTTTTCCAGGCACATTTTGTCGGAAGGGAAATGCGCCGGTGTGCGGATGGCGGCGGGGGTCGATGCCGTTAACGAATTGATCTGCGTGGGCGTCCAATCGATTACTTTAAGCAGACGATCGTGGATCACGTCCGCCATGCCGAGGCCAACTCCGTTGCCGTAGCTTTTATTGCTCAGTCCGCGCAGGAAAATCCGGTGGATGCGAGGCGCGGTGTCCCACGGATTGTATTCGCCGTTCACGCCGCGGTTGACCACTTTGGTATCCATACCTGCGCCGGAGTACATCTTGCCGATTTCGTCGATGATCAGGATATCGACCTCTTTCACGGGAATCCGGCCCATCCAGGATTTGCACAGCGCGAGCAACTCCTCTTCCTTCTGCTCCATCTGGCCGACGGGGACGGCGGTGAGTTGCGCGGTGTGGTGATTGGCGTCCTCCAGGATCGCCAGGCCGCCGAGAATTTTTCCGCTCTTCAGAACCTGGCGGCCGACGCTGCGGATCACGTGCTCCAAACCGAGGCGGTAGGCGAACGTATGATAGCGCTGCGCGCCGGCGAATTTGCCGAGGCCGATGGCCATCATCTTAAACAGGCCGCTCTCGATTTTGCCCGCGAAATCGGTGTGCCACTTCACGCGGCCGATGAGGAAAACGCCGTCGGAGTCGTGCGCGTTCTTGTCCATGAACGCTTCAATGCCGTCCGGCGTGGAGCCGAGAGGCGTCACTTCGAGCGAACTCACAACGGGGCATCCCATGGTCGATTCGACGATACCGTAGTGGGCCAGCACGTCGGCTTGTCCCTCGGCTGTGGCGGCGCCGTGGCTGCCCATAGCGGGAAACAGGAATGGCGAGAAGCCGCGCGACTTCCAGTAATCGACCACCGAGCGGACAATGGTCGCGACGTTGGCGATGCCTCGGCTGCCGACGCCGATGGCGATGCGCGCGCCGGGCTTGAGGTTCTCGGCCATTGCGGCGGAGGCGAGTTCAGTGTGAATCGTGGAGGGGATGTCGGCTACCCGGCGATCCGGGAATTTCTGGTGGACGTTGAGGAGGCGCGAAAAACTCATAAACCCAGAATACGGCGAAGTTCGACGTATTTGGGAAACACCAGGGACTGGAGGACGGGCTCACCCGCGGAGTCCGGCAGAGGCCACCGCGCGGCGATCTTTTTCGCTTCGTCTTTGTTGCCTTGCCGGAGAAGCTCTTCCGCGTAGAACGTGCGATAAAAACCATCGGTGGAAGGCTGCGATGCTTCGTACGCCTGCTTCAACTGGTCGAGGCCTAAGTGCATGGCGCCCTGCCACACCTGCAACTGCACTTTGCTTTGTGGCGACGGCGATTTCTGGAGACGCGCGATGGCCTGTTCCTTGCGCCCGGTGGCGTATTCCCACGACGCATGCTCCCATTCGATGGACGGGTCTTTCAGCTTGGCGCGGAAATCGAGATAACGATCGAATATTTTGTCGGCGCCCGGCAAGTCGCCGGAGAGCCAGCGAGCATACGCCGCTTTTCGCAGATCGCCCCCGGCCACCAACGCAGCATTCAGATCGTGAGCCTTTAAGAACGCCTTTTCCGCCTCGGCGAACTTGCCGTTCATGAAATATACTTCGCCGAGCGAATCGAACGAGTTCGACTCCTGGCCGGGGAACTTTCCGTACTGCGCGAACTTCGCTTCGGCATCGGCGACCTTACCCTCAAAGCCGTATACATAGCCGAGCAGATTGACCGCCTCGGCACTATCCGGCTCCACCGCGAGAAGTTTTTTATAATCGCCCTCCGCCAGCGCGAATTCGCGGGCGCGCACTTCGAGTGCGCCGAGATTTCCCAGCAGGCCGGGATCGGCGACGCGCGCCGTCAGCTTGAGCAGCGCTTGATGCTCGGCGTGCGAATCCTTCTGCAAGGTGGCCCGAGTGAGTTCGATGCGCAGGCCGTCGATTTCGGACTTCATCGGATGCTCCATCGCGCGGCCCGCCACGGCAATGGCGCCGGCGACATCGCCCGATCGCGCCAGCGTCTCCATCCAGGCCAGCCAGGCGCTGCCGAACGCCGGATCGATGGCGACGGCTTTCTCATACTCGCCGCGTCCCCAGGCTTCGATCGCCGCTTCCTTATCGGTCCCGAAAGGCTCGGGCTTAGGTTCCAGACGCTTCGATAAGGTGCCGACGGATACGAGCAGGGGACCGTCGAACTGTTCACTCGCGACCATTTTGTGGGTGGTCGAGTCTTCTACTTCGACCGTCAGATGAAGCGCATCGGCGCTTCCGGTGAAATATCCGTGGACGAATCGGGTGGCCCGTTCCAGATACGCGTCGCCGACCGTGGCGGCGGGACGCGCGGTGCCGGCAATTTCCGCCGCCGCGATGCGGGGCGCTGTGCGGGCGATCCAATCGAGGGACTTGTCGCCGGTGAGATTGTCGAACGGAAGCAGCGCGTAGCGTGGAGGCGATTGAGGAGCGCGGGTGCAGGAGGACATCGCGGCGATGGCCAGGAGGCAAGTGAAAAAACCGCTCCCTGTGGTCGCGGCTCGGCTCCACTTGAAAAAATTGTGGGTCAGAGGACTTTGTGCTCCGCAGCCAGGATTTCCTTGAATTCGGGATTGTCGCGCAGCAGGGCGAACTCCGGGTCCTTGTTGAATTTCTCGCGTTCTTTGAATCCTTCTTCGAGCGACTTGCGGATGTAAATCAGCGTGTGCTCGACGTCGCCCGCTTTGGCGTAGGTTTTCGCCAGGTAGTAGTGGTATTTGGCGCGCTCCTCGACGGTTCGCTCCTGGAGCAGAATTCCCATGGAGCTGCGATGCTCGAACACTTCCGGGTCCAGCTTGAGCGCCTGCTGATACGTTTCGAACGCCAGATCGTAGTTCTTGCGCGCGAAATAAGACGTTCCCAGGTTGCTGAGGATGGAGGCCGACTGGGGCGTGATCCGCAGCGCTTTCTTATATTGCGTGATGGACCGCCGGTACGACTTCCGGGCGTAATAAACGGTGCCCAGGTTGTTGATGGCCTCGGCGTAGGTGGACTTGAGCTTGACGGCGCGATCGTACCACTTGCGCGCGCTCTCCAGATCGAGCAATTGATGATAGCCGATCCCGATTTTGTTGGCCAGCACCGCCGAATCGGCCGGGCCGGTCTTGTACGTCTCGATGGCCTCGCGGTACATTTTCTTGGCCATGAAGATATCGCCCCGCATTTCCACTGTGACGGGCTTCGGCGGTTCGGCGGGCCTGACGTCAGGCGCGTTGGGGCGGAACCCGCTGGCAGGAGGCCCCTGAATCTGGAAGCAAAGACTCGTTACGAAGAGAAGACTGGAAACCATGGCCGGCCTCCTTACTACCTTGTTAATACTTTACCACCGGCGATCACAGGAAGCGATCGCCGGTGTCAGACTACATCGGCGCTATTTAAAAATACCTTTAAGGCGGCCGAGGAAGCCTTTGCCTTTTTTGGGATCGTCGCCGTTCTTCTTTTCCGAATTCCAATCGGTAATCTGCGTGCCTCCGCCGTGCAGGGAGCAGGTTTCGATGGGCTGCGTGCCGGCCAGAAAAACCTCGCTGCGCTTCTTCGGGCAATTGGCGGTGGCCAACTGGCCGGTCTCCGCGTCGATGTCGGCGGTGACCACGCCGTCCGGCGCCGAAAATCCGTGGACGTTGCGGTATTCGCGATGCGCGTGGGCGCGCTTCATGAACTCGGCCCATATGGGCAGCGCGCTGCGCGCTCCTTCCAGCTTGAAGTCGCGATTGTCGTCGAATCCGACCCACACCACGCAGATCAGCTTCGAGGTGAAGCCGGCGAACCAGGCGTCGCGCGACGTCCCGGTCTTGCCGGCCGCCGGGAGATTGAAGCCGCGGTTGTGGACATCGGCGCCGGTGCCCGACCGCAACACTTCCTCCATCATGTTCTCGACCAGGTAGGCGACCCTTGGATCGATGGCGTGTTTCCGCCCCTGCGTCTCTTGAAAAATAGACGCGCCGTGCTGATCGCGGATGGTTTTAATGAAAGTCGGCTTCACGCGGTCGCCGTTGTTGGTGAAGACGGTGTAGGCTCCGGCAATTTCCAGCGGCATCACCTCATATGCGCCCAGCGCGATGGCCGGTGTCGGCTTGATATCGACGTTCAGGCCGGCGGCGCGGGCCGTCGACGCGACCTTGTCGTAGCCGATCATCTCGGCCACTTTGACGGCGGGAATATTCAGCGAATGCGCCAGCGCATAGCGGAGCGTCACCGTGCCGAAATAATGGTCGCCGTGATTGTGGGGTTCATAAGGCGGCTGCTCTTCGAAGTAAAAGGTGGTCGGCTCATCGACGACGGTGGACGCCGGCGTCAGGACCTTGGCGCCTCCCTCGAGCGCCTGCGCGAGCGCGGCGGCGTAGACAAACGGTTTGAAGCTCGAACCGGGCTGCCGTTTCGCAAGGGCGTGGTCCAACTGGCTCACTCCATAATTGCGTCCGCCCACCAGCGCCTTCAACTCGCCCGTCTCCGCGTCCAGACAGATCAGCGCCACCTGCGCCAGCGGGTTTTCCTCGTTGGTGCCGTATTTCTTATTGCGTCGCTTCCATTGGTCGTCGGTTTCCTTGATGCCTTCGCGCACCGCGGCCACCGCGTCGCGTTGCAGATTCATGTCGAGCGTGGTGTAGACGCGATAGGACTCGGTCTGGAAATCCCGATCCTGAAAACGGCTTTGCAGCGTCTGGTTCACCAGGTCGACGAAATAGGGCGCATCGGTCGATTCGGCCGCCTCGCGCGTCACCTTTCGATCTGCCAGTGGAGCCGCGGAGGCATCCTCGTAATCTCTCTGCGAGATCTGCCCGTTTTCGCGCATCGCCTTCAGCACCACGTTGCGGCGCTCCTTGGCTTTTTCCGGATAAAAGAAAGGATTTCGATGGGTCGGCGAATTAATCAGCCCCGCCAGCATCGCGGCTTCAGGCAGAGTAATCTGCTTGAGGTCGTGTCCGAAATAAGCCTGCGCGCCCTCGCCGAATCCGTTGATGCTGAAGCTGCCTACATTGCCCAGATAGACCGAGTTTGCATAATATTCAAAAATCTTCTCTTTGGGCAGTTTGTTTTCCAGATAAAGGGTGATCAATATCTCGGGAATCTTACGGTGCCAGGTGCGCTCCGGACTGAGCCACAACGTTTTCGCCAACTGCTGCGTGATCGTCGAAGCCCCCTGCCCGGCGCGCCTCTGCTTCACGTCGACATACGCCGCGCGCACAATGCCCACCGGATCGAACCCATAATGCTGAAAGAAGTGCTTATCCTCGGCCGATAGCAGAGCGTTCTTCATGGGCAGGGGAATTCCCTCATACCGCACCACCCGCCGCTTCACGCGCGCGCGGTCGAACAGGTTGGTCATCAGCTCCGGCTCCAGATAATACTGCGTCCGTTCGGCGTGATCGCGCAGGGAGATGATCTGCGTGATCTTGCCCTTTTCCACCTTGATGGTCGCGCCCTCGGAGTCGTAGGCGTCGGGACCGGGGTTGATCTCGATGGCGTCGGGTCGCAGGTGATACCAGCCTGCGCGGCTGGTGTTCGATTCGCTATACCCGCAGCGGTGCAGGTACGCGGCCATTTCATTGATCTGCCCGTCGTCGCCGATCATCACCGGCCGCGGGGCCGCGTAGAGCAGGGAAGTGGTGGCGAAGGGTCCGGCAGCCAGCTTGTCCTCGATCATCCGCGCGTACTTTACGTAGTAGTAGGTAAATGTACCCACCGCCACCGTCAGCGCGAGGATACTGCAGACGACAAACGCCTTTCCCCATTTGCTGAGGAGGAATCGGACTAAGAGCGATTTCCGGATTTGTAGCTTAACGGCCACGTCGCGTGTCTTCTGTCGAAAACAGTTCCTTCCACATGTCTTCGTGAGGCTCCCAATCCGGTTGCTGGTGACCCGTGATCTGGAGCTCGGCTACCTTTAGGGTACCGTGTCCGTAGGTGCAAATGTATTCGGTGCGGGGAGCGCCCAGCAGAACGTGCGTCCAGGACCCGGTCTGAATCGGCATCCGCAAGCGGCGCAGGCACGTCCGGCAGCGGTAGCGCTGATCCCAGATAATCAGCCAGGTCAGCCCGATGGCGAACAGCGCCTGGAACATCATGGCGATGCTGTAGATCAGGGCATGCGAGGCGGGGAAGGGTCCGCCGTCCACGTAAGCGGTGGGAGCGGGAAGCATGTGTTCGATGAGCAAACCGAATCCGAAGACAATACCGGCCGCGACAACCAGTTTGGCGATCAGGTAAGCCCAATACTTCATAGTCTGTTGGACACCCGCGGAAGGCTTTAGTTCCGAAACCTCTCTTCAGTGTTGCACATTGCCCGAAGTTTTCATTTGACAGCCCGCGCCCGCACCCTTTATTATTTAGGGGTATCATTCGGAGGAATCGGTATGCGTTGTTTCCTGTCGCTTTGCTTGATGTCAGCCGGTTTGGCAGTCGCCGGACCCATCTTTCTTACCTTTGACGACCTCCCCGCTTTCTCGCAGGTGGGAAACCAGTATTCGGCCGAAGGCGTGAGCTTCAGCCTGACGGACATCGGAGTCCAAGAGGGACTCGCGAATGGCGACTCGGGCGGCTGGGGCGTCAATGGAGACAACGGCCCGTATTTCGACGGATTCAATGGAAATCCGTCCTATGGAACCACGCTTACCTTCACTTCTCCGGTGTCCAATTTTAGCGTCGATTCCTCCCGCACCAACGGTTCCTCCGATGGCGATCAACTGACGGTGGATGCCTTTAATGGTGCGACCCTGCTGGGGACGCAAACGATCACGTTCAACGCGATCAACACCTGGACCACCGTCGCCCTCGACTTCAGCGGAATCACCAGCGTGACGATCCAGGGCAGCGGGGCGAGCTTTCATCCCTTCGGAATCGACAATATCGTCTACACTCAGGGCGCCTCGGTTCCCGAGCCCGCCTCGGCAGCGCTGATGCTGATCGGCGCGGCCGCGTTTTTGCTGAAAGCCGCACGCCGCCGGGTTTTTTAGAGCCGCGACCTGCGGGAGCGGTCAGTCCGCGGGCGCGTCAGACCCGTTAAATCACTGATAGCCATCTAGCCGCCCTTTTCTCCGCACCCCGATAATCACAATTCCGCACGCGATCAGGCTGAGCGCGGCCCCCAAGTACACGCTGACCGGCCGATACCGCATCTCGATGATGTGATTCCCCGGTTCGACCACCACGCCTCGCACCATGCCGTACGCCCGCTCGATCTTGGCCCGTTTTCCGTCCACCGTGGCGCGCCAGCCGGGGAACCACGTGTCGGTCAGGATCACCATTCCCCGGCACTGCATCTGGGCGTCGATGCGCACATAATTCGGCTCATGATGCGGCATCGATACTTCGTCGCCCGCGCACGTCGCCAAGCGGGGAGGATTTTCGGCAATCAGAAATACGCCGTTCCTCGCATCGAATCCGGGATCGGCAAGTAAATCCCGAGCCTGCTTCTCTCCGGCCACCTTGCGCGATTGATGCACCGACCACACGCGCGGAAACGCTCTGGGATTCTCGAAAATGTTGACGCCCGCCTGGCCGTGAAATACCTCGCGCTGCTCCGGCCGCGCCGGAGTCTTTCCCAGGTAATACCGGATGCCCAAAATATCCTGCACCCGCGGCGAAAAGACATCGTGCGCCCACAGGCTTGCCGGAACGCTGGCCGCGTAGGCGTTAAATGCTTCGATCCCATACCAGTCGCCGATGTTGTAAGGGATCTCCTGGTCATCGTAGGTGAAGCGCGCGGGCTCGCCTTGCGCCTTGATATACCGCGCCAGATCGGCATGCGCCGCCATCTTCGCCAGATACAGATTGTGCGCGCGATCGGCCGTATTCGGCAACCAGTAATCGGTGACGTTGCCCAGCTCGAACAGCACCAGCGCCAGCGCCGCCACCGTCCCCGCCCGCGCCGAAATGCCGCCCGATTGCACCGCCGTGATCAGCCCCGCCAGCAAAATAGCCGCGAACGCCGTAATTACCATGCGATTGTCGGAAATCGCCGGCGTCACCCGCGCGGCGTAGAAGAACAGGCTCGCGAACATCA
>OCZT010008143.1_pt1 | contig 10231 bp, 2 predicted proteins | sample 1539031 | NCBI WGS metagenome assembly OCZT01 (sample SAMEA3539308, study PRJEB22396) | soil metagenome | biome: tundra; feature: field; material: soil | place: USA | collected 2010-05 | depth 0.15 m
TCAACGCGGGAAGAATTTGCGCCGGGAAAATCCAATCCGTGCCCGCGACTGTAGTAATCACTTGTCCGAAAAGAGGTGCGGCGCACATGCCGAGCGCCAACACCCAGGTGGAAACCTTCGTCCTCTGCATCATTCACCTCACCGCGATCGTCACCGCCGGACTGGTCTGCCCGGCCACGCTCAGCACCACTGGGACCGCGTCTCCCGTCGTAATCCCCGTCGGCACTACAACGTTCAACTGGTACAGCCCCGCGTATCCAGGCGTCAGCCCGCTGAACGCCACTTGGGCCGTCTTGCCTCCGATCGTCACCGTCACCTCGTTCACCGTGGTCGATAAGGGCGGCGTGGTCGGTGCCGGCGATCCTTCCTTGACCGCCGGCGTCACCGCCCCCAGTCCCGTGCAGTAGATCACTATCGTCTCGCCCACCGCGGCAGGCGCCCCAGGCTGCGCCAACGTCACCTGGTCGCTCTTCACAATGCTCCCTTGCCCAGTCCCCTGCTGGTTCACCGTGAACACCCCTGGCTGCGCCTGAGCCACCACCAGCGATTGCGGCACCGACAACGTCGCCCCGTGCTGCACCGTCAACTGATACTGCGTGTTCACCGGCACCGTGTACGGCACTTGCACGTTCAACTGCCCCGTGCTCGTGTAGAGAATCGGCAATGGTTGGTTCCCCAGCAGCACCTGCGTTCCGTTCAATTGCTGCGGCAACGGCAAGCCCTTGCTCTGCCCCACTCCATCCGCCAGGTTCACGCCATACACCGTGATCAATCCTCCTGGCGCGATCGGCACTCCGCCCTGGTCGCTGGCCGCATGCACTACCCCCTGCGCAGTCACCGTCGGTGTCGTCGCCGCCGGCGCTGGAGCGCTCACCACCCCGCTCAAACCTGGTTTTGTTTGCCCACCTACACCGTTCCCCGCCGCCGTCACAACCAGAGTCACTGCTCCTGCGGTATTCACGGGCTTCCATGTCCCTTGCCAGATCCCGTTGCCTATGTGTGTCATCGGAATCCAAGAATCGCCAGTCACCGTCGCCCCCACCGTCGCGTTCTGCTCCACCGGGTTCCCGCACCCGTCCGCAATTTGGACGTCCACCGCGGTAGCTTGGCCCAATACCGCAGTGAAATTCGGCTGCAAGGATCGGAACTGGACACTCCAAGCCTGAGTCGCGCACCCCGATGCCGCAGTCGGTCCCAGTTCGATCCGATACCCGCGTTCTTCCCCCGCGCGATCTCCGGAAACGTTCGTACCCGCGGTGGAACCCGAAGGTGCCACAATTGTCAACACGTTGATGGTCTGCTGCTGCGACCGGTCCGAAAACTGCAACGTGATCGTGCCCTGTTGAATGCTCCCTGGCGTCAGGTGGCTAAAGTCCGGAAATACCCGTACCGTCGTCGGCTGATTGGGCTGCACGCTGGCATTGGTCGGCAGGAAGCTGAAGCCAGTTCCGATCAACCCCGATTGGAAGCTGTTCACCTGACCCGTCGGGTTGCCCACCTGCACATCCTGCGATCCCGGCGTCACTCCGGCCACCCCGGTGAAGATCAGGCCGGTCGGGAAGATCTGCGGACCTAAACTCAACCCCGCCGGCAACACCGTCAAGATCACCGTCATCACTTGCGGGGTGTTGGCTGCCGTCGCCGATACCTGTATCCGTCCGTAATAAGTGCCCGCCGCCAGCGTGCTCGGATTGATCGAGACTTTGACCAGCGAAACATCCAGGTACGGCCGTAGCACCGTGCCGCTGGAAGGCGAGATCTGCAGCCAGTTGCCGCCGGAGATGGTGGTGGCCGCGGCGGTCCAACTCATGGGGCCCTGCCCGGTGTTGAGAATTCCGAAGTTCTGCGGCAGCGGTACGCCGCCTTGCGCTACCGCGGTAAAGCTCAACGCGCTCTGCGAGACCAGGATGAGGGCAGTGGGAGCGCTCACCGACAAGGTGACGGAAACGTTGATGGTGCTGCCGGCGCCTGTGACGGTCACCGTGCCGGAATAGGTTCCGGGAGCAAGCGATCCCGGGGTGGCGGTCACGGTGAGCGAGGCGGGCGAGGACGGAGTAGCGGTGCCATTGGCGGGTGAGATGGTGAGCCAGGAGCCACCGGAGGAGGTAGTGACGTTGGCGGTGAATGAGAGGGAACCGCCGCCGGTATTGGAAACATGCAATTGCTGCGTGAGAGCACCAATGCCATGGGTCGCCGTGAAGCTGACATTCTGCGTGTCGATGCCCAACGTAGCGGGGGTGCCTGGCTGTACCGTCAGGGTGACGGCAACGGTGGTCGTCGAAGGGACCGCATTGGGTGCAGTGATCGTAACAGTTCCTTGATACGTGCCTGCCGCCAGGCTGGTTGGATCGATGCTCACCGTCAAGACAGCGGGCATGGACCCGCCGGAAGGGCTGACGCTGAGCCATGTGGCGCTGGTGGAGGCGGTGAAAGAGAGCCCGGCCAACGAGGAAGAGAGATTGACCATCTGCGTGCTTGGTGCGCTGCCGCCAGCGCTTGCGGAGAAACTTAAGCTGACAGGCGTTGCCTGGTATGAAACAGCGCCAGAGAGAACCTCACGAACCCGGTAGTTGCCGGAGTCGGCGATGTAGAGGTTGCCGGCCGAATCTACGGCTACTCCCCAAGGATTGTAGAGGGAAGCGCTAGTGGCGGGCCCTCCGTCGCCAAAGAAGAGACCCACAATCTGACTTCCAGCGACGGTTGTGATCGTCCCGCCAGACACCTTCCGAACTCGGCTATACCAATAATCGACGATGTAGAGGTTGTCAGCCGAATCTACGGCCACTCCATAAGGTTCGTAGAGCGATGCGCTGGTGGCGGGCCCTCCATCACCAGAGAATGCCATCACTCCATTTCCGGCGACCGTAGTGATTGTCCCGCCAGACACCTTCCGGATCCGGTTGTTGTATTCGTCAGCGATGTAGAGGTTGCCAGCCGAATCTACGGCCACTCCTGAAGGGGCATTGATTGACGCGCTGGTGGCGGGCCCTCCGTCGCCAGAGAAGCCCTGGTTTCCATTCCCGGCGACCGTCGTGATCGTCCCGCCAGACACCTTCCGAATCCGGTAGCCATCTACGATGTAGAGGTTGCCGGCCGAATCTACGGCCACTCCAGAGGGCCCGCTAAGCGATGCGCTGGTGGCGGGCCCTCCATCGCCAGAGAAGCCCTGATTTCCATTCCCGGCGACCGTCGTGATCGTTCCGCCTGACACCTTCCTTATCCGGTTGTTGTCGCTATCAGCGACGTAGAGGTTGCCGCCCGAATCTACGGCCACGCCCCAGGGTTGGTAGAGCGATGCGCTGGTAGCGGGCCCTCCGTCGCCAGAGAAGCCCGCATTTCCATTTCCGGCGACAGTCGTGATCATCCCACCGGATACCTTCCGGATTCGATGGCCTTCCGATTCAGCGATGTAGAGCGTGCCGCCCGAATCTACGGCCACCGACCTTGGGGAATTGAGCGATGCGCTGCTGGCGAGCCCTCCGTCGCCAGAGAATCGGTAACTTCCGCTTCCACCAACGGTCGTGATCGTTCCGCCAGAGACCTTCCGGATCCGGTTGTTGTATTCGTCAGCGATGTAGAGGTTGCCAGCCGAATCTACGGCCACTCCTGAAGGGTGGTTGATTGATGCGCTGGTGGCGGGCCCTCCATCGCCAGAGAATCCGTCAGCTCCGTTCCCGGCTACGGTCGTGATCGTTCCGCCAGACACCTTCCGAACTCGGTGGTTGGTTCCATCGGCGATATAGAGGTTGCCAGCCGAGTCTACGGCCACCTGATAGGGTGAGTGGAGTGACGCGCTGGTGGCGGGCCCTCCATCACCGGAGAATCCGCCGTTGCCGTTTCCCGCGACTGTTGTGATGCTCCCGCCAGACAGTTTCAGGATCCGATTGTTCCAAGTGTCGGCGATGTATAGATTGCCAGCCAAATCCACGGCCACTCCAAAGGGGGTGTTGAGTGATGCGCTGGTCGCGGGCCCTCCTGCGACCGTCGTGATCGTCCCGCCCGACACCTTCCGAATTCGGTCATTGCCTTCGTCGGCAATGTAGAGGTTTCCAGCCGAATCTACAGCCACTGCCCTCGGGTGGTCGAGCGACGCGCTCATTGCGAGTCCTCCATCGCCTGAGGATCCACGGCTGCCGCTTCCCGCGACCGTAGTGATTATCCCGCCAAACACTTTCCGGATTCGATTGTTCCAAGAGTCGGCGACGTAAAGGTTACCAGCCGGATCTATGGCCACTCCAAAGGGGGAGTACAGCGATGCGCTGGTCGCGGGCCCTCCATCCCCCGAAAACCCCTGCCTTCCATTTCCGGCGACCACCGTCAATACCCCGTTTGGTGAGATCCTCACTACAATGTTGTTGGACCAATCCGGGGCGTACACGTTACCCTGGGCATCAACGGCCACAGCGCCAAGCAGCCCCAAAGGTGGACTCAATGCCGGGATGCTTGAGGTTGGAAAGAACCAGTCCGTGCCCGCTACCGTAGTGATCACCTGCCCCTGGAGGGGCGCGACGTACATGCCGAGCGCTAGCACCCACGAAAAGACCATCGTCTTCTGCATACCTCACCTCACCGCCATCGTCACCGCTGGGCTCGTCTGCCCCGCGACCTGCACCACCACAGGCACCGCATCTCCCGTTGTGATCCCCGCCGGTACTACCACGTTCAACTGGTACAGCCCTGCGTACTCCGGTGTCAGCCCGGCGAACGCCACCTGTGCGGCCTTCCCTCCGATGGTCACCGTCACCGGATTCACCGTCGTTGATAACGGCGGCGTGGTCGGCGCGGGCGACCCTTCCTTCACTGCCGGCGTCACCGTCCCCAGTCCCGTACAGTAAATCACGATGGTCTCTCCTATGCTTGCTGGCGTCCCAGGCTGCGCCAAAGTCACCTGATCGCTCTTCACGATGCTCCCTTGCCCCGTCCCCTGCTGGTTCACCGTGAAGATACCGGGCTGCGCCTGAGCCACCACCAATGATTGCGGCACCGACAATGTCGCACCATGCTGCACCGTCAACTGATACTGCGTGTTCACCGGCACACCGTACGGTACCTGCACGTTTAATTGCCCCGCGCTCGTGTACAGAATCGGCAATGGCTGGTTCCCCAGCAGCACCTGCGTCCCGTTCAACTGCTGTGGCAACGGCAAGCCCTTGCTTTGCCCCACACCATCTGCCAGGTTCACCCCATACACCGTGATCAGTCCTCCCGGCGCGATCGGCACTCCGCCCTGATCGCTGGCCGCATGCACCACTCCTTGGGCTGTAACGGTCGGAGTGGTCGCCGCCGGCGCCGGAGCACTCACCACCCCGCTCAAAACGCTCGCTTGCCCGGCGACCAGGTTCCCTCCCTGTGCCAGAAAGGCCGTCACCGAAACCAGCACCGGCCCCGCGGTCAGCGGCTTCCACGTCCCCTGCCAGATCCCTCCCCCGATGTGCGTCATCGCCACCGATTCGCTGGCGAAATACGCCGACACCTGGGCCTGCTGTCCCCCGGGGCCCACCAGGGTGCCGCATCCGTCCGAAACCTGAACGTCGATAGCTTTCCCGTGCCCCACCACCGCCGTGAAGTTCGGCTGCAACGACCGGTACTGTACCTGCAACGCCTGGGTCGCGCACCCCGATGCGGCATCCGGTCCCAGTTCGATCTGATACCCGCGTTCCGCGGTCGCGCGATCCTCAGTGTCGTACGAGTCCAGGGGGGCGGCGGTGGAACCCGAAGGCGCGACCACGATGAGTATGTTGATCACCTGCTGCGGCGACCGATCCGCGAACTGAAGGGCGATCGTCCCCTGCTGGATGCTCCCCGGACTCAGGTTACTGAAGTCCGGAAATACTCGTACTGTGGTCGGCTGGCCCGGCTGGATGGTCGCGTTGGCAGGTAGGAAACTGAAGCCGCTTCCAATCGACGCCGATTGGTAGCTGTTCACCGTCCCGGTCGGATTTCCTAGTTGCACATCCTGCGATCCCGGAGTCACTCCGGCCACCTCGGTGAAGATCAGCCCTGCCGGAAACATTTGCGGACCCAACGTCAACCCCGCCGGCAGCACGGTCAGGATCACGGTCATCACCTGCGGCGTGTTGGCAGCCACCGCCGATACCTGAATGCGGCCGTAATAGGTGCCCGCCGCCAGCGTGCTCGGATCGATCGAGACGTCGACCAGAGAGACATCCAGGTATGGCCGTTGCACGGTGCCGTTGGAAGGCGAGATCTGTAGCCAGTTGCCGCCGGAGATGGTGGTGGCCGCGGCGGTCCAACTCATGGGGCCCTGCCCGGTGTTGAGAATTCCGAAGTTCTGCGGCAGCGGTACGCCGCCTTGCGCTACCGCGGTAAAGCTCAACGCGCTCTGCGAGACCAGGATGAGGGCAGTGGGAGCGCTCACCGACAAGGTGACGGAAACGTTGATGGTGCTGCCGGCGCCTGTGACGGTCACCGTGCCGGAATAGGTTCCGGGAGCAAGCGATCCCGGGGTGGCGGTCACGGTGAGCGAGGCGGGCGAGGACGGAGTAGCGGTGCCATTGGCGGGTGAGATGGTGAGCCAGGAGCCACCGGAGGAGGTAGTGACGTTGGCGGTGAATGAGAGGGAACCGCCGCCGGTATTGGAAACATGCAATTGCTGCGTGAGAGCGCCACTGCCTTGGGTCGCGGCAAAGCTGACACTTTGACTGTCCACGGCAAGTGTGGCGGGGGTTCCCGGCTGCACTGTGAGAGTAACGGCAACGGTGGTGGTCGCCGGAACCGCATTGGGCACCGTGATGGTCACCGTTCCTGAATACGTCCCTGCCGCCAGGTTGGCCGGGTTGACACTCACCTGCAAGACGGCCGGCAGGGATCCGCTGGAAGGGCCGATGCTCAACCATGTAGCGCTAGTGGAAGCGCTGAAAGAAAGTCCGGCAATCGAGGAGGAGAGATTGATGATCTCCGTGCCCGGTGCATTGCCACCGGCACTCGTCGAGAAGCTCAAGTTTGCAGGCGTTGCCTGATAGGAGACTGCACCAGCGAACACTTCACGAACTCTGTTGTTACCTGTGTCGGCGATGTAGAGGTTGCCCGCCGAATCTACGGCCACTCCCAAAGGACCGTTGAGCGACGCGCTCGTCGCCGGCCCACCGTCACCCGATAAGCCTGCAACAGCGTTTCCTGCTACAGTCGTGATAATCCCGCTCAACACTCTACGAATCCGGTTGTTACCGGTGTCAGCTATGAACAGGTTCCCAGCGGAGTCGACAGCGACGGCCGACGGTCCGTGGAGCGCCGCGCTCGTTGCTGGTCCGCCGTCGCCTGAGAAACCTGCAACACCATTTCCGGCTACTGTTGTAATAATCCCGTTCGACACTCTACGAATCCTATTGTTGCCGGTATCGGCTATGAACACGTCTCCGGTCGGACCGATCGCAACGCCACGGGGCACACTAAGCAGGGCACTTGTCGCCGGTCCAGCGTCACCGCTGAAGCCGCCGCCGAATAGCAGGCTAGCGGGCCCACTTCCCGCTATCGTTGTAATGATTCCGCCCGAGATTTTGCGAATTCGGTGAGCCGCGTAGTCGACGATGAATAGGTTGCCGCCGGAGTCGACCGCAACCGCAGAAGGTCCGTATAAGGCGGCGCTGGTCGCTGGTCCCCCGTCGCCAGAAAAGGACGCAAAGGCACCGGTCCCAGCAATTACACTGATGATGCCGGCCGAGACCTTGAAGATCCGAAAGTATGCCAGGTCGGCTATGAACAGAGTACCGGCAGAATCTACCGCTATTCCACTGGGTGCAATCGCCGCGCTCGTAGCTTGCCCTCCATCGCCTGAGAAGATTGCAACTGGGAATAGGGTTGCCGGAGGAATGCCATTTCCTGCAACAGTCGTGACAGTTCCTGACACCCTGCGCACTCGGCTGTTTCCGCTGTCGGAGATGAAGAGATTGCCGGCAGAGTCCACCACGACGGAGCCGGGAGAGTTCAGAGATGCGGTGATTCCAGGTCCTCCATCGCCGGAGAAGTTGAATCCACCACTGCCTCCGAACGTGGTGATGATTCCGCCCGACGCTCTGCGGATCCGACCGTTCGCAGTGTCTGCGATGTAGAGATTGCCCGCGGAATCGACCGCGACCGCATGCGGCCGATTGAGCACCGCGCTTGTCGCCGGTCCGCCGTCGCCGGAGAAACCAAAGTTCCCGTTTCCAGCAACCGTAGTGATAGTCCCGCCAGACACTTTGCGAACTCGATAGTTATTGGTGTCGGCGATGTATACGTTCCCGGTGGAATCTACCGCGACCCCGAAAGGACCGTTGAGCTGCGCGCTTGTGGCGGGTCCGCCGTCGCCCGAGAAGCCTTGGGTTCCGTTTCCCGCGACCGTGGTGATGATCCCCCCCGACACCTTGCGAATCCGAATGTTGTCCGTGTCAGCGATGTACACATTGTTAGCGGAATCCACCGCCACCCCTTCAGGAAACCCGAGCGCAGCGCTAGTAGCGGGTCCCCCGTCACCCGAGAAGCCTTGGGTTCCGTTTCCCGCGACCGTGGTGATGATCCCCCCCGACACCTTGCGAATCCGAATGTTGTCCGTGTCAGCGATGTACACATTGTTAGCGGAATCCACCGCCACCCCTTCAGGAAACCCGAGCGCAGCGCTAGTAGCGGGTCCCCCGTCGCCCGCGTAGCCATACGCTCCGTTTCCCGCGACCGTGGTGATGATCCCCCCCGAGACCTTGCGAATCCGTCCGTTAAGGGTGTCGGCGATGTACAGGTTGCCGACAGAATCCGCGGCCACCCCAGAACCGAAGAGTGAATCCAGCCTCAGCGCCGCGCTCGTGGCCGGTCCTCCGTCGCCGGAGAAGCCATAGGAGCCGTTACCTGCGACCACTGAAAGCGTTCCATCCAGAGCAATCCGGAGGACCAAATTGTTGTCGAAATCCGCCACATAGACGTTACCCTTGGTATCAGTAGCGACATTGGATATACGGCCCAACGGTGCCTTGGTCGCGGGCAATGGCTGGCTGGGAAAGGTAAAACTCGTGCCCGCTATGGTAGTGATGACCTGCGCCGCGGCGTGGGTGGCAAACGCGAGCAAAGCCCACAAAGGTACAGAGACTCTATGATTGTACACAATTCCTCCTTACTACTTTCGACTGCTTTCAGTAGTCACTTAGGACCGACTTTTGGTAGAAAGTTCGTTCCTGTCGCCATCTTCGAGGCTTTCCTTCGCGTTGATCTGAGGAGTTCCGCTCACCACTTCGCCATTGAAGGTGACGCCAAAAGCTGCTGAGCTCAATGCAAAATATATAGTATTGGCAACAATCTGGCGGAATAGTTAAGAATTGACATCCCATTCGGGCGCGGTACCACCTCAACGGGAGGCATCCGCCCCAACACCAAATGGGCATTCGGGGTCAGGTCTGCTCGGGGCACTTTATCGTACCAGATCCGAACGTCCTCTATTGCAGCGTGATCGTGCCGCTCCAGCAGAGTCCGGACTGGCCCCCTACCTCGTTTCCGCAAATCGTCCAAACGGTCCAGTCCTTCAGGTTGACCGGATGCTTCATATTGACAATGCGCACATCATTCGGGGACATGCTGTTGGTCCCAAACCACTGATTGATATACTGCGTAGCGTCCATGGCGCCGACGGTCAATTTGGTCAGGCTCAGGTTCTTTTGACCTATACTCTTGACGCTGACGCTATAGTAGTAGTTCAGGTCTGGCGAGGCGGCTACAGGATTCGGATTAAAGGCAATTTGAACATTCGCTGCGCTCTGCGATCCCTGTCCCGACGATGTTTGGCCCTGCACCAGGTATAGCGGGTTATAGGTGTACTTCCCAACCGTCTCGTTGGTGTCTGGCGTGTTCACGGCCTGCCCAAGCATCGTAGGAAACCAGGGATGCTGCAACTTCTGTTGCCCTTGGGCGGATACCGTGTCGCGATCAGCCTGGAAGTGAAGGTGAGGGCCGGTTGCATCTCCGGTCTGTCCACTCCTTCCGATAAGCGTTCCGGGATAGACGACCTGTCCAACGGCCACGAAGCCTTCGTTAAGATGGCCGTAGACAAACCAAACTGGCTCGTTCAGCCCTTGGACAAGGCTCCGGATGACGATCACATTACCCCATCCACCATCCTCTCGGGCCATTTCGACGCAGCCTGTTGAGACCGAATACACGTCAGTTCCAATTGGCACCGGAATATCCACCCCAGGGTGACTGCCGATACCCTCGTATCCGCTGTTGCCGCTTGTGTAGTTGTCGCGGTACA
>OCZT010008144.1_pt1 | contig 10230 bp, 11 predicted proteins | sample 1539031 | NCBI WGS metagenome assembly OCZT01 (sample SAMEA3539308, study PRJEB22396) | soil metagenome | biome: tundra; feature: field; material: soil | place: USA | collected 2010-05 | depth 0.15 m
GAACGTCACTTCCTGGATCGCCCGGTTCTGCCCGTCGCTCGAAATCGAGCCATATCCGATCGAGGTCTTGCCGTTGGCGTCCAGCGCCATGTTCTTCGCAATGTAAACCCCGCCGTAGTAACCATATAGCAAGGTTTTTCCGGCCGTGATCTCGAGACCCGTCGCGGTCGACGCCGAATGGATCAGCGACATGCTTCCGTCGGACCGGATCATGAAGTCCGGCGCCTGCCCGAAGATGTACCGCCCACCGCCCGCGCTGTAGAAGTTGTTGGTCAGCACCCGCACGTTCGGCATAATATCGAAGCCCAGGTTGATCGACCCGCCGCCTCCCACCTTGGTGAACGTCTGGAACGCCGGATTGCTGGCCGGATTCGCGATCTTGTTGGTGATCTCGACGCCGGCAATCTCCGCGTGGAATCTCTTGCTCGGATCGAACGCCAGCTTGGCGATGATGTCCGGATGCAGCGCCGCCGCCGTAATCTGGCTGGCGCCGTTGTTCACCTGCGTGCCCAAAATCCCCGCAATCGCACTCGGAGCGATAATCGCGCTCCCGCCGTTCCCGCCGCCGGCGTACGGCTCGGAATTCTCGATCGCCACACCGAAAGCGACTTTATCGCTCGGATGATACACATACCGGAATCCAGGAATGCGCCCCCACGTCAGGCCCAACTGGTAATTCACGTCGATGTCCTGCGAATAGAAGATATCGCCCGGCAGCGGAGAAATCCCTCTTCTATTGGGCGTCATCAAGCTCCACGACTGTCCCGCCAGAAACTCGCTCTTGCCCTTTTGCACGTCCACCCAGAACAGCCGCAGCCGGAATACATAAGGATTGCTGCTCACCGCCAGGCCGCCGTTCGGAGGATTGCCGAGCTGGCCCAAAAAGTCAGACTCCCAATACCCCATCACTTTGTAGTCGCTGAACCCGGTATCGATCCGCATCCCGATGCGCGAGTTCTGCGGGCTCAATCGCGACTCGGTCAAGCTTCCCGTCTGCGTGTTCCCATACGGAATGCTCCCGAAGTTGGTGCCGATTCCCGATCCCGGATTGGTCGATCTCGTCACCGACGTCATATCCATGAAACCGATCGGCGTAAAGTACGCATCGCCCAGCTTGAACTGAAGCGGAGTTTCACTTGCCGTTTGCTGCGCCGGCGGCGGAGGCAATACCGGAGCCGGAGCCGTAAACGTCGGCGGCTCCACCGGCGCCGGAGGCAGAACCGGCGTTGTGCTCGCCACTTCGCCAATCCCGGCGTGAGCGTTCCTCGGCATCAACATCTGCTTCAATTCATTAATCTGCCGCTGCTGGTCGACGAGCATCTTCTTCAGTTGTTCGATCTCTGAATCCTGCGCCGCAACGGGCAAGGCCAACGCCAGCACGCACACTAGTCGTTTAATCATCCGAAACTCCTCAACTTGGTCTTTTTTTGAAACGTGAGACACCAAAAGCTTATCGGTGTGTCATGAGCACATCGTGACAGTAGTGTTACTTTGAGGTGACAGCCGCTTCCGCGTCTTCAATCGAGGTGAAACAAGGGAGCATCTCCGTCACGCCCGTCATCTCAAACAGCACTTGAACGCGCTCCGGGACACCGGAAATCGCGAACCGCTGCCCAGTGCGCTGGCACGAGGCAAAAAGCCCGATAATCGCGCCCAGTCCCGCCGAGTCCATATACGGAATTCCCGCCGCGTCAACGATAAGAGGACGCTCGGGGAAATGCCTCGCGGCGTCCTGGAATTCGAACAAGGTACGCAGGACAAGAGGTCCGCTCAACTTGATCAGCCGCACTCCGGACGGGCGCTGGACGATTTCGAGTTGAAGATCTTCGTTTCTACCTGGTGTCACAAGCGATAACGATAGCAACTCTATCATCGTCATGTCATGACAATCAAGTGACATTTTGATGACGACGCCCGCGACCATCGCCATCCCCTCAATTCTCCGACGGCTTCTCCGCCCGCTCCACCACAAAAACCTCCACCGGCCCCTTCTGCGATTCCAATTTCAGCCCCAACTGCTCCTGCAGCGCTGTAAAAATCGAAGAATCCGGCGTGTCGGACGCTGCCAGCCTGGGCGCATCCGGCCCCAGCATCCCGAGCTGGCCCTCGTCCGTATCGCACCGTAGCGCGCCGGGCGAAATCCGTTCCCGGCTCCAGCACGAATATGGGCGCCACGCTGTTCGGCTTCGCGTCGGCAGGCCGCGCAAGAAACACGACGTCCTTCAACTCCTGTCCCAGGTCGATGAGGCTTCCGAAGGTCTGGCCGACCTTCACCGAGGATGGCAGCGGCTCTAGAAACTCAATCTCACAGCCGTTGCTCATTTTTCCCGCGACCAACGTCTGGCGGTCCAGCTGTGTATCGAAATCGAGTCTTTCGAAATCACTTGCATCGGCAGAAATACCAGGCACACAATTTTCATGCGAGAAACTCTGCACGTTTTCTGCCGCTCACCACAGCGCCGTTTCCGAGCCGCGACCGCAGGGAGCGATCTATAGTGGGACCGAACCCTCCGATTCCGGACAGTTATTTCTGTTTCAACGGCCGCAGCATCGTCGGATCGTCCAGCGCCCGCTCATCGAATCCGAATTTAAGCAGGAACGCCTCCACCTGCGCGGGCGGAGCGGTCAGCACTGGATGACCATTCTGCACAAAAAACCCGGCAGCGTCTTCGCCTGTTCGCGAATCCACTTTGAATCGATGAGCTGGACCTTCAGGCCGTCCTTTACCGGACGGATGCGAAGGAAAACGTGGCAGGGGATCGAGAATGCGGTCTCGTTCGCTGCGGTCAGGTCGAGAATCCTTCGATCGCCGAATTTGACCAGGCGTCCCTCCATCCGCACGAATCGCGGAGGCTCCATGCCCTCCGTTCCCACCCAGTGAATGCGATAGTTCTGATCGTCGCCCTTTTGAACAATCACCACGGCATCGCCCGCGTTCCACGCGCCGACCAGGGCCGGATCGAAAACGGTGTTGTCCTTGTTGGCCAGTCCTTCCACCGAAGGCAGGTCGCCGCACCCTGTCAGCAAAACCGCCACGAAAACAAGTGCAATCCAAGCCGCGCGCATCATAACCATGTCACCCGCTCCTGAAATTACCACATGTCTCCGTCATCTCAATGAATGTGGTCGCTGGAAGGAGCTCTCTTTTACCGGCAGGCGCCGCAGCGCTGGAAACCCTACCAGCGCCAGTCCGAGCGCGATCAGGCTGACACTGGACGGCTCCGGCGTCGAGACAGCGGCCGGACTCTGCGTCACCCACTGAATATTGACATCAATGTTCAGTGTATTCTGATACCCAAGGATTGCAACCTTGGAATAGTTTCCGCCATTGGTCAGCACGGCGAAGACGTCGCCCACCGGAAGGCTTCCTTGCGGAATCGGCGTCGTACCGTAGGTCAGAGACATGAGCTGCGATACCTTGAGTTTACTACGCATCCGTTCGGCGGGAAGTTCCCTCAGATGCTTCCCGCGGTTGCGACGGGATATGTTCCGTGAGAAAATAACCAAAGTTTTAAGCGCACACTGCGGTGCTTGACTGGCGCCGCGGGTGCGAGAACGGAATTGAAGAGGAGAATTAAGTAGTGAGAGAAAAGGGTGTTGTGAAATGGTTTAACGCCGCCAAAGGCTATGGATTTTATCCAGCGCTCTAGTGGCGAAGATGTATTTGTCCACTTCTCTGCCATCGAGATGTCCGGCTACCGGACGCTGGAGGAAGGCACGGAGGTTGAGTTTGAGGTGAAGCGCGGACCGAAAGGTCTGCAAGCGGAAAACGTCAACCGTCCGTAACAGGTCTCCTCGTTTCCGCGAGGTAAACAAATATATAGAAAGGGCCGTCCGAACCCGGGCGGCCTTTTTCATTTCAAAGCTAGAGCTTTTCGCGTTTTTCCAGGTTGGCTTCGATTTCCTTGCGTTCGCGCCACACCGGATGGAGCTTTTTCTCGACCATGAGCGGGAGTTGATCCTCCAAATGTTTCGAGCCTGGCTGCGAGAAATTTCCGTAGCTGAGCGCGCACTGCGCGTTCTGCTTTTCCGCGAATTCGATGCCACAAACGAACGTCTCGCCGTGCGTGGCGTAGTTTCGGTTTCCCACTTTCCTGCCGAAATCGATAGTGCGGAAGACGCCGAGGCGAGCCGAGCCTCCGTCGCCGGGCAGGTCGGCGTTGCCGCTGGCGTAGCGATTCACGTCTCCCCAGGCGACATCGAGCGAGCCGTAGGTTTTCCGGCACTCGTCTGCCGCACCATTGAGCGCGGCCACGGCGGCTGCGGGGTCGGCGAGGCCGTAGGCCGAATCCAAGGGATGTTGAGGATCGAACTTCACGCGCAGATGGTCCTCCATGCGGTATTTATCGGCGAAAATCTTGAAGAGCACGGCGCCACGGCTGGTGGTTTCCGTTAACCGGTCCCACTTCGCGAGAACGCGCGCGGCTTCCGTGTCGCCTGCGGCTTTCAATAGGTCGGGCAAAACCGCGTCGGCGATTTCGACACGCGTCGAAAGTTTATTCGCGACCATCTGCTGGTAGCTGATCTTCGAGGTCTCCGTGAGCAGGCGGTAGGAACGCTTGGCGCGGAACAGAGAGGCGCCTACGTCGGGCGGCGACAGATAGGCGGGGTATTTCGACATGTCCAGCATCGGCATGGTCATGAACCATGGCGGTTCATTGACGTTCTGGTTGAATCCGGACGGCGGGTCGAGCGATTTGGGCAACTCATCGAAGGAAAGATAGTCGGTCCACATCGTCTTCGAGGTATTGCCGGGCACGACGCCGGCCCAATACTTCACGTCGCCAGTCGCGCGCCTGGGGACCAGGCCGTCGAAGACCTCCATAATATGCCCGTCGGCGTCGGCGTAGTTGGCGTTCCACATGGGGAGGGACATCATTTTGAGTGCGGTTTTGAACTCCTCCAGATTTTTCGCTTCGCCCATGCGGAACCACTGTTCGAGCATTTTCGGACGGTCGAGTCCGGCAACGCGCATGGCGATGACGACCTCTTTTTCGTTGAAGACGACAGGGCCCTGGATGCTGCGCAGGATCTCCAGTTTCTCTTCGGTCAGAGAGCCGTCGGGCTGCTTGATTTTCAGAGTTTTTGACGCGTGTTCGAACGGGCGGAGCTTGCCGTCGAACTCGTATTGATCGCCTTTGACCGTGAGCCGGTAGAAGTCGACGGTGTCGATGGTGTTAACGGTGCGGCCCCAGCCTGCGCGGCGGTTGAAGCCGATAATGGGGGTCGGGAATCCGATCTGCGGCGCGCCATAGAGGTCGTACCCGGGGCCAACCAGGTGCACTTCCATGTAGCGATAAAACGTGTCGCCCCAGGCGAGATGAGGATTGATGATCAGCATCGACTTCCCGCTGGCGGAGCGCGGAGGGCCGATGGCCCAGGTGTTGGAACCGGGCGTGATTTCCGGGATCTCCGGCAGAATCGTTCGCGCGAGCTGCTGGCTGCGGAGGTGCGCGGTCACCTCCCGCCGCGCGCGCTCCATCGATCCCATGTACATGTAGTGGACGGCACGCAGCGAGTGTCCGATGACGTCGACGCCGGAAACGGGCAGCACGACGCGATATTCGGCGCCGATCGAATCGGGATGGGCTTTGCCGTAATCGTTGATGCCGCGCGCGAACGCGTCCATGTATTTTCGGAAGGTGGGGTCCTGGGCGTCGTACCAGGTTTTGGCGCGCTCCGGCACTTCGTTGAGCTGCACCCAGCGATCGAGGGCGAGGTGCGAGGGGCCCCAGTATTCGGCGGCGCGGCCTCGCGATTCGCCGTAGAGCAGGAGCAGCAGGTTGCCCTGCGCCTGCGCCTGGGCCCAGCCTTCGGCGTAGAACATCGACTCGCGATCGGACGCGAAGATGTGCGGCACGCCATACTTATCCCAGAGGATTTCTGGCGTGGCGGCCGAGGCGCAGGTCGCGGATAGGATGAAATAGAGCAGCAGCGTACGCATTGTTAAGAGTCTAGCGCCAGAGCGTAACTTTTGGGGCTCGGGAGGCGAAGTGAGCTACAGAGGTCGAATGAAACACTTTCTTTTGGTGTCGATTCTTGCCACCGGTTTACAAGCGGCAGAGCCGAATACGCGCGTTCCGGTGCTGGCGGAGTTGTTCACGTCGGAGGGATGTTCGAGTTGTCCGTCGGCCGATGCGCTGCTGATGAAGCTGGACCGGATGCAGCCGGTGGCGGGGGCGCAGATCATCGTTCTGAGCGAGCACGTCGATTATTGGAATTATCTGGGCTGGAGCGATCGTTTTTCCTCGGCGGAGTTCACCGAGAGGCAAGAGATGTATGCGCACTCGTCGATCGCCGAGAGCTACACGCCGCAGTTGGTGGTCGATGGACGCATGGAGGTCCTCGGCAGCGACGAACGGGCGATTCAATCGGCGGTGGCGAAGGCGGCGGCGCGGCCGAAATTGCCGGTGCGGATCGTGTCGGCGAAGCGCGACGATAACGAGGCCGTCGTCATTATCGCGGTAGGCGCAGCCTTCGGGAAGGCGAACGTTTGGGTTGCCATCGCCGACGATCGCGATCAATCGAACGTGCGGAATGGCGAGAACAAGGGCCGGACGTTGAATCACGTCGCGGTGGTGAGGAGTCTGGGCAAAGTGGGGACGGTGACGAAGGCGGCTGGTTTGGACAAGACGGTCCGTGTTCCGCTGGCGGCGCAGGCGGAAGGGATGCGCGTCGTGGTGTTCGTGGCGGAATCCGGAGGGCCGGTGATGGGGTCGGCCATGCAGGAACTTCAGTAAATGCCGGCTGGCTTCTCCGTGATAATTGGGAGAGTCACTTTCTCCCATGCCTGCGGACGCAGGGAGTCAGTTGTCTGCTCGCCGGCCTGGCGATTGCGATTCCCGCGGGCGCCGGCAGATGGCTGGTGCTGCGGCGAGGGTTCGCGGTGAATCCAGCGGGAGCGGGACTGGCCGCAGGCACGCTTGCGGGGCTTGCAGAGCTTCTGATGCTCGAAATCCACTGCCCGAATTTTCGCGCGCTGCACGTGATGGTGTGGCACACGGCGGTGGTCCCGGTTAGCGCTGTTACTGGCTGGCTGCTGGTAAAAATCGCGACGCCGCGGAGTTGAGTGAACCGCGAACTCATCCAGCATAGTGCCCATAGCAAGCCGGCGTCTGAGCGCATGATCGAAGGTATGAACAGCAAGGGCCTCAAGAACAAGCTGGCAGGACAGATTGGCGAATATTTGGTTTGTGCGGAGTTGGCACGGCGTGACCTGATCGCTACGCCATTTGCAGGCAACGTTCCGACGTTCGACGTGTTGGCTACCGACGAATTATGTCGTACCGTGCCAATCCAAGTAAAGACGACTCGTGGCGACAGCTGGCCCAGTGACGCTACAAGGTGGATGCAAATCCGCTTCGACTCCGCCACAAACGCAGATCTATTCTGGGCCAGCGAAGCTCGCTACTCCCGACCTCGTATGGGTGTGTGTTGCCATCGCACCGCCCGGCGGGCGCGATCGTTTCTTTGTGTTCACGGAAGCGGACCTTCAGCGGTCGTGTGTTGCAGGATACACGCGTTGGATGGAATCCAAGGGATGGAAACGCCCACGCAACCCCAAGTCGATGGACTGCCGATGGGACATATCACAAGTGGAGCAGTTCGAAAACAACTGGGACCTCATCTTGCGGCGCCTCAAGGCGGCAGAACCAGATTCGTCGCTCGACCCCGAAAAAATCTAGAGCCTGGCCGGTCAGGGTTCCATAGCGGCCAGGCACTTCGCGGTGTTGGAATGAATGGTCACGGTATCTTCGATGTTCCTGGCGTATCCGCCGGCCAGAGTGACGCAGATCGGAATTTTTGAGTGCCGCGCGATGCTGAAGACAAGATGATCGCGCTCCATTAAACCATCGATTGTTAGGGCGAGCCCGCCGAGCTGGTCCTCTTTATAAGGATCGGCCCCGGCAACGTACATCAAAAGCTGCGGATCGAACTGGCTGAGAGCTTTTTCGACGGCCTGGTCCAGGCGATGGAGATACTCTTCATCGCCGACTCCGTCTTCCAGATGCACATCGATATCGGATGGAGGCTTGTAATGCGGATAGTTGTGGAACTGGTGGATGGAGAGGGTGAAGACCGATTCGTCACCGGCGAAAATCGCGGCAGTGCCGTTGCCCTGATGGACGTCGACGTCGACCACCAGGGCGCGCTCGATCAACTGCTCCTGTTGCAGATTTCGAATGGCCACCGCGACGTCGTGGATGGCGCAGAATCCTTCGCCGTGATTGGGAAAAGCGTGATGGAATCCGCCGCCGATGTTGAAGGCGGAGTTGTCGCGCAAGGCGCAGCGAGCCGCGAGCGTGGTTCCACCGGCGGCGAGACAGAACGCATCGGCCATCTGTTGCGACCACGGGATTTCCAGGCGTTGCAACTCGCCTTCATGCAGAGTCCCCTGCTTCATGCGAGTGATCCATCCGCGGCCATGGACACGCAGCAGATCCGCATCGGTGGCGGGCTCCGGGGTGAGGAAATCGAGGCCCTCGGTTGAGAGGCGGTCGCGAACCAGCCGGTATTTTTTCGAGGGGAAAACGTGGGAGCCGAGGTTGAGATCGTAGCTGTCGTGATAAATGAGTTTCATGCGGATTGCAGCGCGGTGATAATCGCCGTGCCGTAGATGTCTTCGGCCGAGCAGCCTCGCGAAAGGTCGTTGAAGGGTTTGGCCAGGCCTTGCAGAAAGGGACCGTAGGCGATGGCACCGCCCAGGCGCTCCACCAGCTTGTAGCCGATGTTGGCGCTCGCCAAGTCGGGGAAGATCAGCGTATTGGCGCGGCCCGCTACGGCCGATCCGGGAGATTTCGAGGCGCCGATGTGGGGCACCAATGCCGCATCGGCTTGCATTTCGCCGTCGACGCTGAGATCGGGCGCGCGCTCGCGAAGGATGCGCAGCGCTTCGATCATTTTCTCGGCATGCGGATGCTGGGCGCTGCCTTTTGTTGAGAAAGACAACAGCGCGACCTTGGGTTCGGCTCCGAGGATGGTTCGCGTGGAGTGCGCCGTGGCAATGGCGATTTCGGCGACCTCGACGGCGCAGGGATCCACTACAAGGGCGCAGTCGGCGAAGGCGAGCACGCCATCATGACCTTGAGCGCGATCTTCCACGCACATCAAAAAAACTCCGGAAACAGTGCGGACGCCGGGGCGCGGTCCGATGGCGTGGAGAGCGGCGCGGACAGTTTCGGCGGTGGTGTTGACCGCTCCGCCGACGGCTCCGTCGGCATCGCCCGCAGCAACCATGAGTGCGGCGCGGTACAGAGGCTTGCTCGCAATCGCCTCGGCTTCGAGCCGGGTGATACCCTTTGAGCGGCGGCGTTCGTAGTAAATATGGGCGTATTTGGTCTCCGAGACGTCGTTTTTGAGCAAAATAACGTCAATTAAGGACTCTTTTTGGAGGCGTACGGCGGCGGATTGGACCCGCGGATCGTCGCCTTCGGGGAAAACGATGCGCTTGCGGGGAAGGCGGCGGAGGCGCTCGACTTGGCGGGCGAGGAACAGCGTCGCGGATTCGGGCATCGGTTTCTATCATACATAAATTGGGCTATTGACAAAGCCGCGAATCATACGTATGATTCAATCAAACGTATGATTGAGCGCCCCGGCACCAAGACGCGAATCCTGGACGCCGCCGAAAAGTTGTTTGGTGAGAAGGGGTTCGATGCGACCTCCCTGCGCGATATCACGACCGAAGCAGATGTGAATCTGGCGGCGGTGAACTATCACTTCCAGTCCAAAGAAAGCCTGATCGAAGCGGCAATCATGCGTGGGGCGGGTCCGGTAAATCAGAAACGCGTCGCGATGCTGGAGGCGGCGGGGCCGAAGGCGACCATCGAGCAAATTATTGAAGCGTTCATTGGGCCGGTGCTGGAGCAGGATTTCGAACCGATGGCGCCGCTGATGGCGCGGGTACTGGCTTCGCCGGAAATCATGAAGCGGGTTTTTCAACATCACATGGACACGTTGAGCCGACGCTTTTCGGATGCGGTGGCAGTGGCGCTGCCCGGGCTTTCGCAGACGGAGAGGATGTGGCGCCTTCACTTCACGGCGGGCGCGATGGCGCACACGGTGACGCGGGCGCCCGTTTTGCGCGATCTGTTCGGGGGAATGCTGGACTTGAAAGACCGGCAGTTGTTGATCGCGCGTCTGGTAAGGTTCGCGGCGGCGGGATTTCGCGCGCCCGAGGGGTATTGATATGCGATTCGTCTTTTTTCTATCGGCAGGGGCGGGGTTTTT
>OCZT010008145.1_pt1 | contig 10230 bp, 12 predicted proteins | sample 1539031 | NCBI WGS metagenome assembly OCZT01 (sample SAMEA3539308, study PRJEB22396) | soil metagenome | biome: tundra; feature: field; material: soil | place: USA | collected 2010-05 | depth 0.15 m
GTAATTCCCGCTCCCCACCACCACTCCTCCATACACCGGCCCCCATCCGACCCCCAGCAAAATATTCTTCAGCGGCTGACTCCCCACCCGCACTCCCTCCACTAAATGAGGCCACGAATCGAATCCCATCGCGCTCTTGATGTCCGCCGGCTTGAAATACAAATCCACCACCGCAAACATTGCGGGAGTGTTCGTCTTCGTCACCGGAACCGCCGCGCTGAAGTCGATCCAGGAGAGCCCCTCGTCGTCGAACGTAGCCGCAGCCCCTCCGCCGAACTGAGGAGTAATCGTGACATCCGACGGCACGTACGGAATATTCACCAGCCTCGCGTTCCAGATATTCCGCGCCTCTCCCGCCATCGGCAGGCTCACCCCGAACAGCCCCGCCGCCGTCTCCAGATGAGTGAAATACGCCGGAGCCTTTTTCCTGGTCAGGAAAATATAGGTGGTGTTGGTATTCGACCGCGCATTGAACTGGATATACAAAAACCAGATCTGCCTTTTTCCATAAATAAGTTTCGCGGTGGCAAACTGCGCATCCGTCCACGCCCCCGAGCGATAAACAAACCAATTCTGCTTGGCGATCTCGCCGCTGTCGCTCCACCGCGCCACGTGGATCACGAAGGTGAGGTCGCGCGGCTCAATCCCGATCGTCTGCCGGATCAGATCCGCCGCGCCGCTCTTGTACGCCGCCGCGTTCGTCACGTCGACCAGTTTGTCCAGATCGTCCAACCGCAGCACTCGCGGAGTGTTCACCCAGGTCTCGGTACTGGTCGCCTGTCCCCAGAGCAGCGTGCCGATCATCAGTGAAAAAATAGCAACCTTCACGCGACCAGCATGATCGGCCTTTGCCGGATACGCTGTCGCTGAAACCGCTAACCCGGAGCAAACAAACAAATTAAATTGAGCGCCCGGGCCGCGACCGTACGCCTGTAGGGCGGCCAATCCTGGCTGCAGCACGCTATTAGCGGGCTTCGCCGCTCGTCAACAAGAGCCGACTCTAAAGGCGGCTGCAGCCAAAAGTGGCCGCCCTACCCGGACTGGAGCATCGCGTCGTTCAGGATGCTGTTGGCGATCTGCGCCGGCGACACGTTGTAGGTGCCCGCCTCGTAAGACGCCTGCAACTGGCTTAGCTTCGAAGGATTGCTCGAAAGCTGCGATGCCAGGCTGGAGATTTGGACCTGATCCTGTCCCTGGCTCGTTTGGCGCGCCGTCGTCTTCGACGCGGGTTGCCCGAGTCTGAGATCGTTCGAGATACTGCTGAGGAGACTATTTGTTATCTGCATTGATTTGTCCTTGATTGATTCCTTGGACGACCAGTTTCGCAAGGCCGAGTCCGCCGTTGTTCGCCATCACCTGCGAAAACTGCTGGTCGGCCAAATCCAGCATCGTCGACCCCGACGAATCCTGATCCTCCGTGTTTTCGCGCGCCGTCCGCAGCATCTGCGCGATCATCAGCGCTTCAAACTGTTTTGCCGCGCCCTCCACTTTGGTAGCGGCGGCTGTTGCCGTGTCCAACGTCGCCGGCGTGAGTGCGCTCAGCGTCATCAGATCACCTCCAGTTCGGCATCCAGAGCGCCGGCCGCGCGCATGGCTTGCAAAATCGCGACCACGTCGCGCGGCGTGGAGCCGATGGCTTGCAGCGCGCGCACCAATTCTTCGACCGTCGCGCCCTTTTGCAGCACCAGGGCCTTGGCCTTTGGCTCCTTCGATTCGGTGACGGTTTGCTCCACCACCTTGGTTTGTCCGCCCGACATCGGCATTGGTTGCGAGACTTCAATCCTGGTGCGGATTTCCACGCTGAGCGCGCCGTGCATGATCGCCACCGGCGTGATCTTCACGTCCTTGCCCATCACGATGGTTCCCGTGCGCTCGTTGATGACGATCTTCGCCGGGCGGTCCGCGTCGACATTCAGCGATTCCATTTCGGAGATGAATTCGACGGTCCTCGTCGAGTATGACGGAGGCACATCGACCACCAGCAGCCCGGAGCTTTCCGCCCGCGCCACCGGCATTCCGGGACTGGCGAAGTGCTTGTTGATCGCCTCCACCACGCGCGTCGCTGTCGTGAAATCCGACTGGCGCAGTTGCAGCTTCAAGTGCGAAGTCGGCTGGATGGAAGGCGGCGTGCGCTCGACAATCGCTCCATCGGGGGTGCGTCCCACCGTCGGATGATTTTTCGTTTCCGTATTTCCTCCGCGTCCCGCGACGAACCCCCCGGTAATCACCGGCCCTTGCGCCACCGCGTAGGTTTCGCCATTGGCGGCTTTGAGCGGAGTCAGCAGCAGAATGCCTCCCTGCAAATTCGTCGCGTCGCCGATGGCCGCCGCCGTGGCATCGATGCGCGTTCCGGGCTGCGCGAACGGAGGCAGTGTGGCCGTCACCATCACCGACGCCATGTTGTGCACCTGCATGACCGTGGGGTTCACCGTGACGCCCATGCGCTGCAGCAGGTTCGACAACGTCTGGGTAGAAAACAGCGTGAGCTGTTTGTCGCCCGTGCCGGCCAGTCCAACCACGATTCCGTAACCGATCAACTGGTTGTCCCTTACGCCTTCGATGGACGCGAAGTCCTTGAGCCGCGCGCCTTCAGAGGAGGCGAGAACCGCAGTCAGCAGAAACGTGAGGAACGTTTTCATGAAGCCTTAAAAAGGAAGCAATCCGAGCAACAGGCGATACAGAAAGTTGGGGCGCCGGATCGCGTCGCCCACCACGCCTTTACCAGTGACCTTCACCTGCAAGTTGGCCACCTGCACGGAGTTGACCATGTTCGCCGAGCTCAGGTCGGCCGGCCTCACGATGCCGTGCACCGTAATCGACTGCTTATCCGAATTTACGCCGATGTCCTTGGTGCCCTCGATCACCAGATTGCCGTTCGGCTGCACCTCGACCACGCGAGCGGAAATTGTCGTCGACAAGGCCAAATTACGCGAGGTCGTTCCCGACCCGGCCAGTTCCGTATCGTTGGTCAGGCCGAGCAGGTTGTTCAGCTTCGGCGTCGTGACTCCGTAGGCTGCCGTGATGGACGCGGCTACCGAGGATTTGCGCGACGAATTCGAAACGCCGCTGACCACCGCCGATGCCGCCTCATTCACGATGATGGTGACGATGTCGTTGACTTCACTGGCGCGAACGTCGCGCGCATTATCCGCGAGGCGCCCCGAAGCGGAATAGAGCGAACCCGGCGACGCTCCGAGCTGCGCGAATAGTGAAACGGGAATCAGGAAAACGAGTAAACGAGTCATCTTTCCACCAGAACATGTCCTTTATCTTGAATTTTGGCCAGGAACGAATGTCCATTGTCGGGATTTTTCACCATGATCGAATCGCCCGTGCGGCCGGATGATTCCGCGGTCGCTTCAAAGTCCAGAATGGCGCGGCCCACTGTTACTTCCACCTCCACGCGGTCGCCGCGCTCGACGTCGTGCGCGATCGTCAGCATCGCCGGCGCGATCGGAGTTCCGGCTGCCAGCGTCCGCACAGGCCTGCGTCCAATTAGAACTTGCATCGATTCGATGAAAGTCGTATCGAAGGGAAATCGCGGACCGGTTTTGACGTTCAATTGCGACGCCTCGATGGCCTTGCCGATAGCCAGCGTCTCGCCCGCTTCGACCCATGTGCGCTGCACCGTGATGCGGGTCTTCACCCACACCGGCATGCTGTGGTTTTCTCCATACAGAACCCGCCCGCGCCACAAACCGTTGGGCATCAGGCTGGACTTCGGAAACTCAAACGTGCCGCTCGGAATTCCGAAGCGGCTGAAATCGAGAATCTCGATGTTTGCGTTATCAATAGCCAGCGCTTTCTGAAGTTCGGGCAGAAGTTTTTCCGCCGTCAGCGTCTCGGTGGCGCGCTCAAAACAGATCCCACCGACGGGTCCGTCGAGCGCGATGCCATTCAGCTTCGCCAATCGCACCAGCTCATCGGGACGCAGCACGCGCTGCACTCCGGCAAGCGGCGCCGCGCCGATTTCGAGCTTGGGGTCGAGCGCTGCGAACACCGCGCTGGCCGCGGAGACGTCTTTGCCCAGAATGTGGTCGACGTCGACGATCCCGCATGCGAAACCAGGCCCGATCGCCACCAACAAGAGAGAGAGTCTCATGATGCGATGTTGTTTACCTGTTGGTACATCTCGTCGGCGGCCTTCACGACTTTGGAATTGGCCTCATACGCGCGCTGGCTGCTGATCATGTTGATGAACTCTTCCACCACGCTGACGTTGGAATTCTCGGTGTAGCCCTGTTGCAGCGTGCCGACCCCTTCCTGGCCTCCGGGGACGCCCAACTGCGCCTCGCCGCTGGCATCGGTCGGTTCGAAGTATCCGCTGCCGACCGCGTTCAAGCCGCCGGGGTTGATGAAATTGGCGAGCTGAATCTGTCCGCCGACCTGCGACGCGGACTGATTGGGCAGTGTGTAACTGACGGTTCCATCGGGCGCGATCGCAACGGATTGCGAGGCCGCGGGAATATTGATTTGCGGCTGCAGCGCGTTACCGTTGGAATCGACGATGTTGCCGGTGGCATCGAGCTGGAAATTTCCCGCGCGCGTGTAGGCGATGGTGCCCGAGGGCAACTTAATCTGGAAAAATCCCTTGCCTTGAATCACTAAATCGAGGGGATTATCCGTCTGCTGAAAACTGCCCTGCGTAAAGATGATGGTATTGGTCGATGGGCGCGTGCCCAGGCCGAGCTGCAGGCCGTTCGGAACGATGGTCTGCGATCCCGCCGACGTGCCGGGCTGCGAAACGTTCTGATACAGAAGGTCCTGAAACTGGGTGCGGCGCGCCTTGTAGCCGGCCGTGTTGGCGTTGGCCAGATTGTTGGCGATGGTATCGATGCTCATTTGCTGGGCTGTCATGCCGCTGGCTGCACTGTATAAAGCTCTGATCATTTTTATATTCCTAACTTGGCTTAGCGACGTCCGTAATCGCCTGTTTATTCATTTCCGTGCCTAAATTGATGGCCTTCTGCATCATTTCGAACTGGCGCATGATGCTGACCAGTTTCACCGCGGAGTCGCCCACTGGGACATTCGACTGCTCGATTTGGCCTTGCAAAACTTCCATATCTTGTGGATTAGCAGCCGCCGCAGGCGCCGCGCCGTTCTTATCGATGAGCGCAAAATAGGTACTGCCGAGTTTCTTCAAAGTGTCGGAGGCCGAAGCCGGCTGTGCGATTTCCATCTGGCCCAGATCCTGTCCCGCCTGCCGCACCGTGCCGTCCTTCGAGATATCGATCGCCTGCTTGGGGTCCACCGTAATCGGCTTGCCGTTGTCGAGCACGTTGCGCACGGTGTACCCTTCCGCCGTTTCCAATTGATTCGCCGCGGAAACGTTGAAATTTCCGGCGCGCGAATAAACCACTCCCGCTGGAGCATTCAGCGCGAAAAACCCCTTGCCGTTCAGCGCCACATTTAAAGGGTTGCCGGTGGGCAGCAACTGGCCCTGAGAATAATCCGTGTATTGACGCTCCACCACCGGAAGCGACTGCTCATATAAGTTGTAGAATTCGCGATCGGTCTTGAACCCCGCCGTCCCCGAGTTGGCCATGTTGTTGGCCAGCATGTCCAGCGAATCCATGCGCGCTTTCATTCCGCTGGCGGCCGTGATGAGGAGTTGGTCCATGTTCGAAAGAAAACATTGCAATTCGCACGCCGTTTGATAAAGTCCGGTCAAATAAGGGCGATAAGGAGGTACAAGCCAAAATGGCATCGACAAGATCGTGCCGTTTCGGGGCAGACGCCAATTGTTTGTCAATTCGGGATTCGCTAAGTCACTGAGTTTGCGTTCTCAGGCTTTGGGCACTCAACTGCAATTGTCCGGCCCGTGAACGCGCTCGTCTCCACCGGAACAAATCAAGCCAGTCTGCTGGCTGCGTTCACGCTGCCTCTGGCGAACACGGCTCCCGTAGTTCAGGCAACTCCGGTGTTTCTCAACATCATTAGCCTGATGCTGAGTCCCAGCGACCCGGCGGCGCAGTTGACATCCTTAACTGCCGGGAAAGCGCTTATGGCGAAGCCTCCGGCGAATGCTCAGGCAACGGCGGCATCGCCGGCTCAGATCGCCGACGCCATGATCCGCTCGATGTTGGCGTCGGGAAATGCGATGCCGAGCAGCTCGACGACGGCGAGCCCCGCGCCGAACGGGTCGCCTGCTCCTTTAGCGCCCTCGAACACGGCCCTCGCCGCGATTCCGGCGCCGGTAACCGCATCCGGCTTGAATCCCGTCCCACCGCCGGCGACGGCAACAGCAAATCCGAATCAGCCCACGCCGGCGCCGCGCAAACAGGTACGGACCATCGCCGATCTGCCGATGGCGATTACCGTGGTGGCTGCGCCGGTGCAACCGGACATCGTGCCCGCTCCCCCCGTAACGCTATCCGCGGACGCGCCAACGGCGACCACTCCCGCTCCGGCAGGCACACAGGAATCGCCGGTGCCGGTCTCCTCCGGGCCGCCGCCCGCCGGGAACCAGCCGGAGGCGAAGGTCGCGTTCACAGCGGTTTTGACGCCGATGAAGGAAACTCCGGCCATCACCGTTGCCGAACCATTCACTCCGGAGGCCGTTCCGGCCCAGATCGCACCGTCGCCGGAGCCGTCAGTCAATGTGCCGGCTTCGTCTCGCGCGTCCGCGAGCGATTCGTCTCAACCGCCGTCGACGCCGGGACTGGCGCAGAGCGCCATTCAACCGTCGACCGGGCAGGCAGGCGGCGACATGCGGCAAAACGCCGGCGCGTCCTCGCAGCAGCAGAACTCCCAGCAGAACGATTCCGCGGAAACTCCGGCCACACCCATCGCCGCCTCCCCGGATGCAAAGATCAAACCGGCCGTCCAGCAGGACGATAATGCACTGCAAGCCGCCGCGGCCGCCCCGGGCGTTGTGCACCCGCCGGTCATTCTATCTTTTGCCGCCGCCTCTCCCGCCGATGCGACGCACCCGGCCGCGTCCACGCCATCGAGCGTAAGCGCGGCGCCAGTGACGCCCTACAACGCTACGGCGGAGGCTCTTCGCACCACCGAATCCAATCTTCCCGCGGTGCCGCAGGTGCGCACCGGAGCGGCGCAGGAAATCTCAATCCGGATCGCCCCGCCCGACTCTCCAGCCGTGGATTTGCGCGTCGTCGAACGATCCGGACAGGTGCATGTCGATGTCCGCACTTCCGACTCCGCCATGCAAACGTCGCTGCGCCAGAATTTGGGAACGCTCACCAATTCGCTGGAGCGCGCGGGCTATCACACCGAGACCTTTACTCCGTCCTCGACCCTCAGCCGCGCGGCATCCAGCGCGCAGACCGGCAATCAGGACAACCAGCGGGATCCTTCTCAGAACCGCGGCGGCGCCGGCGATTTTTCCGGCGAACGCCGTCAACAGCAACAGCAGAAACGACCGGGCGCCTGGCTCGAAGAATTTGAGGAACAACCATGACCACTCTCCCCATCAGCAGTATCGCGGCGCTTGCGCCCCAGACAACCTCGTCCACGAGCGGCTCGACCTCGTCGACGGGTTCGAGCGGCTCCGCCACGACCGCCACCAGTCTTGCCAGTCAGGACGTGTTCCTGCAATTGCTAGTCGCGCAATTGAAGAATCAGAACCCCTCCCAGCCGACCGACGGAACGGCGTTTGTCACCGAGCTCGCGCAGTTTACGACGCTTCAGGAAGACACCCAGAGCGCAAACGATCTGAATAAGATCGTGGCCTCGCTGCCGACCACTCCGCCGACCACTCCGCCGACCACGACGACCAAACCCGCGGCGACCACACCCGCGTCGAACTCGATTCCGCAATAGGAGACATCATGCTATCTTCATTTTCCACCGCACTATCCGCACTGACGGCCGACGAGACGGCCATCAACGTTGTCGGCAACAATCTGGCGAACCTGAATACTCCGGGTTTCAAGGACACCGTCGTCTCGTTTTCCGACCTGGTCACGCAATCGCTGGGCGCGGGCTCGGGCGAAACGCAGGTCGGGGGCGGCGTCGGGACGCCGATTACGCTCAAACAGTTCGCGCAGGGAGCCATTCAATCCACCACCGGCCCTCTGGATGCGGCGATTCAGGGCAGTGGGTTCTTCATGGTAGCTGGTCCGAATAATGCAATCGAGTACACGCGCGGCGGCAATTTCCAGGTGAACTCTTCCGGCACGCTGGAAACGGCAACCGGACAGCCGGTGCAGGGCTGGTCGGCAGTGGGAGGAGTTTTAAGCACCAACGGACCGACCGGCAACATTACAGTGCCGACCGGAACGCTGACCGCTCCCATCGCGACGACGGCGTCCACGGTGAGCCTCAACCTCAATGCCACGGCAACGGTAGCAAACGGAAGCTTCTCGACATCGGTGACGGGTTACGATTCCCTCGGCAACCCGCATGTGGTTACGTACACCTTCACCCCCAGCGGGACGCCGAACCAGTGGAACTACTCGGCGAGCATCCCCGCGGGCGACGCGGCCACCGTGACACCCGCGACGGGCTCGCTGACGTTCGACAGCAACGGCAATCTGATCAGCCCTTTGCCAACCGACCCGCAGCCGGTGATCACCGCCTCTGGAATGACCGATGGAGCTTCCGATATGAGCATCACCTGGAGCCTTTATAACGGCCCCAACGGCACCACGCCGACCGTTACGCAATTCGCCCAAGCCTCCGCCACCAACGCGGTGACGCAAAACGGCGCAGCGTCGGCCAACCTTTCGAGCGTCAGCCTGGGCAACGGAGGGCAAGTAATCGCGCTTTACGACAACGGCCAGCAGGTGGTGGTCGGACAGATGGCCATGGCCAGCATCCGCAATCCCGATTCGCTGATCGGCGCGGGCAACAACAACTATCTGGCCAGCGGAACCACGGCGCTACCCGCCATCGGGCTACCCGGAACGGGCGGGCGCGGCACGGTACTGGGCCAGTCGGTGGAATCTTCCACCGTCGATATGGCCACGGAATTCACCAATCTGATCGTGTTCCAGCGCAGCTATGAAGCCGCCGCACACGTGATCTCGACGGTCGATCAAATGAGCCAGGCCACCATCGCCCTGAAGCCATAATTCATGACGGCATTTGAAGAAACTGGACATTTAGCCGACGTTCCGGTCGACGTCGATGTGGAGCTCGACCGGAAGACCATGACGGTGCGCGAGATCCTCTCGCTCGACCAGGGCAGCGTCATCAAAATGATGCGGTCGGCCGGCGAAAACATCGACATTTACGTCGGCGGAGCGATGCTCGGCTCCGGTGAGATCGTGATCATCGAGGAGGCCGTGGGCGTTCGCATTACGGATTTCAACGAGGAGGACTAAAGACATGGATGTCTTGCGGCAGGTATTCTCCGTGCTGCTGGTCTTCTCGCTTCTGGGAGCGGTCTTATGGGCGCTTCGCCGGGGCGGAAGAATTTCTTTCCAGGGGCTCGCAAGGAAGCGGGCGCTCGGCAACACAAAAGCGATGGTGGCGGTGGAGCGTCTTGCTTTGACGACCCAACACACGCTGCATCTGGTACGCATAAACGGGCGCGAGGTTCTGGTCGCGACGCATCCGCAGGGTTGCTCCGTGGTTACAACCGTGGCCGAACGCGCGGTCGGAGCGCAGGCGTGAGACGACTGCTGGTGGCATTCGCATTCGTTTCGGCCCCGCTGATGGCCGGACAAACCGGGTCAACTGCCGGCGACTCCCTGCTCGGCGTCACGCTGGTCCAAAGCAAGAACGGCCCGTCGCTCGGCGTGCCGATGCAGATCGTTCTCCTGCTGACCGCGCTGACGATGTTGCCGGCGATCCTGATGTCGGTGACGCCGTTCCTTCGATCCATCGTCGTGCTGCATTTTCTGCGGCAGGCGCTGGGCACGCAGACCACGCCATCCAACCAGGTGCTGGTCGGCCTCGCGCTATTCGTCTCCCTGCTGGTGATGCAGCCGGTGGCCAACGACATCTATCACAAGAGCTGGGAGCCCCTCGAAGCCGGAAAGATCGGCGCCAGCGACGCCTGGGATCTGGCCACACCCCCGATCAGGACCTTCCTGCTGAAATTCGCCCGCGAAAAAGATATCCGTCTCTTCATCGAGCTGTCACATTCCCCCACGCCCGCCAAGCCCGAGGACGTGCCGCTCACGGCGCTGGTGCCCGCCTACGTGATCAGCGAACTGAAGGCTTCCTTCCAGATCGGCGCTGTGCTGTTCCTGCCGTTCCTGATCATCGACCTGGTGGTCGCCTCGATCACGCTCTCCGTCGGTCTGGTGCAGCTTCCTC
>OCZT010008147.1_pt1 | contig 10228 bp, 10 predicted proteins | sample 1539031 | NCBI WGS metagenome assembly OCZT01 (sample SAMEA3539308, study PRJEB22396) | soil metagenome | biome: tundra; feature: field; material: soil | place: USA | collected 2010-05 | depth 0.15 m
GGCCGGAATGTTCCGAAAAAATTCCCGAACTGCTCGAAGTCGAACCCGGACGTTTTGTGAGATGTCCGTTTTGGAATAAACAATAAACGCAAAGGCGCAAAGTAATTTATCCCAAAAGCGGGGCGGTGTTCGACAACAGCTTTACCGCGCTTGACACGATTGGGAAAAACGGCTTATTTACGGCGGTGGCGTTTAGGTGGGTTATGAAACTAAAAATTATTATTCCGTTCGTTCTCGTTGCAGGAATTCTCAATCGCGTTGAAGCTCAAACCTATGATACCAATGGCGATTATGTGCAAACGTTCGCGGGTTCGGGCTTTTATGGTTATGTGGATGGCGTTGGTCAGTTGACGATGTTTCACAATCCAGACGCCGTTGTCGCCGATTCACACGGCAACCTTTTCGTTTGGGATTCCAACAATGGCAGGATCAGAGAAATTGCGCCGAATACCACCGTGACAACTTTTGCGGGCGGGGGAAGCGACAATAGCGGTTTTGGCACAAACGTCAGTCTTCCTTCAATCAATGCAGTGGCGATAGATACCAACAATACTATCTGGTTCACCGCAGGTTCGTATTCGTCTACTTTTTTTCTCTACGAAATCACAAGCGATGCTCTCGTCACGCGAAAGAGTATTTCCACACCTAGCTATCTTTCTTATTCTTCCAATCCAGCGGGCATTTGCGTGGATTCACTTGGCAATATTTACATTTCCGATTCCTACAACCATCAAATCTACCGTTACGCCAACGGCGTGATAAGTGTTTTTGCCGGTTCGGGAAATCAAGGCTATGCCGATGGAAATGGAATTTTCACCGCCTTTAATTCTCCAGCGGCTCTAGCTGCTGATGCTGCAAATAATATTTATGTATGGGATTCAGGAAATTATTTGATTCGCAAAATTGACCAGAACCAGAACGTGACAACATTTGCTGGAACGTATAATGGCTCTTATTACGGTGGTGCGAACATGGACGGGTCTGGCACAAACGCATCCTTCAGTTCAATTAATCAAATGTGCTTCGACCACGCCGGAAATCTCTACCTCGCTTGCGGAAATTGCATCCGAAAAATAGACGCGCAAACAAACGTCGTGACCATGGCGGGAAGTTTCACGGTAACCGGCTACACGAATGGCGCAGGCAATCTTGCGCGATTCAATGGCGCGTATGGCGTTTGTTTGTCAAGTGGTGCCATTTTCGTTGCCGACTCCATCAATCAGCGGATTCGGGACATTACTTTCAATCCGTCAACGCAACCCGTATTGCCTGCCAGCCTGCATTTGAGCACTTATCCGGGGCTGCAAATCATCGGCACTGTCGGGCGCACATATCAGATTCAAGCATCGCCCGACATGAACACATGGAACACAGCCGCAACCGTGCTGCTTACATCCAGCCCCTATCTGTGGATTGATCAAAATTCCGTGAGTGGAAATAAATTTTATCGGGCTTTGCTGCTGCCTTAATTTTTCTACGCCTTTGCATAAGAGGGTTAAATTCATTTGCCGCATTGACGCTCCTCCGCATTGCGCTTAATTTTCCAGCATGAGCACGGTTGCTGAAATCAAGGCTGCGATTGACCAACTCTCACTGAAGGAGCAAGACGAAGTGAAGGCATATTTGCGTCAGAGTATAGGCGAAGATTGGAATCAGCCATTGCCGCAGGACGAAACGCCGCCGCACGTCCGCGAAAAATTGGCAGAGGCCGCGCAAGGGCGATTTCAACCGGGCAATGCGCGGAAGCTCTGCTAGGAGCGACATCTTTGTAGAAATTTTCCCAAATCACAAAAGCTCCGTAGGAGCGGCATATCAAACCCCACGGAAGATGCCCCTCCTACGGAGCTTTGTTATTTTTGTGATTTGCGGCTATAAAGATTGCGCTCCTACGGAGCTTCATTTTGAATCCTGTCATTAAATGAGCGCGTTACTCGAAGTCAAAAATCTAAAAGTTCATTTCCCGGTGAAGCACGGGTTGTTCAGCCGCCTGCGCGCGCATGTGAAGGCGGTGGACGACGTGAGCTTCACCATCGCGCCGGGCGAAACGCTCGGGCTGGTGGGCGAAAGCGGTTGCGGCAAGACGACGCTGGGCCGCGCCATCGTGCGGCTGGTCGAGCCGACGGCGGGCAGCGTTTTGTTCGAGGGCGAGGACATCACGCAGATGCGCGGCGCGGCGTTGCGCGCGCGGCGGCGCAAGTTGCAGATGATTTTTCAAGACCCTTACGGCTCGCTCAATCCGCGCATGACGGTGGAGGACATCGTTGGCGAGGCGCTGGACATCCACCGGTTGGCGGAAAATTCATCGGCGCGGCGCAAGCGGGTGATTGAACTGCTGCAGGCGGTGGGCTTGGAGTCGTTGCACGCGCAACGGTATCCGCACGAATTCAGCGGTGGCCAGCGGCAACGCATCGGCATCGCGCGCGCGCTGGCGGTCGAACCGAAGTTGATCATTTGCGACGAGCCGGTGAGCGCGCTGGACGTTTCGGTGCAGGCGCAGATTGTGAATCTGCTTCAGGATTTGCAGCAGACGCACGGCATCGCCTATCTGTTCATCGCGCATGATCTGGCCGTGGTGGAACACATCAGCAAGCGTGTGATGGTGATGTATCTCGGCAAGGTGGTTGAAACTTCGGAAGCCAAAATGCTTTTGCGTGCGCCTCGACATCCCTACACGCAGGCGCTGATTTCCGCCGTGCCGGAAATTGATCCGGATACGAAACGTAAACGAATCATCCTGCCTGGCGATGTGCCGTCGCCGATTGATCCGCCGGGCGGTTGTCCGTTTCATCCGCGTTGCCCGATTGCGGAAAAGCCGCGTTGTGAGCAGGAAATTCCGAAATTGCGGGAATTGTCACCGGGTTGCCAAGTATCGTGTCATCTGGCGGTGTGACAAAAATTTTACAATTCGCGGGAGTGCATTTTCCAAACGTTCGTCTAACCTTCAGTAAGTAACGTAACCGCGCTGACAATGGCGGCGTCTAACGGCGTAGCTGAAGGCTAACTGGACTAGCGGGCGACGGGTTGAAAATCGTGCTGACCTTTGGTCGAACCGGCGGTGACAAAGAGGCGGTAAGTCACGCCGGGTTGGAGCGGTTGGGGACGCGTGCCGGAAACGGCGGGTTTCATGCCACCAATAAAATTGCCGTAGGAAAAGTGATCGATCGGAACAGAGTTCGATTCCGAGATGAGATGCCAGACGGGCAAGGTGGAATGGTTGGTTTGAAACGCGGCGAGAGGGACGACTTTCAATTCCTTGAGCCGATATTCTTGCTCCAAGCTGAAATGAACGGGGATGATGGTGTAGTCGCCGCCCGGAACGGGACGAGCGGTCGATCTCATGGCGCGACTGGAGTGCGTGATTTCGATGGTGTTTCGCTTGAACCAGCTGGTGAATTTAATGACATAAACACCCGCTAGCACGAGTACGACGATGATGAGAACGCAGTTTTTTTTGGTCATAAATATCTTGAATGCGCCGGGCGCTTCACCCATCTGATATTATTCAGACGCACAAACGGATTGAATGGTTATGAGAATAACAAAGCAGGGACAATTAGCCAACACGGAAACGGCGTTCACGTTGATTGAGCTGCTCGTGGTCATCGCCATCATCGCCATTCTGGCCGCCATGTTGCTGCCCTCTTTGGCCCGCGCCAAGGAAGCTGGCAAACGCATCTCGTGCCTCAACAATCTCAAACAGTTGAGCCTTTCAGCGCAAATGTATGTGCAGGAGAATGAAGACACCTATCCGCCGCGTTCCAATTCCGACCGCTGGCCGGACAAATTTTATAACGACTACGGAAAAAACTTAAAGCTGTTGGTTTGTCCCAGTGAAAGAACAAACAGCCCTGCCACCGCTGGCCCAATCAATATTCCGGCGGACTCCGCACCGCGCAGTTACCTCATCAATGGCTGGAACGATTATTTCTTCGACCTGCTGGGTCAACCAACTTTTGACAATCAGTATATGGGGGGCACATATCCAAAAGGCTTGAAAGCGAACGCCATTATCTTTCCCAGCGACACAGCGGTGTTGGGGGAAAAACAGCCCGACGCCAGCGATTACTACATGGACTTGCTGGAGGCAGGCAAGAGCGGGACCGGCAATGATTTCAATAACATTCTTGATCGAATGAAGCACGACGGCAAATCCGGGTCGAACTACGCCTTTGCCGACGGCAGCGCCCGTTACATAAAAAAGAACGCCGCATTGTATCCGGACAATATCTGGGCGATTAGTGCTACCAACAGAGTGGCCTATCAAATCGCTCCTCCTTAGGCATTCGAATGGTGCCCTTGCCCAGCCGTTGCATTTAATTTATTTGTTTTTCAACTCGAATCTGAGCTGGTTCGTCACTCGTTAAAGTTCACCGCAACCGCGTCGTGTCATCTGGCTTCGTGACAAAAATTTTACAATTCGCGGGATGTTTTTCTCGTAACTTCGGTCTAATTCGGCTGTAGATGTAACCGTCAGTCAGACTTTGGCGTCTCAATTGATGATTTGTTACTGCGCGGGCGCGGGCACGGGCTGGAAGTCATGCTGCCCCTGGATTGATCCGGCTTTGACGAACAAACGGTAGGTGACATTGGTTTCCAGCGCGGCGGGTCTCATGCCGGGGACGGAGGGTTTCATGCCGCGGATGTACTGGCCGTAGTTGAAAATTTTTATCGGAATGGAATTTGAATCAGAAGTCAGATGCCAGATGGGCAATGCGTTTTGATTCGTCTGGAGTGCGGCGAGCGGAATGACTTTCAGGTCATTGAGTTTGAAGTTGCCTTGCAAGCTAAAAGTCACGGGAAGCACGGACGGCCTGGCGGCCGCCGGAGTCGTGCGTGCGCGCATCCTCGTGGCGCGGCTGACGTGGGAAATGCTGATGGTCTTGGGTTTGAACCAGTCGGCGAAATAAAAAACATAAACACCGGCAAGCACGAGTGCGGCGGCGATAAGAATCCAGTTTTTTTTTGTCATAGATTAAAAGTGAACACGGCGGACACATGGTCCGTCGAATCAGTCAGTCAGACGCGCAAACGAGTTGAATGGTTATGAAAATAACAGACCGCCGACAGTTGGCCAGCGTTGAGGTAAAAGCTTTCACGTTGATTGAACTCCTTGTCGTTATCGCAATCATCGCGATTCTGGCGGCGATGCTGTTGCCGTCGCTGGCACGCGCGAAGGAGACGGCCAAGCGAATTTCCTGCACGAATAAAATACGTCAGCTTGGCCTGGCGCTGCGATTGTATGTGGACGACAACGAGGGTCATTATCCGCCGCGCACTTACGTGAACCGCTGGCCGACCCTGCTACGCGACAGCTACAGCGACTTGTCCATGCTCGTGTGTCCCAGTGACGACCTTACGCCTCCGGCGACAGACACCAACAGTCTCGCCGTTGCTGATAAATCACCGCGCAGCTACATCATCAATGGCTGGAATGATTACTTCAAATACGCGCAAAGCAATGATTGGAATAATTACCAAAACGGAAAGTCCAAGCTGGCGATGTCGGAAAACGACATCAAGCATCCGACCGACACGATTGTGTTTGGTGAAAAGAACCACAAATCGATGCACTATTACATGGATTACGATGCTTACGATGACTTGCAACAGCTCGATCAAGGCAGGCATTCCTCCGGATCACAGAATGACCGTGGCAACGGCAACGACGGTGGATCGAACTACGCGTTCGCCGACGGCAGCGCACGATTTTTGAAATTTGGAAAGGCGTTCAATCCGATTGACCTTTGGGCCGTTATCGAAGATGTGCGCAACGGTCAACTCCCTCCATAGTCGCGGAAAATTATTTTTGCCCGGGCGGAGTTTTGAATTCGTATTCGCCCTCCGTGCGTGATCCGGCCTTCACAAACAACCGGTAGGTTTCATTTGGCTGCAACGGTTGCGGACGGGAATTCGCCACGAAGGGTTTCATGCCGCGAATGAATTGACCGTAGATGATCATTTTCACCGGAAAGGAATTTGATTCAGAACTCAAATGCCAGACCGGCAACGCGGATGCATTCGTGGCCAGCGCGCTTGCCGCCACCACTTTTACTTCGGTCAATTGATATTCGCGGGTGAAGCCGAAGCTGATGATCGGTTGGGGCGGAGTCCTGGCGTTGACCGCGCGGCGTGCCGGGTGAACGTCGTGCATGATCTGAATGTTTTTCGTTCCGAACCAGCCGGAGAAGTAAATCACGTAAACCCCCGCAAGCACCACGACCAGCGAGAGGAGGAAGATGTTCTTTTTAGTCATAACCGAAAAACGTCAAGGGCTTTGCCAGCCCAAATAACTCAGACGACCCGGCCTTGGAAGAAGTTTCAGAAACAAACCACAACGACATTAATTGAAGTGCAACTGTATTTGCTCCGTGATGGCCAAACAAAGTTGCGCCGGTTTCAAACCGGCACTACGACCCACTTCGGCAGCAGACGGCCAGCCCCTACTTCTGTTGCATGGAGCGAAGGATGTTCAGACCGAAGCGTTCGTCCGGCGTGAGCACGCGACCGTGCGCCTTCAATTCGCGAAGCGCGGCCATCGTCATGCAAAAATCCACCGCCGACAGCGGACGCCCGCGCACCACGCGCGCGCGCCAGCGATACGCGTCGGTGATTTCCTCGATCTCCTCCGCCGGGCCGGGATGGAAGGAAATGCGCCATTCGTCGCGGCGAAGGTAGCCTTCCTTTTCCGCCTGCGGCTCAAACCATTCATCGCACAGCAACATGCACACCGACCGGCCACGGCTTGCGCCCAGCCGATAAAACACCACGCGCGTGTCCGATTCGGCGAAGTGATGGTAAGTCACCTTGGCCGCGTCCGCCGGGTGCGGAGTGAATTGGATTTGGAAACCGAGTTTCACACCCGCCGCCGCGACCGGGTCTTTTTCAAAGCACAGGTTCTCTTCGAGAATCCAGAGGAGGTCGGTGGCGAAGCTGTGTTGTTGGAGAAATGTTTTCCAGGCCGCGAGCGCTTCCTCAAACGGCGGACGATGATACCGGTGCGGGTTCGACATGGCTTAATTAGCCTCACTATGTTTGAACCAGTCAACAAAAAGCGGAATGCCCTGCTCCACTTTTATTCGCGGTTGATAGCCGAGCTTGGCGCGCGCCTTGGAAATGTCCGCGAACGTGATGGGCACGTCGCCGGGCTGGAGCGGCTGGCGATCAATGACGGCCTTTTTGCCGAGCGCGGTCTCGAGCAGTTCAATCAACCGGCTCAGCTTCACCGTTTGCGATTCGCCAAGGTTGAAAATTTCGTAGCCGAATTCGCGCTGCGTGCAGGCGATGACGCCGTCCACCGTGTCAGTGATGAACGTGAAATCGCGCGAAGCCGAGCCGTCGCCAAAGACCGGAATCGGTTTCCCGGCGGTGATGAGCTTGGTGAATTTGTAAATGCTCAGATCGGGTCGCTGGCGCGGGCCATAGACGGTGAAGAACCGCAGCATCGCGATGTCCATGCCGTAGATGTGATGGTAAACATGGCCGAGCGCCTCGCACGCCAGCTTGCTGGCCGCGTAAGGTGAGATCGCCGAGAAAATCGGATCGCTCTCGGAGAATGGCACTTTCGAGTTCACGCCGTAAACTGACGACGACGACGCGATGGTGATTTTTTTGACGCCGGTTTTGCGCGCGGCTTCAAGCACGTTCACCGTGCCCTCGACGTTCACGCGCTGATAAAGCGCCGGGGCTTCCAGACTGGGACGCACACCCGCGCGCGCGGCGAGATGAATCACCTGATCGAATTTTACGCTGCCGAAAAGTTCGTCGAGCGCGGCGCGATCGGTGATGTCGCCCTGCACGAACTCGAACGGCTTGGCTCGCCCCGTGGAATATGCCGGACTGCCCGGCGTGGCAGGGTGCTGGACCGAATTATTCCACGGGGCGAGCGCCTGAATTTCGCGGAGGTTGCGGCGTTTGAACTGCGGGTCGTAAAAATTGTTGAGGTCGTCGAACGCCCACACGGCGTGACCGGAATTCAACAGCCGCTCGCACACATGCGAGCCGATGAATCCCGCGCCGCCAGTTACCAGAAAATTCACAAGCGGACGCTACCAAACGAATGCGCCACCTGTCGAGGCCGAGACGGCAGTTCGCTCTCATTAGCACTGGGCTTCAGCCCAGTGAAAAGCACGTCCTCATGAAAAACCGTTTCAACGGTTTTTTCAGCGGGGCGTAAAACCGGTAAAATTGGTTTCTTAGGCCAAATTCACGCCGGAGTCCACAAAGCGGTGTCACCAATGCCTTTCGGCGTTCTGTCCGCTGGGGACTATGAAAACCCTCGTCATCATCGCCGCCGGCATTGCGTCTCCATTGCCTTTCGGCGTTCTGTCCGCTAGGGACATTCACAGGCTATCTTCCTTGCCAATTATGATAGTAAGTCTCCATTGCCTTTCGGCGTTCTGTTCGCTGGGGACTTTATACAAATGGCGTCAGTTTGCTCAAGGATTATGGGTCTCCATTGCCTTTCGGCGTTCTGTCCGCTGGGGACCTTGGATGGTGAAAACCCGATGATCCCTGAAAGCTGTGTCTCCATTGCCTTTCGGCGTTCTGTCCGCTGGGGACCTCCATTGCAACTACCGATGCCATTATTGCCCGGTCAGGTCTCCATTGCCTTTCGGCGTTCTGTCCGCTGGGGACTCCAGCCTTAGCGTCGGCATAACCTTCGCCACCGTTTAGTCTCCATTGCCTTTCGGCGTTCTGTCCGCTGGGGACAGGCGAAAGAAGTCACGTTCGCCGTGTATCCTATCTTGTCTCCATTGCCTTTCGGCGTTCTGTCCGCTGGGGACGGGACTACCAGAATTCTGGTGGTATTGAAGGAGTGAAGTCTCCATTGCCTTTCGGCGTTCTGTCCGCTGGGGACACCCGATTGCCATCCTTGATTGGCCTGCGAATGTTCTGTCTCCATTGCCTTTCGGCGTTCTGTCCGCTGGGGACACACTGATCCTCCATCCACTATCCACCATCCTCTATCCAGTCTCCATTGCCTTTCGGCGTTCTGTCCGCTGGGGACTACGGTCACAAACGCCTTACGGCGCTCGAGAATGCCTGTCTCCATTGCCTTTCGGCGTTCTGTCCGCTGGGGACCCAAGAATGCTTTTAGTCGAGGACGACAAGGTTGTGTCTCGATTGCCTTTCGGCGTTCTGTCCGCTGGGGACTCGAGTATCTCGCACGGTTACTGGTCCATGGTCTACGGTCTCCATTGCCTTTCGGCGTTCTGTCCGCTGGGGACCTCTGGAAACGTCTTGGGTAAAACCTATTCGTTCGGGTCTCCATTGCCTTTCGGCGTTCTGTCCGCTGGGGACGAAACCATGAATCCAAAAGCTGAAACGCTGAAAACGTCTCCATTGCCTTTCGGCGTTCTGTCCGCTGGGGACTGGGATCCCTCGCGATTAATTTTGCTCTCTTCGAAGTCTCCATTGCCTTTCGGCGTTCTGTCCGCTGGGGACAAGCACAACCTGACTGAACGCGTCGCCGTATGGATGTCTCCATTGCCTTTCGGCGTTCTGTCCGCTGGGGACCGGACGACAAACGCACCTGGCGAGAACACTTCCGAGAGTCTCCATTGCCTTTCGGCGTTCTGTCCGCTGGGGACGGGAATCATTGTGGGCATCGTGATCACACTGGCACTGTCTCCATTGCCTTTCGGCGTTCTGTCCGCTGGGGACAGGCACTCACATGGTGGACAATCTGCACCAAGTGCAGTCTCCATTGCCTTTCGGCGTTCTGTCCGCTGGGGACCGAGAGCTTAACATCAAACAACAATGGCCGTAGTGAGGTCTCCATTGCCTTTCGGCGTTCTGTCCGCTGGGGACAGCCGGTCTTCTAACGCATTGGCACACAGTTGGCAAGCAGGGCCAAAGGTCAAAGGTGTGAGAAAGCGATCGAAAAGGCCCGACGATATCAAGGTCGTTGAGCGCCGTCTTGCGTTGAACTGTTGCTTTACCAACAGGTTGCGGCGCAGGTCAGCGCCCCCCTGTTTTCTGAGGACCGGAAGCCTTGACCTGAAATCTTTTGTGCGGTTAAAGAACATAATGACTCCTCTTTTCGGAGAGGACGGCGAGGTCGCCCACATTGCGGCGCCGGCGGGCCGCGCCTGCGTCCAGTGTGTAAGCGAGGACTTGATCCTGTTCCAAGTGGATCGTCTGCTGCAATCGCTCCCAGAACTGTTCGAAGCGGTCTTCATCCAGCCAAGATTCAAAAAGATCGGAAGAGCGTCGTGTAGGGAAAGAG
>OCZT010008148.1_pt1 | contig 10227 bp, 6 predicted proteins | sample 1539031 | NCBI WGS metagenome assembly OCZT01 (sample SAMEA3539308, study PRJEB22396) | soil metagenome | biome: tundra; feature: field; material: soil | place: USA | collected 2010-05 | depth 0.15 m
TCAACGAGGGGTTCACCAACCCGAAAAAGATCGCTGGCGACGGCAGCTTTTTCGGCCTCCGCGACATGCCCGAGTTCCAGCAGTTGATCGCCTCTCAAGCCGCTCCTCATTAGTGTGCAAGGGCTTTGGCGCCCGCCTACAGCGGAACCAGAGTCGATGTATCCCGAAACCGCAGCATTCAAGTCGACGCGACCACCAGGGAGCGGCGACCAAGCATGAGACCCTACAAGCCACAGTTACTCTGGTTTCGCTTCTAGTCGTCTCCCGACCCATTTAAAACGTCTATTTGAGTAGGGCATTCGCGCCCCTTTCCAGGAGTTCTCATGAAAACCCGTCTTTTGTCCGTCATGGTCTTTTCTCTTGCGCTCGGCGGCGCCGCGTATGCTCAGGATGCAAACACGGCTCCCCCAGCCTCCCAAAGTGGCGGAAGCGGAAACGGCGGCTATGGCCAGCGTGGCGGCCGGGGCGGCAATGGCGGAATAGGGATGGGCATGGGAGGCGGCCGCGGGCTCATGGGAACCGTGACTGAGGTCGCCGCCGACCACTACACGGTGAGAACAGAAGTCGGCGAAATCTATACCGTCCACTTCAGCGTTAACACCCGCATCATCAAAATGCCGGCCGGCATGCGTGGCCCCGGCGGTGGTGGTGGCGAGGGAAGAGGCGGCGGTCAGGGCATGGGTGCGGGACAGGGAAGTGGCGGCCAGGGTATGGGCGGAGGCATGGGCCGGGGAGGCAATCCGCCAGAGCAGATCAAATCCACCGACATCAAGGTCGGCGATGCAATTGGTGCAATGGGCGAAGTGGATGCCACGGCCAAATCTGTGGGCGCGGTGGTAATTGCGCAAATTGATCCTGAGCGTGCCAAGCAGATGCAGGAGATGCAAGCCAATTACGGCAAGACGTGGATCATGGGCAAGGTTACGGCCATCGACGGCGTGCAGGTCACGCTTATGGGCTCGGCAGATAACGCTCCTCATACGTTTGTAGCCGACGAAAATACCACCTTCCGCAAGCGGCGCGATCCCATCACTTTGGCCGATATCCAGGTGGGCGATAATGTCCGTGCCGAGGGTGCCCTCAAGGACAGAACCTTCACCGCAACCACAGTCAACGTCATGGCAATGCCACAGGGAGGAACGCCCACGGTCCCCCGCAACGGCGCGCCTCAATAAGGCGAGCGAACTCTATCGCTCCAGCGTGCGCAAGCCCTAACGTTTCGGATAGGTCCGGTACGCCTGAATCGTAACCGTCAGCGGAGTTCCCCGCACTGCCGAGATCTTCAACAGCGCTTCAAAGTACGGGAAGCTCGTCACATGCAGAATGTTCCGGAAGTTCGATAGCTGGTCTTCCGATAGCAAAAAGTCCCCGGCAGCTTCTGTTGCCTCAGCGCTTGTCCCCTCCATTAGCAGAACTTCGCCGCCACTGCTTGGATTCGGCAGGTAGGCAACGGTGCAATATCCCACTGAGTCGGTTCGGGTATAGACCTTTTGCTCTCCAGCTGCGGGTGCGCGGTTGGTTATGGATGTGAAGCTGTTCTCGGTTTTCGCAGTAAAGTTCATCCGGCTTTCAAACAATTCATCCCAGGGATTTGCGATCCGCGCACCAATCAAAATCACGTTGTCGCGTTTCAGCAGCGCGGGCATGTAGTCGCGCGAGTAGTAGGGGTGAATCCGCTTGCCTAAAGGGTCCAGCGCCAGGATGCGCTGCGTCAGTTTGAATCCGCTCGGTGTTCCCAGGTTCCTGGCCGCGATCAGGCCGAGGGCGATGCGCGTGTCCGGACTCAGACTCGGCTCATCGAGCGCGCTCGTGTAGTTGCGGCTCAGATAATCATTGAATGAGAACGTCTTTCTGCTGATGCTCTGAAGCATCGCAAAGGACGTGTCAGGCATCACGACATCCGTGTCGGGACTTGCGCCAAGAAAGTTGGTCCAGAATGCCGCTACTGAGGGTTTGTATTGCCATGCGTAAAAAGAGCGATTGACGGCGCGATTCTCCATCCAGAGGGCCATGCAGCCGATCGCGAATAGGACAGCGATCAGCCCCTCAGCGATTAGTGCGGCCACCATCCAGCGCGGCCGCTTTGGGGCACCTGCGGTGACTGCTAAGTCGGCGTGCGATTCCGCAGTTGCGGCTGCACCGTTGAGCAACGATTCCACATCAGGATGGGCCTCTGCTTGCCGATTCCGGAACACGGGGATATAGCTGCCGCGTGGAATCTCCATCACCACCGGTTCGTGCAGCCCGTCGCCGTGAAAGTACGATTCAATCCGCTTGCGCAGATCGCTCACATTGGTGCGCACAATATTGTCGATGCTGGTGTCGTATCCGTCGGGCCGACCAAAAACCTTGGCGCCAATCTCCTGCTCACGCACTCGGTCGCGCCCGTCTTTCAGCGAGCATTGCCCTACATAGAGCAGGAGTTCCTTCAGCCGGGTTGCGCGCTTAAGCTGGGCGCTCCCTGCCACACGTTCAAGGAGTGCCCAGCAGGTCTCGGGATCGATCGGCTCGTCAATCGTTGGTGCTGGTTCCGTGATCAGTGTCATTCCTGGCCCCGGGGCTCTACAAATTGCCTCATCTTTCCGGCGTCCGGCGGTGCAGCTCCAAATAATTACCAGCTTTCGGCCCTGCAAACGTGCCATCGAGGAGGGACTTGACCTCCGAGACCACTTCAATGCCTGACGCGACCACCATTCTATCCAGTTTGGCAGACAATCGTCTGCTTGGCTCCAAAACCGCCATTTCCATTGAACCGATTCAAACTTTTGCGCAAAGACATGAAGTCATGCAACTCCTTGAATCTTCTAGTGATTGGGGAGAGCACGCCGCCTCACCTGCTTCTAATTCCCGTAGGCGGCGTGAACCGGCAGGTTGCCTCATCTAAACCGCAGAGCGCACAGCGCCCACTGTGGGGCCCACAGTGGACGCCACCGAGAATTGACTTGATGAGATGACTTTTGAAGTCGAATCTTGGTACGCCCTGAAAAGGCGATTTGAGCTGCGTCCAATCGGCACGGTTCCGAAGGTGAATCTGGACCGGAAACGCGGCTTGATTCAGAAAGTCCTTTCTTGGTGGCGGACGGGCCCTGAAAAGGGAGCAATTGAATTGAAGGTAGAGCGCCGCGTGACTTGTATCACCGCAGAGCATTCGATTCTTGAATAGGCTTGTCAAGTCGGTGTTTGGCGCTCATTTTGGCGGGCAGCACATGTGTGCTGAACCTGCACGATCGATCGGCACCTCGTTTCACAAAATGGGTCGCAATTGAGCAGCGACACCTTCAATGAACGATAACCAGCAACATTAACTCTTTCGGAGGCAGTATGAACACAAGTAAAGCTGCGAAGCATATCTTCGCATCAACGGGCACGCGCTTTCTCGCATTGCTCGTTCTCATCGTTGGCGGCAGCCTGATCGCTTACTCACAGCAGATCACAGGCTCCATCGCCGGCACCGTGAAAGACTCGTCAGGCGCGATGGTCACAACAGCCACGATCAAAGCCACAAACAATGGCACTGGCCTCGCCCGGGCCACTACCGCCAGCGCGGATGGCTCATATCTCATCCAATACCTTCCAGCCGGTCCATACACCATTGAAGTAAACGCCGGCGGCTTCAAGAAGTTTGTCCAGCAGAATATCGTAGTGGCCGTCGATCAGACTGTAGCGCTGAACGTTGCGCTCGCCATTGGCGAGCAGACCCAGACCGTCACGGTCACCGAGGCGCCTCCAATGGTTGAAACCAACACCGCCGAACTGGGCCGCACAGTTTCGCCCAATGAAATCATCGGCCTGCCGTTGGTCAACCGTAACGCCTATGCCGAAATCTCCCTGACTGCCGGTGTCATGTCCAACAGCGCCAGCGGCCAGAGCAATCCCAACGGCACACCCAACTTCCAGATCGGCGTCCCGTCCACTCAGGTCATCATCAACGGCGGTATCGACGCCGGCGTCCCCATGGTCAGCTACTACCTCGACGGCGGCATCAATATGACCGGCCTCCGCAACTACGGTAACCCGCTGCCCAACCCGGATGCACTCGAAGAGTTCCGCGTCGAAACGACCAACTTCGCCGCCCAGTATGGACGCATGTCCGGTGCGGTCGTAACCGCCATCACCAAGTCGGGAACAAACAATTGGCACGGTTCCTTGTTTGAGTTCAACCGCAACACCGACCTCAATGCCTATAACTGGAAAGCACTCACCAAGGCGCATTATCGCCGCAACCAGTTTGGTGGTGCATTTGGTGGACCCATCAAGCACGACAAGGCTTTTTTCTTCTTCAGTTATGCCGGCCTGCGCCAAGTCGTAGGACAGCAACTGACCGGTGGCGTTGTCCCCAGCGCAGCCATGCGCCTCGGCGACTTTACGGGATTGGTAGATAGCAAGGGCGTCCAGGTCCCAGTGTATTTTCCGGGCACCAAGACTCCAGTCGTCGGCACCAACGCCGGCCCCGGCTGCTCGTTGCCCACCGTCAACTGCGTCCCAGCTGCGCTTCTCGACAAGGCGACGGCAAACCTGATGGCGAAGTACGTCCCGTTGCCCAACCTCGCCAACAATGGCTACTCGGGCTTCTTCACCGGCCCCACCAACCAGGACGAGTATCTCGGCAAGTTCGACGAGTCTGTATCGGAAAAGGACCACGTCGCGGCAAGCTACTTCAGGCTCAAGACTGACCAGGCCGCCTATGGCGGCGGAAACATTCCCTACCTGACCACGAATTCCTTCGGTACCCAGCAGGTATTCAACCTCAGTGACATCCACACCATCAACGCCACCACTGCCAACCAGGCCTGGTTCACCGTCACCCGTGTCGTCGGTGGCCGCATCAACACCCCAGTGGTAGGCATGGAAGATTTCGGATCGTCCTATACAACCCAGGGACCGAAGACCTTGCCCCAGATCGGCATATCGGGAGGCTTCAATGCCGGCGGCGGTCTTGCCGGTCCGGTCAGCACAACCACTTTCCTTTCGCTGCGCGACATGGTCAGCATGACAAAGGGGAAGCACACCCTTGATATCGGTGGCGAAGCGTCGATGGAAAAAGACCCCATCGCGGGAAACCTCTACAACTTCGGCATCTTCAACTATTCAACCTCCGCTCCTACCACCACCGGTGCTACCTTGGCCGACTTTGTCACCGGCAACGTCACCACCATGGAGCAGGACACGCCTTACCACACCGTCACCTCCACCTGGTATTACGCCGCCTTCCTTCAGGATACGTACCGGATCATCCCCCGCCTCACATTGAACTTGGGGTTGCGGTATGACCTGCAGTTGTCGCCAACTGAGTCCACGGACCTGACCGCCACATTCAAACCCGGCGTCCAGTCCACCAAGGTTCCCTCAGCGCCACTCGGTATGCTCTTCCCTGGGGATGCCGGTGTGCCGCGCGGCATCGTCAACAACCAACTTACTCACTTCTCCCCCCGCCTCGGCCTCTCGTGGGATCCGTTCGGCGACGGAAAAACCGCCATTCGCGCTGGCGCTGGCATGTTCTACGGCAGCGTTGCCGCCAACGAATGGAACCAGCCTGGAAACGCGCAGCCCTTCGCCGTTCGCCAGCCCGGGTTCATCATCAACTCGTTCACAAATGTCTATGCCCCTAAGTTGTCCAATGGCGTAGCGTCCTCCTTCCCGAACGGCAACATTTTCCCCTACTTTTACAACACAGCAAACCCGCGCTTCCTGTCCAATGCCGCCATTGAAACCATCTCGCAGGACTACAAGTGGCCGCTTGCATACCAGTTCAACGCGGCGATTCAACGCCAATTGCCTCTCGGCATCAGCGCTACCGCCGCCTACGTCGGTACTCTAACGCGTCATCTGCCGTTCTTCATGGACAAGAACTACGCTCCCTATGCGCCGGGTGCAACCACGGCCAACACCAACTCCCGCCGTCAGTACGACACCAACCCCGCACTGGGGCCGACCCTCGGCCAAGTTACTTATCTCGAATCCCAGGAGACGGCCTCTTACCACTCGCTCCAGATCTCGGCCAGCAGACCTCTGGCGCACAACATCATGGTCAACGGCTTCTACGTATGGAGCCATAACATTGAGAGCGTCAACCCCGATGGCGACGGCCAGGGAACTGCCCAGGACTTCCTGAACCTCTGGGAAGAAAAGGGCGCTGCCGACAACGATCGCCGCCATGTGGCCAGCATCTCCGGCATGTGGAAGCTGGAATACTACACGGGCGAAAACAAGGTCGTTAAGCAGGTAGTTAACGGATGGACTATTTCGCCCATCGTATCCCTCCAGAGCGGAACTCCGTTCACCGTCTCGACAGGCTCCAACAAGAGCCTTGACAGCGCCAATGCAAATCGTCCCAATCTGGTTTCGGGAGTCAATCCCAAACTTGATGCGCACAGATGCCGCATTTGCACTGCGGGACAAACAGGTGTTGCAGATCAATGGTTCAACCCCGCTGCATTTGTTGCTAACGGCCCCGGCCTCGGCATCGGTATCGGCGGAGCCGACGGCAACGCACCACGCGACTACCTGAGCGGCCCGGGTTACCGTGATGTCGACCTGGGAATTCTTCGCGACTTCCGTTTCGAGGGAATGACCTTCCAGGTTCGCGGCGAAGCAACCAACGCCTTCAACATGGTTAGCCTCAACGGTCCTGCATCCAGCGGTGTCGCCAATACGGTCGGTGGCACTCCAACACAATCGACCATTGGCAAGATTACCTCGGCCGGTACGCCCCGCCTCATCCAGCTTGGAGCGCGGTTGACCTTCTAACAGTTGCTACTCGCACCAAATCAATGGGGCGCCTTCATGGCGCCCCATATTTCTTGCCTCCACTGATTTTTCGGTCCTCTCGAGGGACAACTCCAGAACGCCTAGAGGAGCTCACCCAAAACACGTGAAATCCATAGGTGAAAGAAGAAATAGGTTCGGCCGTCCAGGCGCCGCACGGATGAACTAGTGCAGGTTCTTCATCTCGGTGCCCTCGGGAATGGTCACTACGAACTGATCAGCCGGCAGAGGCACGTTTTTCGTCACCTTATCTACCGTCAGAACAATCTGCGAGTCCTCAATTGGGCGCTTGATGATAACCGTCGAAGGGTACAGCCCGGAACCGAAGTCCTGGTAGTTCGTGTAGAAGACCTGGGTCTCGAGATTGCCGTTAGCGTCGTACATGTCCTGTTGGTAAGGAAGCAGGTCCTCGCGATGGAATGTCACAACGCGCACCGGCGTATCGTGGTGGCTGCCTGGGGTATGCCGCGTAATGCTCAGCACATATTCCGGCACGAAGTAGAGGTGCTTCTTGGCCGCGTCTTCAATCGTTTCAGAGTCCGAGGTCACCGAATAGAAATCATCTGGTTCGAGTCCCCGCACTACAAGAGCGTCGAGAAAGAAGCCCGGCCGCAAATTCTCCAGTTGGTTGGCCGATTTCTTCTTCAACAATGCCGAGCCCGTGTAAGCAACCTTCTTCGACGGAATGTACAGCGTGAAAGTGTTGCCGTCGCTTGCCATGTCGAAGATCGGCAATCCGATAACCGGGGCCCGTCCCAGCACCCGAAGCATCTCCGGCTTGCGAAACAGAATGTTTCCGCCCACGGTGGTGTAATCGGTGGCTACGCCCTGCTTTGTTTTTAGAACGCTGGCCTGTATCTCGACCTTCGCAGTCATGGTATCGAGAGAGTTCCAACGCTGATTCAACTGCGCTACGAGCACATCGGGTGTGACCGACTGAACGATTGAAGGCGCCTTGGGAACAGGCAGCCTTCGACTCGTTGAAATTACCCAGCAGCCGGAAAGCAGCAGCGGAAGGCCAAGCAAGGCAAAGGAGGCGCAGCGTCTTAGTATGCTCATCGCTCGCCTGCCTTCTTCAGCGCGTGCCGGTAGCTTGCGACTTCCCGGTTATGCTCGTCCAGGGTGCTCGAAAACAAAGAATGTCCTTCCGGGTCAGCCCCGGCAGCGACAAAGTAGAGGTAATCCGTCTCGGCCGGCTGCATTGCGGCGCGCAGCGAATGAACCCCTGGATTTGCTACCGGTCCCGGTGGCAGTCCGTTGTGCAGATACGTGTTATAGGCCGTGTTGTGGGTAAGATCGCTCTCGTGGAGCGCGCCCCTCCAGCGGCCCTCGAGCTCCAGTCCGTAGATCACGGCCGGGTCGGTCATCAGCGGCATCTTCTTCTTGAGCCTGTTCTCAAATACGCTGGCCACGAGGGGCCGCTCAGAGTCCACAGCCGACTCCCGCTCCACCAGCGAAGCTATCGTAACCACTTGGTGCACATTTTCTTTCAGGCCCAGTTGACTGGCCACCACGTGGAAGCGTCGAACCATTGCGGCTGCAATCTGCGCCGGACTCGTCTTGCGCTGAAAACGGTAAGTATCCGGAAACAGGTAGCCCTCCAAACTCTTTGCCTCGGGGTCCAGGTCGGCCACCAATTCCACCTGTTCTACCGCGGCGTTCAGAAATTGCTGGTGTGTGCCAAACCCCGCCTGCTCCACACGCGCGGCAATGTCGAAAATATTTGCGCCCTCGGGGACAGTCAGGGTCCGCGTGTAGACATCCCCGCGCGCAATCCGCGCATAAACTTCGGTAACCGGCGCTTCGTGGTCAAATCGGTATTCGCCGGCCCGGAGTTTACCCCGCTCCCAAAACCGCAGCAGATCAAAGGCAAACTGGCTGCGCACAACTCCGGCAGCTTCCAGTTGACTTCCCATCAGCGCTGTGGAGGAGCCTGGGGCCAGTTCAACAAAGGTCTCGGTTTCCGGCCCATAAGGGATCAAAACCAGCCAGGCCACCCCGCCGGCTGCAAGAAGCGCAAGCAGAAAGATCCCCAGCAGGACCGTCGCCGCGCCGGATCTCTTCTTCTTGCTGCTCTTCCATTTACGGCGCACCATCCAGTTTCTGTTGACCTTTCATAAACTTAAGACGCGTAGAATCCCCGTGAGGACTCTATTTTGATTGTACCGGGCGGGAGTTGGCGGCGTTGGTTACTCGGCTGGCTCTCCTGTGAGCATTAAGCTTGAAGCCAGGATCAAAACGGGAGCAAGAATCTGGAATCCGACCCTCATCCCCGCTTTCTCGCGCTCGACGTGGGCAACCGCCGCATCGGCGTGGCCGTTTCTGACGAACTGGGTCTGATGGCACAGCCCGTGCTCACGCTGGAGCGAAGGCGAAGCGGCGGCAGCATATCCAGGCACGACCTGCGCTCGCTGGCGCGGCTGGCGCGGCGGTTTGCCGTGGTCGGCATCGTCGTTGGGAATCCTCTGCACCTTTCCGGCGAGTTAAGCCCGCAGGCCGCCAGAACCCAGGCCTTCGCAGCCGAGCTGGGCGAGTTGACCGGCTTGCCCATCCATCTGTGGGATGAGCGGCTGACCAGTCGCGAAGCCCACGAAATTCTGTATGAAGCCGGCCATGCCCGCCAGGAACACCGCCGAGTTGTAGATCAGGTGGCGGCCACGCTGATATTGCAGTCGTTTCTGGACGAATGCAAGGCGGGAAAGCCAGCGAACAAGGGATAAAAACTGGGAACGCCGCGGAATTGGGCGGCAGAGCGAGTCCTCGCCTGGCCAGGGTGCCCAGGCCGGCAGGCGGCGGCTTGCGGCGAGTTTTTACGGCTTTTTTTCTTGATTGTAGATAAGGTATGTGCCATGTTTGAAAAAGTCTCTATGAGGCAGTAGAGACGAAATTCCCCACAACGAGCGCAAGCACCGGCACACGTGTTCACCAACCCGATCTTATCGGGCCAGCCAAAGCTTCAGTTCACGACAACTTCGGAGGTTAAGCACATGCAGCGAAATACTGCTTTGAGGACTCGCATTTCCATTCGAGCGTTTGCGATAGGACTTTCTGTCTTGTCGTTCCTGCCCCCAGCTGCAGTAGTGAGGGCGCAAACCGCGGTAGATGGCGCGATCGCTGGGACCGTTGAGGACAGCACCGGAGCGGCGATCCCGAACGCCACACTTCTTGTTCACAGCACTGCCACCAATGCAGATACCTCAGTGGTTAGCGATGCCAGCGGGTACTTCCGCGTCCCGCGCCTGGCGCCGGGCGACTATTCAGTCAAAGTAGCCGATTCGGGCTTTGCGAGTTACACCGCCCAGCATGTCGTCGTTGAAGTCGGCAAGCTGACGCAGATAACGCCTCAGCTAACGGCCGGCGGAACTTCCACCACCGTTGAAGTCAGTTCTGAAGCTCCTGTCATCAACGCGGAAGGTTCGGACTTCACTACCGAGTTCACGCCCGCTGCACTGCAATCGCTGC
>OCZT010008149.1_pt1 | contig 10224 bp, 7 predicted proteins | sample 1539031 | NCBI WGS metagenome assembly OCZT01 (sample SAMEA3539308, study PRJEB22396) | soil metagenome | biome: tundra; feature: field; material: soil | place: USA | collected 2010-05 | depth 0.15 m
CACCACCGACGTGACGCTGGTCCAGTTCGAAGACCGAGGCTACAGGGTCAGGCTCATCGACCACCCGCCCGCCTTCAACCGCGAGGGGTACTACGGCGATGCGGACGGCGACTACCCCGACAACGGCTGGCGTTTCGGGCTGTTGTGTCGGGCCGCGATCGAGGCGCTGTTGACCGACGAGCGCCCGGTCGACGTTCTGCATCTCCACGACTGGCAGGCCATGCCCGCGGTCGTCCTCCGCGACTGCGCCTATCAGGCCTACCCGCTCATCTCGCGAGCCGCCGTCATGGTCACCATCCACAACCTCGCCTACCAGGGCTGGCTGACTCGCGACCAGGCTGCGGACATGCTCTTTCCAGACGAACTGAAGCAGGCCCTCGAGCCCAAGTCCGTCGGCATGCTACTGCTGCGCGAAGGGATCGAGAGGGCCGAGCTGGTCAACACCGTGAGCCCCGGCTACGCGCAGGAGATCCTGCGGCCGGCCCTGGGCATTGGGCTCGATCGGGCGCTCTCGCTCCTGGGGCATCGATTCGGCGGCATCCTGAACGGCCTCGACATGGGCGTCTGGAACCCCGCCACCGACGCGGCCCTGCCGGAGCGCTACTCGCGCGTCGACACGACGGGCAAGGCAGTCTGCCGGGGGGCGCTGCTGTCCGAGCTAGGTTTCGATCCCGATGACGCCGGCCCGGTGCTCGGCATGATCGGCCGGCTCGATCCGCAGAAGGGCTTCGACCTTCTGGCGCGAGCTGCCCCCGATCTGGTCGCCGGCGGCGCACGGTTGGTTGTCCTGGGTTCGGGCGATCCGAAGCTAATACGCGCTCTGCGCGCCCTCGCAGATAAAGCCCCGGCGTCCGTCGCGGTCGTGGACGCCTTCGACCGGAACCTGGCGCGGCGCATCTACGCCGGCGCCGACCTTTACCTCATGCCCTCGCGGTTCGAGCCGTGCGGCCAGGGGCAGATGATTTCGATGCGATACGGCACGCCACCGATCGTGCACAGGACAGGCGGGCTCGCCGACACGGTCGTGGACGTGGACGAACATCCGACCGACGGGACGGGTTTCGTCCACAATGCCGAGACGGCGAAGTCGCTGATCGAGGCCTGCCGGCGCGCCATCGACTGCTACCGCCGTGGCGGGCGGGAGTGGGTCGCGTTGCAGGACAGGGGCATGGCCGTCGACTGGTCGTGGGAAGCGGGCCCGGCCGAGCAGTACGCCGCCTCGTACAGGCGGGCCGTTTCACTCCGCCGCGAGAACCGACCTATCCCTTAGGCTCATATCAACCGTGCCGGGCGCCCCTGCCGCCGGCGCCCAACGGCGCGTCGCCGTCTGACCGAGCGAGCGAGATGGCGTAAGGTGGGAGACCACGAGCCGGCACCCGTCAGAGGATCGTCACAGCCCAGATGTCCATACCTCCATGCGACGTTCTCGTCGTGGGGACCGGCGCGGCCGGGCTGACTGCGGCGCTCATCGCGGCCGACCGCGGAGCGAGCGTGCTGATGCTGACCAAGGGCCACGCTCCAGATTCGAGCAGCTGGCACGCCCAGGGTGGGATCGCCGGGGCGATCGGCGATGACGACACGGCCGCACTCCACGCTGTCGACACGGAGCGGGCCGGCCGCGATCTCTGCCGGCCGAGCGCGGTCCGGATCCTCGTCGAAGAAGGCCCCGCCCGCGTCCGCGAGCTCATCACCCTCGGTGTGCCGTTCGATCCGGAGCTGAGCCTCGAGGGCGGCCACTCACGCCGGCGCGTGTCCAGCGTGGAGGGCGCCGCAACTGGCTGGGCGGTGACAAGCCTGCTCGGCCGACGCGCCCTGAGGTCCGAGCGAATCGCCACGATCGAAGCCACGGCCGTGCTGTCGCTGCTGGTCGTTGACGGCCGGTGCATCGGCGTGCTCACGCCGGAAGGCCCCGTGACGGCCAGGGCTACGATCCTGGCGATGGGCGGGGCGGCGGCTCTGTGGGCCCGCACCACGAACCCCGCCGGCCAGATCGGCGACGCCGTGGCGATCGCGGTCACGGCCGGTGCGGCAGTCGCCGACATGGAGTTCATGCAGTTCCACCCGACCGTACTCGAGGGCTCGCGGCTGCTGCTGACCGAGGCGCTTCGGGGTGAAGGCGCGACGCTGCTCGACAGCTCCGGCGAGAGGTTCGTCGATGAGCTGGCACCGCGCGACGAGGTCGCCCGGGCACTCGTCCGGAAGGGCCGGGCCTTCCTGGATCTCCGATCGATCGACCGCTCGCGCTTCCCCGGCCTGATGGCCGAGATCGAGAAGTCCGGCTTCGATCCGGCGGTCCAGCCGATCCCGGTCTCGCCGGCCGCGCACTACACCATCGGTGGCATCGTGACCGACCTGCACGGCCGGACCGATATCGGCGGGCTCTACGCGGCGGGGGAGTGCGCCGCCACCGGAGTCCACGGCGCCAACCGCCTCGCGTCCAACTCGCTCTTGGAGTGCCTGGTGTTCGGACGGCGCGCCGCGCTGGCCGCGCTCGACGAGCCGCCGCTCCCCGCGAGCCTGAGGGACGTGGTGCCGGAAGAGCCGGCGCCGCCCGAGCGCATCGCGCCGGAATCGCTTCGCGAACAGGTTTGGTGCGATGCCGGAGTGGTGCGCGACCCCGCGGACCTGACGGAGCTGGCCGCCAGCCCGGACCCCGTAGCATCGCTCGTGGCCAGGTTTGCCCTCGCCCGTGCCGAGAGCCGCGGCGTCCACTACCGCATCGATGCGCCCGTCCCCGACCCGGCCTTCGAAGGGCATTTCGTCCTGCGACCCGGCCGTGGTCTCGCTTTGGAGCACTGGACTTGACCGCCACCGAAATCAAGGCAACCTCGGCTCAGGTCGACGACCAAGCCCCTGCCGGCGCCGGCGACCAAGCCCCGGCCGCGCGCCGTCAGATCCGCCCGCCCGACCCCCAAGCACTGGCCCGCGTCGTCGCCTCGGCCCTGGCCGAGGACCTCGTTCTGGGCGACCCCACCACCGAGGGCCTGTTCGGGCCCGAGGCCACGGCCACGATGTCGCTCCTGGTCAAGGAGCCGGGCGTCGTCTGCGGTCTGCCCGTCGTCGCCGCCGTCTTCTCCGCCCTGAGCCCCGATGTTGTCGTGGCGCCGACCGTGGCCGACGGCGACCGCATCACCGAGGTCCCCAGCGAGATCGCCCGCATCACCGGCCCCGCCCGGGCCATCCTGTCGGGCGAGCGGACGGCTCTCAATCTGCTGGGCCGGCTGTGCGGTATCGCGACCCTGACGTCGCGGTGCGTCGCCGAGCTGGACGGGACCGGGGCCACGCTCCTCGACACCCGCAAGACCACCGCCGGCCTGCGCGACCTGGAGAAGTACGCGGTCCGCTGCGGCGGCGGCACGAACCATCGCCTCAACCTGGGCGAGGCGTTGCTCGTCAAGGACAACCACCTGCGGCTGGCCGGCGGCATCGCGACCGCGGTGGCCCTGCTCCGCCACTCGGCTCCGCGGCTGCGCCTGGAGGTCGAGGCAGAGACGCTCGATGACGTCAAGGTCGCCCTCGACGCCGGCGTCAACCGGATCCTGGTCGACAACATGAGCCTCGATGAGATGCGCGCGGCCACCGCCCTGGTCGGCGGTCATGTCGAGACCGAAGCTTCGGGCGGGATCACGCTGGCCAACCTGCGCGCGGTCGGTGAGACGGGCGTCGACTTTGTCTCGCTCGGGGCGCTGACGCACTCCGCTCGGGCGCTCGACGTCTCGCTCGAGGTCGCCGAGTGACACTGGACGGCTCGACTCCCGCCGCCCCGATGCCCCTGACCGCCTTCGGTCCGGGCTCCGTGGTCGTTCCGCCGCCGGGCGATCCGGCCACATTCCCGGCCCTCCAGGCGGAGATTCGCGAACTTGCCCGCGAGCACAACGCCGTGGTCCTGGCGCACAGCTACGAGCGGCCCGAGATCCAGGACGTGGCCGACCACGTCGGCGACTCGCTCCGCCTGTCGCGGATCGCTGCGTCCGCGCCGGAGTCGACGATCGTGTTCTGCGGCGTGTCATTCATGGCCGAGACGGCGAAGATCCTCTCGCCCGACAAGCGCGTCCTGCTGCCGGACCTGGCCGCCGGATGTTCGCTCGCCGACTCGATCACCGTCGAGCAGCTGCGCAGCTGGAAGGCCGAACATCGCGGCGCAGTCGTGGTCTCGTACGTGAACACCAGCGCCGCGGTCAAGGCGGAGAGCGACTACTGCTGCACTTCGAGCAATGCGCGGGCCGTCATCGACGCCATACCTGCCGACCGCCAGATCCTCTTCCTGCCGGACATGTTCCTGGGCCTGTGGCTGCAGCGAGTGACCGGCCGCAAGCTCACGATCTGGCTGGGCGAGTGCCACGTCCACGCCGGCATTCGACCATCCGACGTGGCGGAGTGGCATCGCCGCGAGCCGAATGCCGAGCTGCTCATCCATCCCGAATGCGGCTGTACGAGCCAGGTCATCGAGATCGCCGGCGACGAGGCTCACATCCTCTCGACAGAGGGCATGGTCACCTACGCCGAGCGCTCGTCGGCCGACACGTTCCTGGTCGCGACCGAGGTCGGCATCCTGCACCGCCTCGAGCAGAAGGCGCCGGGCAAACGCTTCGTGCCGGTCAATCGCGAAGCGGTCTGCCAGTACATGAAGCTGACCACGCTCGAGAAGCTCCGTGACGCGCTGCGCCTGGGCGTCCACGAGATCGACGTACCGGCAGAGGTCGCAGCGAGGGCGCGCGTCGCCCTGGAGCGCATGATCGCGATCGCCTGACCCCTTCTGGACGCGGGTCCCGATAGCGACGCTCGCGCAGTCGCATCTGCTCACCCCGCGAGCATTCTCGACCGATTCGATCCGCACGAGGCCTCGATTCTCGCCGGGTGAGCACATCCGACCATCGGGAGTGATCGGCCACCTCCGGAACGTCGCATCTGCCCAACTGGACGCACAAACGTGACCTGACAGCCGCCATTTGGTCGGCAGTGGATGCCGATCCGAGCAGAAAGGACGGGTTACGACGCCCGCAAGCGGTCGCCCGGTCGTGTGTGCTCACCCCATGAGCAGCGCGGTCGGCCAGGTCCAGCGTCGATCCGCCGGCCCGCAGTTCGCGCGCGAGCCCCTATCCTGGGCGGCCGATGTCGAGCTGGACCGCCGGAAGCTGCTCGACCTGCGCCAGTCGGGCGAATAGATTGCCCTTCGATCGGTAGTGGTCGACCAGGCGCCCGTACTCCGACGCGACCCAGGCGTAGTCCGGGTGGCCGGCCTGCCACTCGCGACTGAACACGACGCCGCGCAGCCTGACCTGCATCAGCTCCTTGAGGCAGTTGAAGCAGGGCTGGAGCGTCGTATAGAGGATTGCGCCGTCGATCGCCGTGCCAAAGCGCGCGGCCGTGGCCATGGCGTTCTGCTCCGCGTGCACGCACAAGCAGATGTCGTAGAGCTTGCCCGACAGGCTCGCGTCAGGTTGCTCGACGCGTAGTGCGCAGCGGCGGCAGCCGCGCTCGGTCTCGGTGCAGTTGGGGTAGCCAGCCGGAGTGCCGTTGTAGCCACTGCCGAGGACGCGGTCGTCGCGGACGATGACCGCCCCCACGTGCGAGCCCAGGCACTTCGCGCCCGACTCGACCACCAGCGCCAGACGCATGTAGAAGTCGTTGCGTTGCCAGCTGGCATCGGAAAGTTCGATGACGTCTTGGGCCATCGGATCCCTCGCTCGTCTCGCGCCGGCAGCTCCTGTCGGCTGGTCGGACGCCGTGACGGTACACGAGCCGCGGCCCGCCTGCGCGGCGGGGGGCGCATTCCCGCCCGGAAGGGTAGTGGCCCGCTTCGATGGGGTGGTTGCATCGGCGTTGCATCTGCGACGAGCGGGCTACAATCCAGGCACTCAGACGACCGCTGGGTGTCCGGGGGGACAACAAAGCAAGATGATCGTTCACCTCCTCGAGTTCCGGGTAGTGCCAGGCCACGAAGCTGAAGTGGCGGGCTACCTTAGCCACGAGGTCCAGGCAGCATCCGCTTCGGATGGGCTGATCTCTCGTTTCGTGGGACGCCGCTTGAGTGCCCAGGGACGGGAGCATGTGGCGGCCACGACATGGCGCAACGAAGCCTCCTTCGCCCGCGGCACGGGCCCTGAAGGACTTCCGGCTTACCTGGGTGGCGCGTCTTCGATGCTTGGCGACAAGGCAGCCAGCACGTATCGTGTGGTAGCCTCGACCGGACTCGGCAGCGAGGGAGCACGGGTTCTGCGACTCTACAGGACATCGATCGCCGCCGATTCGGTTGGGCTCTGGAAGAGGCGGACTCTCGAATCCGTCAGCCAGCTCGTCTCGAAAGAGGGCTTGCTGACAGCGGTGGCCGGAGTCGACATCGGCGGAGACCAGTCGGCCGAACATGCCGGCGAAGCCTGCGTCGTGGTCATGACGGCCTGGACCGAATGGAATCGGCTGCTGGTTGCCACGGGAGGCCGTCTCAACGAGGCGATATTGGACACCGACCTTGTGGACATCGAGGGGCCGGCTACCACCGACCATTTCGAGCTCCTCAAGGAGGACCCTCGACCTGGGTAGAGGTCGCGATGGGAGCGTCCAGACGATGCGGGGTACGAATCCGATCCTGAAGGGTCCCGCCATTCGGACCTGCACGGGTCATATTCCGTCCGATAGGCTGCGCACCCTAGGATGCCTGCCATGACTTTGGCCACCCCATCCCACGCCGATTTTCGGGGCCGCCGGTCTCTCCGGATGGCTCTTGTTGTCTCGGCATCTGCCCCCGCGATCCTGCTTGCTGCGAGTGCACTGGCATCGCTGGCCTACTTCTTCGCGTTCCTTCGGCCGGCCGCCGACTGGCTGGAAGGCATTCTTCCGCTCGATCCGGCCGACGCGAATCCCGCGGTCGCGATCCTTGCCGCCGTCGGCTTCGCGGCCCTGACCGTCGGGCTCCTGCGCAGCAAGTCGGTCGCGTGGTGGCTCACCATTGCCACGCTTTCGGTCTCGCTGCTGGCCGAGGCACGGGTGTTCTCCCACCCACTCGTCATCATCATGGTCGGCGGCATGCTGGCGATTCTGCTGGCCGACCGACGCCGCTACTTCGTCGAGACCGACATCGGTTGGCGCCGGATCATCGTCGCTCTCGTCGTCGTGGGCGGCCTGGTCGTGGGCCTCGAAACGTCTCTGATCATCGCCACGACCGGGGACTGGCCGCGACCTCTGGCGGCCGTGAGCGACATCACCGCCGCCATCGGCAATGCCCTCGGCCTGAGCGACGCCACTGCCAACGGAGTCCTCCATCAGACGAGCGTCGACGCGATCCTGGGCTTCCTGCTCGTGGCTGCGCGCCTGCCGATCGTCCTTGCCGCTGTCGGCGTGCTCAGCCGCGTATCGGAGCCGCCGGCTGATCCCACTACCCGAGCTCGCGCTCGGGCGATTGCTGAGCGCTACGGCTGCGGCGCGCTCCTACCCTTCCAGCTGGGCGAGGACAAGCTCGTGTTCTCGCCGGCCGATGCCGACGGGCTGGTCGTGTACGGACTCGCTGGGCGGACAGCCGTTGTGCTGGGCGACCTGATCGGTCCAGTCGAATCCGCGCCCAAGGTCTTCGGAGATTTCCTGGCCAACTGCCGCAAGCGCGACCGCGTTCCGATCGTCTACCAGGCCAGTTCGGCCGGGCGCGCGATGCTGATCGGAGCCGGCTTCCGGCTGTTCAAGGTGGGCGAGGAGGCCCTGATCGACCTCTCGACCTTCGACACCACCGGCCCGAGGAGAGCGAACCTGCGCCACACGATCACCCGCTGCCGAAAGGACGGAGTGGAGTTCCGCTGGTACGCCCACGGGATCCCGGCCGAAGAGTCGGCCCTGCTCGACGACCTTGAATCGATCGACACGATCTGGCGCAAGAAGGCCGGGCCCCAGATGAGCTTTACGATCAGCCACTTCGATCGGGCCACACTGAACGGGCAGCCGATCTCGGTGGCGGTGACCACCACGGGTCGAGCCCTGGCCTACACCACCTTCCGCCAGACCGGGGTCGATGGCGGCTGGGTTCTGGATCTCATGCGCCGCGCATCGGACGGGTCGCCGGGAGCCGTCGAGGCCTGCATCGCCGAAGCCGCCGTCGCATTCCGCGCCTCCGGCGCGAGGACGCTGTCGCTCGGGCTGGCGCCGCTTGCCGGCCTCGATCCGTCGAGCCCGGCGTTCGAGGAGCGGCTGCTCGCCACCGCCGGTCGGCTGGTTCGTCCGTGGTATGACGTCAGCGGCCTGTCGCGCTTCAAGAACAAGTTCGATCCGTACTGGATCCCGCGTTTCGGGGCCATTCGCCGCCGCCGAGACTTGATCGGTTTCGTGATCGGGCTGTTGCGAATTCATCTCGCCGGCGCATTCCATCTCCCAGGACGCCGTCACGCATCGAGGCAGGTCGCCGCCGCATGAATCTGTCGCTCCCCAAGGTCGGCCTTCCACGGGTCGGCCGGCCCCACGTCGGGTCGTTTCCGGCTGCCCTGGTCAATTCGCTGCGACCTGGGAGACGCTTCGAGAAGTTCGCGTGGTTCCCGGTCGGGATAGGCGTTGCCGCCCTCGTCGTGCTCGTGGCGGTCTTCTCGGATGCCGTCTACCAGAGCGACGTGACGATGATCATCATGGGCTTCGATCAGGATCGGGCTCAGCTGATTACCGCGCTCATCTTCGCCGCGGTGGCGGCCGCATCTGTCGGCCTGGTCGTCAATCGGGACGGCTTCGCCACGATGCTCGGCGCCTACGCGTTGGCCGCACTGTACGCCGAGACCTTCGTGGCCGAAACGCAGAAGGCAGCCGGGGCGATCGGAGCCCAGGGCAGCTTCGACCTTGGCGGCTGGGTTCTCACCCTCATCACGCTGGTGGTCATCGGCGTTGTCTGCGCCTGGGCGGCAGCGACCATCGCGGTCGCGGTTCGGCCAGGGTTGATCGCCTCGGCCGTTGCCGTGCGCGACATGGTGAAGCTCCGTCGACCCAGCGTCACGCTCGCTCGCCGTCCTCTCGGGCTGGTGCTCATAGCTGCGCTGCTCGTCGTAACCGTCCCCGCCTTTGGCGACATGGTCAACTTCACCCCCGATACCCTGATGCTCAACGGCGACCGCGGCCCAGGGCTGGCGCACAACGAGTCGTTCCCCGACCAGAGCATCCCGCCGCTCGAATCGGACACTCCGAGCCCGGCTCCGAACCCAACCTCGAGCGCCGGCTCGAGCGCGCAGATCGCCGCATCGTCAACGCCAACGCCCACCCCAATGATCACCGCGCAGCCGGGCTCCAAGCCCTGGCTTGCCTGGAAGCCGGCGGGCGGTTCGGGCGTTGTCACTACCGTTCAGATGAACGCGCCGTGGAAGGGCGGGTCCAAGTCGACCTCCCAGCTCGACATCTACACGCCGCCGGGCTATCAGGTCAACGGCTCTCGACGCTACCCGGTGCTATTCGAAGCGCCGACCGGTTTGCCTTTGTGGGGCCAGGGCACGGGTGTTATCGGCGCGCTCGACAGCCTGATCGATTCTGGGGAGATACCGGCCTCCATCGTCGTCTTCATCGACTCCAGCGGTGCACCGCACCCCGACACGGAATGCGCCGACCACGTGGACGGTAGCCAGTGGTTCGAGACCTATATCACCACCACGGTGGTCAGCTACGTCGACCGGCACTACCGCACGATCCAGGATCCTCGCGCCCGAGGCATCATGGGCATGTCGGCCGGTGGCTTCTGCGCGCCGATGCTCGCACTCCGACACCCCGACCTGTACAGCATCTCGATCTCGTTCTCGGGCTACTTTTATGTGGGCGCCGGCGGCTCTACATCGGCCGAGCCGTTCGGAGATCAGGGCTACGCCTACAACCTGCATTCGCCTGGGGCGCTGGCGGTCAAGCTCGCCACGCAGGATCGTTCCAAGGTCTTCTTCGTGATCGTTGCCAACAAAGCCCAGGAGTTCTACGGCGCGGCCGCGGAGAACTTCGAGCAGACCCTGCGCGACACCGGCTACAAGTACCTGGCTGTGGACTCGCTGTACACGCACGGCTGGACCCAGGTCCGCTACGACACCCCGGCGGTCCTCGATGCCTGGGCCGCGCAGCTGGTGATCAACGGCATCTGGTAGCTTCGGCGCCCCGCCTGGCATGGCCGCGAAGGCCATGGTAGGCTCGCCGGGCAGCCGCACGGCACCGAGCGGGAGTAGCTCAGTCGGTATAGCGTCAGCCTTCCAAGTCAGAATCTCGGAAGCGCGGTGCTCTCCTCGTGAAGTC
>OCZT010008150.1_pt1 | contig 10224 bp, 12 predicted proteins | sample 1539031 | NCBI WGS metagenome assembly OCZT01 (sample SAMEA3539308, study PRJEB22396) | soil metagenome | biome: tundra; feature: field; material: soil | place: USA | collected 2010-05 | depth 0.15 m
GAGATATTGGCGTGACTGGAGTTCAGACGTGTGCTCTTCCGATCTATTAAGAAGATTAAGAAGGAAGTTTAAACCAATTTCATGAAATATGATCATCACTTAAATGTAATTTTGCGGCGAAATAAAAACAGAGGTTATTAATACAAGTAAAATGTTCAGAGAACTTGGCGAGCATTTTTGACAGAGTATTGATTAATCCTGATCAATTTCAATGCCCTCTGATTTTTCGTTGTTGCTATCTCTTATTTCCCTAAGTTCATCATCTCTTGAATCGTTTTGTTCATGTTGGTTTGTTTCATTTAGTTCTTCACTTTTTGAGTTGCCTTGTTCTTGTTGCCTTATTTCATTTAGTTCATTATCTCTTGAATTGTTTTGTTTTTGTTGTTTTGTTTTAATTTGTTCATCACTTCTCATTTCCCTCAATTCCTTTCCCCTGTCCGCTGATTTATCAAGCCTGTCTCTATGTTTTTGCTCATATCCTAAGCCTTTAAAACGATGTTTGGTATCCTCCATAATAACTCCGGTAACTTTGCCTCCCCGCTCATACGTTTTCAATCCGCATTCTTTTAGCTTGTTATAAAAATCTTCTTTTGATTCCGCTTTTTTGTAACAGGTTTTGAGCATACCCGTAAGCAATTCTTTTTGTGTTTCCCTTCCCGTCCGCATCTTCATTTGGTATTCCTTTTCAGACAATTTACTTTTTTCTTTTTTGCCATGCTCAACAACCGACTTAGAGAGTTCGGGAAACTTTTGAAGTTGGTAGTCTTGAATGTCTTTTTTGAGCTGACCAAATTCAGTTTTGGAAAGCCGGAGCGACTTACCCGTGCGGTACTCCACACCGGAGGCAGCAATATGTACATGGTAGTGATCTTTGTCATAATGAGGTACAGCAACATACATTCCATTAGGGTTTCTCATTTGGATATATTCCCTTGCCATCTGCTCCATTTTTTCAATAGTTAAATTTTCAGAATCCAATTTATTCCAAGATAGAATTTCATGGGAGAGATAGGTGCTGTCCTTTCTTGTTACATTACGGTATTGCTCATTCTCTTTGAATTGCAGTACCCACTTGTCTATAGAGTTGCCTTTCATATTGTGCGTTATAGCAAAAGACTTGCCTTTCTCATCAAAAAGCCGTTTCTTTTCATTGGTCATATATTCAAGCAAATTGCCGAATTGTGGGCTTTTGAATGCAACTACTTTGACAATCATTGAGCCATTTTAGGATTCCGGAAAATGAAATCTATTTCCGATTCTAATTTCTCAATTCGTTTCTCGATAGCTTTGTATTTGTCCTCTCGGTCAAACAAAAAACGTTCTTTGGTTTTGACAATCTTTTGTACTTCGTTGAGACACTCGGAGAGAACTTGCTCCAGTTTCCCAATCTGCAAAGGATCGGGAATGATGTATTTTTGTTCTATGTAAGCCATTACAGCCTTCTTGATGAAAGCTGTTACCGTCATATTATGTTTTTTAGCAGCCGATTCTACCCTGCCGTATTCCCCGTTCTCATTAGAGAAATATACACTGAACTCCGGTTTGTTTTCCCGTTGCTTTTGCTTGTATTTCAGAAAGTAAATTTTACGATACGCTTTTTTCGCAGCCTTGATTTCCTCATCCGTTCCCTTCTCCAAGATTCCAAGAGATTCCAAATAATCCCACATGGCACTGTTATTTTTCTTACTCATGGGCGGAGGTGGAATTATGGGATAATATGTTAGGGATGTTTTCAAAGGAAACTTCCCGTTTCATTTGTGGTGCAGGGTACATGCTATAATTCAAGTAAGTTTTATTTTTGTAGTACGGTTTCAGTATTGCCATAATAGGTCTGTGATGCCCTGAAATGAGCAATGCACGGTTAGTACTCATGGTGCGTATTTCGTCATTTTTCATAAGGGGGCGCACTACCTTATTCCCCTTGTCATCCTCATATTGATACAAACCCAAAGTTTGCTCCAATTCTTTTGAAGTTTCTAATGATTGTCCGGTAAAATACATTTTGGCGAAGCAGTTTGATTTAATTGCATCTGCATCATACTTGCCGTAATTATGGATTAACTGGCTGAAATCCTGCACCAACAGCATGATCCCGCTCCGGTGTTTTCTCACGTTCGCAACCGCCAACGGAAGTGTTGGAAGGTTCAAAGAAGAAGCCTCATCAATCAAAAGAAAAATATCCTGTTCAGAATTAGTAGGAAAACGGCTCAAGAGGAAAGAGAAAAACTGCTCGAAGAAAAGAGAAGTCAATACGCTATAATACTTTTGGTCGGCGACAGAGTTTTGAATGAATAGTGCTGTCGGCTTGTTTCTAAAATCCTGTAAATCCAAGTTATCAAAACTTGTTACCTGCGCCACAGCCTCATCACTGAATAACTGTAGAGCCGCCTTGCAGGTGGCAATAATTCCACTGACTACTTTGGAATCGAATGCGAGAAATGATTTGTATTCTGAAAAGAGAACATCATCTGCATATTTAGAAAACATCTTGTCCACGATTTCAGGACTGCCGCCAAGTGAGTTTAGGAGCAGCCGGACATTGTATAACGTCTGTAATTCCTTGTCTTGTTTCTTAAGGATTGTAATAAGCATAGACAGCAAAGACGTGCCTTGAATGTTCCAAAACGGATCTTTAGAATTGCCAAAAGCAGTCGAAATAAGCATGGAGGCGACCTTTTGAATTTCAGAGGAGGTATTGGCTCTAATAATGGGGTTATACCCCGAAGATACCGCAGGATTCGCAAAATTGAGCACCTTGACTTCATATCCACGTTGCCTAAGATACCCCGAACTTTTGTTAAAAAGCTCACCTGAAGGATCGTGGACGATATACGAGCCTTCCATAGTGTAGAGGGAGGGAATCAGTACCACGCTTGATTTGCCAGTACCCGTACCGCCGATAATTAGGGCATTTTGGTAGGAGTGTTTAACGGTCAAATTCCTGCCCCCAGTTAGACAAAAACCCGCATTTCCATTCGACAACAACGTTCCCTGCGATACGAATTCTGCATTATATTCATGATTGTTTTTTGGAATTTGAGTTATAACTAATTCAAAAAACTCGAATAGGAATTTTAAGCCGCCTTCGAGGAGGCGAAAAATGAATTCTGTAATTTGGATAATAATGTTCATTGATTTATTAATGTCTTAGTTTTAAATAATCTTTTAGTCGTTCGTTAAGCTCACGGAAAATAACCTCCAACAGCCTCGATATTCCCCACATTACAAGGAGAAAGAATTTAAAGAAGAATTTCATAATTATCCATGAAATTTCCCAACATGCGTCCCATACTTTTTTTTTCATTTTATTCAGTTTTTAATTTATTTATTAGTTTAGATTAGCCGAAATAGTTACTGTAGCTCCCTTGCCCTCCAATAATTTTTTGTAAAATGCTGATACGATTTTATATCTCCCGTCACTGATCACATCCGGTGGTTCGTATAGCAAGTGAATTTCAATACCATTCAGATTTTGCAGGGGCATCATTGTATCAAACACCTTTTTTGAAAGGTCGTAATTTGAAGTCAGTTGGTTTAATGTTTTTTCTTTGTAAAAAGAAAAGTCAGGGTCATTCTCCATTAAGTCCGAATATACCAAAAGGATACGGCGGGTAGCATTGCTCCGGCTCATTTCGTTTAGCTCATTCGCAAATGGTAGATAGATTGAAGAATGCCATTTCCCAACTGAATCATTTTGAGCATCCGACAGAATTTTGGTAACACTTGCTTCAAATTGGTTTACATCATTTGCCCTGTCATATTCATTCGAGAGCCACTGGTTAGCTGTCCCGATATTCGCTTCTTTTGCAGGAGTGTAGCTGACATCCGTTATATTCTTGAATCGAAACTGCGCCCCATTCCATTTACCATTTTGCTGATCCAGACCGAAAAGAGGTAGAATCTCCACAGCTTTTGGTTGAGAAATGTGCATTTCCGTTTCATCATGAAGCACGGAAATTTCAGTTATTGCGGAACTGCCCGAGCGATAGACAGCAAGGGAAAGTCCGGCAATAACTACTAACAGGATAATTACTATAGTTGTTTTCATTATGCGTTGTTTTTTAAGTAAGGTACGTTTATTAAATGCCTGAAATCTCCTGTTGGCAACTCTTCATGGAAACAGTCCGGAACCATTCTATCCGTTCGGGTGGCTATGTTTATGCTTATGAATATCCCAACCGCTTCCTGGCACATTTTTTCAATCCTTTTATTCGTATTTTCCGTGTAATAGCTGATGCGGACAATTTGTTGCGCCAGTTCGGTCATATACTTTTTTAGTTCCTCCAATTCTGTATTCAGTGCCTCAATTACCTTTGCCCTTTTGCTGATTGCCTTATGTAATCTCTTATTGTGAAAACTACCCTTGATTTCCTCCTTGGTTGGAAACAGGTAGGAAGAAACAAAGACGGAAACAACAAAAAGAAACAGGTTTAGAATAACAAAAACCACAGGGCTGATGGATACATGATGTTGCGCTAACATATATGAGCGAAGGAAGGCAAGGCAAATAAAAACCGAGGTAACGAATACTAAAGCTGTTACGGTAAAAATCCATTTTTCCCGAGGCGTTTCAAGTTTTTTGTATTTCTCTGGGAGGATGTGAGAAAAGGCATAGACAGCAAAGGAGATGCAGAAAGAAATAATCAGAGCGAACAGCATGTTTTCTCCAGAAATTTCAAATGCCTTTGCGTTAAAGACAACTTCCCCGACAAAAATAACCGCAGTAATAATCAGAGCCAAAAAAATACGGTTCCAAACCGTTTTGGAATCGTGGTTTTGCAACTCATAAGCATCATGCTTATTTTGTTCCTCCAGTTGGAAAATTTGCCCCTCCAACTTTTTACCTCTTTCTTTTGCCCTTTCCGCTTCTAATTGTCCCTCCGGCAAATGCGTCCCCGGCTGGAGGAGCTTGTGTGCCTCGGTAGCCAGTTGTTCGTAACCAGCGAGAATATCCCTAAGGAAGGGCGGCAACTTATCACCCTTCGGTGCGGGCTGATTTTTTGAGGCGAAATGCCTACCATTTTTGCGAGCCAAACTTTTCAGTTCCTCGTCTTTTTTTGTGATCAACTTTTCCAATTCAGGATTGGTTGCTACTTTTGCTAATGCTTGTACTTTCATTTTAATAATTTTTTAATTGTTAATACTATATTTTAATGACACTTTTAGGCATAGAAAAGCCCTGCTAAAAAGGTGCGGAAAACGGGTGCGGAAATGCGCCTTTTTGCGGGCTAAAGTGGGCTTAAATTGCCCTTTTATAACGGGAGTAGTGTAAAAGTGAGGATTTATAATCCCTCAAAATATCACTATGGATTTTTAATCCATTATATACAAAAAAAAATCCCCGCCATTCAGCGAGGATTTCCTAATTCCTAATTATATAGGCGGCTGCTTCAAATTAGCCGTCGTATGCACATTCGTAACAGCCGCCGCCTGCATCAAAAAAACATCACCATTCTCCAACGTAACAAATAAATTATAATCCGTAGGACTCAAACCATCAATTTCATAAACTCCCCCGGGACCACTCTTAACTGTCTTTCCTCTCAACCCATACAATACCGGGCGAGCCTTTATTGTAGCACCCTCCTGCACAACCCCCAGTTTGTTCTTCACCACCCCACCAATCAAAGTATGCAACTCATCATGCCGCACCCTTTTCACCAATTGAGAATTCGTATAATTCTTCACCTTAACTTTATCCGTAATACTGAATAAATGCTTCCCATCCTTCCAAATCCCCTTCAAAATCGTCCCCAAAGCATTGATAACACCAATATTCGAAACAACTAATGTAGCCCTTTCTTCCTCCTTCGCATTCTGTGCAGCATTATCATTAAAGATAGATAATTTTGTAGCTTTAAGTGCAGTAAAAGCCACCGCAGTATATCCCTGATCCTCCAAAGCAGTCAGATTATTAGTAATATTTGTAATCAGATATTGCAATGCCGAATCCAAACCCTCCATATCCATCGAACTAATCGCAACCCTCACCTGGTGCAATCCAAAATCCCTGATACCAATCGTCAACCCCACAGCATCCTCAATATAACCCTCTAGGTAATTCATCGTCAATCGCAGCCCCAAAGCATTATTATACATCCTGAAAGAAATAACCTTCAATTCCGCAGTCAGCAATTTAGGAAACACAATTGCCATCACAGCAGCAATTTGTGCCAATAAAGTCACCATAAACCCGGGCACATATTTCAAAGGCTTATAAGCCAGAAACGCCGCAATATCAGTCGCCAGAGAATCATGAGTAAATTGCCCGATGATAGGAACCTCACTTTTCCGAGCCTTAAAATTAATTTTTGCCGCAGCCATAATGTCTTGTATTTATTTTATTCATTTGCAAATATACTATTAATATAACTCTTACACAAATGTAGTATTCACCAAATCCCTGTTAATGTATGAGGAATTAACTTCCATGTATGAGGAATTAACTTCAATGTATGAGGAATTAACTTTAATGTATGAGGAATTGACTTCAATGTATGAGGAATTAACTTTAATGTATGAGGAATTAACTTCCATGTATAAGGAATTAACTTCCATGTATGAGGAATTGACTTCCATGTATGAGAAATTAACTTTAAGGTATGAGGAATTAACTTCCATGTATGAGGAATTAACTTCCATGTATGAGGAATTGACTTTAATGTATGAGGAATTAACTTCCATGTATGAGGAATTAACTTTAATGTATGAGGAATTAACTTCCATGTATCGGAAATTTCGCAATACGGGCTGTTTTTCATCAAAACAGCTCCAAAACACCCGATAAAATACCTGAAATTAACTGGTTTTTAATAAAACTGCATTTAGACTTCAAATCATTAATCGAAAAATACACCTCCTTACTTCCAAAGATAAATAAACAGAATAGCAAACCCAATAATCCCAAAGAAAAAGTAAAGCGCATAATTCTGAACCCTCCCCGATTGCATCCCCCGAATCATAGTTGAAATCATTTGGGTAAGATAAGCAAGAAGATTCATAAATCCATCAACAATATTCCTGTCGAACCAGGCAGCAGGTCTTGCGATAAGATTGAAGATTATTTTTTTGGTGATGAATAAATAGAGCTCATCGAAATAAAATTTGTGATAAGCAGATGTATAAATTCCTTTGATGGATGCTGCGAGTTTGTTAGGCTTATCATTTTCGATTTTATAAAAAGACATTGCCAAAAGAATTCCTCCAAGCGCAATCAACACAGGAGCTATGGAAAAGGTGAGATGCATTTCAGTTTGCAAAGCGGCACCATCTGATGAAACGAACTTACCAAAGGGAACAAATCCGGCAACTATTGAACAAACTCCAAGAATGATTAAAGGTAATAACATAGTTCCCGAGGCTTCACCATGATGTTCGCCATGTGCATGATGAGGTTTATTCCAAAAGATTGAAAAGTAAAGTCGGAACATATAAAATGCAGTTAATCCTGCAGTTGCAATTGCTAAATAAAATATTACAGGATTGGATTGAAATGCAGCAGAAAGAATTTCTTCCTTACTAAAAAACCCTGCGAATGGAGGTATTCCAGCAATGGCAAGACAGGCAATTAAAAATGTGATATGAGTAATCGGCATGAACTTTCGTAGTCCACCCATATCCTCCATTTCATTGGAATGAACATAATGAATCACAGCCCCAGCACCCAAGAATAACAATGCCTTAAACATAGCATGTGTAAACAAATGAAACATGGAAGCCATATATCCAAGACCATTCTCACCACCATAACTTGATACACCAAGTGCAAACATCATAAAACCAATTTGCGACATGGTTGAATATGCAAGAACACGTTTAATATCCGTTTGAGTGCAAGCAATTATCGCCGCAAACAAGGAAGAAAATATTCCTACATAAGCCACAACATGCAAAGCCGCAGGACAGGAAATTGCATAAATAGGAAATAATCTTGCAACCAGATAAACACCTGCCACAACCATTGTAGCAGCATGAATCAATGCAGAAACCGGAGTGGGACCTTCCATTGCATCAGGCAACCAGATGTGCAAAGGGAACATTGCAGATTTACCGGCACCTCCCATAAAGACCAAAACCAATCCCCATGTTAAAGCACTCGCCCCAAGGAAAGAAGCGGAAATAATTCTATGGAGATATTCTGAATTAGGGTCAGTTAATCTTGTAATTAGTGTTCCAAAATCTAATGTTTCAGCATTGAAGGAGAGGATTAATATTCCTATGAGAAAACCTAAATCAGCAAAGCGGGTAACGATGAACGCTTTCTTGGAAGCTGCAACTGCAGACGGTTTATCGTAATAAAATCCGATTAACAAGAATGATGAAACACCCACCAACTCCCAGAAGATGTATATCTGAAAAATGTTGCATGCAAGTACCAATCCAAGCATTGAAAAAGTAAATAGCGAAAGAAAAGAATAGTAAACAGAGAACCGCTCCTCCCCTTTCATATAGCCCAAACTATAGATGTGAACCATCAACGAAATAAAGGTTACAACGACTATCATCATCACAGAAATCGGGTCGAGGATGATTCCCATATCAATGGAGATATTCGGCGAGAATTGAAGCCAGGTATATTTTAATGCAATGATTTTTTGATAGACTCCATTGACTTGTCCATAGAGAAAGAAATATTGATAAGCGACAACAAAAGAAATTATTGCCGATGTGAAAATAGAAGTTGTTCCAAGAATGCCTGAAAAGGTTTTGAAAATCTTCCGTCCAAATAAACCAAGAATAAGAAAACTGATTAATGGGAGAAAAACTATTAACGATATAATATTTCCGTTCAGCATATCAGTATTTCATTTCATTAGTATCATCAACATCAATAGATTTATGACTTCGATAAAGATTGATGATGATTGCAATTGCAACTGCAGCTTCAGCAGCTGCAATGACAATAATAAAGATGGTGAAGAAAACGCCATCCAATTTATCAGGGTAAAGATATTTATTGAATGTAATGAAGTTGATGTTGACGCTATTTAGAATAAGTTCAATAGACATCAACATGGTAATCATGTTTTTGCGTGTAAAAAATCCATAAACACCGATGAAAAACAAAGCGGTGCTGACAAACAAAATATGTTGTAAAGGAATCTGATTCATTCTTTTGGTTTTACTTTAATTGCTATAACTATTGCTCCAATCATTGCCGCCAATAATAACATACTCACTACTTCAAATGGCAAAACAAATCCATGATGCTGGGTATCGAGCATCTGAGCACCTATATTAGAAACGCTGGGTTGGATTGCAGCATTTGTTGTCGGAATAAAATTATTATGATAAATCAGAAAGTGAGTTAAACCAAAGCCAATGAGAACTGCACTAAGTCCTGCAATCTTTCTTTTCAAAGAAGGTAAAGGCATTTGTTCAGCGGATTTATGTGTGAGGAAAATGGAAAAGATTATTAAAACAACTATCCCTCCAACATAAACCACAATTTGCACTGCAGCAATAAAATCATTTTCCAAAAAGAAAAACAATCCAGCAATTCCAATTAATGAAAAGAGAAGATAGATGGCTGCTCGAAATATCTTCCCTGAAGTTACTGCAAGAAATCCGCAAACTAATATCATAGCAGAAATCAAATAAAATATGACTGATGAGATACTCATTCTACTCCATCCATTAATCGTGAATCTTTTTTATTCAACACCTTAACTAATGAATTCCTATCAAAAGTACTATGCTCAAAATTCTGCGCCATCTTTATTGCATCTGAAGGGCAGGATTCGATACATAAATTACACATGGTGCACATGGCAAGGTTATAAACAAACTTATCAATTCGCTTTTTCTTCTTGCCATCTTCCAAAACTTCAATCTTGGTTATAATTTTAATTGTTCCATTCGGGCAAGCGATTTCACATGCCTGACAACCCGTGCAACGATGTTCATTCTTTTCATCATGAGGCATCACCACTTCACCTCTAAAGCGTTCTGATAAAATTAAAGTTGCCTTGTTTTCAGGATATTGCTGGGTAATGATTTCTTTGTGATGGGTGAAATAATAACCCGTTGTCTTCATCCCAATCGCCAGAGATTTAACTCCTCTGAAAACATCCTTTATATAATCTTTTAAAAACATTTAATGATATTTAGGTTGCAAATTTAGTAATAATAACAGAAACAAAGGCTGATGATTATATTTTGAAGTTTCCTCATCGTTTTATTGCACCACCGCCAAAGCGGAATGGTATCATAAAACGATGAAAA
>OCZT010008151.1_pt1 | contig 10224 bp, 10 predicted proteins | sample 1539031 | NCBI WGS metagenome assembly OCZT01 (sample SAMEA3539308, study PRJEB22396) | soil metagenome | biome: tundra; feature: field; material: soil | place: USA | collected 2010-05 | depth 0.15 m
TCCACGCAGGTGAAGGAGCTCGACGAGCTGGAGACGCCGACTCTCCTCACCTGCACGCTGTGTGTCTGGCGCGCCGCCGATGCGATGGTCGCCGAACTGCTCGCGCAGCCGGGCATGGAGCGCGTGAGCTCGATCAATCCGGTGGTCGGAGAGACGAACGACGCCAACCTCAACGCGATCCGCAACCGTCCTGTGTCGGCTGGCGACGTGCGCGCTGCGCTCGCGTCGGCATCCGGAGGTCCGGTGGCGGAAGGCAGCGTTGGCGCGGGCGCCGGGACCATTGCCTTCGAGTGGAAGGGCGGCATCGGAACGTCGTCGCGCGTGCTGCCGCACAGTCTCGGTGGCTGGACGGTGGGCGTGCTGGTGCAGAGCAACTTCGGCGGCGTGCTCCAGGTGCTCGGCGCGCCCGTGGGTCGCGAGCTTGGCAAGTATTCGTTCAAGGATGCCGTCGATCGCGAGCGCGGCGACGGCTCCGTGATGATCGTCGTCGCAACCGACGCGCCGATCTCGGATCGCAACCTCGAGCGGCTGGCGGCACGCGCGATCATGGGGCTGGCTCGCACCGGTTCGAGCGCGTCCAACGGGTCGGGCGACTTCGTCATCGCTTTTTCCACTGCGAAGGAGGTTCGTCGCATGCCGGCGAATCTCGTGCGGAGTGACAGCACGCGTCGGCTGCTCGCGACCGCGGAGCTGATGAACGACGACATGTCCGCGCTCTTCGAGGGAGTCGTCGAGGCGACGGAAGAGGCGATCTACAACTCGCTGTTCATGGCCACGAGCGTGACCCAGCGCGGGCGCACCGTGCAGGCGATTCCCCTCGACCGCGTGCGGGAGATTCTCGCGCGCTATAACGTCAGTCACCGGTGAGTGCTCTTCCAAAGCGAGACCCACTCCAAAGCCGGAAGATCCCAGGACTAACCCAAGAGGAAACTCGGATGAGAATCGGCACATATTGCAAATGGTCGATCGCGGCGTTCGCGACCCTGCTTCTCCTCCCAATTCCCGCGTTCGCGCAAGGAGGGACGGGCAGCAGCACGCAGGCAAGTGCCACTCCGGCCGGTGGCCCCAAGAGTGCTCGCGCGCGCCCAGCAGAAGTGCTTCCCGGCCCGAACACGCGGTGGTCGCTCGCAGCAGTCGGTGACGCCATCATCACGCGTCGCATCGCGCAGTTCGACAATGCCGGCGATTCCCGCTTTCACGAAATGGTGAACGTCATTCGCGGGGCGGACGCGGCGATGGTGAACCTCGAAATCTCGTTGTTCCGATTCAGTGAGTTCAAAGGATGGGGAGAAGTGGAGAATGGCGGCAACTGGGAGGTGGGGCCGCCCGAGGTCGCCGTCGATCTGAAGGACATGGGGTTCCGACTCTTCAACCGCGCGAACAACCACACGACCGATTACGGTGTTGAGGGAATGCGGGTGACCGACCGGCTCCTGGACAGCATGGGGCTGGTGCACGCAGGGAGTGGCGAGAACCTGGCGTGGGCGAGCCGCCCGGGGTACCTGGAGACGCCAAAGGGACGGATCGCCTTCATTGGCATGGCCACGACCTTCACACCGATGTCCCGTGCAGGCGCTGCGCGGCCGGACGAGCGGGGGCGCCCCGGGATGAACGCCCTGCGACTGACCACGAGCTATGAAGCGGATTCGGGGACGTTTGCCGCGATGCGGGCGGCGGCGACCGCCTTCGGTGGAGGCGGAGGCGGTGGTGCTGGCCGCGGCGGTGGCACTGGGGAGGAGACGATCCGGGTACTTGGCCAGGCGGTGCGGCGTGGCACGCAGAATGGACGGGTCGGTTCGCTGGATCTCGCGGACCAGGCGAGGATCCTGCGCGAGATTCGTAACGCGAGCCAACAAGCAGACTACGTGATTGTCACGAGTCACACGCACGAGTCCACGCCGGTGCCGCCAGCGTGGTTATCCGCATGGGCCAAGAAGTGCCTCGATGCGGGCGCCACGACGTATATCATTCAGGGGCCGCACTTGCTGCGCGGCATCGAGGTCTACAAGGGAAAACCCATCTTTTACAGCCTGGGCAACTTCGTCTTTCAAAACGAGACGATCGATCCGATGCCGTCGGACAACTACGAGACCTTCAATCTGCCCGACACGGCCCTCGCGACGCAGGTGTACGATGCACGATTCCGGAACGGTACGAGCGGCTTCCCGGCGACCCCGGACTATTACGAGAGCGTTGTCGCGGTCCCGACCTTTCAGGGGAATCAGCTCGTGGAGTTGAAGCTCTATCCCATCGAATTGGGGCAGAAGGCACCCCGCTCGCAACGAGGCACTCCGCGCCTGGCCGACGACGCAACGGGGCGGCGGATCATCGAGCGGCTGGCGAGCATGTCAGCGCCGTTAGGCACGACGATCGTCTACCAGAACGGGATGGGTGTGTGGCGTCGCCCAGCCGCGCCGTCTTCGAGTCAGCGCTAGCGAATGGCTACGGAGCGAGACTCGCAGTACCTTCGCCATTTCTAATCCAGCTCACTACGTCACGAGCCTTCAATATGCGCGTCGTGCTCGACCGTTCCAATCCGCTCACCGCGGGCTACACCGCGCCGGAGCAGGCGGTGTGGTTCGAGGGCTCACCTGCCTTCACCGTCACGGACTCGACGCGCGCGTCTGTGGTCGCACGCTATCCCACCGCGAGCGTCGATCCGCTGATGTCAGGCTGGCTGCTCGGCGCACCGAAGCTGGCGGGCAAGGCAGCGATGGTGGACGTGAAGCGAGGGAAGGGGCACGTCGTGCTGTTCGGTTTCCGGCCGCAGTACCGTGGGCAGGCGATGGCGACGTATCCGTTGCTGTGGAATGCGCTGCTCGGACGGCCCGTGCCCTAAGCGCGACGAGGTGCACCCAAGTATCCCGTACGTTGTATGACTCGGTACCGGGAACGGACGCATGCTATTGGGAGCTATGGACACATCTCGAGCACCGCGTGTCCAATCAGTTCGTGCTCACCGCGCAACCGCGAACGAGGAGCTGAACGACAGCGGAGAGTGGCGGAAGCGGTGGCTCCGGCACACATTGGACGCCATCGAGGAGGATGTTCATGCGCACATTTCGCTGGCTGACCATTATTGCCGCTGTTCCCGCCGCACTCTTCGCGCAAGCGCCGTCGGCAGCGACTCTCGAGGCGACGATCCGCGCTCGTCTCGACTCACTGCAGGCGCACGCGACTTTCTACGCGAAGCAGATCTCCACCGGACGCGAGGTTGCCATTCGCGCCGACGAGCCGATGAACACGGCGAGCGTCATCAAGATCGCAGTGATGGTCCTTGCCTATCGCGATGCCGATGCCGGACGGTTGAACCTCGACGAGCGATACACCATCCGCCCGGAAGACGCGCGCCGCGGCACGGGACTGTTGCAGACGTTCGCGATGGGTCTGCAACCCACGGTGCGCGATCTGATCACCGAAATGATCATCACGAGCGACAACACCGCCACCGACGTCATGATCGGCAAGGTGGGGCTGCCGCGCGTCAATCGCATGCTCGACTCGCTCGGCTATCGCGAAACGCGGCTGCGCATGACCGTGGGACAGACATTCCGCGCGGTGTGGGAAGCGCTCGACCCGAAGTACGCATCGCTCACCGATCGCGAGGTGTTCGAGCGCGGCTCGCCCAACGACAGTGGCGCGGCGCGGCGAAACACGGCGTTCGTGCTCGACTCGACGAAATGGCTCGGCCGCACCACGGCGCGGGAAATTTCACGCTTGCTGGAGCAGCTCGAGCGCGGCCAGCTCGCGACGGCGCAGTCCACCGCCGAGATGCGGCGCATCCTGCGGCAACAGCTCTACACGTCGCGCCTGCCGCAGCGCGTGCGCTTTCGCGTCGGCATGGGGCACAAGACCGGCGACTGGCCGCCGCTGCTCGGGAATGACGTGGGGATCATGTACGCGCCGCCGCCGAGCGGGCCGATCGTGATGGCGGTGTTCACGAATGGAAATACCGGAAACTTTTTCGATCTCGAGGCAACGGAGGGGAGAGTGGCGGAAGACGTGTTGAATGCGTGGGGGAAGTAGACATGCGTCCCTTCACCAGGATTGTGCTCGGCGCTGTCGCGATCACGTCGGTTGCGTGCGCGGGAAGGCAGCTTACCCCGTCGCCGTCGCCGGCCGTCGCGACGCTCGCGCAGGTGTACTTCTGGCGCGCGCGGCCCGCCAAGCTCGAGGAATACACTACGTACGTTCGCGATCACGCGGAACCGATCGATCACGAGGCGCAACGTGCCGGAGCATTCATATCCGTCACGACCTACCTGGCGAACGACAGCACGCTCTCGTGGACACACATGCGTGTTTTCCTGTTGCGTGATTCGACACAATTGCGCGGTTTGAGCGATGCACTGACCGCCGCCGGGGCGCGTATGCAGCCGGATTCCGTCACACGCCGACAACAGGGCGAATATTCCGCCACGCTGCGCGACCGCGTCGGCGCCACCGTCGTGCAAATCGTGCGCTGACCTGCAATCCGGTGTAACTCATGACGACATGCTTCTCTCACGCTCGTTGCTAGCCAGCAGGGCGAGTCCAAGACTGTGCCCGGTGAGGCGATTGCCCATCGGTTCTAGCTCCCGTGTCACGTTAGTTGTCGTCCGGTATACGATTGGCGCCGAGTCTCGTCGTTTTCTTGTCGCTCTTCTTGGGAGGAACGCTCCAATCGTGCTTGACGCCCTTCTTCGCACTCTTAGGCTTGCCTCCCGCGCGCGTGCTGGAGCTCTTGCGCCGACCCGATTTGCCGCCTTTCACCGCGTTGCTCCTCGTGAGGAAGATGACCGCCCCAACATTCTAGTTGACCGTAATTGAAATCGTGTTGGCGGATTGGATGTTGTCTTCACCGCGGAGGGCGTGGAGGCACGCAGAGGAGCGACGTCATGCACCGCTGGTGCGCCGTCTCGCGTGCGCGGCGCGCTCCGTCGACGAGCGCGCGCGACACCGCCTCTTGGAGCGGCGCGAGGTTGGGAAAGTAGCCGCGCGCGTCTGGGCCCATGTTCTGGCGGTTCGTGAGCAGAACCACAGAGAGCCCATACCGAGGCACGCCGAGGACGTAGGTGCCGGTGAAACCGGTGTGCATGAAGCTCCCTTCCGGCAGATCTCGTGGGCGCATCCAGCCGAGATAGTTGTCGTACTGGTCACGCGTGAGAAACTGCTCGACAACCTCGGGACGGAGGTACCGGTGTCCTCCCAGCATGCCATGGGAGTTCAGCAAGTCCACGAGGACGCGGAGCTCGCCCGCGGTGGAAAAGAGGCCGGCGTGACCCGCCACGCCGCCATTCGCGTACCAGGCATTCCCATCGTCCACCCCGCCGCGTAGCACGTCGTGCCGCCACCCGTTCCATGCAGCGGGGTCGCCGAGGTAGCGGTAGCCGAAGGTCGAGTCGTACACCATGTGCCGTTCGTAGACGTTCCCCGTCTCCGTGGCGGCGAAGTCGGTGAAGCCGCGGGCCTTCGGCTCGAAGAGCGTGGAGCGCAGGCCGAGCGGCCGATATAGCTCCCGCTCGACGAATGCGTCCAGCCGCTGGCCGCTGACCCGCTCCACGATCACGCCGAGCAGCATGAACCCGAGGTCGCTGTAGTGCCGGCCCGCACCCACGCCGAACCCGAGGGGCATGTCGCGGATGAGGGCGTATGTCTGGGCCGTGTTGGATGCGTAGTAATACAGGGGCTGCCACTGCACGAGTCCGGCGGAGTGGGTGAGCAGGTGCCGGACCGTGATGCTGTCGAGGTGCGGCCCTCGGAAATCGGGGAGGTAGCGCGACACCGGGGCGTCCACGTCGACCTGCCCACGATCCACGAGCAGCATGATGGCGTTCGTAGTTGCCATCACCTTGGTCACGGACGCGAGGTCGAACAGCGTGGACGTTCGCATCGGAGGGGGCGAGACGAGGCGCTGCCCCGCAGAATCGAAGAGCTGGGCGTAGCCGAATGCTCGCTCGTGCAGCAGCACCCCGTCCATGGCGACGACGAACACCGCGCCGGGAAATTGCGTGCCGACCGCGGCCGCGATCAGGGAATCGGCGCGGGCGAGACCGCCCGTCAGTCCCGCGAGACTAGCCGCGGGTACGCCGGCGCCGGCACTGGGGCGGGCGCACCCGACGATGGAGAGGAGGAGCAGTACACCGAATCCACGCGCACCCCTCCCCAAGGCAGACGACGGTGATTGGGCGTACCCTGCGATGCAGCTCACCCAGCCGCTGGGCGCCCCGCGCACGCGTCGAGACGGTCGCGAAGCGCACGCTGGAGTGCGGTGCTGACTGCTCCCGGCGCTCCGTTTCCGACCGTCCAGTCGTCGACTCGGATGACGGGCGTGACGTCGCTCGTGGTACCGGTGATGAATACCTCGTCCGCGGTGCGCAGCTCGGAGAAGTAGATGGGCCGCTCATGTGAAGCGAGACCAAGCTCGTGGGCCAACTCGAGCACCACACGGCGTGTGATCCCCGGGAGGAGGTATGTCGACAGGGGCGGCGTGCAGAGCTCGCCCGCGATCACCGCGAACACATTGCTCGACGCGCCATCGGTGAGCGCGCCGTCGCGCATGAAAATCGCCTCGGCGGCTCCAGCGTCAACCGCACATTGCTTCGCCCAGGCGTTCGGGAGCAGGTTGACGGTCTTGATGTCGCATCGCGCCCAGCGAATGTCCGGATGCGTAATGGTATGCACTCCATTGGCCTGCGCCGACAGCGGGGGTGTGAACGGCCCGGCCGCGAGGTAGACCGTCGGCGGAGTATCGGGTTTGGGAAACTGATGGGTGCGCGGCGCCACGCCGCGCGTGATCTGCAGATAGACGGTCGCATCTGCGGAAACGAGCTGGTTACGCTCGAGGAGCTCCACGCACAGTCCGCGCAACGTCGCCATGTCCTGCGACGGCGCGGGCAGGCGCAGCGCTCGCAGGCCGGTCGCAAGGCGAGCAAAGTGGGCCGCATCCTCGAACAATCGGCCCTTCCGCGCACGGATCACCTCGTACACTCCGTCGCCAAACAGGAAGCCGCGATCGTCGACCGACACCAGCGCCTGGTCCTTCTCCACGAAGCGCCCGTTCAGGTACACCAACATGATGACTCCATTCGGCCTGACCGCCGATGTGTGGTCCTTGATAGGTGGGACACTTGCCTTACCTGTTGACTCTACTACACCGACCATTCGGACAACAGCCTAGGCGGGTACCGCCGCGTTCGCGGTCGAACGCGATTCCGTCGCGGGTCTCTGCCGCGTCACCAGCGACACGAGCGCGATGACGGTGACGTTCACGGCCAGGGCAATGACTCCGACATTGAGGTCCTTTACCACTTGTGGGAGCAAGGGGGCGAGTGTGGCAACGGAGGCACCGGAGAGGGTGATTGAGGCGACCGTCAATTCGCCAGCAAGAATTCCAGCCAGAGCGGCCGTCGCACTGATACGTGGCTTGTGGCCGAGCGAGAGCACGAGCGCCGGAAAGAGCTGCGTGACCACGTTGTAGCCCATGAGCAGCAGCGCGACGATCGCCTGTCCGCCATGAAGCGTGAGGAGCAAGGAGAAGAGCGCGAGGACCGGCACCATCGCTCGCGCCACCAGGCCGATGGTGTGATCGCTGCTCGACGGTGCGATCACCCCGTAGACGTTCTTGGCGAGAATTGTCGCTGCGGTGATGAGCAGCATCGAGCCTGGAACGAGCGCCGTGAGCAGCCCTGCGGCGCCGATCATCCCGACCGCCCATGGGGCGAAGGTCTGCTTCGCAATGCGGAAGAGCGAGAGGTCCGCGTCAGAGCCCGTTAGCCCGGGCACTGCGAGAGTGGCGGCAAATCCGACGAAGAAGACGAACAGAACCACGAGCTGGTACAGTGGCAGCATCACGGCGTTCTTGCGGAAGACGTTCTCGCTTCGCGCCGTGTACACCCCGGCGAAGAACTGCGGCCACACATAGACACCCAGAGACGTGAGCAGCACCGTCGATATGAACCAGGCTGGGCTCATCCCCGCGCCTGGCAGCGTGAGAAACCCTGGCTTTGCGCGATCGATCGTCTCGAACATGGCGCCGTACCCGCCATAATAGTGGTAGGGCAGGTAGATGCCCATCACCACCACGATCACGAGAATCATTCCGTCCTTGAGGGCGGCCGTCCACGCCGAGCCACGGACGCCCGATACGACGACGTAGCCCACGAGCGCGGCAGTTCCGCTCCACATGGCCGTAGCCGGGGAGATCGCGCCATATGAGGCCTCCGACACGATGATCCCCAGCCCTTTGAGTTGCAGCACGAGGTATGGGATGAGCGCCGCGACGCCCACCAGGGCCACGAGCATCCCAAGCGCCTGGCTCTCGTACTTGGCAATGAAGAAGTCCGCCTGGGAGACAAGTCGCCGCTCCTGCGCGTAGCGCCAGATGGCGGGGAGCAGGAAGTACGACAGGCTATACGCGAGCGTGAGGTAGCACAGGATGTACAAGGCAGGCGCGCCCTTGCCATACGCCCAGCCGCTCCCGCCGAGAAAGGTGAAGGTGGTGTAGATCTCACCGGCCATGAGCAGGAAGACGAACATGCTGCCGAAGCCACGGCCGCCGACGCTCCACTGCTCGAGGGTCATGGCATGGCCACGCTGCGCCAGCAGTCCCAGTGTGATGGCGATCGCGAAGACGGCGCCGAGGATCGCGAGCGACACCGTCATGGCGCCCCCTCCGATGGGCCCGTCGCTGATTGGCCCGTCTCGGGCAGCTCGCCAGGCACCCGGTCGGATGCCAGCCCTCGCGCTCGATCGAGCATCAGGATGCACGCCATGAGCGCGGATGTCGCGATTACCCACCCGACGAGCCACGCGATGAGGAACGGTAGCCCGAGCACGAGCGGATAGACGCGGTTGGCGAATGGTAGACCGCCAAGCATTCCGATCGTCGGCAGCAATGCGAGTGCATGGTACGCGTGCCACTCTTGTCCGCGCTGCTGCACGGGGCGCGGTGCCGGCGTCTCAGCGCTCATCGCCGTCCGCCGCCAGTAGCTCCGTGACTGCCGCGACGAAGATGCGCGTGCCATGATCCAGGGCGCGTTCGTCGAGGTCGAAGCGTTCATGATGGTGCGGGTGAACGATGCCGCGCTCTTCGTTGCGCGCTCCGATGAAGAAGAACGCTCCCGGTACGCGTTGCTGATACGCGGAGAAATCCTCGGCGCCCATCGTTGGCGTGGCTTCGACGAGCGACTCCTGGCCGAGCGCGCGAACGACGGCGCGTCGCACCAACTCGCTCGCCTCCATGTCGTTGATGACTGCATGGTAGCCCGGCTCGTACGCCCAGCGATACCGCGCGCCGTGTGCCGCCGTCACGCCCGCGATCACGCGCTCCATCAGCTCGGGGATTCTGGCCCGCAGGGCAGGATCGAAGGTGCGCACGGTGCCTGCCATCTCCACCGATCCCGGAATCACGTTGGTCGTCGTCCCGCCGGAAATCTGCGTGACCGAGACAACCGCCGACGCGAGCGGGTCGACGTTGCGCGAGACGACGTGCTGCAGGTTCGTGACGACCTGCGCCGCCACGGCGATCGGATCGACCGTCTGCTGAGGCATCGCCGCGTGGCCCCCAATGCCCTCGATGACGATACGAAAGGTGTCCAGCGAGGCCATGAGCGGGCCCGACTTGACGCCCACCTGGCCGTACGGCAGGTCGAGCCAGAGGTGTGCTCCGACGATCAGATCCACGCCGTCGAGAACCCCGGCCTTTATCATCGCCGATGCACCACCGGGATGGAGCTCCTCAGCGTGTTGGAAGAGAAAGCGGACTTCCCCGCGGAGCTCATCGCGTCGGGTCACGAGTATCTTCGCCGCGCCGAGCAACATGGCGGTGTGGCCGTCGTGCCCGCAGGCGTGCATCACGCCCGCTGTCTGTGACACGAAGTCGTGGCTGTTGGCCTCCTGAATCGGCAGCGCGTCCATGTCGGCCCTGATGGCGAGCACGGGGCCCGGGCCACCCCCTCCGATCAGTCGCGCAACGACGCTCGTCGTCGTCGGGCGGGTGATCTCGAGTCCCCCAAACCAGGCAAGGGTCTCGGCGACGAACTGCGAGGTGAGCCTCTCGTGAAACGAGAGTTCGGGATGTTGATGCAGATGACGACGCCAGGCGACGACCAATTCTCGGACCGTCTCCGGCGTTTCAGGCGTGATGGCAGCGGACAATGGGCCCTCTAGGGCTTCTTCGCAGGTGGCGAAGGTGGGGCCTTCTTGGCGCCGGAATGAATGTTAAGGATCTCGGCCTGCGATGCA
>OCZT010008152.1_pt1 | contig 10223 bp, 10 predicted proteins | sample 1539031 | NCBI WGS metagenome assembly OCZT01 (sample SAMEA3539308, study PRJEB22396) | soil metagenome | biome: tundra; feature: field; material: soil | place: USA | collected 2010-05 | depth 0.15 m
TGATCCGAAAGGGACCGCTCTCATGAATCCGACTGACCTCATTGACCGCGACTCGTTACGCGACGACATCCCCAATTTCCGCACGGGCGACACGGTGAAGGTGCACGTACGCGTCGTAGAAGGTACCCGCGAGCGCGTCCAGGTCTTCCAGGGCGCCGTTATTCGTCGCCAGGGCGCCGGACTCCAGGAGACCTTCACCGTTCGCAAGATCAGCTTCGGCGTGGGCGTGGAGCGCACCTTCCCGGTGCACGCTCCCACTATCGCCAAGATTGAAGTCGACTCCTACGGTGATGTTCGTCGCGCCAAGCTGTACTACCTCCGTGATCTGCGTGGAAAGGCCGCAAAGATCAAGGAGCTTCGCGTCACCGAGCGTCCGTAGTCGCCCGTGGGCGAAGAAGAACTTGACGACTACGAGTCGACCCTGGAACTGGCATTAGTCCAGGAGTACAAGGCCGTGGTCGGGATGTTCGACTACGCGGTCGAGACCGATCGTCGTTTCTACCTAGCCAATCAAGTCGATCTCGACGTGAAATCGACCTCGCCGGTCATGGTCGAAGTCACCCTCACCGACGCCTGGGTCTGGGACATGTACCGTTCCGCGCGCTTCGTTCCCCACGTGCGCGTGCTGACCTTTCGCGACGTGAACGTGGAGAAGCTCCCCAAGGAAGACCTGCAGCCCTAGGGGCCGCAGCACCATGCAGCTCGCGCGACTCGACGTCTCCTGTGCGGATTTAGAGGACCTGCCCGTCCTCGTCTCCGAGGACGACCGACCCCTGGTGATCCGCGTGCTCGACGCCGACACCGTGACCATTGTGGCCGGGGTCAGTGCGGACTGGTCGGGCTCGTGGGGCGTCTGGCTCGAGGCCAGCGAGGACTACAGCGCCGGACTGATTGCTCGCGACGTCAAGACGCTCTCGACGCTCATGGAAATCGATCACGTGGTCGTTGACGCCGCTAGAGATTCCGCCGCACACGCCGACGTCGTCGCGGCACTACTGACCAACGGCGAAGTCACCTTGCACAATGCGGTGGCGAACATCGCCGCGGCCTACAACCGCCCGGCTCCGCCACGACCCATCACCGTCTGGAGTGTCGAGGGCGATGTCCTGCGTCACGGGCAACGGCTCTTGACACTCGGCGAACAGCGCGGGGCGATCAGTTTTTTTCTGGGCTGAGTCGTCGTTTACGGCGACGTTACCGAGAGAAAACGTCGGGAGAATATTCTCTTCCACCCCCGGCTAACTCCGTTGGTGAAGGAGTAAGTCAATTGTCACATCAAGGGCCGATAATGACACCATGCCTGTAGCCGTGCCCGAGCGAGCCGCCGCCGCGGTTCCCACCAACATCACCCAGGCCTACCGCTACGCCCTGGACCCCACGCCAGAGCAGGCGAACCTCCTGCGCAGCCACATCGGTGGCACGCGCTTCGCCTACAACGCCCTGTTGGGTCTGGTGAAGGACAACTGGGACGAGAATCGGACAAAGAAGGTGTCGGGCGCCGAGGTGCCCAAAGAGGACTACTTCGGCACCTCACACCTCGATCTGCAAAATCTCTGGTACCAACAGCGCGACGAACTGGCCCCCTGGTGGGCGGAGAACGGATCAAGTACCTACAACTACGCGTGTCTCAACCTGTCCAAGGCCTTCGCCAACTGGCGCAAGGGCAGGGCCAAGTTCCCCACCTTCAAGAGGCGCGCGAGCAATGGTTCGGTGAGCCTCATGTCCGGCACCCTCAAGCTCGTCGACGCACACCACGTGCGTATCAGTCGCATCGGCGCGGTGAAGACCTACGAGTCCACCCGCAAGCTCTTTCGCCACCTCGAACGTGGGACTGGGCGAATCCTCGCGGCCACCGTCTCACAGGTCGGGGCCAAGTTCTTCATCTCCTTCACCCTCGAAGTGACGCGCTGCGTACCCGCCTACCGCGCCCCAGAGAAGATCATCGGCGTCGACGTGGGTCTCACCACCCTCTACTCCGGGGCTACCCCGAGTGGTGAGCACGTGCTTGACGTGGCGAATCCTAGAGGTCTCGTGAGAGCCCAGAAGAAGCTCGCCCACGCCCAACGCATCGCATCACGGCGCCAAGGACCCCGCCGCGGCGTCAAGGCGTCCAACCGGTGGAAGAAGGCCAACGCTCGAGTCCAGAAGGTCCACACCAGTACCGCCAACGCCAGAGGGAACCTCATCCACGAGACCACGTCGATGCTCGCCAAGAACTATGACGTCATCGTGGTTGAGGATCTCAACATCAAGGGTATGGTGCAGAACCACTCACTGGCCAAGCACATCTCCGACGCCGCCTGGAGCATGTTCGTTTGCCAACTGGAGTACAAGACGAAGTGGTACGGCTCGACGCTCATCACAGCCGACCGCTTCTACGCATCGTCGAAGACCTGTAGTCACTGTGGGGCCGTGAAAGCCAAATTGTCCCTCGACGAACGGGTGTTTCATTGTGAAGACTGCGGCTTCAGCACTAACCGCGACCTCAACGCGGCTATCAATCTGGCCAGATTAGGCCTGCCGGGGACAAACTCCGGTACTGGACGTGGAGGGGAGGTAAGACCCGAGCAGCAGATCCTTGTTGCAACGGCTCACCCCGGCGAAGCGTCAACCGAAACGCCACCAGCAGTCGGCGCGTAGGAGATACCCCGGTTCAGAGTTCGGCTGGTGAAGGAATGGCTTTTTGCCTTACTCCTTCACCAACGGAGTTTGCCGGGGGCTGCTCTTCGACAAGCGTGGTGGGTTGTCGCGCACGGGTAGTGTGACCGGCGGCTTCTGGTGAGTTCGCCAGAAGCCCGGGTGGCGTGAAGAACTAGGAGACGACGTGGACCGGCTCGATATCTGGCAACGCAAGAGCGCCTGGCCCCTGGTGGGCTTGAGCCTGCTCTAGACGTTTATCTACGTCCTGCCGATCTTCGCCTACCCGGCACCGCACGTGGTGAGCAAGCTCTGTCACACTCTCGAGTACGTGATCTGGGGAGTTTTCGTCCTGGACTACGCAATTCAGTTCCACCTGGCCGAGTCCATGACCAAGTTCTTAAAGAGGGAGTGGCTGGCGCTCATTTTCGTGGTCGTGGGGTTCTTTCGGCCCATTCGGGCGGTCCGCGGCATCGTCTTCCTGCGCCAGGCCAGCACGCGTCCGCGCGAATCGCTCATGATGACCATTCCGTAGATTCTGGCGGCCACCACGGCGTTGATGATGATCATCATGGCGGCGTCTATGCTCGACGTCGAGCGTTTCGCGCCCGGTGCGAACATTCACACTCCGTCTGACGCCCTGTGGTGGCCTCTCGTGACGGTGACGACCATTGGTTACGACGACAAGTTCCTGGTCACCAATGAGGGCCGTCTCCTGGCGGCCGTGCTGATCAGCTCGCTCACGGGCTACTTCGCCAGCTGGATCCTGCAAACGGGCCCACGTCGACGTACTCCGCTCGAACATCGAGGAATAGCCTGGCCGCGACAGTTCTCGTCAGCGCTCGCGCCGACGCGCCATACTTCGAAGGTGACGACGAGCGTGCGCGAATGGTGGTCGACGCGTTGGTGGTGGTTCGTGGCGGGCTTCGCGGTGGCGCTGACCGCCTGGCAGGCGTCCTCCTTGAGTGTGTACCGGAGCCAGGCGACCTACTCGTCGTACCGCGGGTGTCGAACGGCTCAATTACGCGTCACCGTGGGGGCCTCCCAACGCCTCGCCGGCGGCCGCGAACATTCGACGAAACTGACCTTCACCAATTCGGGTAAGAAGTGCTATCTCATTGGTGACGCGCCGCTGATTCAGACCGTGAAGGGTCCGCGCCGCGTGCCGGTCGGCCGGGGTGACGTCAGCGACGGCGTGTTGCGCACGCCAGTGATCCTGGGCTTCAATAAATCGGCGACCACGACCGTTACGGTCGAATCGTTACCGCCCGCCCTGTTCAAGACCTGTCGACCCGAGAAGGCGAATGGGCTCGTCATCGTCAACGGCGCGCCCGCGCACTCCACGCATTACGTGGCCCACGTCCTCACTGGCGTGTGTTCCCACAAGAATCGCGACAACATCGGCGCGAGCTGGTATCTGGCGTCCTAGGGCGTGGTCGTCTCGAGCGAGCCCGCGTTGAATCTGGTCGTTCGCACAAAGGCCACACACCACGCCAGGTCGACGGTGAACGCGACGCCGAGGTAGAGCGCGCTCCACGAGAAGGTATCGGGTTGGGTGTTGAGTAGCGCGCCCATCGTTGCCAAGACCGCGACGGGTAGTACGACACTCACCACCGTGAGCCGCCACATGGATCGTCGCGACCGTTGAAAGTGCTCGCGCCACAGGAGTGGCGGCTCAAGAAGCATTATCAACGGTGTGGCGTTCATCAACATGTACAGCGCGACTGAGGTGCGCATCGAGGACAAGTGGTGACGATCAACGACCAACGTGGTCAATGCCGCCGTGAATGCAACGACCATCACGGCCATCGTGGCGCGCGATACGCCACGCCGGCGACGAGAGCAGTTCGGTTCACTCGCTGCGGTCATTCGTCACCTCGGCGGTCGGACCCAGAGTAACGGATGTTCGTGGTGGCCAAAGAGCGCAGTACCCAAGGTCGATACGCGAAGTACGCGACGACCGGCTCGCTATTGGGGCTGGACGCTGATGTGCTCGGGCGTAATGCGCACGGTCACGCGCACTTCTCCCTCGCGACGCATGGGGTAGGAGTCGACGCCCAGGTACTTCTTGGCGAAGCCGTCGATGACGTCGTCCGCCCCCTCGGTCGTGAATCCGGTCACGGTGCCGCGCAGAGCGATGCACGCATATAGGTTGTCCGGGTCGGTCAGTGACACCGCGACGCGAGGGTCGTTGGCGAGAAAGCGGGCTTTGGCGCGTCCGAGCGCGGTGTTGATGATGATGTCGTCGCCGTCGAGGCGGACCCAGACGGGCGTGACGTGCGGGGCGCCGGTGAGATCGAGGCACGCGACGTGGGCGAGTACCTGTTTATCGAAAATGTCGCGAGCAGCGGGAGTGAACGTGTCGGTCATGAATGCTCCTTGAGGCGAAAGAACGGGGAATTCTTGGACCCGGTTGCACCTTAATAAATTCTGGCACGGACGTTTCGCCGCACGGAGCGTCCGGCGACACCTCGTTTCGATGTCGTCACGCTTCGGGGCTCGACGTGTCCCAGCACGATGCGAATTGTCCTCGAATTGACCTGACACACGCCGCTTCGAGGCTTAGCCTTCGCATCGTGCCCTCCATTTTCAACCCGCTACAGTCGACGAAGCCACGCCAATGAAACCGACGTCATTCTCATCAGGGTCCACGTGGTGGCTTCGCCCGGTGTTATTCCTGATCGCAGGGGTGCTTGTCGTCGGGGGCGTGGTGCTGAGTCACGTGGGGGTCGGCGCCGCTCCCACGACCACCACGTCGACCACGGGACCGTCATCGGTCCCCAAGACCACCACCTCCATCGCGGGTGCGGCTGGTGTCGTGTCGACGCCGCCGACCGGCGGGCGCACACCTTCGCATTGTCCGCTCACCTTGGCGGCGCCCTCCGTTCACTCCGGTGTCCGACTCAACCTCGCCCCTCGTCGCTGCACGATCCTTGAAGTGGGCGACTCATTGGGCAACGACCTCGGTTGGGGTCTGGCACGCCAATTGCGTGGCTATCGGTGGCTGAATCTCGTCCAGAAGGACAAGTCCTCGTCGGGTCTCGTGAATGCGTGGTTCTACTCCTGGCCCGCGCATCTGGCGACGTACTTTCACCAGTACCACCCGAACCTGTTGATTATCTTCCTGGGGGGAAATGATGAGCAGAACGTCAAGATCAATGGCGTCATCGAGAATGTGGGCACTCCCAAGTGGAAGGCGACGTACACGCATTACGTCCAACAGGTTGTCGACGTGGCGCGCGGTGCCGGTGTCCAAGTCATGTGGGTGGGTCTGCCAGTCATGCAACCCACGTATTACAGCCAGGGCGCCGCGATGCTCAACTCGCTCTACCTCGGAGTCATTCGCCACACCCAGGGGGCGGCCTACGTGCCCACGTGGCAACTCTTTGCCACCGCGAGCGGGGCTTTCATGCCGGTGGCGCCAGTGAACGGAGTCGCCCAGCAGCTTCGCTCGAGCGACGGTATCCACTTCAGCGGGGTGGGTGAGAACGTCGTGTCGACGTACATCGTGAGCCAGATCGGTGCTCTTTTTCACTTGCCCTTGCGCGCCGCGGAGTCGTCGGTCATCACCGGCACCAACTGACCAATGGCGCTTTGGTCAGTGCGAACCGAGTAGCCGCGCCACCACCAGTGTCGCGTCCCATGAGGCGGCCACGCAAATAACCAGTAGGGCGAACGTGGCGACCTTGTCGCGACGCAGCCGCGGCGAGCGACGCAGCGGGTTCTCGATCAAGTGGTACGAGGCGACCGCGCACGCCGCGGCGCCCGCGACGTCAAGAAATCTCGACCCCGCCGAAGGGGCGGCTGGCGACAGGTAGAGGGGCAGGATTAGCCAGATGTAGTGCCAGAGGTAGAGCGAATAGGAGATGTCGCCCACGTAGCGCGCGGGACGACACGCCAGCCATGAGTACGGGCCGCCGGTGGCCGCGCGCTCGCCACTCCAGAGCAGCGCCGCCGCCGCCGCGCAGGGCCACCAGGCCAGGACTCCGGGGTAGACGCTGAAGTCGTTGAGCCTGAGGACGGCCCCCGTGAGAACGATGACGGCGAGCACCGAGACGACGAGGGCGACGAGTCGCGAGCGACAACGCCACGACGAGGGGGTGAGAGCGACGAAGCCGCCCAGGGCCAGTTCCCAGAAGCGGGTGAGGGGCGAATAGTACGAGGAGATGGGCGCCAGGGCGGTCGCGTGCCAACTCCACCACGCCGACGCCACGATTCCGATCCCGAGCAGCAGTCGCAGCGCCACGGGTCGAAAGCGCCCACTGGCGAGTGACATGGTGGTTAAGAAGATGAGCGGGTAGATGAGGTAGTACTGCTCCTCGACCGCGAGCGACCAGAACTGGGTGACCAGAGACGGCGTGATGCCCGGGATGAAGTAGTTGGCGCTCGTTGAGGTGAGCCGAAAGTTCTCGGCGAACAGCGACGCCCAGCGAACGTCACCGAGCAGCAACGGGGGGAAATTGTGGCGCAGCGCGACGTAGGCGGCGATCACGGTGCCGATGAGGGCGAGCGTCGCCGCCGGCACGATCCGGCGGATGCGCCGGCCGTAGAAAGTGGAGAGGTGCGAGGCGAGCCGGCCGGGTCCAAAGGCCAGAAGGCTCTGGGTGATGACGAAGCCGCTGATGACGAAGAAGACGTCCACCCCGATAAAGCCGCCCGTGAAGTGCGCGACGTTGGCGTGCTGGAGGATGACCAGGGTGACCGCGAGGCCGCGAAGCCCCTGGATGTCGGGACGGAATCGTGAGGATTCCTCGGGGATCGGGGCGGCGGGGGCGGAGTCGTCGACGAGAGATAGGGGCGTACTCACGTTCTCGCCTTTCCGCGCTGGTGATAGCGACAATGAGACCCGAGGGGCCCGCCAACTCTCGGGGTTGTTGTGACACTACAACCGCTCACGTACGTGATGGCGGCATTTTGTCTCTCCCGTGGGCACGCGAGCAATGGTCTAAGGGCACGGCTCGAGTACTTGCTCCTCGAGCGCCACTGACTAACGTATATTTCGAGCGAAAAGTCCGTTGGGGACTTGCGCCACGCTGCGTAGAAAGTGACATGACATGGCCGTGCGAATTGAGTCCGACACAATGGGTGAGATCGAAGTCCCCGCCGAGCACTACTGGGGCGCGCAGACCGAACGCAGCCTGCACCACTTCGCCATCAGCGATGAAACCATGCCCGTGGCCCTGATCAAGGCGTTCGGCGTCCTGAAGTTGTGTTCGGCGCTGGTGAATCACGAGTTGGGCAAGCTCGACGTCGAGAAGGCGGGCTTGATTGAGCGCGCCGCTCTCGAGGTCATTGACGGCACCCTCGGCGCCGAATTCCCGTTGCGCATCTGGCAGACCGGTTCGGGCACTCAATCGAACATGAACGTCAATGAAGTCATCTCGAACCGCGCCATCGAGATGGCTGGGGGAGTCATGGGCTCCAAGACGCCCGTGCACCCCAACGACGACGTCAATATGTCCCAGTCGTCCAACGACACGTTTCCCACGGCAATGCACATCGCCGCGGTCGTTGAGATCACCGATCGCCTGATTCCCTCGGTGACGCGCCTGCGCGACGCGCTTAACGTCAAGGCCGAGGACTACGTCGACGTCGTCAAGATCGGTCGCACGCACCTCATGGACGCCGTGCCACTCACGCTCGGCCAGGAGTTCTCGGGCTACGTCTCCCAGCTGGACGCCGACCTCGAGCGCCTACGTCTGGTGTTGCCGAGCCTGTGCGAACTCGCGGCCGGTGGCTCGGCCGTCGGTACCGGACTCAATACGCATCACCAGTACGCCGCGCGGGTGGCCGAGAAGATTGCCGCCGTCACCGGCAAGCCCTTCGTCACCGCGCCCAACAAGTTCGCGGCCCTGGCCGCGCACGACGCGCTGGTCTTCGCCCACGGGGCCATTAAGACTCTGGCGACGAGCCTGTCCAAGATCGCCGACGACCTGCGCTGGCTCGGTTCGGGTCCGCGCTCGGGGCTGGGCGAGCTCCAGCTACCCGAGAACGAGCCCGGCAGCTCGATCATGCCGGGCAAAGTCAATCCCACGCAGTCCGAGGCGATGATCATGGTGAGCATTCAGGTTTTCGGCAATGACACCGCCGTGGCCATCGCTGGCTCGCGCGGCAATCTGGAGCTGAACGTCTGCAAGCCGGTGATCATTCACAACTTCTGCAATTCGATCGACCTGCTCACCGACGCGTGCGAGCGTTTCCGCGAGTTCTGCGTCGAGGGTCTCGAACCCGACTACGAGCAAATCAGTCACCACCTCAACAATTCGCTCATGCTGGTCACGGCGCTGAATCCCCTCATTGGCTACGACAAGGCCGCCAAAGTGGCCAAGAAGGCCCACAAGGAGCGCCTGACGCTACGTGAGTCGGTGGTGGCGCTGGGCTACTTGACGGCCGAGCAGTTCGACGCGGCAGTCGTACCCGAGGACATGACCCACCCCTAGGCCGAAGCGGCGATCACTTCGTCGTCCGCCATGTCGGGGTCGCACCCTCGGGCACTGACCTCTTCGAGGCGTCGTCGCATTGCTCGTCCCGCCGCCTCCGAGCTGTATCTCGCGCGAATATCGGCCGAGGCGCGTTGCCCCAGTCGCGTTCGCTGCTGGGGGTTCTCAAAGAGCCAGCGCATCAGTCGTGCGGCTTCTGACACGCTGGGGTCGACCCAGAGATTGCCGGGCTGGTACAGCGTCATGGCCGTGGGGTTGTCGCTGAGTTCATTGCGGTGCACGACCATGGACGTGTAGCCCACCAGGCAGCTGTTCGCGGCGGTCATGAAGTCCATGTTGCCCGAATTGCCGGTGGCAATCACCGGGCGACCGAAGTACATGGCCTCGGCCAGTCCGAGACCAAAACCCTCGGATCGGTGCATCGAGACGTAGACGTCGGCGTGCTTGATGAGAGCGGCAATCTCACCCGCGGCCATGTCGGTCTCGATGAGGATTCCGCCCACGCGTTGCACGTGGCGTCGCATGTCGTGTTGGACCACGGGGTAGTTGGCCAGGTTGATCACCTTGACCACGAGCACGACGTCGCTGCGTCCCACGCCAAAGGCCTCCTCGAAGGCCCTGATCGCCCCGTAGGGATTCTTGCGCGCGATGGTGGAATTGGCGTCGAAGGTGACCAGGTAGATGACCGTTTGCTCCCCGGGTAGGCCCAAACTCTCGCGGGTAACGAGGGGATCCGCGACGGGCTCGACGACGCACGGCATGACGTGGATCGGCTTCTTCGTGTAGCGCAAAAAGACGTCGCGCACGAATTTGCTCGCCACCCAGATCTCGTCGACGCGCTCGATCTCTTTGATCATGTCCGCGGGCAGCGCTGGTAGTTCCCAGTACCACATCGCGATCAAATACGGCGTGCCGGCCCCGCGCAGTTGCCAGCCCTCGACAACGTGGAATTCGTTGATGTTGAGAAACGAAAGGCCAATCGCGTAGGGGTGTCCCTTGGGCAGCGAGGCGATCTCCGCCGGTACGCGATTCGGATCCACCTTGGCCCACAGATTGACGTCCTGGGTGGCAATCGCCACACCCACGTTGAGCAGCGCCAGCGCGGCACGTCGGCCTGCTTCGGCTAGTCCCGAGGCCCCGGCCCAC
>OCZT010008154.1_pt1 | contig 10221 bp, 9 predicted proteins | sample 1539031 | NCBI WGS metagenome assembly OCZT01 (sample SAMEA3539308, study PRJEB22396) | soil metagenome | biome: tundra; feature: field; material: soil | place: USA | collected 2010-05 | depth 0.15 m
GGCGGCGACCAGCGTGCCGACCGGGCCGCCTGGACGCGCCGCCCACGGCGGGCCCGCCGGGACGACCCGCAGCCGCTGCACGCCGCGATCGAAGGGCTCATCGATGATCAGGGCTGGCAGACGGCCAGCGCGGTGGCCTCGGTGTTCGGCCGCTGGGACCAGATCGTAGGGGCCGACCTCGCCGCGCACACCCTGCCGGACGGGCTCACCGAGGGCGAGCTTGTCGTGGTCGCTGACTCCACAGCGTGGGCCACCCAGGTGCGGTTGCTCGCCGCCACGCTGATCCGGAGGCTCAATACCGAACTGGGGGACGGCACCGTCACGAGGGTGAAAGTACGCGGACCGGAACAACCACGGCGGGCCGGCGAGTGGAGGGTACGCGGCGGTCGCGGCCCGCGTGACACTTACGGCTGAGACGGAGGGTCCTCCCAGGTAAAATGTAAGAGCGCCGCTAGGGCAGGCAGAAGACCGGACGGGACCTGCATGGCCGGCGGGCGCGTATCCCTTCCAGGAGGCTTGCCCTTGTCCTACGACGCACGTTCGATCACGGTCCTAGAGGGCCTTGAGGCGGTGCGCAAGCGTCCCGGCATGTACATCGGCTCGACCAGCGCGCGCGGCCTGCACCATCTGGTGCAGGAGGTCGTGGACAACGCGGTCGACGAGGCGCTCGCCGGGTTCTGCGACCGGATCGACGTCACCCTACTTGCCGACGGGGGTGTCCGGGTCGCCGACAACGGCCGCGGCATTCCCGTTGACGAGCATCCAGTCGAGAAGCGCCCCGCGGTGGAGGTCGTGCTTACGACCCTGCACGCGGGCGGCAAATTCGACGGCAAATCGTACGCGGTCTCCGGGGGCCTGCACGGCGTCGGCGTGTCCGTGGTGAATGCCCTGTCCGCCCGCCTTGAGGTGGAGATCCGGCGCGATGGATATGTCTGGCGGCAGTCGTACGAGCTGAGCCGGCCAGTCACGGAGCTCAGCCGGGGCGAGAATACCGACGAGACCGGCACAATTGTTTCGTTCTGGCCTGATAGCTCGATTTTCACGGAGACCACAGACTGGAATTTCGAAACGCTCTCGCGCCGGCTCCAGGAGATGGCGTTCCTCAACCGGAGCCTGGCCATCACCCTGACCGATGAGCGGCCGGAGCATGCCAGCGACGAGTCGCGGGTGGTCAATTACTGCTACGACGGCGGCATCGCGGACTTCGTGCGCTACCTGAACGCCTCAAAGGACGCGGTGCACGCCTCGGTGATCGACTTCGGCGAGGAGGGCAACGGGATCTCGGCCGAGATCGCGATGCAGTGGAACGCCTCCTACGCCGAGTCGGTGCACACCTTCGCCAACACGATCAACACGGCTGAGGGCGGCACCCACGAGGAGGGGTTCCGGGCCGCGCTCACCTCGATCGTGAACAAGTACGCCAAGGAACAGAAGTTGCTGCGGGAGAAGGACGACAACCTCCTCGGCGAGGACGTCCGGGAGGGCCTCACCGCGATCGTCCACGTCAAGATGGCCGAGCCTCAGTTCGAGGGCCAGACCAAGACCAAGCTCGGCAACACCGAGGCCAGGTCGTTCGTGCTGAAGGTCTGCAACGACCATCTGCGGGACTGGTTCGATCGCAACCCCGGCGAGGCCAAGGACATCATCACCAAGGCCACCCAGGCGGCCCGGGCCAGGATGGCGGCCCGCCAGGCCCGCGACCTGACCAGGCGCAAGGGCCTGATGGACACCAACTCGCTGCCGGGGAAGCTGTCCGACTGCCAGTCGAGTGACCCGGAGCGGTGCGAGATCTACGTGGTCGAGGGAGACTCGGCCGGCGGCTCCGCCAAGCAGGGCCGGGACTCGGAGTTCCAGGCCATCCTGCCGCTCCGCGGCAAGATCCTGAACGTCGAGAAGGCCAGGATCGACCGGGTCCTGAAGAACAACGAGGTCCAGGCGTTGATCACCGCACTGGGCACCGGCATCCACGACGACTTCGACATCTCCAAGCTTCGCTACCACAAGATCGTCCTGATGGCCGACGCGGACGTGGACGGCCAGCACATCACCACGCTGCTCCTCACCCTGCTGTTCAGGTTCATGAAGCCGCTCATTGAGGCCGGCCACGTGTACCTCGCGCAGCCGCCGCTCTACAAGATCAAGTGGGAGGGGCGTGGGGTGGAGCCGGACTACGTCTACTCCGACCGGGAGCGGGACGCGGTCATCGAGGCGGGCATCGAGGCGGGCCGCCGGGACCCGAGGCCGAAGGACGGCATCCAGCGGTACAAGGGCCTGGGCGAGATGAACGCGGGCGAGCTGTGGGAAACCACGATGAACCCGGCCAAGCGCGTCCTGCGGCAGGTGACGCTCGACGACGCGGCGCAAGCCGACGAGCTGTTCAGCGTGCTGATGGGCGAGGACGTCGAAGCACGGCGGTCGTTCATCCAGCGAAACGCCAAGGATGTCAGGTTCCTCGACATCTAGATCCACCGGCGGGGACGCCGCGCGCGATTCCCCCGGGATCTGGGAGACCTGACCCCTAAATAGACATGGAAGAGGTTGGCACGTGACTGACGTGGACGCGGGGGGCGCCCCGGCGCCGGAGTACGACCGGACCGAGCCGGTCGACATCCAGGTGGAGATGCAGCGCAGCTACATCGACTACGCGATGTCGGTCATTGTCGGCCGGGCGCTCCCGGACGTCAGGGACGGCCTCAAGCCGGTGCACACCCGCATCCTGTTCGCGATGTACGACGGCGGCTACCGGCCCGACCGCGGCTACTTCAAGTGCGCGCGGGTCATCGGCGAGGTAATGGGCCAGTACCACCCGCACGGCGACTCCGCCATCTACGACGCGCTCGTCCGGCTCGCCCAGCCGTGGTCGATGCGGATGCCGCTGGTGGACAGCCAGGGAAACTTCGGCTCGCCCGGGAATGATCCTGCCGCCGCGATGCGGTACACCGAGTGCCGCCTTGCCCCGCTGGCCATGGAGATGCTGCGGGACATCGACAAGGAGACCGTCGACTTCCGGCCCAACTACGACGGGCGCGGAGCCGAGCCCGTGGTGCTACCGAGCCGGTTCCCCAACCTGCTGGTCAACGGGTCCGAGGGGATCGCGGTGGGCATGGCCACCAAGATCCCGCCGCACAACCTGCGCGAGATCGCCGCGGGCGTCCAGTGGTACCTGGCGAACTTCGACGCAGGAGATGAGGAACTGCTCGACGCGCTGATCGAGCGGGTGAAGGGACCCGACTTCCCCACCAGCGGGCTGATCGTCGGCCGCCGCGGCATCCAGGAGGCCTACCGGACCGGGCGCGGGTCGATCACCATGCGGGCCGTGGTCGAGGTCGAGGAGGACGCCCGGGGCCGCGCCTGCCTGGTGGTCACCGAGCTCCCGTTCCAGGTCAACCCGGACAACCTGGCCGTCAAGATCGCCGAGCTGGCCAAGGACGGCCGGGTCACCGGCATCGCCGACGTCCAGGACCAGAGCAGTGGCCGGACTGGCCAGCGGCTGGTGATCGTGCTGAAGCGGGACGCGATCGCCAAGGTCGTGCTCAACAACCTCTACAAGCACACTCAGCTGCAGGACACGTTCGGCGCGAACATGCTCGCGCTCGTGGACGGCGTGCCGCGCACGTTGCGGATCGACCAGATGGTCCGGTACTGGGTCACCCACCAGATCGAGGTCATCGTCCGGCGTACCCGCTACCTCCTTCGCATTGCGCAGGAACGCGCGCACATCGTGAGCGCACTGCTCAAGGCGATCGACGCCATCGACGAGGTCATCGCGCTCATCCGGGCCAGCGCCTCGGCCGCCGTCGCCCAGCAGGGCCTGATGGAACTGCTGGATATCGATGAGGGCCAGGCCCGCGCCATCCTCGACATGCAGCTCCGCAAGCTGGCCGCCCTGGAGCGCCAGGCGCTGGTGGACGAGTATGAGGAGCTGATGGCCCGCATCGCCGAGTACGAGGCCATCCTGGCCTCGCCGGAGCGGCAGCGGCAGATCGTCGGCGAGGAACTCGGCGAGATCGTCACCAAGTACGGGGACGAGCGGCGGACCAGGATCATCGCCTATGACGGCGACGTGACTGATGAAGACCTCATCGCCGAGGAGGACGTGGTCGTCACCATCACCCGTGGCGGCTACGCGAAGCGCACCAAGACGGACCTGTACCGGGCGCAGCGGCGGGGCGGCAAGGGGGTGCGCGGGGCGCAGTTGCGGACCGACGACATCGTCGACCACTTCTTCGTGACCACCACCCATCACTGGATCCTGTTCTTCACCAACAAGGGACGCGTCTACCGGGCCAAGGCCTACGAGCTGCCCGACACGGCGCGGGACGCGCGGGGCCAGCACGTGGCGAACCTGCTGGCCTTCCAGCCGGACGAGCGCATCGCCGAGGTACTAGCGCTGCGGGACTACTCACTCGCGCCCTACCTGGTCCTCGCGACCAAGTCCGGCCTGGTGAAGAAGTCGCGGCTGACCGATTTCGACTCGCCCCGGTCCGGCGGCATCATCGCCATCAACTTGCGCGAGGATGACGAAGTAATCGCCGCTCGCCTAGTTTTCCCCAACGACGATCTCCTGCTGGTCAGTAAGCAGGCCCAGGCCATCAGGTTCAATGCGACTGACGAGGCGTTGCGCCCGATGGGCCGCGCCACATCCGGGGTCATCGGCATGCGGTTCGCTGACGGTGACGAGATGCTCGGCATGCACGTGGTCCGCGAGGGTGCGGACGTGATGGTCGCCACCGTCGGGGGCTATGCCAAGCGGACGCCGGCCGACCAGTACCCGGTGCAGGGCCGCGGCGGCCGCGGCGTGCTTACCGCCAGGATCGTCGAGGCCCGCGGCGAGCTCGTCGGAGCACTGATGGTCCACCCCGACGACGAGGTATTCGCCATCACCTCGGCGGGCGGTGTCATCCGGACCTCCGCCGCGGAGGTCAAGCTGTCGGGCCGGCAGACCATGGGTGTCCGGCTGATGAACCTGGCCTCGGGCGACAGCGTGGTGGCCATTGCCAGGAACGCTGAATCCCTGGACGCCTCAGAGGACGAGTCACTGGACGAACCCGGGGACGACTCGGCGGACGGAGTACCCCCGGAGGCCGGGTATGGTGCTGAGTCCGAAGAGGATGCTGAGCCCGAAGAGGATGCTGAGCCCGAAGAGGATGCTGAGCCCGAAGAGGGTACGGAGTCCCCTGAGGGTCACGGTGAGTGATAGCTGGGTCCGGGAGGCAACGTCCTGACGAGTCGCGGCGTCTCAGGAGTAATCAATTGGGTAACCAATGGTCGCCCTTGAGCCCGGACGAGATTGATTTCCTTCCGTTGGGGATAACCTCGTCATAGCAGACTTTCCGGAGGAGGACGGGTGGACCAACGCGTGGAGCCACCGTCGTGGCTGCCGGGCGGAGCGGCAGGCTCGGACACCAAGGGTCCGGTCAGCCCCGATCCGGCAGTTGATGGCCCGGCCAGCGACGGTCTCGAGACCGAGGACCCGGCCAGCTTCGACCCGGCCAACACTGAATCGGCTAGTGCAGTATCGGCTAGCTCCAGTTCTGGTAGTTCAGGTTCAGCTAGCCCTGACTCGACCATTTCCGATTCTTCCGATGCCGCGGGAGACCGACCCGAGCCGGATGCTGCCGACGTGAATGCCTACTCCTACGGCGGGGAGACTATGCACTCGAACGGCCAGGACGCCGAGTTCGGGACGGAGAGGGCGTCGGTGAGTGCATACGGCCAGGAAGGCAGTGCGGGCGGTGTCGGAAACCCGCTGCCCTACCCAGCACAGTTCGGGGATACTACGGCGGGCTTCGGGGATACTACGGCGGGCTTCGGGGATACTACGGGCTTCAGGGATACGGCTGTAACCGGCGAGCGCGCCGCCGATACCAGTCGCCGGGCGGCCGTCTTCTCCGGGGTCTCGCGGCCCAAGGCCAGGACTGGTGCCGGGGCCGGGGGCAGCCGGGGACGGCGAGCCGATCTGGTCGTGGCCAGGCTTGAGCCGTGGTCGGTAATGAAGTTCAGCTTCCTGATTTCGTTGGTGGCCTGGGTCATGCTCTTCGTCGCCGTCGCGGTCCTGTACTTCGCGCTCTCCTCGCTAGGCGTCTTCGACTCAGTGCAGAAGACACTGGCGAGCGTGACCTCCAGTTCGGGATCGGCCGGGGTCAGCATGTCCAAGTGGTTCTCCGCATCGAGGATTCTCGGCTACACGATGCTCATCGGCGCGGTGAACATCGTCCTGATCACCGCGCTCTCCACGGTCGGTGCCATGGTCTACAACCTGGTCACTCACATGGGCGGCGGGATCGAGGTCACGCTGCGGGAGACCGACTGACCCGGTTTCCCTGCGGATGCGGTAATCTTGCCCGGCGGTGCTTCCTGGCACGCCCGGGCGCCAGCGAGACAAGGGCCTATAGCTCAGCCGGTTAGAGCGCATCCCTGATAAGGATGAGGTCGATGGTTCAAGTCCATCTAGGCCCACCCAAGCTTGGCCCGGTGCGGATAGGGCCGCACCCCGCGCCGGGGGCGTGAGGGGCTGTAAATTGTCGGATCGCAGGTCTGCGTGACGCATTCGCCCCAGGTGTACGTTGTTCCTGTACGGCGTGCACAGGGACGCAATACGTTCGATGCAGGTCGCGTCGCTCCAGACCCTGGCGGCATCAGCGGGTAACGCCGGCCGGTCAGGGATTGAGGAGCATCAGCGATGGTCCGGTCAGTAGAAAGTCACGTCCGCCCCAGCCGGGATTCTGTGATCAGCAGCGGGCGGGCGCCTACGGATGACCGGGCGCCTACGGATGACATCGCTGTCAGCTCAGCGGCGGAGGTCAGGCGCCCGACGGTGGATCATGACCGGATCGCCCAGGATCTGAACGACGTCGTCGCGCACCGCCTGTTCGCGGCCGGCTTTGATCTGCACGTCGCCCTTGGTCTCATTGGCGATCATCGCGCGATCGGCACGATCCACCATGCCATCGGCGGACTTGACCAAGCCATCAGGGAACTCCGCAACACGGCCTACGAACTCGGCCCGCGCGACGGGTCCACTAGCCCATAACACGGCCAGCAATAAGAGAACCCTTAATCCGATGTCGCCCTACTCAGCGGCAGGAATTAGAGTCAGGCGTTAGGACAGCACACCGGCCGGAAGGTGCATAACGATGAGTCGTCAGCCGGATGACGCCCTCGAAGTGCTTCGTGGGGTATGGGACGCTCAGGGACAGACCAGCGCTGACCTGGAGGCCTGCGGGACGTCGAAGTCCTGCAAGAGCATGGCCGACATCAATTTCGACGGCCTGGCCGGACCCGACGGCGATCTGCGCACCGCCTGGCGGACCAGGCTCGAGCGCGAGGGCAAGCTGAATTCCGAAGCTGGCAGCATCGGGGACCTCGTCCTCGGCTCGGCGGAGGTCCGCTGACCATGAGGATGCCGACGGCGAGGAGAGCACTGGATGGAGTGTCCGGAAACCGTCGGTAAGCTCACCGAGGTCTTGCGTCAGGGCGGCTATCTCGCCGACCGCGGGCTGGCCACCGCTCTGTTCGTGGCTCTGTCGCTGCAGCGCCCGATCCTGCTTGAGGGCGAGGTCGGGGTGGGCAAGACCGAGGTCGCCAAGGTGCTTGCGTCGGTGTTCGGCAGGAAGCTGATCCGGCTGCAGTGCTACGAGGGCATCGACACGAACCAGGCCCTGTACGAATGGGACTACGCCCGCCAGATGCTGCACATCCGGGCGCTGTCCGAGCGCCAGATCGCCGACGAGGACGCGGTCGACAAGCTGTTCGGCCCGCGGTTCCTGCTGGAGCGGCCCTTGCTCGAGGCGGTCCGCGCCGGCGACCAGGCGGTGCTGCTGATCGACGAGGTGGACCGGGCCGACGACGAGTTCGAGGCATTCCTGCTCGAAGTGCTCTCCGACTTCCAGATCAGCATCCCCGAGATCGGCACGATCAAGGCGGAGAGCCCGCCGCTCGTGGTGCTCACCTCCAACCGGACGCGTGAGCTGCACGATGCCCTGAAGCGGCGCTGCCTCTATCACTGGATCGGCTACCCGCCCGCCGAGCGCGAGCTGGAAATCGTGCTCGTCCGGGCGCCGGGAGTATCCGAGACGCTGGCCCGCAAGGTGGTCGCTGCCGTCAACCGGCTCCGGGAACTGGATCTGGCCAAGCCCCCCGGCGTCGCCGAGACGATCGACTGGGTCCGCACCCTCGACTTCCTCGGCGAGACCGACCTCGGCGCACAGATCGCCGAGGACACCCTGGGTGCCGTCGTGAAGGAACGCGACGATCTCGACGTCGTGCGGGGCAATCTGGAAGAGATCACGTCCGGTGCCTGAGCGCGCTGCTTTTGTTGGCGTGCTGGTGGACTTCGCATCCGAGCTTCGCTCATCCGGGCTCGCCGTAGGTTCCGGGGACGTATTGACCTACTGCGAGGCGATGGCCCCGCTGGACCCGACCGACCTGCTGGACCTGTACTGGGCCGGGCGCACCACGCTGGTCACCCGGCGCGAGAATATCCGGGTTTACGACGAGGTGTTCCGGAGGTTCTTCCTGGCTGAGGGCGATCCGATCCGGGAGATGCTCACCCTCAAGGCGCAGGTGACGGCCGAGGCCACGGCGGTGCTGGAGGTCCCGGCCACCGATCTCACCGGAGACGGGCATGAGGAAGAGGCCACGCTCGGCTTGATGGCGTCAGATGCCGAAGCTCTCCGGCACAAGTCGTTCGCCGCCTGCACTCCCGAGGAACTCGCGGCGGTGCGGCGGATCATGGCCCGGATCCGGCTGACCCCGCCGAAGCGACGCACCCGCCGGACTGCGGCCGGGCGCTCCGGACGCTCCCCCGATCTGCGCAGGACGGTGCGGGAGTCGATGCGCATGCACGGCGAGCCGGCCGAACTGTACTGGCGCAGGCGCAAGGTCCGGCTGCGGCCGCTGATCCTGATTCTCGACGTCTCCGGCTCGATGGCCGACTACTCGCGGAATCTCCTGCAGTTCGCGTATTCCGCCCAGCGCGCTGCGGCGAAAGTCGAGGTGTTCTGCTTCGGCACCCGGCTCACCCGGGTCACCAGGGCACTGGATCACCGCCGGGCGGACGACGCATTGGAGCGTGCCGCCGCAACGGTGTTTGACTGGGAGGGCGGCACCAGGATCGGTGATTCGCTGGATGCCTTCGTCAAGGACTGGGGGCGCCGGGGCCTGTGCCGCGGCGGGATCGTGGTGATCTGCTCCGACGGCCTGGACCGAGGAGATCCGAGCGTCCTGGCCACGGCGATGGAACGGCTGCGGCGGCTCAGCCACCGGGTGGTGTGGATGAACCCGCACAAGGGCGATAATCAGGACTTCCGGCCGAGCACGCTGGGAATGATGGTGGCTGCTCCGCATATTGACCTGACGCTGTCCGGTCACGACCTGAGCAGCCTGGAGGAACTCGCGGCACTGCTGCCCAAGCTGAGTTAGGAGCTGCACGGGTGAGATGGAGCGTGGGGATCGAGGCCGAGGGCGACCGGGTGCTGTCGCGGGAGGAGATAGTCGAACTGGCTGACGCGGTAGCCGCGAGTGCCGGGATCGCCACCGGGATCGGGACCAACCGTTACGGCGCCCAGCTGATCGTGCAGGCCGACACGCACGACGAGGCGGTGGAGAAGGCCGCCGGGGAGTTCACGGCGGCCGTAGCCAAGGCGGGACTCCCGGCGTACCCCGTCGTGCGGGTCGAGGCCGTCAACGAGGAAGAGGACGCGCTCGGATGATCCGGCTGGGCTCGCTGGCCGGCTACCCGTTCGAGGGCCCGCGGGTGCTCGGCGGATGGACTCCGCCGGCGGTGTCAGCGGTCTACGCGATCCTCTACAAGCCGGACCCCGACACGAAGCCGGACCGGTACGCGGTCATCTACGTGGATCACTCCGACGACCTCTCGGCGGAGCGCTTCCCGTTCCAGCACCCGCGTGCGCACTGCTGGGTACGGCGGGCCGGCTCCCGCTGGAAGGTATACATCTGCACGTACGAGGTGCCCGGCGGCGGGCCGCCGCACCGGGAGCTGATCACCCGCGAACTCACCGCGGTCTACCACCCGCGCTGCAATTCCCAGCAGTACGACCAGACGTGGAAGGACGAGTGGATCGGCGGGTACGCGGCGCCGACGACAGGCCCGCTCACCAAGCGCGGCCCGGACGATTCCGGGCCGCGCTAGGCGCGGGGCGTTCCCCCCGGGGCGCGAAGCCGACGGCGTCGTGCAGGCGTGACCGGCGCCGGCCGGAG
>OCZT010008155.1_pt1 | contig 10221 bp, 9 predicted proteins | sample 1539031 | NCBI WGS metagenome assembly OCZT01 (sample SAMEA3539308, study PRJEB22396) | soil metagenome | biome: tundra; feature: field; material: soil | place: USA | collected 2010-05 | depth 0.15 m
AATAAAAGTGCTTTGTACTGAAAGATCTTTTAACGTAATCACTAAACTCCCTGTTGATTGTTTGGAGCCGAAAGAAAATGAATATGCAAACGGAGGAATTGATTGGTTTTTTGAATTATCTAAACTAGAAAAAGAGTTTCCAAATTTTAGATTATTTAAAGATAATCAAATAGATCCCGTTCTCGCCGCCGCTGACGTGCTTGTTACTTGCGTATCAAGTGTTGGTTTTGAATTCATGGTGCTTAAAAAACCCGTTGTTTTCATTAACACGCCATTATTTTATTCTAAATTTTTGAAAAAACATCTCCCGGGCGTTGATACGAAGGGGTGGGAAAATCTGCCTTTCGTTAATGGCGGTAAGGAATTTGGCACAACAGTAAACAAACCCGAAGACCTTGTCGCTGCCGTTTATTCTAGCCTAGAAAATGTTGGCGCTGCAAAACAAACTAAAATGATAGATTATTTGCTATACAACCCCGGTAAGGCAACCGAAGCGGCAATAAAACAAATACAAAAATTTATTGCCGAAAACAAAACAACTGATCGATCTCATACTCCCACCTTTTTTTCATATAAAAGAATAGGTCATTACTTTATTAGAAAAACAAAATCATTGATTTATTTGGTAATAAAGGCATTGGTACAAAAATTGGGATATTCTTTGGTAAAAAATGGTCTTGGCTATGTAGGCGCAGAAGAAACTGTGCGGCAGGCTGAATTGAAAAATTTGTCCGTATGCAATTATCTAGAAAGATTAAATGCGGATAAGCGAAAAATAGGAAGAAGGGACAGGATTATTAGTAAGATGGATTCATTGAATTTGTTTTCCAATGTAAAAAATATATGTGAAATTGGTACTGGTACCGGCATGTATCTTGAAAAGATAATTGAAAAAGCCCCTGTTCAAACATATGAAGTTTACGAGACTGCTCTCGATTGGAAGAAATATCTTAATCTCGAATACAGAACGAGGATCAAACATTTAATTATTCATGATGCAGATGGAGTTACTCTGCATCAAACAAAATCTGGTACAATAGATTTAATACAGGCCCACGCAGTATTCGTGTACTTACCCATTATTAATAATTATAATTATTTGCAAGAATGTGTGCGCGTCTGCAAAAAAGGTGGGTATATTATTTTTGATGTAATATCTGACGATAATTTTAGCATAGAGACCGCTCAAAATTGGTCCGATATTCAGCATAAATTTGCTGTAATAACACCCGATGCTTTTATTTTTGATTTTATTAAAAAGAATAGCCTTGTCTTGTTAGATTCATTCAGCGAAATTTACGGTGGATCTCATTCCAAATATTATATATTAATAAAATAAACATATGAACACCGACATAGAAAAAATAACACATAACGATCAAATTCTTGCGATTATTATTCGAAGTGATTTTAAGCAAGATGGTATTGCCTTTTTCACGGATAACAATTTTTCTCAACAATTGGGTTATATGAACCGACCCGAAGGATATGTGATACTTCCCCACCGACATAATCTGGTACCTAGAGAGGTGGTGCTCACGCAGGAAACATTGTTTATTAAGTCGGGAAAAATTCGCGCTGATTTCTACGATGAGGAACAAAATTATCTGGAAAGCCGAATCGTTTCCAAAGGTGATATAGTACTTCTTGCTACCGGGGGGCACGGGTTCAAAATGCTAGAGCCTAGCGAAATAGTTGAGGTTAAGCAAGGTCCGTACGTGGGAGAACGGGATAAGGTGAGGTTTAATCAGATAGAGGAATCAGATGTAAAAATTAAATAAGTATGTCAAAAAATTTTCAAATATATTCAAAATATTACAATTTACTTTATGGTGACAAAGATTATAGAGCCGAAGCAAATTATGTTGTCAAAAGACTAAAAACTTTTGCCCCAAAAGCAAAATCTATTTTGGATTTTGGTTCTGGTACTGGTGGACACGGAATATTATTACAAAAAAAGGGTTTTGATATGTTTGGATTGGATCAGAGTGAATACATGGTAGCCGAGGCGAAGAAAAAGGGGTTGCCGTGTCGCGTCGCAAATATAAGTGCATTTGCGCTGAAAGAAAAATATGATGTTGTTGTTTCGCTTTTTCACGTAATCAGTTATCTTACCGACAACAAAACCCTAGTTGCGACATTCCATAATGCAAATAAACACCTACATAAAGATGGTGTGTTTCTTTTCGACGTCTGGTACTCCCCTGCTGTATATGAACAAAAAGCATTACCAAGAGTAAAAAAGATGCAAAATAAAGAAATAGCTATTACACGAGTAGCTGAACCAAAAATAGATGTAAATAATAATATTGTAGATGTACAGTACAGCGTCCATATAAAAGATTTAGCCACGGGGAAAATTAGTAAATTATTCGAAAGCCACCTCATGCGACATTTTAGTATCCCTGAAATCGGTTTATTGGCGAAACTCACCGGCTTTGAGGTAGTAAAGGTGGAAGAATTTTTAACAGGAAACAAACCTTCTGATAAAACTTGGGGTGTTTGTTTCATTTTAAGAAAAATATGATTCCCGTAAACACTCCCTTACTCGACGGCAATGAAGAAAAATATTTATTAGAGTGCATCCGCACAGGATGGATATCATCTGAAGGGCCATTCATTAAAGAATTTGAGGAAAAATTCTCTACTTATATAGGGCGTAAATTTGGAGTGGCCGTTTCTAGTGGGTCTGGGGCTTTGGACATAGCGGTACAGGCATTAAAAATTGGTCGCGGCGATGAAGTGATTATGCCGACTCTCACTATTATTTCACCCGCGCAGTCCGTCGTAAGAGCCGGTGCTACACCTGTGCTGGTGGACAGTGATCCATTAACATTTAATATGGATGTTACACAAATTGAAGCAAAGATAACCTCAAGAACGAAAGCTATTATGGTAGTTCATCTGTACGGATTGCCGGTAGATATGGATCCGATTTTAGAACTATGCAAAAAGTATAAACTATATCTCATTGAAGATGCGGCGGAGATGCACGGTCAAACTTACAGAGGAAAGAAGTGTGGTTCATTCGGCGATATCAGTATATTTAGTTTTTACCCCAACAAACACATCACGACCGGCGAAGGAGGAATGATTCTGACCGACGACCCGGAATTGGCTGAGCGCTCCAGAAAACTGCGCAACTTAGCCTTTGAACCAAAAGGAAGAAGATTTGTACATCATGAATTGGGATGGAATTACCGGATGACAAATTTGCAAGCCGCACTAGGTCTCGCCCAACTTGAGAAAATTGAGGAACACGTGACGAAAAAGAGATGGGTAGGAAATGCGTACCAAAAAGAGCTGACGGGAATACGAGGATTCCAGCTCCCCATCGCACAAACCGAATATGCCGAAAATATTTATTGGGTCTTCTCTCTGGTTGCTGATACTCAAGAATTGTGTGAAGGTACCGTAGCTAAATTAAATACGGCTGGAATAGGCACTCGCCCATTCTTCTGGTGCATGCACGAACAGCCTGTTTTTAAAGACATAGGCTTGTTTGCGGGAGAAAAATATCCAGTGGCTGAAAAACTGGCTCGGAATGGATTTTATATACCTAGTGGATTGGGATTGAGTCAAGACGACATTAACCAAGTGGTAGCTAAATTGAAATGAGAAAATTAAAAGACAAATTATTAAAAGCTGCAAAAATAATCAGAACATTAATAAAGATTATTTTTATCTATTATTCATACATAATTTTAGCAATACCATACATTTTACTTCTTCTTATAAATAAGATAAAACATTTAATCAAACCGCCAGAAAAGCATAATTTTGCTATTGTTTGTTATTCGTATACAATTGAGATATCACCTTTTTTAAAAAACATATGTTCATATTTATACGAAAATGAATATGGAACTACTGATGTGTATATTGATAACCAAATAACAAGAAGTAACTTTTTACCACAAAGTGGAATCAATATCATTAAATTTAATTCATTAATAACTGATCTGCTCACTAAATATATACTGATAGATAAAAAGGTACTTTATATCATCTTGCTTAAATTATATCTAAAACCAAAACTTCATAAAAAAGTCTTTGCTGTAGATTATCCTGCGTTAGATATTTTAAACAGGATATCTTTTCCTCTTAATAGAGTAATTTTTTTATCATTAGAAGGCACAGACTATATGCGTCATATCCCCTTAAAAGACGTCGTAAAACTACTCCCCAAATGTCAATCTCACTGGATTGCAAGTAAGGAAAGAGGACAAAAAATAAATGACTTTTTAAATTTAAATCTAGATTTTACATATTTTCCGATTTCGCAACGACCAAAGATAGAAAATATCAAAACATCATCATCAAGTCCGAAAATTATTTTTTCTGGTTATTTTGCAAAATGGTCTATGCTAGAAGATTTAATTGATTTAAACATTAATTCATTTTCATTCTATCCAACAACTCTATATTTACAGGGCCATTCTTATGGGACTGAAAAATATTTAGAAATCATCAAAAATAAAACTAGAGATCAAAAAAATATTATAATTGATACAAATTATTATTCAGATGACGAACACCACAATCTACTGTCTGATTTTGATATTGGTTTGGCATTCTATAAAAATCCTTCTTCAACCGATAATTTTGAAAACATGATATTTTCTTCGGGAAAAATCGCATCATATTTATGGGCTGGACTTGCTGTGATGACTAATATTGATTGCGAACTAACAAGAAAACCTCCTTTTATTATAATAAAAAATCTAAATAGAGATGAGTATGTTAAAGGAATTAAAATATTTCAAAATAACTCTGAGGAATTTCACAAATCTGCTTATAATTTAGCACAAAGCAAATATAATTTTGATATATACATGAATAAAATATTAGTTAATAGTTAATAATAATTATGATTATAGTGAAAATACAGGGTGGATGTTTTTGGTTCGCTAAGATATAACCATGATGCAGGTCCTCAAGCATTATATAAAGATCATAATCGGAAGACCGGATCCTTCCTGGCCGCTATTTCTGTTCGAACAGGGGGTGCATTCAGATACATGGAAGAACCGTGCGTCGGTGCTCGACTGGGCGGAGCGGTGCCTAGCAGAGAAAGATACCCGTGAGAGCCCAGAGCGATATGAAGAAAGCGACGATCCTATTGTCCGACAAGGATACGAGTTAAAGAAGAAAGCCGAGGCGAATTTCAAGGATATATCGAAAAAATATTCCGATATTCGAATTCTCATACATGTTCCCAATCCAATGTGCTCCCCTGCCGGCTATTCTCTCTTTATGAACTTCGCTGAAGCGTTTGCGTTTATCGGCATCCCGACAGAGACACTTGCATGGGACGATTCGACGGAACGAGTCCTCAATGAGTTCAAGCCGACAGTCCTCCTCTCAAGCGATTCTTCAGACTGGCTTGCGAAAATTGATTGGGATGCAATCGCGAACTACCGCCAACAGCATGCACTGCGTATTGGTCTCACTGCGAGCCTCGCCGAATATGGCAACACTCCTCTCCCTGAGCGACTACAGTGGGCGAAAGAACACGATATCGACTTCTTCTACAGCTATCGTGACAGTGACTATGTGCACACACGCAAAGAGTATCAGCCGTTCTTCGATGCTGGGTACAAGATTCTATTTCTTCCCTTCGGTGCGAACATCCTCCACTACTACCCTGTTCCAGACATCAACCGAGATACCAACTATACGTTCCTCGGATCAGTCAATGGCACCAAGCTACCGCGGTATATCGACTTTATGCTCCCTGTCGTCTCAAAGTATCCGGGAATCTTCGACGGACCAGGATGGTTACATATTAAGGATTTTCATTTCAATCGTGATCGCGACCGTTACGTGTATGCGCGTAGCAAAGTTGGTCTCAATCTGCACCTGCAAGAACAAATAGACTGGGCATGTGAAGTGAACGAGCGGACCTTCCAGCTCGCAACGTGCGGCATCCCGCAGGTCGTCGATAATGCAAAATTGTTACCGAAACTCTTCTCAAAAGAAGCCCTTTTCATCGCAAAGAATCCAGATGAATACCTGAAGTATTTCGAGTCGATACTGAAGCAGCCCGAGCTTGGGATCGAACGAGCCCTTATCGCTCAACGCGAAGTATTCGAGAAACACACCACATTCCATCGTGCCGAGAGTTTTATACAACAATTACAGGTTACTATTACATAATATGTCGCTCCTGCTCAACACCAACATAGAGTCGCTCGTCCATACCCATATTCAAGAGAACGTTGCGCGCATCGGCGGGACCGTTAACCAGCTTGTGGATTATTCTCACGCAAGGGTGACCGACATCAACGTGCTCGATGGTGGCTTCGGATACGTTAAAAAAATACGAAATATCCGATCAGCGCGAAATGTGTTGGGGACAATCAGAAGATTCTGCAAACAAGAATTCAAACATTTTGTGCATGGAGAAAAAGTCCCTCTCGACAGAAGAACCGTCATTTTAGACATGCATGATGCCCATCTGCATCTGGAAATGCGACACTCCTTTGACGCCACAATATCAAGCAACGTCGTAGAGCACGCGACGAATCCAATCCTTTTTCTTCTCAATTGCTATTTCATCACCAAAGAGGGCGGATATCAGCATCATGCCATTCCTCACTACAAATACACGTATGACATGTACAGGGAACCGACGCCCTTCAGTCATTTTATAGAGGACTTTGAAAACAAAACGGGGCTTAACGATACTACGCACGTTCAGGATTATATAGATTCGGCGATCATAAAACATGGCTGGCAGAGAAAGTTCCATCAAAAATATCCCGTCGCCTACCCCTTTATGCATCACCACGTCTATGATGAATTCAATACCCGGGAACTCGCCGAATTCATGTTCGAAGGAGTCGTCAATGACATAGTTAAAACAGAAGAATACTCGGACAATGTCGTCATTTTCAAGAACACTCTTACTAGAAAATTCCTCGAAACATATACTCCACTCATAGACTCCTATTCTAAGAATTTCCTCTATCATGGTACTCATTAAACTTATGGGCGGTCTCGGTAATCAGCTATTCCAATATGCGCTTGGGAGAGCAATCGAGATATCTTGTCATGAGGATGTCTCTTTCGAGACCTCATTCTTCGGTAGTCAGAACAAGCGACGATATATGCTCGACGTCTTCAACACAAAAGTAAAGATACGGAGTGATTCCTTCCTTCGCATCTTCAAAAGAGAGAAACATCTCATCGAGCACAACTTGGAGTACATCCCCTCTTTATTTTCTGACATTCAAGAGGGGGGAAGATTTTATCTCGATGGCTACTGGCAGACCGAAAAATATTTCAAACACATTCGTAAAGAGCTTCTTTCTGAAATAACACTGAAGAATCCGTATTCCCAAGACGCTGAGATTCTCTCGCGAGCTATTGCAGCGTCGGCGACATCGGTCGCCATACATGTACGGCATGGCGATTATATAACAGACCCACAAGCAAATACTGTACTTGGTGTGTGCAGTCCTGAATACTACCACCGAGCCATCGAGACTATCCAACAGAAAGTGCACGATCCTCATTTTTTCATATTTTCTGATGACATTGAGTGGGCCAAAGACAATCTCAACCTTGATCCCACCATGACAACTTATGTTTCTGGTATCGGTTTAAAAGACGAAGAAGAGCTGATGTTGATGAGTGAATGTAAACACGATATCATCGCTAATAGCTCCTTCAGTTGGTGGAGCGCATGGCTGAATCCTAATACACAAAAAATAATTATTGCACCACGTGCGTGGTTCAAGTCGCCCGATTTTAAGACAGAGAATATTATTCCTTCTTCATGGATACGACTCTAGAAAAAGAGATATACCCTGTCTTTTAGATATGACAAAAGTCTCAATAATAATTCCTACCTACAACCGATCCGCTCTCTTGCCACGAGCGATTCAAAGCGTTATAAATCAAACCTATCGAGATTGGGAACTCTTGATTATTGACGATGGTTCAACGGACAACACCAAGGATGTGGTTGACGAATTTATCAAAAAAGATTCGCGGATAAAATATCTTTATCAAGAAAATTCTGGCGGTCCAGCTAAACCAAGGAATGTTGGGATAAGAGAGTCTACTGGAGAATTTATCATATTTTTAGATTCCGACGATGAGATGTTACCTGAAAAAATTGCGAAACAACTCACCGTTTTTGATCGAAGCGATAACATAGGTTTCGTTGGATGCCATGTTTTTGTAATAGAAACTAATAAAATACCTAGAATTGAAAAAATTTCACACGAAGGAAATGTCCTCGGTGATTTACTATTAGGCGATTTTATTTGGAGCTGTTCTAACGTGATGGTACGGAAAGATTGCTTCCTAAAAAATAATATTTTATTTGATGAGAAGATGAAGTATTCCGATGACTGGGATATGTGGATCCAGCTCTCTAAGAAATACGATTTTGATTATGCTGACGCTCCTCTTATGAGATACTATTTTAATTACGGGGGAAATATCACCTTAACAATAAGCGACGTAGAAAAAATGCGTGAAAAAGAGTACCTCATTAACAAATATCATAATGAGTATCAGAATCTAGGAATTCTGTTTACTGCAAAAAAAGACGTCGCCATTAATTTAATTATCATGGGTGATTCAACTACTGGTCGTAAACACCTAAAAGAGATAATACGAATCAAACCATTCTCTTTGAAACTATATCTCATATATTTCTCATCTTTTTTGGGAAAGGGCATCTTCCAGTCTTTAATTAACGTATATCAGAGATATACACAAAAATCGTGGAAAATATGAAAGAAACGGCCATGAGCAAAAAAACAAAAAACCTTATTGTTTTTACTATCGATGATAATTATGTGGCTCCTTTTTGTGTTGCTATATGTAGTTTTACACAATTTAATAATGTCTCAGATTACAAAATAGGGTTGTTATATTCTGAATTATCAAAAAAGAATATCTCAAAAATTATAACCTATGCAAAAGAACTACAGCTAGAAATAACCCTCCACAAAATTAACGACATTTTTAAAGACATACCGGTAGGTTATCATTTTAATAGTGTAATATTCTATCGATTATTGATTCCATCAATTTTTAACAATTATAAATATGTTTTGTACCTAGATGCTGATATCGTTTTTATGGATACTATTAACGAACTCTTCGAAATACAGTTAGACGAAAATATTATTGCTGCCATTCCAAGAACATTTTTAGGTGTTCCCAAATATCTCACAAAAAAAACAAGGAAATATTTCGCCAGCGGATTATTACTGTTTAATATCGATTCTTTTAATAAGAATAATATTCTACAAAAAACGCTTGATTTTCTTAAAAATGAGTATTATGAAATGCCAGACCAAGATGCTTTAAATGCTGTTATAACTAATTGGAAAGAGATAAACTTACGATATGGGGTCGAAACTGCTTTCTTAGATTATAGTAAAACAATGAATAAGGATCTATATGAGGCGAGTTGTAATCCTGCAATAATTCAATATTCAGGGTCATCAAAACCTTGGCATTTTAGAAATAAACATCCTTATAAAAAACTTTACTGGAAATATCTTAAAATGACACCTTTTTACCATTACCTACCAGAAGATTTAACTCTAAAAAATATCTTATTCCATATACTGAAAACAATCTTGAAGAAATTAAAACTATTTAATTTCACAAAAAACTTATATTTGAAGCTAAAATGAACAAAAACCAACAATTTCAAACGCCTATCCTGTTTATTATTTTTAATAGACCTGACGTTGCTCAAGTGGTATTCGATGAAATTAAAAAAATAAAACCTAAATATCTCTACATTGCCGCCGATGGCCCACGAGAAACAAATGAAAAAGATAAACTGCTTTGCAAAGAGAGCAGAGCGATTATCGACCAAGTGGATTGGCCCTGTGAGGTGAAGACGCTCTTCCGCGATAAAAACCTCGGGTGCAAACTAGGTGTCAGTTCGGCTATTACCTGGTTCTTTGAACAAGTAGAAGCGGGCATCATACTCGAAGATGACTGTGTTCCCCATCAGTCCTTCTCCCGTTTCGCAGGTGAAATGCTTGAGAAATATAAAGATGAAGAGAAAGTGATGATGATCACCGGACTTAATCCAATTAGCGACTATCAATCCCCCACTAGTTACTACTTCTCGCGCTACTTCTCGATCTGGGGCTGGGCGACCTGGCGGCGAGCATGGCAGAAATATGATATCGAGATGCGCGAGTGGCCACGAGTCAAAGCGGAAGGGCTTGATAAATA
>OCZT010008158.1_pt1 | contig 10220 bp, 8 predicted proteins | sample 1539031 | NCBI WGS metagenome assembly OCZT01 (sample SAMEA3539308, study PRJEB22396) | soil metagenome | biome: tundra; feature: field; material: soil | place: USA | collected 2010-05 | depth 0.15 m
CACCGAGATCTACACTCTTTCCCTACACGACGCTCTTCCGATCTATTGGAGGTCCTTTCTTCGGGACGCCGTTCCCGCATCAAGCAGCTCCATACCTTCGACGGTGACCTCCCCAACGCGGCATCGCCCAAGTCCTTGGCCATCACGTTGGAAGACGAGGTCGACATCTCGCGCGGCGACATTCTGGTCCGCGCCGGAGATACCCCTGCGCGTTCGCGCGACTTCGAGGCGAACATTGTTTGGATGAGCGAGAAGCCCCTGGCTCTCACGCGCCCGTACCTGATCCAGCAGGGAAGCCGCACCGTGCGCGGACGCCTCACGCGAGTTGTCTACAGAACCGATATCAAGACTCTGGAAGACATTCCCGCCGCCAACCTGGGACTCAACGACATTGGGCGCGTGCGCATCCAGGCGCAGCAGCCCATCCTGTTGGATCCATACCCCGCCTACCGCGAAACCGGATGTTTCATTCTCATCGACCCCGAGACCAACGCGACGGTGGCGGCCGGGATGATCGTCCCCGACCAACCCAAGACCAGTTCCGACGTGGTCTGGTCTGAATCCGAAGTGTCGCGCGGATCTCGCGAGCACCGGCAGGGACACCGCGGAGCGGTGGTCTGGTTCACCGGGCTTTCTGGCAGCGGCAAGAGCACCATCGCCAAAGTTTTGGAGAAAACCCTGTTCCTGGAAGGCCGCACCGTCTTTCTCATGGATGGCGACAATATCCGTCACGGACTGAACAGCGACCTGGGGTTCACTCCCGAAGCCCGATCGGAGAACCTGCGCCGGGCCGCGGAGGTCGCCAAGTTCTTCGTGGAGGCCGGACACTTGGTGCTGGCGACCTTCATCTCGCCCACCATCTCAGACCGGGCCCGTGTGCGCTCCATTGTAGGAGAGCGCGACTTCCTCGAGATCCACGTTTCCACTCCTCTGGAGGTGTGCGAACAGCGCGACCCCAAAGGGCTCTATTCCCGGGCGCGGTCCGGCGAAGTCACGCAGTTCACCGGTGTCTCGGCGCCATGGGAGCCACCTCCAAATCCAGACCTGGACCTTCCCGCCCACCAGGTTTCGGTGGAGGAATCCATTACGCGGATCCAGACCCTGCTCACCGAACGCGGCATCTTCCTCGGTGCCCACCTCCCGGGCGGAGGCGGCATCTGATGCGCCTTGAGACAAAAAACGTCCACGGTGGTCGGATTCTTGATCCGGAGACGGGAGCCACGCAATTTCCCGTTCATCTCTCGTCGGCCTTCGCCTATCCCGACTCCAAGAAACTTGCGGAGGTCTTCGCGGGGACCGAGTATGGTCACGTCTACAGCCGCATCACCAACCCCACACTGACGGCCTTCGAACAACGCCTGAGCAGCCTGGAAGGCGGGATCGGGACCGTATCATTCTCCACGGGCATGGCCGCGATCTCCGGCGCCCTCCTGGGTCTGCTCTCGCACGGCGACACTCTCGTGGCCTCCTCCAGCCTGTTCGGCGGAACCTGGTCTCTGTTCCAAGAATTCTTCCCGCGCATGGGGATCCGGGTGAAGCTCGTGGACGGGATAGATCTGGCCTCCGTGCGCGCCGCTGTGGACAATCGCACCCGCGCCCTTTTCGTGGAGTCTGTGTCCAATCCGGCCATTGGCGTTGCTGACCTGGAGGGTTGGGCAGCCATTGCGAAAGAGGCCAACGCCCCGCTGGTCGTGGACAATACCTGCATGCCCGCGCATCTCTCCGGGAAGAAGCTCGGGATCGCACTCCTGGTCTATTCGACCACCAAATGGATCGATGGACACGGCCGTGCCGTGGGCGGAGCCGTCACCGACACCGGTGCCTACAAATGGCGCAGTGCGCCGCACGAGCATCTGGCTCCGTGGATCACCAAGGCCGGCCCCATGGCCTTCCTGGCCTATCTGCGAAACCGCATCCTGCGCGACCTGGGCGGCACACTTTCTCCGCATACCGCCTGGATCCATTCGTCGGGAATTGACACGCTGCAGCTGCGGTTCGATCGCCACTGCGACAACGCCCAGGTATTGGCACAATTTCTGTCTACCCATCCTTCGGTCCGCTCTGTACTCTACACAGGCATGGAGTCCAGTCCGTTCCACGAGCGATCCAAGGCGCTTTTTGGTGGCCGCAACCACGGAGCCGTACTTTCGTTCACCGTTTCAGACCAAGCCGCCGCCTGGTCCGTCCTGGACGCGCTCAAGGTGGCCAGCCGCATGACCAACCTGGGCGACACGCGCACGCTGGCGCTGCACGTCTGGAGCACCATCAATGCAGCCTTCAGTCCAGAGGAAAACGCCGCCATGGGTGTGGATCCTGGACTGGTGCGCGTCTCCGTGGGACTGGAGAACGCCCAGGACCTTGTGGACGATTTCCGTCAAGCACTGGACGCGATTCCAGCCACACCGTAATTTCGCCAACCAACAACCGAACCGGAACGGGCTCCGTTTTGCCAAACACCTCATTCCAAGGAGAGAAGATGAGCATCCAGATCAACGGACAACAGAAGGACGTGCCAACCGGATTAAGCGTCACCCAGCTGATCGCGCACGAGAAGATCAAGCAGCCGCAGATGGTCTCGGTGGAATACAATGGCGACATCTTGGACCGCGACGCCTTCGACACCACCGTTGTGAAAGATGGCGACCTCATCGAATTCCTCTATTTCATGGGTGGAGGCGCGTAACCATGGCCTTGAACGACGAACAGATCGAACGCTACATGCGCCATCTCTCCCTGGGGGAGATCGGCGGCAAGGGCCAGGAGAAGCTGGTCAACGCGTCTGTGTTGGTGATCGGTGCGGGCGGGCTCGGATCTCCCGCCGCTCTGTACCTGACCGCGGCCGGCATCGGGCGTATCGGGCTTGTGGATGGAGACGTAGTCGATCGCTCCAACCTACAGCGCCAGGTGCTCCATTCCACGCCCGACATTGGACGTCCCAAGGTGGAATCGGCCAAGGAGAAGCTCAACGCGCTGAATCCCGCGGTTTGCATCGAGACCCACCAGTTCTTCCTGGACCACACCAACATCCTGGACCTGGTGAAGCAGTACGACTTCGTCCTGGACGCCACCGACGGCTTCCCCATCAAGTTCCTGATCAACGACGCCTGCGTGCTGGCCAACAAGCCCTTCAGCCACGCCGGCATCCTTCGCTGGGATGGACAGATTCTGACCTGCCTTCCCTGGAGATCGGCCAGCTACCGGTGCGTCTTCCGCGAACAGCCGCCTCCCGGCGCCGTTCCCACCTGCGCCGAAGCAGGCGTGCTTGGTGCCATGGCGGGCACCGTGGGAACCATCCAGGCCACCGAGGCGGTCAAGTACTTCCTGGGCAAAGGCGAGTTGCTGGAAAACCGCCTATTCATCTACGACTCGCTGCGCATGCGCACCCGCACCGTCAACGTCAAGCGCGACCCTCGCTGGGCGCCGGGAGCACCGCACCCGGACATCCACGAACTGGCACCGCTGGGCGAAGAACCCGCTTGCGAGCTGAGAAAGCGCTGAATATTTGGTCGCAGCGCTGACTGGGCCGGCCTCCATCCTCGGGAGGCCGTCGTTTCGCTTTGGCCTGACGAGTATGGTACCCTGAAGTCGATGATCGACTCACTCCGCTCCCGGTTGCGCCCGCACCACGCCGCCCTTGCGCGCCGCTCCTGGATCTTCCTCATTGCGACGACGGTCCTGTACGCCGCGCTCTTCTACGCCACCTACCCATCCCTGGGGAAGCAGGCAACGATGTTCGCCTATGCCTACATCGGAATCGTGGCATGGCTCTACGGAGGTCGCCGCGCCCTGGTGGCGACCGTCGTGTGCGTCGCGGTCACGGGGTCCAAGCTCGGTCGTTCCCTGGAACCCAGCAACATCTTTGGTGCCATCCTCTACCTGGTGGAAGCTATGGCCGTCGGGGCGGTGAGTCGGCTCTTTGTCAAGCTGGACGACACCGAGGCGAAGCTGCGGGAAGAGCACGAGAAATCCGAGATGATCCTGCGGAACATCTTTCCCCGCAGCATCGTGGAACGCTTGAAGAAGGGCGAGGTGCTCATCGCCGACCGGTATCTCCAGACCACCCTCCTGTTCAGCGATCTGGTGGGGTTCACGGACTTGACCAGGACCATGTCGCCAACGGACCTTGTCCAGCTCCTCGACCGGCTCATCACCGGACTGGACAAGCTTTCCGAGCAGCAGCCGCACATCGAGAAGATCAAGACCATCGGCGACGCGTATCTGGTCGTATCAGGGATGCCTGACGAAAACACGAGCCACGCCCCGGACATCTGCGGCATGGCCTTGGCGATACAGGCCTTCGTGCGCGAATTCAACCGGCTGGAAGGGCTATCGCTGCAAGTGCGGATCGGGATCCACAGCGGCTCCGTCATCGGCGGGGTCATCGGCCCCAAGAAATTCACCTTCGACCTTTGGGGCGACACGGTGAACCTCGCTTCCCGGCTGGAGACCACCAGCATCGCGGACCGGATCCAGGTCTCCGAATCCACCTGGGAGCTGACGCGGCACCTCTTCCGTTACGAGCCCCGCCCCAACGTGGAGATCAAAGGCTACGGACTGGTTCGGACCTTCTTTCTCCTGGGGCCCCTCGACCCGGAGGAAACCCCACTCTCGCCGGAACACATCCTAACCGAAAAATTCACCTCCCCTTGAAACCTGGCGCGGGATCTACGATTCTCTATCTGAGTTGGGAGTGGACCCACTCCAAATGGAGGAACGAACGCAATGAGCAAGGCTCCGAAGACATCGCAACTGGGATGGGATATGGACCACGTCTGGCTCCTGCGCGACGGGAACTGGACACTGGAAGGTGAATGGCGATCCTCGTCCGGCGCTTGGCACGAGATCCACGGCCGGATCGAGATCGACGACGACACGGCGCGCTACATCTTGGGCGACGAGGAAGGCCCTCAGCGGCTTCTGCGCCTTGCCGTGGGGCGTACCAACCGGAAAGCATTCAAGGTGGAGGTCCACACCGAGTCGGTCACGCTGGCCGGGAGCGTAAGCTCCTTTGGGATGCGACAAGATTTGACAGCCGCCGCAGGCAACTGGAACATGGCGGAGACCGCGTTGCAGCGCTCCGACGGTTCGGTGGAGGTTGACGGCATCTTCACCCGCTTGGGCGAGGTCCACGACGCCTGGCGATGGATCCTTCGCCCGCAAGCTTTGGACGAATCCTGGACCGTTCCGGCGAGCGTGCTTTCCGAGATCGAGAAGATCGCCCGCGCTGGAGCGCCCATCGAGCAATGCGGACTGTTGGTGGGTCGCGCCGCCGACGGCGTGATCACATCCAACGTCGCGATGACCAACGTGGATGCCTCCGAAGACCACTACACCATGGATCCCAAGGAACAGTTCGCGGTGGTCAAGCGGCTGCGCGGGACCGGCGACGAGATCGTGGGACACTGGCACAGTCACCCGTTTTCCCCGGCACGGCAGTCAGACGAGGACATCACCCTCGCGGCGGACGATTCGGCAATTTACGGTCTGATTTCCCTCATGGAGGAAGGAAGCGCACCCTTCAACCTGTTTCGGGTCCGCAATGGGGCTTCCAGCCCCGTGAAATTGACCGTCGTCGCCTGATTTCGCCAAAAGGAATGAGGCAGAACCCCGTGGCACCTGCGCCATGGGGTTCTATTTTTCTGTCCCTTTCCGGACGAGCGCCCCTTACATCAAAGGAAATCAGCAAATGAGCATCCTCCAATCCCAGGACCCCGCCATCCATCTGGCCACCCTGCACGAGGAACTGCGCCAGATCCACGGCATGGAGCTGATCGCCTCCGAGAACTACGTCTCGCCCGCAGTCTTGGCCGCCATGAGTTCAGTGTTCACCAACAAGTACTCGGAAGGCTACCCCGGCAAGCGCTACTATGGCGGCCAGGAATTCGTGGACGTGGTGGAGAGCCTCGCGATCGACCGCGCCAAGCAGCTCTTCGGGGCCAAGTACGCGAACGTCCAGCCCTTGTCTGGATCTCCAGCCAACTTGGCCGTCTACTTCGCGCTCCTGCAGCCCGGCGACACCGTGCTAGGCCTGGCCCTGGACCACGGCGGCCACCTTTCCCACGGCCATCCCGTCAACGCTTCGGGTATCCTCTACAAGTTCACGCAATACACTGTGGACAAGACCACCGGTCGCATCGACATGGACCAGGTCCGCGAAATCGCCAAGCGTGAGAAGCCCAAGCTGATCCTTGCCGGATTCAGCGCCTACTCCCGCGGATTGGACTGGAAGGCCTTCAAGTCCATCGCCGACGAGGTTGGCGCCTATACAATGGCTGACGTAGCTCACATCGCGGGCCTGATCGCGGGCAAGGCCATCGAAAGTCCAGGCGGAATCTTCGACGTGGTGACCACCACCACCCACAAGACGCTGCGCGGCCCGCGCGGCGCCCTCATCCTCACCGATTCAGAAGATCTCGCCAAGAAGATCGATCGGGCCATTTTCCCTGGCATGCAGGGCGGACCGCACATTCCGCAGATCGCAGCCAAGGCCGTGGCCTTCGGCGAGGCTCTGCGCCCGTCATTCCACAACTACGCGGTGAACGTGATCCAAAACGCCCAGCGCCTAGCCACCAAACTGCAGGAGAAAGGGTTTAGCATCATTTCCGGCGGCACCGACAACCACCTGCTGGTTGTGGACATGACATCCAAGGGCCTTTCGGGCAAAGAATCCGAGAAGCTCTTCGACGAGGTGGGCATTTCCAGCTCGCGTTCCACCATCCCCTACGATCCTCGCAAGCCATTGGATCCCTCGGGCGTTCGCCTGGGCACAGCGGCCATCACCACGCGTGGATTTGGCATCGATCAGATCGACATCGTAGCAGATGTTCTGGATCGCGCGGTTGGCGCCAAGGGAGACGCCGCCAAGCTGGCCTCACTGAAGGGCGAGGTTTCCCAGCTCTGCAGCGCCTACCCGCTGTTCAAGCCGCTGGTGGACTGATCTGGAGAATGTAGGGGCGATTCATGAATCGCCCCTACATCGCGGTCACGCTCGTTTCAGGGCCAGGACCGTGATGTCGTCGTTGGGTGCGCGCCCCATCGCGTGCCCTTCGCGCTGCGCTAGGGCGTTGTTCACTGTGGCCTTCGGGCCGTCCATCCAGCTCGACAGGATGGACGCTTCCAGGCGTTGGAGCCCGAACTGCCGACCTGCGGCGTCCATGCTTTCGTGCAATCCATCCGTGTAGAGAAATAGGAGATCGCCCGGGGCGATGCGCACCTCCTCCTCCACATAGGCGGCGCTCTCGAACATGCCCACGAAGAATCCCCCGCGCTGCGTCAGGCGTTCGATGGCCCCCGTGGCAGATCGCACCAGGAACGGATAGGGATGGCAGGCGCGACAGAATTTGAGCACACCCGTGCGGGTATCCAAAATCCCCGCGAAGGCGGTGAGGTAGTGATCGGTGCGCACCGCGCGAAAGAGATCGGAATTCACCTGGCGCAGGATCTCGGCTACGGAGGTTTCGCGGGTGCGCACGTACCGGAGGAAAGCCATCTTGGCCATGGCTGTTACCAGAGCGGCGGGCACGCCGTGGCCCGCCACATCGGCCATGACCAGGAAGATCCGGTCCGCGTCCATGGGTACCACGTCAAAAAAATCTCCACCCACCTTGCCCGTGGGCATGTACTCGGAGTGCAACGACCACCCAGCAAGGTCCGGAAGGGTTTCAGGAAGCAAGCCGTCCTGGACCTGCTTGGCCATGTCCAGTTCCTCTTCGAAGGCCCGCTGGGCCTTCTCCAGCTTGTGCCTGGCGGTCTCCAATTCGGCGTTGCGCTTCTCCAATTCCTGGGTGCGATCCTTCACGCGCATCTCTAGCTCCGAGGCGTAGACCCGAAGTTCGTTTTCCATATCCTTGAATCGCGTGATGTCAGAAAATGTCCATACACGCCCGATGTTTCTGCCTCGCTCAGAGGAAACCGGCCGCGACGACACTTGCAAGACCAATCTCTGGGGCCAGGTGACCTCCAAAATCTCTTCCGCGTGCGTCTCCGGGCTGCGCTCGGCGTGGCGCACAAAACGGATCAGGTCGGAACGGCTGGAAAAGCATTCGGAGACCAAGTCCATGGCCATCTGAAAACGCATTCCCTTGAACTGCCTCCAGTGCAGCCCAAAAAGCTGTCCGAAGCGTCCATTGGGCAACACGATCACGCCGTGTTCGTCCACCACCACCATGCCGTCTTTGGAGCTGGCCACGATCCCTTTGGATCGGCTCTCCAGGGCTCGCTGCTCGGTGACGTCCTCCATGAGCAGTGAGAAACCGGTCGCTTGCGCCACCGACCGCAGGAGCAATACCCGCGGAGGCTCCCCGTAGTGCTCCTTCTCCCATTCAGCGCATCCGTAGGGATTGGCCAGATGGTCCAGCAGGTCGGAAAGGGGGCCCGCCTCAAGCAAGTCACCTCCCACATCTGGGGCGGCGCGCCCAATCCAGTCCTCCGCATCCACTGACAGCAGCCGAGCCGCCCACCTGTTCATGGACAGGATTTGACATTCAGCATTGATCTGGATCATGCCCAGATTTTCCGGCGAGCCCAGCTCCCGAACCATTGCCGGGATCTGCTCTCCACCGGGCTGTTCCACCCTGCCGTTTGTCACTTGAGGAAGTTAGGAATTTCCCATCCTCGCACCTGGGATGCTTTCAGCCTCCGAGACGCATCAATGCCGTTTCGATACGAGCCAGCACAACCGAACGATCCAATGCCTCAAGCAACTCAAAAAGGCCCGGTCCGAACGAAATTCCTGAAACCGCAAGTCGTGTGGGATGGATCAATTCGGCGAATTTAACCCCCTCCGTTTCCATCTTGGCTCGATACAGCGCTTCCAATGCGACCGCATTCCATTCCACGGTCGCCAAATCTGGTAGAAGTCTTCGCAGCAGATCCGGAGTTTTCGGGCCCCAGTGCTTGGCCACAGCCTTGTCCTCGTAGGAGTCCGGATCCTTCCAGAAGTACAGTCCGGTGTCCACCAATTCGTCAATGCGCTTGGATCGATCCTTCAGAAGGTGTACGTGGCGCTCCAGCATCTCGGGGTGTTCCACCACCTGAGGTCCCAAACCACGCTCCTCGAGCATGCGGCGGACCTCCCCAAGGAGCGCATCGACCGGAGTCTCGATCAAGTATTGCCCATTCATCCATTCCAACTTGGTCTCATCGAAGGCCGCAGACTTGGGCATGATCCGCTCCAAGGTGAAGCTGTCAATGAGCTCCTGGAGGGTCATCTTCTCCCGCTCGTCCCCAGGGCTCCATCCCAAGAGCGCAAGAAAATTGAACAGCGCGTGCGGCAGGTATCCCCGTTCGCGGTACTCGCCCACGGAGATGGCCCCCTTGCGCTTGGAAAGCTTGCCCCCTCCCGGAGCGAGAATCACAGGCAAATGGCAGAACACCGGATGCTCCCATCCGAAGGCCTGGTAGAGCAGAACATGGCGGGGAGTGGATGGAATCCATTCGTCTCCGCGCAGCACATGGGTGATGGCCATCTCGTGGTCGTCGACCACGTTCGCCAGGTGGTAGGTGGGGAACCCGTCTGTCTTCAAGAGGACCAGGTCGTCCAATACGTGGTTCTGGTATTCGATCTCCCCGCGAACCAGGTCGTTGAAAACGGTGCGACCCGTCATGGGAGTCTTGAGCCGCACCACGTGGGCCTCTCCCGCCGCCGCTCTCTTGTCGGATTCTGTCAGATCTAGATCGCGGCAGTGGCGATCGTATCCGGGCGGCAATTTTTGTTCTTCCTGGCGCTTGCGCAGTTCGTCCAGGCGTTCCACGGTGCAGAAGCAACGGTAAGCCGCCCCCTTCGACACAAGCAAATCCGAGTGCCGCTTGTACAGTTCCAGACGCTGGCTCTGGTAGTACGGGACATGGGGGCCGCCAATCTCCGGACCCTCGTCCCAATCCAGACCCAGCCACTTGAGGTCGCGGATCAGGTCGTGAAGGGCTTGCTCGTTATAGCGAGTCTGGTCGGTATCCTCGATGCGCAGGAGGAACTGCCCTCCCATCTTACGGGCGAACAGCCAGTTGAAGAGGGCGGAACGCGCGCCTCCTACATGGAGAAAACCAGTTGGGGAAGGCGCGAAGCGGACTCGAACGGTCAAAAGAAAATCCTCCAACGAAGAGACCCCGGAAGCGATTGCCGCCGGGGTCTGTGATGAAACGGAGAGGGGGGGATTCGAACCCCCGGTAGGTTTTGGCCTACAACGATTTAGCAAACCGTCGCCTTAAGACACTCGGCCACC
>OCZT010008159.1_pt1 | contig 10220 bp, 8 predicted proteins | sample 1539031 | NCBI WGS metagenome assembly OCZT01 (sample SAMEA3539308, study PRJEB22396) | soil metagenome | biome: tundra; feature: field; material: soil | place: USA | collected 2010-05 | depth 0.15 m
CTGTTGTTCTGGAAGAATTATATGAAGCAGGCTTAAAAAGTGATCAGATAAAAATCATTATCGCCTATGGAACTCATAGAGTTATGACCAGCGATGAAAAACTGGATAAATTTGGTAAGGAATTGATGTCTACAATTGAAATCAAAGACCATAATTGTTTAAACATTAAAAATTTGATAGATAAGGGCAAAACAAGACGTGGCACAAGAATTCTTATTAACAAAGAAGTACTGGATGCAGATTTCAGGATAGCCATTGGAAGTGTTTTGCCACATCATCCAACGGGATGGAGTGGTGGTGCCAAAATATTGCTGCCAGGAGTGGCTGGCCAGGAAACAATTTGTTCAATGCATCTATTGGGCGCTAATGAACCTCAATTAGGAAAAGTATTAACTCCTTGCAGAGAAGAGATGGAGGATTTCGCTCAGGCAGTAGGTCTGCATTTTATCGTGAATATTGTTCATGATAAAGACGGAAACATATTGAAATCAGTGGCGGGTCATTTTGTTGAAGCCCACCGTAAGGCTGTAGAACATGGATTTGAGGTTTTTGGAGCGAAATTTCATGAACTGGCAGACATAACACTTAGCAGTACCTACCCCGCAGATTATGATTTGACACAAAGCGATAAAGGACTTTTTTCCGCAGAACTAGCCACAAAAACTGGTGGAGAAATCATTCTTTTGTCTCCATGTTTAGAAGGAATTGCTCCCACTCATGGTGAGGAAATGGCCAAGTTGGCAAGGTATGATGATACACTTTTGTGGGCCATGTTGGATAAGAAGAAAATCAAAGATCCTTTCTGTGCCTCTGAGAATATGTATCTCAATCATATTAAGAAAACTTTTAAGACTACTCTAATGATGCAACCAATGCTAACTAATATTATGGGCTTCTACCATCTAAGTCCGGAAGAGTTGCCAAATTATATCCGGTACCGATTAAAATTGGATAATACTTTAAAAATAGGAGTCCTTAATCAGAGTAGTGAAATATTGCCGATACCTGCTGGGAATAATCTGTAAAAAAACTTGATGTACAGTAAATACATAAAATTAGATTTAAATTGATAATAGAAATCAGGAAATAATTAAAGATGGTTATTGCACTAACAAATATGTTTTTGACCATGAATGAGGATATAAATTTGTTGATGAAACAGTTAGCTGCATTAATAAAATGTGGAGCCAATGATCTGCCAACTTAAAATTATAATATGTGATATGAACAGAGAAACTTTTATTTGCAGAATAATTATATTATCTAAATTAAAAACAAATGACAAATCGAAGAACTTTTATCAAACAAGCATCTTATGCAGGAATGCTTGCTAGTATACCAAGTATTCTTTTGCCAAATCGGAAACCTTCTGAAAGAATGATTTGGGCATACCTTCTTCAATTAAGCAATAACATGTGGCAAGACCATATTTCGCCAGAATACAAAGATGAAAATTTTATATGCAAAACCTGTGATGATGCCGCCGCATGGACAAATGGGTATAGACCCTATCTTACTTTTGATGAGACAACATGGGATAAATTGTTAAAAGAAATGGTAACAGCCGGCATAAATATGGTAGTTATTGATCTTGGAAATGGTATTCAGTATGAAAGTCACTCTGAGATTTCAGTTAAAAATGCATGGTCAACAACACAATTACGAACTGAATTATCGAAAATTCGAAAAATGGGATTGGAGCCTATTCCGAAACTTAATTTTTCAACAACTCATGATATATGGATGGGCGAATATTCCAGAATGGTTTCAACAGAGAAATATTATTCTGTTTGCAGAGATCTCATTGAAGAAGTTATTTCCCACTTTGATAAACCACGATTCTTCCATTTAGGGATGGACGAGGAGAGTGCATCTAATCAAGCTAGACAGGATTATATATGTGTACGACAAAATGATCTTTGGTGGGGAGATTTTTACTTTTATATAGGGGAGGTCGAAAGGAATGGTGTTCGACCATGGATCTGGTCAGATTATGTATGGCATCATCCCGACGTATTTTTTAAAAAAATGCCTAAATCTGTTCTTCAAAGCAATTGGTATTATGATACAAAGTTTGGACCTGATGTCGATATGGTAAAATACTACAATGAGTTGGAAAAATATGGTTACGATCAGATCCCAACAGGAAGTAATCATTCAGATCCCAGTAATTTTGGTCTTACAGTAGATTATTGCAAAAATGTCATTGATCCCAGCAGGTTGTTGGGATTTATGAGTGCCCCATGGAGACCTACTCTTGCACCTTGTTATGAAAGACATAAAGAAGCAATAGATCAGGTAGCAAGTGCAAAAGAAAAATTTGATAGTTAAATTAGAAAATCAATTGAGGAATTCATTTTCATGTCTAATTTATTGAATTATATAACCTGAATTATTAGTCGCTTAACAATTACAAAATGAAAATAGCTTATAACCTGAGGTTAAAAAATCAAATCAGATTCCTGAAAAGTTCGATTTCTATTATTTTCTTTATAATGCTCTTATTTACAGGATGTAAGACAGGATTGGTTTCAGACAGGAAAGACGCTTATGCTATAATTCCAGCTCCTTTATCAATAAAGGAAAAACCAGGAAATTTTGTTTTCAGTAAAAACAGCAAAATCATTCTTTCAGCGATAAATGAAGAAAACAGAATTGCTGCTGACTTCCTTTCAAGCCTTATAAAAAATCCCACCGGCATTCAAGTTCCCGTTGTTAAAGGTACCAGGGAGTCATCAGGATCTGTTTATATGTTGATTGATAGTTCTATAGTAGATAATGAAGGCTATACATTAACCATTAGCCCGAAGAAAATTATAGTAAAGGCTAAAAATGCAGTCGGACTTTTTTATGGAGTTCAAACTATCCGTCAACTTCTTCCGCCAGAAGTGGAGAAAGACTCTATAATAGAGAATATAAAATTATCCGTCCCCGCATGTAGTATAATAGACAAACCGAGATTTGCATACAGGGGCATGCATCTGGATGTTGGCCGTCATATGTTTCCTAAAGAGTATATTAAGAGGTATATTGATATGATGGCACTTCATAAGATGAACACATTTCACTGGCACCTTACTGAGGACCAAGGATGGAGGATTGAAATCAAAAAGTACCCCAAACTAACAAATGTGGGTGCCTTCAGAAAGGAGACCCAAATAGGACATGGAATTGTCTGTGACGGCAAACCTTATGGTGGATATTACACCCAAAAGGATATTAAAGAGATTGTTGCATATGCCAAATCGAAATTTGTTACAATAATTCCCGAGATTGAAATGCCTGGTCATTCGCTGGCTGCACTGGCTGCATATCCTGAACTTTCATGTACCGGCGGTCCTTTCGAGGTCGGAACTAGATGGGGGATTTTCCATAATGTCTATTGTGCCGGGAAAGAAGAGACTTTCAATTTTCTTGAGGACGTTCTTTCAGAAGTAATGGAGCTTTTCCCAGGAAAATATATTCATATTGGAGGTGATGAGTGCCCGAAGATAAGATGGGAGAAATGTCCTTTATGCCAGAAACGAATCAAGGAGGAAGGATTAAAGGATGAAAAGGAACTCCAGAGCTACTTTACAAGACGTATTGAGAAGTTTCTTATCTCTAAAGGGAAAAGACTTATCGGCTGGGATGAGATACTTGAAGGAGGTCTTGCACCTGAAGCGACAATTATGTCATGGAGAGGGATTTCAGGTGGTATTGAAGCTGCTAAGCAGAATCATGATGTTATTATGAGCCCGGATCAGTATGTTTATTTATGTTATTATCAATGCGAACCTGAGGGTCAGCCATTAGCTAACGGTGGATATTTACCACTTGAAATGGCATATTCCTACGATCCAATGCCGGCAGAGCTTAATACATTGGAGCAGCAACATATACTTGGTCTTGAGGGGTGCTTATGGTCAGAGTATATCAATACACCTGAAAATTTGGAATATATGGCTTATCCAAGAATGTTCGCCATTGGGGAAACCGGATGGACCTCAGCGAAGCAGAAAAATTTTGATGGTTTTATGGATCGGTTTAAAGTGCAGAAGAAGAGGTATGATATTATTGGAATTAATTATTTCAAGGGCGAATACAGGGATACAAGAGGACTGCCAAAGTAAATGGCAAATAATAAAAACTAAAAAAAAGGAAACAATTCAAAATCAGGGCAGTGATATAACAAGTGATCGGACCCCTAAAACAAGATTGTCTGATGCTATTAAATTATCTCAAAGGTATTGTAATGGAAATGTTCAAATACCGACAGGTGATTATAATGAATCTGGTAAAAATAATTACGCAAAAGGTAAGAAGTATGTTAGATACTGTCTCTTTTTATAATATATCCATTGCAGATGCCAGATACTAAGGTTTATACAATCACCATGGAAATTTAATATTGAAGAGAGCAGAGAAAACATTTTAAAAAGTATCGAACAAACGGGGAATGTAAGAAACATAGTTTGAAAAGAATCATAAATAAATTCTCTATTAAACTATAATTGGTTATAGATTTTTAAATAAGTATTCAATATGACAAATCGAAGAGATTTTATCAAACAAGTATCGGCAGCAGGAATATTAAGCAGTATTCCTAGTGTTTTGTTATCGCAACAGAATCCTTCTAATAATAAAATATGGGCATGTCTTCTGCATTTAAGCTTTAATATGTGGGAAGAATACCGTTCACCAGAGAGTCCAGAAGAAAATTTTCGAATTAGAGGGTACCTGCCAGATCTGCAACTTAGTGAATTGTTGTGGAGTGATGCCTTGAAGAAAATGGCTAAGGAAGGATTGAATATGGTTGTGATAGATTTAGGTGACGCGATCAAATATGAAAGCCACCCGGAAATTGCAGTAAATAATGCCTGGTCTACCACACGATTACGAAATGAATTAGAAAAATGCCGTAAAATGGGTCTGGAACCGATTCCAAAATTAAATTTTTCAGCATGTCACGATACATGGTTAGGAGTTTATTCCCGAATGGTTTCTACAGAAAAATATTATACTGTTTGTAGCGACCTTATCGCAGAAGTAATTGATCTTTTTGATAAACCACCCTTTTTCCATTTAGGATATGATGAGGAAGTCGCAGCATATCAAAGTACATACGATTATATAGTCGAGCGACAACATGATCTTTGGTGGCATGATTTTTATTTCTTAATTGGGGAGGTAGAAAAGAGGGGCTCGCGCCCTTGGATTTGGTCCGATTATTTATGGCATCATCCTGATTTGTTTTTTAAAAACATGCCAAAATCAGTCGTTCAGAGTAATTGGTATTATGGAGAAAGTTTTGATGAGAAGCAAACCTACGTCAAAGCGTATATTGATTTGGAAGCTCATGGATACGATCAAATTCCAACAGGTGGTTATTATGAATCTAGTAAAAATATATATTCAAGTGAAAAAAGTATGTTAAACACTGTACAATTTTGTGATGAGCGCATTGCAAATTCCAGGTTGCTAGGGTTTTTACAAACATTATGGCGACCAACAGTTGAAGAATTCAGAGAACCCATATTAAAAGGCATCGAACTTACTGGTAATGCAAAAAAATGGTTTGATGGAAAGCATAAATAATACAGAAACTTTATTTTTAAAATTTCTAACTAAAATATTAGCCAATAATGAAAAAGAATCATATTAAATTAAATCCTGTCAGCCAGCTTTTATCTTTCTGTTCCATTGGATTTATTGTTACCTTATTCATACTCTATTCATGTTCTGGTCATAAAGGCAGAGGAAATAAATCAACGCTGATGATTGGCATTGCAGAGGTAAATTACACCCCGGAAGTAGGTTTAGACCTGGTTGGCAATTATCGTGGCGATGATTATGCATCGCGTGGAGTGCATGATAGTCTTTTTGCCCGTGCTTTAGTGGCCGCAAATGCAAAAGGAGAAAAGGCTGCTATGTTAACAATTGATATTTGTTTGCTGACCAAAGAACCTGTTGAAATGATGCGTTCATATATTGCTTCCATGACCGACATAAAGCCGGAAAACATTATGATTCTCGCTACTCACACACATAGCGGTCCAAAGTCTGAATTGAATGCTCCTAAAGCAAAAGAATATCTTACGAAAGCTGCCGGCGCAGTTATTCTCGCAAATCAACGGCTGAAACCTACTGTACTTTCTTTTGGGCGCACGAAAGAAGACAGGGTATCGTTTAACCGCCGCTTAAAATGCATTGACGGCACCACACATATGTGTTGGGAAAAGTTTAAACCCGGTTTTGTAATTGAACCATTAGGGCCAATAGATCCTGAACTTATTACCTTGTCTATTGAACAGGAAGGTAAACAAAAAGGTGTTATTGTTAATTTTGGGTGTCATGCTACTACTTTAACTGGAAACAACTGGTTGTATTCGGCGGATTACCCGGGATATTTGATTGAATCCTTGAAAAGGGCCAAAGGAAAAGAATTTATTCCCCTCTTTTTCAACGGATGTTGCGGAAATGTAACACAGGTAGATTATAGAGTAGGATTTATTGATACATATCAGGAATGTCAACGTATAGGATATATTTTGGGTGTTTCTGCATTAGAAGCCATTAAAAACCAGGAAGTTGTTTCGAGTAATTTAATTGCAGTATCTAAAGAAATGGTTCCAGTTAAGAGGATTACAATTGCCAAGGAACAACTGGAATGGGCAAAAGCAGTAATGAAAAAAGTAGAAAAAGAGGGAATGCCTCCCCTTCAGGCAGATGGAATACCCGATGCCCAGTATGCTAAAGATTGGATCGGGTTGTATAAAAATCAGAATGTTATTGATAGTCTTGAAGTAATGGTCATCCGTATCGGAGATGTTGCTTTTGTAGGATTACCGGGAGAAATATTCTGTGAATTTGGAATGGATATTAAAGCTAAATCACCCTTCAAAAATACCATTATAATGGGTTTAACTAATGATTACAAAGCTTATTTTCCCACCAAAGTATCCTATACTCAGGGGCCAAAAGGTTTTACACCAATGATTACAGGTTATGAAACAACACCCGGTACTTCGTTATACGAAATCGGGGCAGGAGAGAAACTGACCGAGTCAGCGATTAACCAATTAAAGAAAATGTTTTAGTTAATTATAGTTTCATTATTAATAATAGTAATAATAAAAAAATAAATCTATTATGTCGTACAAACTAGCAATACAGGGTGGGCCAAAAGCCGTCTCAAGCAATAAAATTGGCTGGCCAAATTTCGATGAAAAAGCAATTAAAGCTGTTGAGGATGTTCTCCGCTCAGGTAAAGTAAATTATTGGACGGGACCTAAAGGGATGCAATTTGAGAAAAAGTTTGCTGAATGGCAGGGGAGCAAATACGCTATCTCTGTTTCAACAGGGACAGCTGCTTTACATGTTGGACTTGCTGCATTAGGTATTGGGCCGGGCGATGAGGTTATTGTACCGAGTTATACCTTTATTGCATCAAGCTTTTCGGTAGTTCAAGCCGGCGCTATACCTCGTTTCGCAGATGTAAATATTGACGACCATTGTATTAATGTTGAATCTGCAGAGAAACTTGTCAATGAAAGGACTAAAGCCATAATGCCTGTTCATCTTTATGGAAATGTTTGCGATATGGATAAAATCAATGCATTTGCCAAAAAATATAAATTATTTGTAATTGAAGACAATGCTGAAGCTTTTGGCGGTTCATATAAAGGGGAAAAAACAGGTACACTTGGAGATATTGCCGCGTGTAGCTTCTGTCAGAATAAAACTTTTACAACCGGAGGAGAAGGAGGCATGATAACTACAGATAATGAAGATTATGCCTGGATAGCAAGAAGTTTCAGAGATCATGGGTACGATGTGAAACTGCGTTTGAGTCTGCTTGAACTAGAACAAAAGCTTCCATATATTCATAATATGGTCGGCTGGAATTATCGTATGACAGAAATGCAATCAGCGATAGGACTTGCAGAACTTGAAAGAATGGATAATTGGAACATGCCGACAAGGAATCGTAATGCGCATATAATTATAGACCGGATAAAAAATCTTCCACAAGTTCTATATATGCCTGTTGATACGGAAGAACGCCGTAACGGTTGGTATGTCATGGCATTTTCACTTGATATTGAGAAAATGAAATGTAATATCAAACAGTTTGTTGATGCTGTAGTAGCTGAAGGTGCTCCGGTTTGGAAAGTATTTTGGCCACAGTGCCATACTGAACAAGCTTTTCAGAAACATCTATCTTTTGGCCACAGTGGGTTCCCATTTACATCAAAAGAATATACAAGTTCTAAAAGTGTAGATTATTCAAAAGTGGAGGTACCTAATGCCATTTGGCATGAAAAGCATACGTTTACCTGTTTTGCATTCCCAACTTACACGATAGAAAATTGCGAACAGATTGGCGATGCATTAAAGAAAGTAATAATAGCATTTTCAAGATGAAAGGAGGAATCGTTTTGGAAAATAAAGTCAAATGGGGAGTTATAGGCTCAGGCGGTATTGCAAGGAGAAGAACAATCCCTGAAGGAATTACGGCTGCAGAAAATGCAATATTATGTTCAGTTTATGACATTAATTCAGAAGTTAACGATGCGGTTGCAAAAGAATTCAATGCAACAGCATTTACAAGTATTGATGACCTGCTCCATTCTGATATTGACGCGGTGTATATAGCTTCGCCTGTTAATTTGCATCTTGATCATGTTATAGCCTGTGCCAAGGCAAAAAAACATGTTCTTTGTGAAAAACCTCTGGGACTGACAGTGAAAGAAGCTGAAAAGATGATTAAGATCTGCAAAGATGAAGGGGTAACCCTTGGAACAGGATTGATGATGAGGTTTTTGTATCAACACCAGGCTGCTCTTAAATTAATTCAGGATGGCAGGTTGGGGAAACCTGTTTACGGAAGAGCACAATTATCCTGCTGGTACCCGCCAATTGAAGGTGCATGGAGACAAAACCCTATTACCGGTGGCGGGGGATCTTTGATGGATATGGGAAGTCATTGCATCGATTTGCTGGAAATGTTCTTTGGAAAAATTAAAGAAATTAGTTGTTTTATCAATAACAGTATCCACTCATATAAATCAGAAGACAGCGCAGTTGTGTCACTTTTCTTTGAAAATGGCGCAATGGCAACGGTTGATACATTTTTTTGCATTCCTGATAACAACAGTAATAATGTTCTGGAACTTTATGGCTCTAAGGGTAGCATACTTGCAAAAGGAACGATTGGCCAGGACAGCTCTGGAGAGATGGTTGCATATCTGGAAGATGATAACGCTGGATATAACGCCCAGCAGGCAAGAAATATCGGGGATGGCCTGGTCATAAATCCAATCCCGGTTAATACTTATCTTGCTGAAATAGAAGAATTTAGTTGTGCTATTCTCGAAAAAAGAGAGCCCAAAAATAATGCCGTGATAGGGCTTCAGAATCAGAAAGTATTATCTGCATGTTATCAATCGGCCAAAACCGGAAAAGTTGTTAAGGTTAATTAACATATGCTGGTATGGGGAAAAAGGTATTAGGAATATTTGCTCATCCCGATGACGCCGAACTTATCTGTTCAGGCACTCTCTCTTTATTAAGAAAATCAGGATGGTCTGTTCATATTGCTACTATGGCAAAAGGCGATAAAGGAACGGCTGAATATACCAGGGAAGAGATCAGCATTCTCAGAAAAGCAGAAGCGAATAACGCTGCTGCAGTCATAGGTGGAACATATCATTGTCTAGAATCCGAAGATGTTTATATCCTATATGATCGTGAATCCATTAATAAAACAACTGCATTAATACGGAGCATACGTCCAGAGATAGTTTTTACGGCCAGTCCAAAAGATTATATGATTGACCATGAACTAACCAGTAAGATTGTTCAGACAGCCTGTTTTTCAACAGGTATTAAAAACATGGAGGTTGATGTACCCCCTTATGAACCTGTTCCATATCTGTATTACTGCGATCCTATGGAAGGTAAAGATATTTTTGGGAAGCCCGTCAATCCTTCTATGTATGTTGATGTGTCTGGTGAAGTAAAAGTTAAAGAGGAAATGCTTGTCCGTCATGAAAGTCAGCGAAACTGGTTAATGACACATCATAAAATGGATGAATACATTCTGGCTATGAAACGCTTTTCCAGGGCGAGGGGTCATGAAGCTGGCGTTGAATATGCCGAGGGGTTCAGGCAACATTTGGGACATGGGTACCCTCAAAATAATATTCTTAAAGAGATACTTGGCGATTTAGTTGTAA
>OCZT010008160.1_pt1 | contig 10219 bp, 9 predicted proteins | sample 1539031 | NCBI WGS metagenome assembly OCZT01 (sample SAMEA3539308, study PRJEB22396) | soil metagenome | biome: tundra; feature: field; material: soil | place: USA | collected 2010-05 | depth 0.15 m
AAAGACAGTCTCATCTGAAACCTCCGCCTCCAGTCTCAATGTATGCCCATTACAGGCCGAATTCAAGGGGCCTGGTGGGACAGGCTTTAGCCTGTCGTGGGGCCGGCGGTCCCGCCTGCCTGTCAAATCATCTCGTTGAGCAACTCCGGCCGCGGCCGCGGAATCACCACCTTGTTCACCAGCAGCCCCTTCTGCGCTATCGCCTGGGCTCCGGCGGCCACCGCGCTCTCCACCGCCGCTACGTCGCCCGTAAGGGTGACGAACGCCTTGCCGCCCAGGGCCATGGCCAACCGCACCTCGATCAACTGCACGTCGGCGGCCTTTGCCGCGGCGTCGGCGCCCTCGATCAGCGAAGCCACCGAGAACGATTCCACGATGCCCAGCGCGTCCAGCCGCTCGACCTTCACGGTGCCGCTGATGGCCGGGAAGATGGACTCGTGCAGATTGGCGATCATGAAGCAGTCGATGACCGAAAAGCTGCCCGCCGTATTCCCGGAGGCCACCGCGGCCTGCACGGCGCCGACCTCGCCGCGCACCATCACCATGTACTTGCCGGAGCAGATGGAGCGGGCCAGCACCAGCTCGACGTCCGCCGCCTTCAGCATGGCGTCGCACACCTGATAGCCCGCCGCGATGCTGCCCAACTCCACCATCCCTATGGAATTCTTAGCCATATTCTATGCCACGATCTCGATGAATTCGCCGGTGATGCGGCGCGCGCGGCCGTCAATGCTGGCGTGGATAGCGGCTCCCAGTTCGTTCGCTTCCACACGGCCGATCGTCTGGCCCTTGCTCACCGTGGCGCCCACGTCAACGACCGGCTTGGCCGGCGCCCCCGCATGCTGCCGCAGCTTGATGCGCACGGCAGCCGGACGGTAGTCGCGCTTTTCGAAAGGCGTCTCCGCTTCATACTCTTCCACTTTGAGCCGTTTGCGCAACATGCTGAGAGGCACGCAGCGGTATTCCTTCATGGGGTGCACCTGCACGGGTTTCTGCTGCACGAATTTCAGTCCGGCCGCCCGGCGGTCGTGCTTGCCCTGGTCGCAGGCTTCCTTGGGGTAAAGGTCCTCGGGACAAGCGTACAACGTGCACAGCCCGCAGGCGCAGCAAAGCTCCGCCCACTGGTTCCAGTTTTCCGAGCCGGTAAGCGTGAAGCCCAGGCTGCGCATGACCTTGTGCGGCATCACTTCGTATCCCAGCAGGTAGCGCGGGCAGAATTCGGTGCAGTAGCTGCACTGGTCGCAGGCGGACTTGCCGATGTGGTTCATCTGCGCCTGGGAGCGGTCGCGGCGCGCGATCAGGTAATGGTCGCGCGGCAGCACGATCAGGCCGGCGGTGGTTTTGGTGACCACGTCGTCGAGATCGAAGGTCAGCGAGCCCATCATCAGGCCGCTGACGAATACGCCGAAGTCCGCGACTTTGGCGCCGCCCGCCAGCGCCAGCAATTCGCGGAAAGGAGTTCCGATAGGCGCCCAGAAAGACTTGGGTTGGTTCACGGCGCCGGCGATGGAGACGAATTTGTCCGTGACCGGGACGCCGTGCGCGGCCTGGTGGACGTTATATAGTGTTTCGACGTTGTTGACCACGCAGCCCACGTGCAGCGGTAGCCCGGCGGGCGGGATGAGGCGGCCCGTGGCGGCGTAGACCAGCTCGAATTCATCGCCGGAAGGGTAAAAGTCGCCGAGCATGACGAACTCGATTTTCGCCGGGGGCGCCTGAGACCGCAGCGCATCGAGCGCCTCCGCGTTCTTCGACTTGATCCCAAACTTGGCCGCGACCGCGCCGGTCGCCTCCATCATAGCCGCCGTGCCGGACAGGATCTCGCCCGGGAAGTGCTTCATCAACTCGGCATCTTTGTGGATCAGCGGCTCGCACTCGGCGCCGTTGGCGATCACGAATTCGACGCGCGATGCGGCTTTCACGTGGGTGGGAAACCCGGCGCCACCCGCGCCAACCACGCCGCATTCGAGCAATCTGTCGCGAAGCATTCTTTATTCTGACTCCTGACTTCTGCCTTGCTACCTGAACCTCACCTTCACATCCGGCTTGTTCTCCAGGTGCACGGTGTCGATGAAGCGCACGCGCGCCGGTGTGTGCGTCATCACGATAGATTGCGTGCGCGTGCCGTCGCCGAAGAACCGGACGCCCTTCAGCAGGTTGCCGTCGGTCACGCCGCAGGCGGCGAAGACGATGCTGCGTCCGGGGGCCAGTTCGGCGGTGGTGTAGATCTTGGTGGGGTCGCGGATGCCCATGGCCTGCATGCGCTCCTTCTGGGCGTCGTCTTTGACGACCAGGCGGCCCTGAATCTCGCCGTTCAGGCAGCGCAGCGCCGCGGCGGTGAGCACTCCTTCAGGCGCGCCGCCGGACCCCATCACGGCATGCACTCCGGTGCCGGAGACAGCGGCCGCGATGCCGGCCGAAAGGTCGCCATCGCCGATGAGCCGGATGCGCGCGCCGGCTTCGCGGATATCGGCCATGAGTTGCTGGTGGCGGGGCCGGTCGAGCACCACCACCACCAAATCGTCCACGCCGCGCTGCAGGCGGCGGGCAATGGCCTTCAGGTTGTGCTTGACGGGAGCTTCCAGATCCACCGCGCCCTTGGCCGCCGGACCCACCACGATCTTCTCCATATAGCAATCGGGCGCGTGCAGCAGCCCGCCGCGTTCCGAAGCGGCCAGCACCGTGATGGCGCCGCCCGCGCCGGTAGCGCAGAGGTTGGTGCCCTCCAGGGGATCGACGGCGATATCCACGGAGAGCGCGCCCGGTTGGTCCTTGCTCGCCCCGACTTTCTCGCCGATGAAGAGCATGGGGGCTTCATCGCGCTCGCCTTCGCCGATGACGATGGTGCCGTCGATGGCGATGGTATCCAGACATTGGCGCATGGATTCTACCGCGGCGTGGTCGGCGGTCTTAGCGTCTCCCATGCCCATGGTGCGGGCCGAGGCGATGGCGCTGTCTTCCACGACGCGCAGGACTTCCAGGGAGAGGTCGAACATGGTAACTTGCTCCTCATGGACGATAGCACAGTTTTGGTGTTGACAGATCCCACAGACCCGCTGCTGGCGATGCTGGAGGGCCTGCCGGACGGCGCCCGCATCGCGGCTGGAAACCGGGTGGAGGCATTCGCCGATGCCGCGCCGGAAGCGGACGTGATCCTCAACTGGACGGGCAGCCGCGAGCTGCTGCGGCAGGTATGGCGCATGGCGCCGCGAGTGCGCTGGGTGCATTCGCGCTCGGCTGGGCTGGATGAGCTGCTGTTTCCGGAACTGGCCGAAAGCGCGGTGCCGCTCACCAATGCGCGCGGGGTCTTCAGCGAGATTCTCGGGGAGTTCGCGATTGCGGCGGTGCTGTTCTTCGCCAAGGGATTGCGACGCATGGTGCGCAGCCAGGAAGCGGGCGTATGGGACCAGTTCGATACCGTCCAGGTAGCAGGCCAGACGATGGGCGTGATCGGCTTGGGCGACATTGGGAAGGCGGTGGCGCGGCGGGCGGAGGCGATGGGGATGCGGGTGATGGGACTGGGGCGCGCGGATGGGCCGGAGCGCAAGCGCGAACTGCTGGCGCGGTCGGATTACGTGGCGCTGAGCGCGCCGCTGACGCCGGAGACGCGCGGGTTCATTGGCGAGGCGGAGCTGCGCGCGATGAAGCCGGAGGCGGTGCTGATCAACGTGGGTCGCGGACCGCTGGTGGACGAGGCGGCGTTGATCGCGGCGTTGCGCGAGAAGCGCATCGGCGGCGCGGCGCTGGATGTCTTCAACGAGGAGCCGCTGCTGGCGGGCCATCCGTACTTTGCGCTCGATAACCTGCTGCTCTCGCCGCATGCGGCCGATCACACGCCGGACTGGCAGCAGCGCACCATGCAGTTGTTTCTGGACAATTTCGAGCGGTACCGCAAAGGCGAACCGCTGCGCAACGTGGTGGATAAGCGGCGCGGGTATTAGGTACTACTATCCATCAGCTTCTTCTTGTGGGGCAGCCAATCTTGGCTGCAGGCCGGCTTTCAGCCGGCCTCTGTTTGTGGCGTGCCGCTATGTACTGCTATCCATCAGCTTCTTCGCGTGCCGCTACGAATTGTGGGGCAGGCGCCCCGCCTGCGGCGGCCTCCCAGGCCGCCTCTTTTGCCGTCAGTTTGTGGCCTGCCGCAATGTGTTACACAAAGGGCCCCTTGCGCACCTTGCCTGAGCCGCGCCTTTCCGGTATCTTGAGGGAATGGAAGTGCACTTCACCGCCGAGCAGCAAGCGCAACTTGCGCAGATCGCCACTAAAGCCGGGACCGTACCCGAGCGGTTGGTGACCAACGTTGTTACCCGCTATCTCGACGAAGAAGCCCGTTTCCTTGCCGCCGTGGAGAAAGGAATCGCCGCGGCTCAGCGCGGCGAGTTTGTCGAAGAAGAAGAAATGGACGCCCGCCTTGAAGCCATGTTCAAGCCCTAATGCGCGTTCGTTGGACCGTTCCAGCCGCTGAAGATCTGGAGAGCATCAAGAACTATCTTCAACAGCACTACCCGCATTTTGCGGAACCGACCATCCGGACGATCTACCAGCGTATCCGTTCCCTGAAAACCTCACCCAACCGGGGCAGACCCGGCACCGCGCCGGCACAAGAGAACTTGCGCTTACGCCGCTCCCCTACGTCGTGGTCTACGTTGTGAAAACTGAAGCCGTCGAAATCCTGCACATCCATCACGGTGCGCAGGATTGGCGATAATCAGCAGGGAGTTGGTTTGCGTGAAGCACGCGGTAGTCGGAGAACCGCGCGCCGCCAGAAAGCCGAAGCGAGTTCCCGAAAGGAGACGCCGCTAATGTCCGTCACATTTCACATACCGGGTCCGTTGCGTCCCTTTACGGGCGGGCTTTCCCAGGTAGACATCGGCGCGTCCCCAGCCACTGTGGGCGATGCGTTGGAGGCACTGTGGGCGCTCTACCCCGGCATGCGGGACCGCATGGCGACGGAACAAGGGCAAATCCGGGAACACATCAACCTGTTTGTAGGGAACGAAAATGTCCGGTATACGGGCGCGCTCGCGACGCCCTTATCCGATGGCGCCGACATCTCGATCGTTCCCGCTATCAGCGGAGGATAAAGCCTTGACCAAATACGTTCGATATCAAAGTGACTCCGCGATCGCCTACGGCATTCTGGATAGCGCCCTGGATGGAGCAATGATCCACGAGATTCGCGGGGACCTGTTCGGCGCGCCCGAGCCGACTGGCGCCACGCATCCGCTCAGCGGCGTGAAGCTGCTGTACCCGTGCGAGCCGTCGAAGATTCTAGCGGTGGGCCGCAACTACAAAAGCCACCTGGGGGACCGGCAGGCGCCGGACCGTCCGGAGATGTTCTACAAGCCGGTGAGCGCGCTGCAGCACCCCGATGACCCGATCGTCATCCCGCCGGATGCCGCCAATGTGCACTTCGAAGGCGAACTGGTAATCGTGATCGGCCAGCGCGGGACGATCTTCGGCGTGACCTGCGGCAACGACGTGAGCGAGCGCGACTGGCAGAATGGGCCGCACAAAGACCTGCAATGGTGGCGTGCGAAGGGCGCGGACACGTTCGCGCCGCTGGGCCCGGTGGTAGTCACGGGTCTGGACTACGGCAACCTGATGCTCGAAACGCGGCTGAACGGCGAGGTCGTGCAAAAGCAATCCACGGCCGATTTGACTTTCGATTGTCCGGCGATCGTGAGCTGGGTCAGCCGCTGGGTGACGCTGGTTCCGGGCGACGTCATTTATACCGGCACGCCCGGCAGCACGCGGGCCATGCGGCCCGGCGATGTGGTGGAAGTGGAGATCGAGGGCATTGGCGTACTGCGCAACCCGGTGGCGTGAATGGGCTGGGGGGTATTGGGCAAGCGCAAATGGGGTATCGCGGAGCGGCCCGAACCGGCCCCAGATACCCCCGCTCCCAGGCGCGGTCCCACGCGGGACTGCCAAGCTGCGGGCCTTCGCCTCACCCCGCCCCGTTATAATTAAGCATGCCCACCAATTCATTCGGAGCGGCGTCCAATCTGCGCGCCGGCGACACCGATTACCGCATCTTTGGCCTGCGCAGCCTTGAAGAAAAAGGCGTCGGCAACATCTCCCGCCTGCCCTTCACCACCAAAATCCTGCTGGAAAATCTGCTCCGCCAGGAGGATGGCCGCCGCGTCGCCGCCGCCGATATCGAATATGTCGCGCGCGGCGCGAGCGGGTCCGCCGCGGCCAAAGAAATCAGCTTCATGCCCGCGCGCGTGCTGTTGCAGGATTTCACGGGCGTGCCGTGCGTGGTGGATCTGGCCGCCATGCGCGACGCGCTGGCCGCCATGGGCGCCGACCCCAAGCGTGCCAATCCGCTGCTGCCCGCCGACCTGGTGATCGACCACTCCGTGCAGGTGGATAGCTACGGCGGCGCCGAAGCATTCGGCATCAACGCGCTGCTCGAATTCCAGCGCAACCGCGAGCGCTACATCCTGTTGCGTTGGGGCCAGACCGCGTTTCAAAATTTCCGCGTGGTGCCGCCGGATACGGGCATCGTGCATCAGATCAATCTCGAATACCTGGCCTCGGTGGTGTTTCGCCTCCAAACTGCGAACGGTTGGGAAGCGTATCCCGACACGCTGGTCGGCACGGATTCCCACACCACCATGGTCAATGGGTTGGGCGTGCTCGGTTGGGGCGTGGGCGGTATCGAGGCGGAGGCCTGCATGCTCGGCCAGCCCGTCTCCATGCTGCTGCCGCCGGTGGTCGGGTTCAAGCTGCACGGCCGCATGCACGAAGGCTCGACCGCCACCGATCTCGTGTTGACGATCACCCAGATTCTGCGCAAGAAGGGCGTAGTGGGCAAGATCGTCGAGTTTTACGGCCAGGGCCTCAGCGCGCTGAGCCTGGCGGACCGCGCCACGGTGGCCAACATGGCGCCGGAATACGGCGCGACGGCCGGCTTCTTCCCCGTCGACACGGAAACGCTCGCATACCTGCGCTTCACCAATCGCGATGCGAGCCTTATCGATCTGGTGGAGGCGTACACCAAGGAGCAGGGCCTGTTCCGCACCGACGCCACGCCCGATCCGGTGTATGCGGAAACAGTGGATCTGGATCTGTCTACGGTCACGCCGTCGATGGCCGGACCGAAGCGCCCGCAGGATCGCGTCAACCTGCCCGACGTGAAGAAGAATTTCGAGGCCGCATTCGGCGGTGCGCACAAGCCGGTGGCAATCAATATGAACGGCGGCGCCATGAACGGCAGCGCCATGAAGGGCAATGTCACGATCGATAACGGCTCGGTGGTGATTGCGGCGATCACGAGTTGCACGAACACCTCGAACCCTTCGGTGATGCTGGGCGCCGGCCTGCTCGCCAAGAAAGCCGTGGAGCGCGGGCTGAAGTCCAAGCCGTGGGTGAAGACCAGTCTCGCGCCCGGCTCCAAGGTGGTTTCCGATTATTACCGGGAGGCGGGGTTGATGCCGTACCTCGAAGCGCTCAACTTCCACCTGGTCGGTTACGGCTGCACCACGTGCATCGGCAACAGCGGACCGTTGCCCGAGCCGGTGGCCGAAGCCGTGCAGCGGGAGAACCTGACGGTGGCGGCCGTGCTTAGCGGCAACCGCAATTTCGAGGGCCGCATCAACGCGCTGGTGAAGGCGAATTATCTGGCGTCGCCGCCGCTGGTGGTGGCGTATGCGCTGGCCGGACGCATCGATATCGATCTGACCACCGAGCCGCTGGGCGAAGATTCCACGGGCGCGCCGGTGTATCTGCGCGACATCTGGCCCAGCGATGAAGAGGTGCGTTCGACGGTGCGCGCATCCATCCGCCAAGATATGTTCCAGCACGAATATGAGAAGGCCTTCGAGGGTGACGCCAATTGGCAGACCATGCCGGTGCCCACCGGCGATATCTATGTGTGGGACCCCAAGTCCACTTACATCAAGCGGCCGCCGTATTTCGACCACATGGTGGATCCCGAAACGTCCGTTCAGGATCTGCGCGCCATGCGGGTGCTGGCGCTGCTGGGCGATTCGATCACGACCGATCATATTTCACCGGCCGGTTCCATCGGCAAAGATACGCCGGCGGGCTGCTATCTGATCGAGCAGGGCGTGCAGCCGAAGGATTTCAACACCTACGGCGCGCGGCGCGGCAACCATGAAGTGATGGTGCGCGGGACGCTGGCCAACGTGCGGTTGCGCAACCAACTCGCGCCGGGGACCGAAGGCGGCTGGACCCAGCATTTGCCGGATGGCGAGAAGCTGTACATTTACGATGCATCCATCAAGTACCAGCAGGAAGGCGTGCCGCTGCTGATTATCGCGGGCAAGGAGTACGGTTCCGGTTCGTCGCGCGATTGGGCAGCCAAGGGCGTGCTGTTGCTGGGCGTGAAGGCCGTGATCGCCGAGAGCTTCGAGCGCATCCATCGGACGAACCTGGTCGGTATGGGGGTGCTGCCGCTGCAATTCCTGGATGGCGAAAATGCCGCCAGCCTGAAGCTGACCGGGCGCGAGTCGTTCAGCGTAGAGGGCGTGAAGGAAGCGCTAGGCGGTGCGGCGCGCCGCGCCCGCGTGCGCGCGGTGGATGACGACGGCGGCGAGAAAACTTTCGAAGTGAATGTGCGGGTGGATACGCCGCAGGAAGTCGAATACTTCCGGTACGGCGGCATCCTGCCCTACGTGTTGCGCCAGATCGCCGAAGCGCCGGTGGGCGCATAGTGCTGGCCATTTCCAGTGGGGCAGACCTCCAGGTCTGCGCGGGTCCTCCAGGACCCGCTTCTGGAGACTGGCCATCCTGGGCGGACGACTACTCCGAGAAGCCGCCAAAGATCGAACGCTGGCTGCGTCAACCGGGCAGTTTCACGTCCGCCGACGCAGCCGTCTATCAAGGTTCCGGCATCAACGCCTTCGCGCTGGGCGATGCGGCCGCCGACTACCCGGAAGGGTTGCGTTTCTTCGCCGAATGGAACGGTTTCATCGCGGCTTATCCCGGCTGGCTGCTGCGCATCGGCGGCGCTGGCGATTTCGGACGCGCGCACAAGGCCCGCAAGATCGGCGTCATGCCGACTATGCAGGACTCCACGCATTTTCGCGGACCCGATGATGTAGACACGTTTTTCAGCTTGGGCCAGCGCATCTCGCAACTGACCTACAACTTCAATAACCGCATCGGCAGCGGCTTTCTGGAGCGGCGCGATGGCGGCCTTTCGGTGTTCGGGCTGGCGATCGTGAAGCGCATCGAAGAGGTGGGCATGGGCGTGGATGTGTCGCACTGCGGCGATCAAACGACGCTCGATGCGCTCGAAGCCGCCACCAAGCCGGTGATCTTCACCCACGCCACGTGCCGCGCTCTGATACCCGCACACCTGCGCGCCAAGACCGGCGAAGCCATCCGCAAGATGGCGAAGACCGGCGGCGTGATGGGCGTCAGCTTCATCCGCTTCATGGTGCTGGATCAGTTCGATTACGCGCGGAAACTCGTCGGCGTGGAGCACCTCGCGGTGGGCAGCGACCTGCACGTAGTGGGCAACGCGAACCCGATTGGCGGCGGATTCCAACCGTCGAGCCAGCCGAATTTCGAATGCTACGGATTTCACTCGGGCGCAGGCGGGCAGATCGCGGTGGATGGCCTGGGCCATCCGAAGCGGATGTTCGATTTGACCGAAGGCCTGATCCGAAGGGGTTACAGCGATGGGACATCCGGATGATCCTGGGCGGCAACGTCGTGCGCGTGCTCAGCGCGATCTGGCCGCCGGTCAGAACGGGAAGCGGATCGTGAACAGAGGCGCGTGGTTGTACTGGTGGTAGTGCGTGGCGGCGATCTGGAAGCCCGCGCCGACGGCCATCAGCAGATGCCCATGCAGCTTGAATCGCCCCAGTATCAGACCCGGTGTCAAAAATGTCTGCTTCTTGCCGTTCAAGGTGCCGTCGTTCCAAAAAGTAGAGTTTACCTCGAATTCCGGCCACAGCTTCTGCAAAACGTGGTACTGAAATGTTGTGTTCCAGGCCAGCGCATGGCCTATGGTGTTTTCATGGCTGACGGGCAACCCGCCGCCGAAAGTGCTTTGTACATCGAATCGGCCCCACCCTTTGCCGCCGGCAATGGTGGGCGTGATCACGGCTCCGCGCGCCCCATTGGCATGCGAGCCGGTGGGGATGGTGCCACCCAGGAAGAACGTGAGAATGTAGCTGCCGGCCTCCTCGTTGGCCGACAGCACGCGGTACTTTCCGACGAACGACACATCCCCGAATCC
>OCZT010008161.1_pt1 | contig 10219 bp, 12 predicted proteins | sample 1539031 | NCBI WGS metagenome assembly OCZT01 (sample SAMEA3539308, study PRJEB22396) | soil metagenome | biome: tundra; feature: field; material: soil | place: USA | collected 2010-05 | depth 0.15 m
CTCCTCCGGCGGCGCCGCCCAGCCCGTCTGCGCCGCCGCCGCGGCGCCGTACCACGTCAGCCTTGTCATCCGGCACAGCGACAGCGAGCCCAAATGGCGCATCTGCGTCGCGTTCGACTCGTCGACGCCCACATTCGATCCCCAGACGCGCAGCATCACCGGCGAAGAGGTCCTGGCCCTGAGCGTGACATCGACGGGCCCGCATCCGACGTACCAGACCGTGGACTTCGGTGGGTCATTGGGCCGCGCCCTTTGCCAGGTCGACAACCAGCCCTCGACGCCAGCAGGGGGATTTACTCAGGGCAACTGCTTTGGCAGCCCTTACTGGATGACGTGGACCTCGAGGCAGGGCAGTGGCTGGATGTCGGCTACCTCAGGCATTACCAACGAGATGTATGCCGACGGCGACGCGGAAGGGCTGAGCTATGGACAACCTGGACCCGCCAGCCCCTCGGGCATCTGTCCACCTCCGCAACCACTTCCGCAGCCGACGCCATCGTCAAGAGCCTCGCCCGTCCCGGTTGCGTCGCCAGTCGGGACCTCCGATCACGCAACACCTTCGGTCCCGGCCGCGGCCACCTCGGCCACGTCACCGGTGCCGAGCACGACACCCGACGCGGCGAATGGCACCGTGGCGACATCCCCGCAGGCAAGCCCGCCGGCTGTTAACCCGAGCCGAGCCTCGGGCACAGCTCCAGGTTCGGGTGCTTTCGCTCCGCCGCTTGGATGGGTCGCCACCGCCGTCGCCGCGATGGCCCTGCTTGGCCTCCTCGCTGTCCAACTGGTCGGCCGCCGCGGAACTTGATGGCTCCTGACGATGCGTCCAAACCCCGTGTGCTGCTTTCCTGGAGCACCGGCAAGGATGCCGCCTACGCGCTGGATACGGTCCGCCTGGCTGGTGACTACGAGGTCGTGGGCCTGCTGACGACGATCAACTCAACCCATGGTCGGGTCGCGATGCACGCCGTCCCCGAGGACCTCCTCCGGTCCCAGGCCGACGCCGTCGGTCTCCCGCTCTGGCCGGTGCTGATCGCCTGGCCCTGCCCGAATGAGATGTACGAGGCGGCGATGGCGGAGGTCGTGAAGCGAGCCGTCGCCGAAGGCATCACGCACATGGTCTTCGGCGACCTCTTCCTGGAGGACATCAGGTCCTACCGGGAGGCCCAGCTGGACGGCACCGGCATTACGCCGGTTTTCCCGATATGGACCTCTGACACAAATGCCCTGGCTGGCTCGATGCTCGCCTCGGGTGTGCGCGCGAGGGTGGCCTGTGTCGACCCGGCGCAGCTGGACCCCGCCTTCGCTGGTCGCGAGTTCGACGCCAACCTGCTCGCGGAGCTCCCCGCGGGAGTCGATCCCTGCGGCGAGAATGGCGAGTTCCACACCTTCGCTTACGATGGCGGCGCCTTTCAGCAACCCGTCCAGGTCCGTTGCGAAGGCACCGTGGAGCGGGACGGTTTCGTCTTCGCCGACCTGCGCCCGGGGGACTGAGCGCTCGTGCGCATCGCCTCGCTCCTCCCCAGCGCCACCGAGATTCTTTTCGCGGTCGGCGCGGGACCGGAGGTCGTGGGCGTGACCCACGAGTGCGACCATCCTCCAGCCGCGATCGGCCTCCCCGCCCTGACATCGAACGCGATCGTCCAGGAGGGCCAGCCGTCCGAGGCGATCGATCGTCACATCCGGCATGCCGTTCATGCCGGTTCGAGCATCTACCACCTCGACGAAACCGTGCTCGCGCAGCTGGCGCCCGACCTGATCGTGACCCAGGAGCTGTGCGAGGTCTGCGCGGTGGCTTACACCGAGGTCGAGCTAGCAGCGCGACGGCTGCCGGGTGAGGTTCCGGTGATCTCGCTCGAACCCCTGACCCTGGCGGAGATTTGCGCCACCGTTCGCACGGTCGGTCACCTCTGCGGCCACCAGGAGGAGGCCGACGCCGTGGCCACTCAAATGGAAACCCGCATCGCCGCAATCGGCGGGCTCAACGGCCCCGAGCCCAAGCCGCGGTTGGCGTGTATCGAATGGACGGCGCCGCTGATGGCCGGCGGCCATTGGATCCCCGACATGGTGGAGGTCGCGGGCGGCGCCGACTGCTTGGGAACCACCGCAACGCCATCGCGTTATATCGACTGGCCCGAGCTGGTGGCGGCCCAACCGGACGCCCTCGTTCTTATGCCATGCGGATATGACCTCAACCACACCCTGGAGCTCGCCCAGGAGGTCGTCTCACATCCTCGGTTCCGCGACCTCCCGGCTGCCGCTACAGGACGGGTCGTGGCGGTCGACGGTTCGAGCTATTTCAACCGGCCGGGACCAAGGATCGTCGACGGCCTGGAGATACTGGCCGCCGTGGTACGTGCTCAGGTCGGGGGTGTCCTCCCCGACGGCGCCGCCTGGGTGCGGGTATGAGGCCCGCCCGGAAGCGGATATGAACGCCCGGACGGTTGCGGCATGGTCGGCGTCGGGGCTGTTGATAGTGGTCCTCACCAACAATCCGGCTTACCGCGCACTGGTGCTGCTGGCGGCGCTCAACTTCGTGGTCGCATACCGACTCCCCGGAGCCAGGCTCCGCCCCCTGCTGATGTTGCTGGCAGTGGCGACTCTCATATCGATCGTGGTCAGCCTGCTGCTGAGCCACACCGGGGCGCACGTCCTGCTCGTCATTCCCCCGGCGATCCCAGTCCTTGGCGGCCCACTGACGATCGAGTCGGCCATGTATGGCGCGGCCGCGGGGCTCGGCATCGCAGCGGGGGCCATGGTGGTTGCCCCTCTGTCACTTGTGGTCGAGTCAGATCAGCTGGTAGACGCGCTGCCCGCCTCCCTGCACCGCGCCGGGACGACGCTGGCGGCATCGCTGAACCTCATCCCCGGCATCGGGCGCAGTGTCACGTCGGTTCGGGAGGCCCAGACGATGCGCGGATGGCGCCCCCGGGGACCGCGCTCGTACGCCGAGATCCTGGTGCCGGTGACCCTGACCGCCCTGGAGAACTCGATCCAGCTGGCGGAGGCCATGGAAGCCCGCGGCTACGGGTCGGGCCCCCGGACGCGGATGGCGCCGGCCCGGTTCCGGGCGGTCGACATCCTGACTGTAGCTGCCTCTGGTGTAGGCGCCGCGGCGTTCATCGCCGGTCGCGTGACCGGCTCGGTCACCGACTGGTTCCCATATCCCATCCCGAGCTGGCCTGCCGTCGACCCGGTGATGGTCGCCGCCTGCGTGCTCCTCGCCCTACCCGCTGTGGTGCGACAGCGTGACTGAGACCCTGCGGCGGGCCAACCCGGAGCCGATCGCAGCGGCGGCCCCCGAGCCGGTGCGCGAGTCAGTTCCACACCCGGCACTGGCGACCTTTCAGCACCTCACCTACACGTACCCAGGATCGGATCAACCGGCGCTGGTCGACATCGACCTCATCGTCGAGCCCGGTCTCACCCTGGTCGCGGGCGACTCCGCCAGCGGCAAGTCGTCGCTGCTGCGCGTCCTTAACGGCCTGGTGCCGCATTTCCACGGCGGAAGAATCCGCGGCGATGCCATCGTCCTTGGCGATTCCGTGGTTCAGACCCCGACGCGACGCCTGGCGCGCAAGGTCGGGTTCGTCTTCCAGGACCCCGAGACCGGGTTCGTTTTCAGCACTGTCCAGAAAGAGGTCGCCTTCGGCGTCGAGAACCTGGGCATGTCCCGGATCGGGGACCGCGTCGACGAGGCCTTGGCTTCTGTTGGCATCGCCCATCTTCGCGACCGGCAGCTGGCCCAGCTGTCCGGCGGCGAGCGCCAACGGGTGGCGCTGGCGGCGGCGCTGGCGATGGCTCCCGCGATGCTGGCTCTCGACGAGCCGACCGCTCAGCTGGACCCGAGCGGTGCCGACGCCTTCTTGACAGCCTGCCTCGAGCTGTCTCGCCGCGGCACCAGCCTGGCGATCGCCGAGCACAGGCTCGAGCGTCTGCTGCCGCTAGCCGACCGGCTGATGCTGGTGCGGCGCGGCCGGGTGGCCGGGGCGGGCGCTCCCCGCGAGATGGCCCGTGAGCTGCCCAGTCCCCCCGCGCTGGTGGCGCTCGGCAAGCGCCTGGGCTGGGACCCACTGCCGCTGACGCTCGGGGAAGCCCGACCCCTGGTGCCGCACCTCGCGCGCCGGCCCGAGCCGCGCGACCAGGGCGAAGGCCACGGCGAGAACCGCTGGGCACTCCGGGCCGCTGCCGTCGGCAACGGCGCCGAGCCGGTTCTCGAGGGCGTCGACCTTGCCGGTAACGCGGGGGGGGTTGTTGTCCTCATGGGTGACAACGGCAGCGGCAAGACCACGCTGCTGCGTGCCATCGCGGGGCTGCTTGCTCCGCTCGCGGGATCTGTGACGCGACGTCCGGGCCGCGTCGCCTACCTGCCCCAGGACCCCTCGGCGCTCCTCCACCGCGCCACCGTTCGCGATGAGGTCGAGCTCACGATCTCGCGCAGCGGCAGCAGCCAGCCGGCGGACAGCATCCTTGCCGACTTCGGCCTGCTTCCAATCGCCGGACGATACCCCCGTGACATATCCGGCGGCGAACGCCAGCGCACCGCGATCGCCGCCATCATCGCCGGCGACCCTGAGATCGTCCTCCTCGATGAGCCCACCCGCGGGATGGACGGTGTCGCCCGGGAAGCCCTCACCGAGGTGATCCTGAGGCTGCGCGCCGATGGCAGCTCCGTGGTCGTGGCCACCCACGACTCCGACCTCGCTGCCCACGTCGGCGATCGCATCATCCGGATCGTCGATGGCAGGGCGATCGAGCTCGGGGCGCCCAACGTGGCTCTCTCCGGCGGGGCCGTCGCGGCGACCCAGGTCGGCCGCCTCTACCCCGGCGGGCCGGTCACGGTTGAGGGCGTGCTGTCTTGTCTGTGAGAACTCTGGGCCACGCCGCTCGCATGCCGGCGCCGGGTAACGGGGTCCTGTCGCCGGCCCTGGCCGTGGTCTCGCTGCTGGGCGTGGCGCTCTTCGTCTGGCCCTTCACCGGGCTCTCCCTGCCGACCGAGAGCTCGACCATGGCGCTGACCGTTGCCGGTCTGCTGGCCCTGGCACTGGTCGGGATCGGATCCCATCAGCTCGACAACCGGCGCCTGGCTTTGCTGGCAGTGATCGCGGCGCTGGACTCGGGTCTTCGCCTGGCGTTGGTCACCGGGATCGCCGGCTTCACCCCGATCTTCTTCCTTCTGCTCTGCGCGGGCTATGTATACGGCCCGTCGTTCGGGTTCCTGGCCGGCGCCATGGCCCTGCTGACCTCGGCGTTCGTGACCGGCGGCGTGGGCCCATGGCTCCCCTACGAGATGTTCGCTGCCGGCTGGGTGGGAGCCGCCGCCGGACTCATCGGCGCCAACCGACAAGGACTGCCGGGCCGCGCCGCGATCGTTGTCCTGGCAGCGGCCGGATTCGTCATGGGTTACGCCTACGGGGCCGCCACCGACGTCTATGACTGGTCGGTGTTCTACCGCGGCGTGCCGGGGCTCGGCTGGTCGTCGGGGATGAGCGGGGCAGAGGCGCTTTCGCATTTCGCCCGCTTCTACGTCGCCACCTCGCTGGCCTGGGACACCTTCCGAGCCGTCGGCAACGCCGTCATGGTCCTACTGCTTGGCCCCCCGGTGCTGGCGGCGATGGCCCGCTTCCGCTCCCGCTTCAGCCTGGTGGTGGAGCCGGCCGACCTCACGACGGCGGTGGAGCCGAGCGCCCCGACAGGGTAGCCACCCGGCGGGCGGACGCACGCCCGAAACGACGCCTCCGAGTTAACCCGGCCGGAGTCGCTAATAATGGTGTCCGATGTCACCGACACCGAATGCACGACGGACCAGTGACCCGGAGCCGGTGCCAACGGTAGCGACGCCAGTGGTGGCGGAGGGGGATTCCGAGCCCGAGCGCCGCCGGATCTCGGACTACCTGGGCGACGTCTCCAGGCTCGAGGCCGAGCTGGCGACCGAGCGAACGCAGAACGAGGAGCTCCGGGCGGAGGTCCTCTACCAGCGCCGCCGGATCGAACGCGAGGAAGAAGCCCGGCTGCAGCTGATGCAGCTGCTCGACAACTCGCAACGGCTGCTGGGCAACGCCCAGCGCCACACCCAGCACCTCCTCGGCGGCAACGAAGCCGAGATCTTCACGATGGCGCTCCCGGCAGCCCCTGAGACCACCGCCGAGAAAGGCCCCCCAGCGGAAGCCGCCGCACCGCCGCAGCCCAAACCGCGGCGACGCTGGTGGAGTCGGGGATAAGGCGGGCCCCCCGGCTGTAACGATGGGTCGGGGACGGCTGGAGGCTTTCAGCAACGGCGTCATCGCGGTCGCGATCACGCTGCTGGTGCTGAACCTGTTTCTTCCTGGCCCCGGTCACGGACCGCTCTTGGACCAGCTCGGCCAGCGCTGGCCTTCATTCGTCGCCTACGTAATCGGCTTCTTCGTTATCGGCATCATCTGGGTCAACCACCACGCGCTGCTCAGAAACATCGCGGTGGTGGACCGCACCCTGCTCTTCCCAACGCTGGTCTTTGTCAGCGCCGGCCGCTCGCCGCAGCGGCTCGACGCCGAGAGGGGCTCCGCGGCCTCAGCGAGTTTGAACAGCAGCGGGTTTGAACAGCCGACGGGGAGATTCGAACTCCCGACCGAAGGTCCAGTGGTTGCTGCAATTGTTACGGCACCCGGCCCACGCTCAAACTAGGCCACGTAGCTGTTAAGGCGTGGCATGGCAGTCGTAATCAATTCACGCTGAGGTTAGCCAAATGGCAGATGAGACCCAGGTTCCCGCTTCGGGCAATCGCACGGTGGTAGAAACGTCCGCCGTCGACGGTCCACAAGCGATGACCCAAGTCGAACCGGCGACCCACAACTACCGCGCCGTCCAGATCATCTGGTTCTTGACCAGCTTGATCACCACCCTCATCGCCATCAGGTTCGTGCTCAAGCTCCTGGGCGCGTCCCTGCAGTCGGGCTTTGTCACCCTCATCTACAGCCTGACCGATGCGCTCGTGACGCCCTTCAAAGCGATGTTCCCTGCCACATCCGGGCAGAGCTCCACTCTCGACGTCGCCTCGCTAGCGGCAATCGTGATTTACGCGCTCGTCGGCTGGGGGCTAGTTTCGCTGGTGAAGCTGATCACCGCGCCGAAGGGTGCCCGCTCAGTCTCATAAACACGACCCGGTCCTGTGCGTCCCGTCGCGACAGAGACCGCTGGAGCCTGAAGGCGGTATCAATCTATGGAGGAATCGGCCATGAGCGGTCAAACCAACGACGCCGATGGAATCGGCGAGGCTCGCGACGCGGAGGGGGCTCGTTCCCGCCCGCAGGGCCAGACAACGGCTACCGAAAGCCGGGAGGTGCAGCACCTCCAGGAGGATTTCGGCCACTTTGACCTTGGTGCCGAGGCAGCGAGTCTGACCGCCGAGGCTCGAAGCTCGGCCACCGGGCGAAGCTCCAAGACCCTGGTGAAACTGCCCCACCTGCACCTCACGGTGACAGCTGTGAACGCGGGCACCCGCATCGAGGAGCATCAGAACCACGCCCCAGTTGCCATCCTCGGCCTGGTCGGCACTTTCCGAGTGGAGGCCGGTCCGCAGACGGTCCAGCTCGGGGCGCAGCAGATCGTCAGCTTGGGGGCGCAGGTGCCTCACTCGGTCGAGGCTCTCGAGGACTGCGCCTTCCTCCTGACCGTTGGGTGGGGCACCGAGGCTGCCCAAGCAGCCGAAGCGAGTCACCAACGGGCTCAACTGACGCCAATTTAGGCGCTCGCCCGAGTTGACTCGCTCGTAACCGGCAATTCCGTATTCAGATTTTGGAGCCGACGGGGAGATTCGAACTCCCAACCGACGGCTTACGAAGCTGGGCGCAGAACGCCCACGGACGTTCTAGCCGAAGGCCAGGGCGGGCGTGGGATTCGGCCCGCGGTCTTCCGGCCCGTGGGTCTGTCGGTTGATCGCAATGAAGGTCAGCAGGAAGAGGAAAGCGACGAACGCCACCGAGGCAAAGAAGAGCCCGGTGATGGTGCTCGCCGGTCCGCCACCTTCGTGTGCCCGCACCAGGTACTTGCTGCTGGGTAGGAAGTCTGTGTCCCGGGTCGCGGCGACGGGGATCTCGGCCTGGCCCTGGCCCGGGTTGCTCGGCATATAGACGGGGACCGCTTCGAGGGCTGAGCCTTTGGCGAGGAAGGCGATGGACTGCTACCAGGACCAGGGAGGCCGCGGCCATGATCAGCACCGGCTGGTACAGCGCCTGCCCTCCCAGGGCCGGATGTGGCCTGTCTGGGCGGTGGCAATCAGCGGTTCTATGGCCCCACCGTACACCGGGAGGTCTCCACCACGTATACGCGAGGGCAGCCTGAGATGCGGATGGCTTATTGCCCCCCTTCAGGCGCGACCGGCCCGCGCTCAGCCGTGGTCGATGGCGATGAAGCCCGCGATGCCGACGACGTACAGGACCAGGACCGCGATCGAGTCCGGACCCAATCTCAGGTACTGCTTCTGGGGTCGGAAGATCAACCCGAAGACATATACCCCGGTCAGTAGGATCCCGAGCGCAGCCATGAAGACGTCGGTCTTGGCCGCCTTTCCGAGGACCGAGGCGCCGGCGAGGAGGGTGGCCGGCAGGAAGAGGACAGGCAGGAACGCGTTGCCACCGAAGATGTCGCTCACAGCGAGCTCGAAGTCCTCGATCTTGACGGCCGCCAGGCCGGTTGAGAGCTCGGGCAGGGCGGTCGCCGCAGCCAGCACGGTGGCGCCGAAGACCGCGCCATTCACGTGAACCTGGTCGGCGATCGCGTTACCGCTGACCTCGAGCCCAACACCGGCGACCAGGGTCACGATCGCGGCGGCCACGAAGATGACGACGGCGACCCCGAAGGGCCGCTTGGCCTTCTCGACCTTGCCACGCTTCCGCGCGGCCGCGTCGGGGAAATCGCCCGCCGGCATCTGGCGCCACGGCAGCCCCTTGGCCCCGCGGCGGATCAGCAGCAGGCCCCCGATCCACGTCAGCGCGATCAGGACCGTACTTGGGTCGACACGGGCGACGACGACTTTTTGGGGAAGCAGCGTGGCCATGATGGCGACCGCAAGGATCGCCATCACCAGCGCGCCTTCGAGCACCTGGCTGAGCGACGCGGTGGCATTGGTCAGGGGACGTCGCGGGACACCGAACCCGTCGAGGGCGACCAGCACCACCGTCTGGATGGCGATACCGCCGAGGACGTTGCCAGTGGCGATGTCGAAGTTGTGGCGTGCCGCGGCGGTGCTGACGATCGAGATCTCGGGCAAGTTGGTGACGACGGCAAGGAGTATGAGGCCGCCCAGGGCCTCCCCCAGGCCGAGCCGGTTGTCGATGACATCGACGCTCTTGGAGAGCTGGATGCCAGCCATCCATGTCGCCGTGGCCGCGGCCGCGAAGATGGCTCCCAGGATCGGCAGGGAGGGTCCGGACATCACGCAGTCATTGTGCTGGTCGGGACCGCCGCCCTCCACTTGAAGGGGGCAGAAGTTTCAACGCCTCGCGCGCTCCAGTCCCGGCGGCGAATGCTGCCCTACCGTGTGCTTTCGCTCCTCTGCCTCCTGCTCCGCAGTGGTCCGCCCAGACCGTGAGTGACGTTGGGAGCCAGCTGACACAAACTGCGGCTCCTCTTGGTGGACGCTCTTCGCAACTTGCTGATCGACCCGCCTAGTGCGGTCATTGCGCTGATCCACGGCATCCGAGCTGAGCAGATGGACCTGGATGGCGGGTGCCGCTCAGCGGTTTGTCGAAGGGTCGAGCACGTTTAGGTCCCGGAAGCACCGGCGGTAGAAGCCACGGTCACGGGTCAGCAGCCGCTCCGCTTTCCCGAGAGCGTGAGCGCCAACAAGGAAATCACGGATAAGCCGCTCGCGTGGTCCACCGCTCCGGCGATACTGTCTCCACGCCCCGCCGGCCGCCAGTGCCTGGGCTCGATCAACCGCGCTGTATTCCACCCCCAGGCGCTCTAGGGTGCTGGCCGCCTCATGACTCGAAGTGAACGCCGCGGCTAACTCGGCCCACACCACCTCGCATGCAATCAGGGAACCGTCGGTAAGCGCCCCGCGCATCGCCTCGGCAGACGCGGGTTACTTTCCAACTATTGATGTATGAAAGCCAAGGAGACAGCGGCCGGTGGGAGCGGCCAAAGGGCGCCAGATATCTGCCCGTTGCTGTGCAAATTACTGCATCCCGGCAGGCAGCCGGTAGCATCAATGTGAGTCAGGAGCCAGATGTACCATCAAATT
>OCZT010008162.1_pt1 | contig 10219 bp, 8 predicted proteins | sample 1539031 | NCBI WGS metagenome assembly OCZT01 (sample SAMEA3539308, study PRJEB22396) | soil metagenome | biome: tundra; feature: field; material: soil | place: USA | collected 2010-05 | depth 0.15 m
TCTGGCTCTGGTTCGGCCGCTTCGCGCGGGAGCTGCCCGATCGGCAGCGGGAGGTCCTGATCCTGCGCTACCAGCGCGATCTCGATGATGAATCGATCGCCGAAATCCTGGGGCTGTCGGCCTCGGGCGTGCGGTCACTCGTGGCGCGGGCCTGCAAGACGCTGCGCCGAAACCCGGAGATCTGGCGATGAAAGAGAACGAGTTGAACATCCACGCGGCGTCCGACGCCGAAATCCTGGAGGGGGTTCGCAAGCACATGTCCAACATCGAACCATTGGTCCCGCCGCCGCCCACGGGCGACTGGAATCAGGCCGTTACCGCCGAACGGTCCCGGCGCACCGTTGTCCGCTCGAGGATCGGTTTCGCCGGCCTCGCGCCGCTGGTCCTGGTTGTGGCGGTCGTGATCGTGGCGGTCGGCTTTGGCCTTAGCTTCAGGGGGTCGCCCGGCGTATCCGGCGGAGGTCCCTATCCCGCGGGCTCGATGGTGAGCATTACGTACCGTCTGTTGCCTCCGGGCGGAGGCAGCCCGTCGGCCGCCGAGATGGACGGCACGGTGACCGTCCTCGAGGCCAGGCTCAGTGCCATTTTCCCGGTGGTCCAGGTCGTGGATTCGGGCGGCTCACCCCTACCTGTGAGCGATGCCTCTGCGCCGGTTGGCTATTCGGTGACGGCCCAGCCGCCCGACCGGGTCGTGGTCACTTACCAGGCCGACTATCGGATCGTGGCAGGAACGGTTACGTGGGACGCCGACACGATCCGTGCCTCTCTTGGCCTGACCGGCCAGGTCGAGTTCGTCGATCTGCCCGCCGGCATCTATGGCACGGCAGGAGCGCCGGGATCGAAGTCGATTCCACAGAAAGGCGACACTCTCGACGACGCCCTGCCCGCTCTCTTGACGGGCAGCGATGTGGACACGACGGGTCTCGGGTGGGGTTGGGGTTCCAACGACGTTGTGGCGGCCCAAGTCCCGTTCAAGGGCGCCGCGGCCGCCACGCTGGCCGCTTACTCCACAGCCAACAGGGGCCACTACCTCGCGGTGACCGTAGATGGAGTTGTGCGCACAACCGTATTGATGACGGGCCCAATCGAGAACGGCCTTCTCCAGTTGTCAACTGGTCTCACTCGCGCGGATGCGGAATCGCTGGACTGGCTCCTTGCGCACGGGACGCTGCCGGTGCCACTCTCGGAAGTCGACTTCGCGCTGGTCACGCCCCGTCCGCAGGGCGTCGGGCACCTGGCCGACCCTAGGGCCCCCGATGTACTGACCCCTTCATCGATTCCGGCCAGCGGGCGAACGCTCGGCGACGCCAACGCCCCGCACACGATCGACGTCTACGAAGACTTCCAGTGCCCGTTATGCAAGAACTTCACCACTGACATCCAGCCGGTGGTCGTGGCGAACTACGTCGCGACCGGCAAAGCCAAGCTCGTATTCCACGACTTCCTGGTCATCGACCAGAACATCGGCGGCACCGAATCGCTCGACGCGGCCAACGCCGCCACGTGCGCGGCCGACCAGGGCAAGTTCTGGCCCTATCACGATTGGCTCTACGCCAATCAGTACGTAGAAGGCTCGGGCGCATTCAGCAAGGACCGGCTGAAGGCCATCGCTTCGGCGGCAGGTATCCCGGACTTGACCACGTTCAACACGTGCGTGGACAAAGGCAGCCACAACGCCGAGATCACCGCGGAACAGTCGCAGATGCCGTTGGACGTGCTGGGAGTGCCGGCAATCACCATCGACGGCGGCGCGGTGCTCAACAGCTACGACTACGCGACCATCTCCGCTGCTCTGAACCAAGTCCTCGGCCCCTTGCAGAGCGACACGTCGACCGTTGCCGCGCCGACGATGCTGGTGCCCCAACCGGAGTCGTCTGCCGCGTCGTCTCCAACGGCAACCGCCACTCCCTGATCCACGCAGGCGGGCGGCATTGAGGCGGGCCGCTCGCCCGTGGGGTCAGGCCCTGACTCGGTCAGGCGTGGTCCAGCAGAGCGGGTGCCTCGGTCGCGACAGGCAGGACCATCGGCTCCACGTCGGCTGACTCCGCCGCGGCAGCTCGATCGCTGTCCCGGAACCATGTCCAGAGCAGCGACGTCGCGATCGTATACAGGACGATGATCGTGATGAAGTCCACCGCGTAGCCGGCCGTGAAGCCGAGCGTGGCCTGGAGCAGGCTGTAGTAGGGCATCGCGAACATCCAGCCCAGCGACCACAGCATCGTCATTCCGGCGGCGAGCGTGGCGCGTTCGGCGGGCGAGACCCGTGCCATCGCGAAGGCATCGAAGATCGGGCTGCCGGCATTCATCAACGAGTTGCGCACGGTCAGGGCCACCACGACGGTCCACAGCACCGGCGAGAATCCGAGCACCAACAGGAACGGAATGCTGGCCCCCTGAACGAGCACGATCGAGCCGATCCGGCCTAACCGGCTGGCCAGCGCGGGCTGCGCCAGGATGGCGAAGGCAGTACCCAGGCTGGTCACGGCAAATATGAGATTCACGACCGGCAGGTCGAGGTTGAACTTCGTCTGCATGAAGACGTTGAGGAACGGAATGAGCTGACCCGCCCCGAGCGAGGTCAGGAAGCCCGGCAGCAGGAGCCGAAAGAAGAGGCGCCGGTCGAGGATCACCAGGCCGAATCGGCTCCGGGCGGGATGTCGCACGCGGTCGACGGCCGGTCGGTCGTTGGTCAGCAGGTAGACGGTTCCGAGCGCAACCACGCCCAGCACGGCAACGCCCGCCAGGAGTATCTGGTACGGGGCGGCCTCGGACGTGAGTCCCAACTGGCCCGCGAGGGCGGTCGCCACCTGGGCGCCGACCACGGCCGAGATAAGTGAGGTCAGGAAGCCGAAGGCCGACCAGACGGAGAAGTACGTATTCCGCTGCTCCGGCAGGGTGTGCTCTGCGATGAACGGTATTTGCACCACCGACACGATCTGCGAGCCCGCGCCATAGGCCATCACGCCCACGACCAGCAGGGCCCGATTTCCCGGCAGAAACGCGAACAGCGCAGCCGCCACCAGAGCCATTCCGGCGGCCAGGACCGAACGCCGCCCGTATCTGTCCGAGAGCGCGCTCGCCGGAAGCGCAACCACGACGCCTGCCAGCATCGACAGCGCCAGCATCCAGCCGAGCGTCGAGTTGTCGACCCCGATCGACTTGAGGTAGAGGTTGAAGTCGATCCAGTACAGGCTTACGGCCGCGCCGTAGACGATCGTGGTCAGAAGGAAGAGTCGTGCGTCGCGGCCGAATCCCGTAAAGCTGTGCACGTACCGGGCCAGCGACCCGGTCACGCGGCCCCCCGCGGCACACCGCTATGAGCGGTATGCGCAGTCGGGGCAGGGGTCGTTGCACGCGGTGCGGGTCGCGGTTGTCGCATTTCAGACAATCGCGCGCCGCTTGGGTGGGGCGGCAGGGGAGGGAGGCGCCCACTCGGCATTCATCCGGCCCACCATGATGAGTAGCCGGCCGACCTGAATGCGGACGCCGTCGAAGCGGGGCGGCTCGTCTTCTTCCGGGCACGGCTTCGCAAGACACGCCGCTGAGGCCTCGACGCGAAGCTGCGCGATTCTCTCGTTGGCAATCCCGAGCCGTATGTCTGGGTCGTCACGCCACATCTCGGCGTCCTCCCGGTGCTGCGAAGTGATGATGCGGAACAGGCGATGGGTTCATCGGTCAGTGCGCCAGGTAAGCGCTCAGTTCAGGGCCGGCCTCGTCGGCACGGTCGCGGCGAAGGGTGTAGTAGGTCAGGTTGCCCTGCTTCGAAACGGTCACGAGCCCTGCGCTGCGAAGCTGGGCCATGTGATGGCTGACGGTCGGCTTGCTGAGCCCCAGCTCGTTGGCAAGCTCGGTCAGGTACCGGTCGCGCTCGGCCAGGAGCCGCAGTATTCGCAAGCGACTGTCGTCGCCAAGGGCGCGGTACAGGCGAACTGTCGCGGCCGGGGGATCGAGTCGGTCCGCGGCGCCGAGGGCCGAATCCGCGATGGGATAGCAGATGAGCTGCACGTCGCCGACTTTGGTCAGCGAGTTGTACGGACGGCCGAAGTAGCTGGGGGCCATGACGATGCGGCGGATGCGCGGCTCAGGTACGAGACGGATGCCGTTGGTGGTCCGCTCCACGAAGCCGATCGGATCGCGGGCCATGTCGTCCTGGCGGCGGGCCGCAACGTCTTGGTCGAGCATGCGGCCGATGCGGGCTTCGACCACCTCATAGCGGGGCAGCCAGAAATGAACGACCGACCTGGCAAGGGGCGCAAGCTCGGCCGCCGGCCTGGTCAGGACCGGGTGGCCTTTATACGAGTCGAGCCGGGCCTCGAGCTCGCCGTAGGCATCGGCATCGCCGTCGATTGCGCGGCGGGTGAGCACGCCCAGATCGGAATCCTCGAGGAGCTCGCCGACCATCGTTTCAAGCAGCTGGGCATCCGCCATGGCATCGATGGCATCGACGACATCCCGAGCCGTCCGAATCTCCGGACGCTCCACAAGCATTCGGCCGAGTTCAGCCACGAAACCCGTGCACGTTCGAACGAACGTCTCGGACCCAATCTGGGTCGCGAGGGCGGCGCGCGATTCCTCGAGCCAGCGTCGGTCCTCGGGCAGGAGGTCTGCGAGCTCGCCGCATTCGAGGCAGGCGCTCGTCAGGAAGTCGTAAGCGGTTCGTGGATCCATGTCCACGGCCGGCAGCTGCGCAGTCGTCAGGCCTGGGCGGACAAGTCCGCCAGGTCTGATCGGGGCGCTGGTTGGGTTACGCCGGATGGCCATTGGTATCTTGCTCTAACATCTGTTAGATGGAAGCCTAACACGTGGAGCGTCGGGGAGTCACGGAAGGCGTGGCTTCTGAGACATGGGGCCCTGGCCCGTACAATGCCAGAACCCGCGTGACCGTCGCGAAGAAAGCGGCGCGCCCATGGAGGAGCTGGATCGAATGACCGCCCCAAGCGTCAGGTTCACCGACGAGCGACTGGCCAACGGCCTTCGCCTGATCATCTCGGAAGACCACCTGGCGCCCGTCGTGGCGGTGTGCATCTGGTACAACGTCGGCTCCAAGCACGAGGTGCCGGGCAAGACCGGCTTCGCCCATCTCTTCGAGCACGTCATGTTCCAGGGGTCGGGCCACGTCGCCAAGACCGAGCACATGGCCCTCGTCCAGGCCGCCGGCGGCACCCTCAACGGCACGACCTTCTTCGACCGAACCAACTACTTCGAGACAGTCCCGAGCCACCAGCTCGAGCTTGCGCTGTGGCTCGAGGCGGACCGAATGGCCACGCTCCTCGATGCCCTCAACCAGGAGAACCTGGACAACCAGCGCGACGTCGTCAAGAACGAGAAGCGTTCCTCGTACGACAACCGACCCTACGGGACGTGGTTCCACAAGCTGGGTGAGCATCTGTTCCCGCCGGACCACCCCTACCACCACCCCACGATCGGGTCCATGGAGGACCTCGACGCCGCGTCACTCGAGGACGTGGCCGCCTTCTTCCGAACCTACTACGCGCCGAACAACGCGGTCCTCTCGATCGTCGGCGACGTCGAGCCGGCCCAGGCCCGGTCATGGGTCGAGCGCTACTTCGGCGAGATCCCGGCCAACCCGGCAATCCCGGTGCTCGGCGACATGAGCCTGCCTCCCATCATTGGCGCAGAGTCGCGTGAAGTCGTCGAGGATCGAGTGCCGCTGCCGCGCCTCTTCTTCGGCTTCAGGGCGCCGGTGCTGGGCGATCCGCGGTACGACGCGCTGGAGGTGGCGGCCCAGATTCTCGCCGGTGGCAAGGGCAGCCGTCTGTATCGGCGGCTCGTGCGAGAGGAGCGTATCGCCCAGGACGTGGCCTTCTTCGCATTGGGCCTGACAGGTGGGGCGTCATTGGTGGCAGGCCATGCGACTGCGCGCCCGGGCGCCGATCTGGCCGCCCTCGAGCGAGGCTTCGAGGAGGAGCTCGAGCGCATCGGCCGCGAGCCTGTCACCGATGACGAGCTCTCACGCGCGAGGGCTCTGATCGAGACCTACGAGATGGAAGCCCTCCAGCGGGTCGACGAGCGGGCGGATCGGCTGTCCATGTACGCCACCCTTCTCGACGACCCCGACATGGTCAACCGCCAGCTCGGCCGGTATCTCGCGGTTAGCGCGGCGGATATCCAGAGGGCGGCGGCGGAGGTGCTCCGGCCGGACAACCGGGTCGTGCTGACGTATCTCCCGTTGACGGAGACCGCGACCGGTACGACCGACGAGGAGACGGCCGCATGACGCTCGAGCAGATCCTCTCGGCGCGTCCGTCGCCAGGGCGGCCGCGAACCTACGAGTTCCCGCAGTTCGAGCGGACGGTCCTGCCCTCCGGTCTGCAGGTTCTGGCTGTGAATCTGCCGGGCCGGCCAATCGTGGCGGCGAACCTGGTCGTGCGGCGTGGAGCCAGCGACGAGCCCGCCGAGATCGCGGGAGCCACTGTCCTGGCCGCGCGGGCAATGACCGAAGGTACTCAGCACTATCCCGGAGTCGAACTGATCGAGGCCGGGGAGCGGTTGGGCGCGACTCTCCACGTCGACGCCGGCTGGGATGCCTTCACCGTGTCTGTCGACGTTGCCGCGAGCCGTCTCCGCGCGGCGTTGGAGCTGCTCGCCGAGCTGGCGGAGCGGCCCACGTTCCCCGGATCGGATGTCGCGCGTCTGCGCGACGAGCGGCTGAACGATTTGCTGCAAGTCAAGGCCGACCCGCGGCGGCGCGTCGATCGAGCCTTCACCGCCGCTCTTTACACGGCCGACTCGCCCTACGCCAGACCCGCGGCGGGTGACGAGGACACTGTTCCGCGGCTGACGCCCGACGTTCTGCGCGGGGTTCACCGGACGGTGCTCGATCCGCACCGAACTGCCGTCATCGTCGGCGGCGACTTGAGCGGGCTCAACGTGCCGCGTCTGGTCGGGGCTGCGCTCGGGTCGTTTGGAGCGGTGGAGTCGTCCGCCGGCGTCGAGGCCGACGCGGGCACCAGGCCGCCCAGGGCCGCCTCGGCGGTGGACCGCCCGATAGTCCGCTTCTACCACCGACCCGGCTCCGTCCAGACCGAACTGCGGATCGGCCACGTCGGGCTGGCCCGTCGAGTGCCCGACTTCCACGCGGTCCAGGTCATGGCGGCGATCCTGGGGGGCCTGTTCAACTCGCGACTCCAGATGAACCTGCGCGAGGACAAGGGCTATACGTACGGCATCGGCGCGGGCTTTGACATGCGCCGCGGCCCGGGCCCGTTCTCGGTGCGGACGGCTGTTCAGACGGCGGCGACCGTCGCATCGATCTCCGAGTCGCTGGCCGAGCTGCGTCGCATGCGCGAGACGGAGGTGACAGCCGCCGAGCTTGCCGCCGCCCGCGACTACCTCGCAGGCGTCTTCCCGTTGCGCTTCGAGACTCCCGGGGCGGTTGTTGCGGCCCTGACCGGCGTCTTCGTCCACGACCTGCCCGATGACGAGCTGACCCGCTACCGCCGAGAGGTCGAGGGAGTCAGCGTCGCCGCGGTTCAGAAGGCCGCGCAGGATCACATACACCCCGATCGACTGGCGATCGTTGCCGTCGGCGACGCCGATGCGGTCGCAGCCGACCTGGAGTCGGCCGGCTTCGGCGAGCTTGAAGTGATCACCGAGGAGATGCCGGCCGATGCGGAGGCGGGCGAGACCCAGGAGGAGGCCGAGTGATCGTCGTGGTTGGGCTGCCCGCCTATGCCGATTCGCCGGACGGCGAGAAATGCGCCGGCGGATTGGCCGTCGAGGTCGCGGCATCGGCGCGGCGTCGTGGTGCCCAGGTCGAGCTTGTGGGGAAGATCGGCAACGATGGGGCAGGGGATGCCGTGGTGGTGGCGCTCGGGCGCATGGGGATCGGCCATGCGGCGCTGCTCCGCGATCCCGCCCGACCCACGCCCGTGCTGGCGGTTGATGCCGCCGACGATGCCGCGGAAGTGGACGCAGATAGTCCGACGGCACGGCTGCTCCCCGAAGACGCCGATGCTCGGCCGGCGCTCGAGGCCGCCGATCTGGACCTGGCCCTTAGCTTCCTGCCTGAGGCTGGAGTGGTGGTGCTGGCCGATCCAATCTCCGACTCCGCGATCGCGGCGGGGATCGAAGGCGCTGCCTTTGCCGGCGCCCGATTGATCGTTCTGGTGCCGGCCGGGTCGGCGCCGCCGGCGGTTCCAGTCGACGCGACGGTGCTCGAGGCTCCGGTCGATGACGACGGCTCGTTCGGGCGGATGGTCGGTGTGTTCGCCGGCGCCCTCGACGCGGGGCTCGATCCGGCGGCCGCCTTCAACGAAGCCGTGTCGGCATCCGGTTGGGAGCCCACTCCAGACTAGTCTCGCCGCGGGTGAGGGGCGTGGTCCGCGGGCGCAGGCGGGGCCGCAGCTGCGGGTGCTGCTAGGCAGCGCCCGCTTCCTGTAGAGTGCCAGGCTATGGATCGAGCAACGAACGGTCTTCGAATCGACAGCGCCGCCGGCCTGCCGCCCGGCTTCGACCCGACCGCCCAGACACCGCTGGATCGAACCACGGCCATCGCCGCAATCTCGCAGGCGGACGACTTGATGGAGCAGAGCGAGCCGGACCGGGCGCTGCCGCTCTACTCGCGGGCCACGGCGGTAGGCGATCGTGACGTCTCGGCCGCCGGATACTACGGACTCGGCAACGCCCTGTACCGACTCGATCGCGAGACCGAGGCACGCGAAGCCTGGGAGCGGGCGACGAGTCTGGGTGAGACGCCCGCGGCGTACCGGGCCTGGCGTCAGGTCGCGGCGGCAAGGGTTCGCGAGGGTGACCTGCGAGGCGCCGTCGCCGCCTATCGAGAGTGCGAGAAGCGCGCCCCCAGGCAGGACCGTGCTGAGATCGCCTCGCGGCTCGGCTGGTTAAACAAGGAGACCGGCAACTCCGGGGCGGCCAACCGCTACTTCGCCCGAAGCCGCGGCGACAAGCTGCCGCCCTTCATGACCTACCTGATCATCGCGGTGACCGTGGTGACGTCGCTCTCGGCCATGTCGGGCGCGCTGACGCCGAATGGATTTCACATTCCGGGGTCGCTGGAATGGCAGCTGGCCAGCAATCCGCTCCTAATCGCCCACGGCGACTACTACCGGCTCCTGTCGGTCACCCTGGTCCACGATCCGAGCGACATCCTGCATCTGCTGTTCAACATGTACGCCCTCTGGTACGCCGGGCAGCTGGTCGAGCGGATGTATGGCTCGTGGTTGATGCTTGGCCTTTACGCGGCTTGCGGCGTCGCCGCGAGCGCGGTGAGCTACGCCTTCGGGCCGGGCAGCTGGAGCGTAGGGGCGTCGGGGGCGATCTTCGGCCTGTTTGGGATCGTTCTGGTCGCCACGCGCTTCCATCACGCCATCCTCGATGCCCAATCGAGAAGCGTGGCTTCGATGGTCGGGATCCTGATCGTCCTGAACCTGGTGATCGGCTTCTCCGGCTTCATGAACGTCGACAACTACGCCCATGTCGGTGGATTGCTGGCCGGCTTGTGGTTGGCCTTGGTTCTGCCACCCGGCCAGGTCCAGACGATGGCATCGGTCTGGCAAGCCCCGCGCGGCGTCACCTCGCCGGCTCGGGCCGCCGTCCTCCGCGTCGTCGGCGTCGTGGCCCTGATTGTGGTCGTGGGAGGGATCGTTGCCTACGGTACGAGCGAGTGGCAGGCGGACCCGAGCTACCGCTACAACTTCCCGCAGGGCATGGCCCCTGTGCCGCACGCGATTGCGGCGGCACTGCCCCCAGCTTCGCCGGTGCGACTCGCTATGGTCCGCTGAGCTAGCTCAGGACAGGTCTTCGCGCCAGCCGAATCGGTCGAGCACTCGATACATGTTCCGGCGGTTGAGCCTGGACCGATCGGGCGGCCACGAGACGTCATCGCGCTCCAGCGCGAGGTCGACCCGAACGGCCCGTCGCGGCGCGGGAAACTCCACCGCCGACTCTTCCGTGGCCGGCGCGACCGAGTCGTCGAAATCGCTGCCCGCCGCCGGCTCGACCGGCTCGACGTACTCGGCGCCTTCAGGTTCGGCGCCGGCCCGAAGACGCAGCGTCCACCACACGTCGAGCCACGACTGGGTGACGAAGTGCTCGTCCAGTGGCCCCAGGTCGCGGTAGTCGGAGCGACGGAAGGCGAGCCACCCGGCCTCGAGAGCCGTGGCGCCGGCCGTGGCGCCGGCCGTGGCGCCGGCTTCCAGCCGGACCAGCGCGTTCGGCCGCAGTGGCTCGGGCTCGACCG
>OCZT010008163.1_pt1 | contig 10218 bp, 3 predicted proteins | sample 1539031 | NCBI WGS metagenome assembly OCZT01 (sample SAMEA3539308, study PRJEB22396) | soil metagenome | biome: tundra; feature: field; material: soil | place: USA | collected 2010-05 | depth 0.15 m
ATGACATGGCACGATGCATAATGAGGTCCTTTTGGTTATCTGGTGTTGAAAGGCTGACTGACATTGCGAGCAGGATTCTAAGCCGGGCGACCAGCGCAAGTCAAGGAGGTCTGACACCATAGACCGCCTACGGGCGCATCTTGCTCGAACCACCATGCGTGTCGTGGCGAAGGTGCCGGCGCGTCCGTCCCGGCGCGCCGCCGAACCCTAAACAGCCTGGATTTGGACCATGCTGGACTTCCGCGGCGCGCCGGGAGGACGGACGCGCCTCATTTCCTCGAATGAAGGACGGCTCAGCGAGAGACTTGATCTCAGTGGTTGTATGTGCGCTGGAGCAGCCACTGCACATCTCGTGGAGCGTAAGGGCCGCCACCCCAGGCTTGTTGCCTGATGGGCTGTTTGGTGGCGCCCTCGAGCCATTTGTGGATTTCAGAATGGCCATCCGCAAATGCAAAGCCGCATGCGCCGTTGTGATAGGAGGCCGGAAGGTCATTAAACGTGTCTGCGGCAGCCAAGGTGGAGAATAAAGCATCATTGATGCTGTCCGGATGTTCGTCCACGAACACCCAGATCATCGTTGGGTTCTTGAGCTCGGTAAACTTCTTGTAAGTTCCGGATGGATTTAGCGCGACATAATTCCCGGCATCATCCTGGCGTGCCAGATAGGTGTTCATGGCGACGCTCCGCACGCGCGGTCCGGCCTTGGAGGGCATCTTGTCGGCGGGGCAGTGGTAAACGCCAAGCGTCTTTGCGGTGTACGGACCAAGGAGCCCCTGCGTCAGCAAGGCTGAATTGGTGTTCGCTCCCGCCGGAAGTCCGTAATCCCAATCAAGCCACCCGTTGACCCAGCGGACCAAGTTTGTCTGGGCCCCCGGAGAATTCAGCGCCAAGACACTATTGTTGTCCTCCTGATACATGTACCAAGCCAGCAGCAATTGTTTCGTGTTGTTCAAACAGCCGATGCCTTCGGCCTTCGCTTTAGCTCTGGTCAATGCGGGCAGGAGCAGGGCGGCCAGGATCGCTATGATGGCAATGACCACCAACAATTCGATCAGGGTGAACGCCCGCCTCCCGGCGGTTGATGGATGGGCCTTAGCGCTATTTCTTTCCATACATATTCGTGGGGTCAGTACACTAATACTCCAGAGTTCGCAAACCAAGAAAGGCACGCCAGGGCCCGCATAGCAGGCTCCTGGCGCCCAATCTGCATCACCTGATCTTAGGGAAATACAAGGCGATAGAACTCAGTGGGTTTGGCCATATCGATCGTAAGCGTTATAGTGTTGGTGCTCTGAGCGCCTGCAACCTCGCCCCAATCCAACGGGTTGACGCTCAGGCCCTGGCTGAGGTGATTGGTCTGGGCGAGCAGCCGCCAAGTGGTGTGGTCCAAGGGCCAGCCCAGGGTGAGGGCATTGCCTCCGGAGAGTGACACCGTGATGGGAGCCGGTGTTGTGGAGACCGGCGTGACGACCTTGATGGTGCCATCCACAGTCAACCTCGCGGCATCGTAAGCAGCGACGCCCGGGAAGGAGATGCTGGTGAAAGCGCCCGCGTAGGTGCCGGCGTTGAAGGCTTTAATGACCTGATTGGCGGCATAGGGTGTTGCGCTGACGTTTGCGATGGTCAGTGTGCCGGCGTAAGTGAGCGTGCCGCTGACCTGCAAGAAGTCTGCGGTCGCCGTGCTGTTATTGACTTCGATAGCGGTTACGGCGGTGCTCATCATGGAAACGTCGCCATTTACGGTCAGCGTGCCGACGGATTCACCGGGCGCGAGGTTGCCAGCCAGCGGCAGTATCCCGGTAACGATGCCGTTGCCCTTGAGCGTTTGGCCCAAGCCGATGGCGAAGTTGCCGGTGGAAGCGGAGACATCCAGAGTGCCTCCCGCCTGCACATCAAGCAGCGGTGTGCCAGTCAGGCAGCCATTGCCGCTGAGCGCCAGGGTGGTGCCGCTGCGAATGGTGGTGTTGCCGGAATAGCTATTGGTTCCCGAAAGAGTCAATGCACCGGCAGCCACATCGAGGTGGAGAGGCTGGGCTCCGTTGCTGGCCATGATGGACCCCCCAAAGAGGCTGCTGCCGCCCTGGAAGAACAGGGTGGAGGGGCTGTTGCTGCTGCTGTTGACGATGCTGCCCCACGTGGTGCTGCCGTTGTTGGTCAAGCCGGGGACATGCTGGTTGAAGCCGTTGAGGTCCAGGTAGCAAGTGGAATTGTCCAGTTCGACGGGAGCGTAGGAAGGCAAGGCCTCATTGACGCCCAGCAGCAATCGGCCGTTAAAGATGAGGGTTTGGTTCCAGGTATTGCCGGTGGAGGCAATGGTCCAGGGGGCAAGGTCGGTCCGGGTGAAGGAATTGGTATTCAGGTTGATAGTTCCTGTTACGATTCCGCCGCTGCCGCCGCCGCGAAGCTGGAGGTTGCCGACATTGCCGGGAGCCTCCGTAATGTTCCCGTTAATGACAGCCCTGCCACTGAGGCACCAAGCGAGCATATACCCCGGCAAGCCGCTGCTGGTAGGATCGGGGGCGGTGTAGGTGATGGGGCCGTTCCAGATATTGGTTTCGTTGGGGCTAGCGCCAAAGGAAAGGGAGCAGCGGTAGCTCGCCCCGGCGGAAGACTCGACGTTAAGGGATACGCTGGACGAGATGTTGACATTACTGGCCAATACCAAGCTGAGGAAGCCGGAGCCCCCCGAGACCAGGGCATTAGTCAGCCCTACCGTGGAGTTGGCGCCGAGGGCCTGGCTATGATAGGCATACAAGTTCGCCGGCTTGGGGACTGCGACCTGACTCAGGTTATTGGAAGAGTTGAGCTTCGCGTTGCCGGGGCCAATGAGTGTGAGCGTGTTGGCGGTGAGGTTGCTGGCGACGATGATGGTGCTGGTGCCGCTGGGTTGGAGAACCAGCGAGTTGGTGCCGGCATTGACCTGGCCAGCGAGGGTCAAGGTCGTAGCGGTCGTAGCCAGGATTGTCGCGTTTGACGTCAGGGTGATGGGCCCGCTCCAGGTGGAGGCAACGGCGTTGGCGGAACTGTTCAATGCCCCGCCGGCGCCACCAACGCCTGCGCCGCTCAGCGACAGCGGTTCGGCGATGTTCAAAGCGGTGGCATCCACCCAGAGTTCGGCTCCGTCTTGGACGGTAGTGCCATTGGTGAAGACGCCCAGCGCGGTGGAGGATTGCACGTAGAGGGTTCCCTGTTGGACGGCGGTGGCACCTTGGTAGCTGCTATTGCCGCCCAGGTTCAACTGGCCGGGGCCGGTCTTGGTGAGCGAGCCGGTGCCGCTGATGTCGGTGGCGGTGCTGCTGGAGGCGACGTTAAAGACCAGCGACGAGTTGTCCACGATGGGCGCGGAGATAGTGCCGTCGGTTGAGCCGTCGCCCACCTGCACAGTGCCGGCTTGAATCTGGGTGCCGCCCGTGTTGTTGTTGTTATTTGCCACCGTGAGGGTACCTGCCCCTTGCTTGACCAGGGCAGCCACCCCGCTGATGCCCGCACCGCTGAAGGAGTAGGGCTTGTTGACGTTGCTGACCGTCAGTGAATTGGGCTGCGGATCGGCACCGATGATGACCGTGGTGGGACCGGTAGCCGTATCGTCAAAGAGCGCAAAGTCGCCAATGGTATAGGCGACCGGCGACTGGGAGGAGGTGTTCAGCCAGTTGACGGTGCTCGTGTCCCAGTTGTTATCCGTGGCACCGGTCCATTTCAGCGAGTTGCCAGCGATTTGAGAGATTACCAAGTCGATGCTGTGGTTGGCGACGTTATTCTCGATGGTGGCGGTGATGCCCGGGGCAAAGTAGGAGAGGTTGAACCCGCTGAAATCGTTGCTTCGATAGCTGCCGTATTTAATCAAGGGGAAGCTGCCTACGCTCAGGGCGCCCCACCGGGTGATATTGATGGTGGTACTGCCATTGTTAGTAAAGGCCCCACTGAAGTTGAGCAGGGCGGTGGCGGTAGGCCCGGTGAGGTTGTAGTCCAGGTCCAGGTTTAGGTTTGCGCTGTCAAACGAGCCGGTGGTGGCGGGGATGAATGCGGTGGCTGTCGGGCGATTGATCTGGAGGCTGGCGCCGGAGGCCAACACCAGCGACTCATTACCCGCCAAGGTGGGATTGAGGACCAGGGTGCCCGTTTGGACCACTAGCGCGCCCGTGGCAAAGTTAGTGCCCGTCAGTATGAGCGAGCCGTAGCCGCCCTTGGCCAAGCTGCCGTTACCGGCAATGATATTGGTGTAGGTGAGACTGTTGCCGACGTTGATCACCGTGGCGGCATTATTGGTGAGCGGACCACTCAGCACGTTGTCCGTGCTCCCGTCGCCAATCACCAGCGTGCCGCCCGTAACCGTGTAGCCGCCGACGCAGGTGTTGGCGCCTTGCAGAGAGAGGGTGCCGGCCCCGGACTTTACCAGCCCCAGGTTCTTGGCAGGCACAGCGCTACCACCGAGAATAGCGTTATAGACGAAGTCGCTGCTGTTGTTGATGGTCAGCACGGAGATGGTGGTCGAGTTGCCGCCTGCCACCCAGCAAGTGGTGGAGAGGGTCGGGTCGTTGGTCAAACCGGCCAGGGTCTGGTTGGCCGCGCCGGTCGCTTCGCCGAGCACCAGCCGCCCGTAGCCGTTCCAGCCTGACTGCGGAACACCGGCGGTGTTGGGGGCGTAGAATACGCCGGAGGTCCCCAGCTTGACCGTGGTGGCGGGGGGCAGCCGATCGTCGAGACCGGGGGCCAGTTGCACGGTGACGTTGCCATCAAAGATGGTGTCGCCCACATAAGTGTGTTTGCCCTTGAAGACAACCGACCCGATGGTGCCGCGATTGGCGGAATTGCAGAACCGCAGGCGGCCCGTGCCGGAAATGGACCCGGTGTTGGTGAAGGTAACGTTGAGGCCCCAGACGCCAACGACGGTGCTGTCTCCCGCTAACTCGATATCGGCCGGGAAGATGGTGCCCGCATTGCCATCAAACGCCAAAGCGCCGAAGCAGAAAGAGGAGCTTGGGATTCCGTCGCCGCTTACCGTGAACTTCTTGGGCCAGTTCAAAGTGAAGGCACCGGAGCTGCCCCGCATCAGCAGCCCGGCGTTCGTGTGAATGATCAGATTGTTGCAGCCGCTGAGGGCGCCGGCACCCAGGCCGGAGCTGTTGATTTGTGCCATGATGGCCGTGGGCGACGTGTAAGAGGCATTGCCGGGGGTGCCCACCTCCATCGTGCCGGGAATATAGTTAGTGGCATTGTTAAAACTGATTTGTGCCTGCCAGGGGGTGTTGGCCGCAACCTGGAGGCCGCCAGGGGCAAAGATTGAGGCGCTAATCGTCTCATTGGCAGACTGGCCCGTGGTCGCGGCTGGATAATTCACCGCGGACAGAATTGACGCCGGGTTGCCAGTCAACGAGATGGTGCCCAGATTGCCGCCCGAGCCGGAAGCCAGCGTGTAGGCGGGGAGAGTGGCAAGAGGTGAAACAGTCGAGTTGGAGAAGATAATCCCGCCAACCACGATGGGATTGGTAATGGTGATGGTAGCAGCAGCCGTCAGTTTGTAGCCGATGACGGCGGTCGCGCCCGGGCTCCAGGCGACGTTCTGGGTGCCATCCCACCAGTCGGTAAGGGTGCCCAGGTTGCTCCAGTTGCCGGAGCCGTCCTGCAAACCGGGCGTGTTCAGGGGCGGGGCATCCCATTGGAGGTTGATTCCTGGCGCTCTAACGGTAGCGAAGACCAGCAGAATGAGAGGCAAGACCAGCCTGAGGAGGCTAGCCAGCGGGAGGTTACGAGCGCGTTTGATAGGTGTGAGGATGCATGTTGTCATGGTACTTATGGGGTTTTTTCTTGGGCGATGGCCAATCCTGAGCGCCCGCCCCGACCCCAAGGCCGGGCAGAACAGATCACGGATTCACTACTGGTCATCGCCACTCGTTGTGTTGTTCGTCGGTTTGTCGCGTTGGTTTCTCTCCTGAAATCCAGCTTCGAGCCCAATCGCCAGGAAAGAGCATAATCTCTAGTCTGCCTGAGTTCTTTAACATCCGGCAATAATGTGAATTAGTTATGGCCCGAACGGCCCGTTACTGATGCGAACCGGGCCCTGGTGCGCCAGCCATTTGGTTTGCAGACTCTTGGCCGCGAAGTAGCAGAGCCATTCCTCCCGCAAAGCATAGGTGTCCTCGGAGCCGGCGCCATAAGTGCGCCCGTCGGTGAAGCGCGCCTGCATGCCCAGCACCACCTGGTCATGCTGGGCTTCCCAAAGGTCGCCCGGTATGCTGGCCAAACCGTCGAGATTGAAGGCGCGCACGACGGCATCCATGGTGGCGACGTGCATCCGGCGCATCGTGCCCCAATCGTTGCCTTGGGGGTAGTAGAGGTCGCCGGTGGGCTGGCCGGAGGTATCGCGCAGGTAGATAAACCCACCCGGAGCCCGGAGGGCGCCCCCCACTGGATACGGCGTCGTGCCGGCGACGAAGTTCAAATCCACCATAGCGCGGTAGGAGACATCCAGGTTGAAGAAGCCGGCCAGCGGCACGGGTCGGGAAGCCAGCAAGTAAAGCAGCGCCGGCTGCATTTGGCTAAGCCCGGCCGCCAGGTAATCGGGGTGAACGATGCTGTGGTTAATGACCGTCGAATCTTCGTTGGCATTGGAGCCGTTGAGCCAGGAGGCCAAGGTGCGGCCATGATAGACGTTGGTGCGGCTGACATCCGAAGGCCGCGCGTAGGTCGAGAGGGTCATCTCGATGGCTTTGCTCCACCACAGCGGGGCGTTGGAATGTGCCGGCATCATGCACACGGCCAAATGCAGCAACTCGGCATTCCAGGCATTCTCCTCCGACTTGGTATCGCCGGGAGAGATGATGGTTCCGGCCCGGTTCATGTAGTAGGGCACCGCATAGTTCGTGAACCGGTTAGCCTCAAACTCAACCGCGCGGCGCACCAGTTCCTGGTCGGTGTTTGGAAGGTTGGTCCAGAGCATCCACGCCGCCGTGCCTGCGTTCCAGGCCCAATGGGCGGTTTGCCATCCGTTACCCCAACCGCCCGCCTGGTTGACGAGGTGGGAGTAGCCCAGGGACCGAGTCATCTTAAGCGTGCGGTTCAGGGCCACGCTCGCTGAGACGCCCGCGAGGGTCTCGTCGTAGGCTCCGGTCTGCAAAGCGACCGCCAATCCATAAGCCTCCATCCCGGGCCGGCGAATGTGGGTTTCGTCCGTCCCCCCGTAATTCAGATAATAGGCCGCGTCCTGGCTCGCGTAGTACGTATTCCACCAGGTTGTCATCGCATACTTGCTGGCGTTTTGAAGAATGGCAGTGACGCGCTGGGCATTGGCATCAGTGGGGAAGCCAGCTTGAAAAGCCGCCCAATCAATGGGGTGGACGGACGGCTCGGCCGGAGCCGGCGGATTCGTTACTGGCGGATAGACGAGCCGGAAGAAGGCCGTCGGAATAGCTGCATCAATGGGCACTGTCACCAGGTTGGTCCCGATTGAGCCGGGAACGGGGAACCAGTTCGTGCTCAGGCCGAGTCCACGCGAATTGGTCTGCTCCTGTAACTGCCAACCGGTGCACTCCGCCGCCCAACCCAGGCTAAAGCGCCCGTCACCCGCAAGCCCCGCAGCCAGGCCAGGCGGTGGGGCGATGACCAGCTCAATGGTTCGATTGCCAAGGTTGTTCCGGACGCTGGCGCTCAGGCCCGGCGCAAGAGGTGCAAGCAGAAAAGCGCTGAAGTCATTGCTCTGGTAATCACTGTATTTAACGAGCGGATAAGTGCCGGCGGTGAGGGGACCCAGGTTGAGGATGCTGATGGTCGTGCTGCCTCGATTCGTGAGGGTGCTGGTGACCTCAAGCGGCGCGGCGCCATTGCCGCCTTGGAGGTTGAAGTTGAGTTCCAGCACGGCCCCATCCAACGAAAGCGTCGAGGCGGTGAGACCGCTCATGGGAGCAGTGCGATTGATTTGCAGTGTCGCGCCCGGGGAGACGAGAATGGGCCCGCCACCGGACGTGCCGGTATTCACTGAGAGCGTTCCAGCCTGGACCAGGGTGCTGCCGGTGTAGGTGTTAGGGCCGGTTAAAGTCAGCGTGCCCAAACCGCTTTTGATGAACATGCCCGCCCCGGTGATCACATCGTAATACGTCAGACTGCTCGCCACATTGACGACTACCGTGGCTTGGTTGGTGATAGGGCCGCTCAAGGCGCTATCGGTCAATCCATCCCCCAGGACCAAGGTTCCATTATGGATGGTGTAACCCCCAGCGCACTGGTTGTCGCCCTGAAGCTTCAAAGTGCCCGAACCGGTCTTTACCAGGCTAATGCGGTTATCGGGTGAGGTGGGGCCGCCCAAGCGGGCGGTGTAAGTCCAGTCGCCGGCAGTGTTGAGCGTGAGAGTAGAAACTGCGCTGACATTGCCTCCTACGACCCAGCAGTCGGCGCTGCCGAGCGTTGGGTCATTGGTAAGGCCGGCCAGGGTCTGGTTCATTGCGCCGAGAGAATCTCCTAGAACCAGCCGGCCATAGCCATTCCAGCCCGACTGCGGAACACCGGCGGAGTTGGCCGCATAATATGCACCGCTCGTGCCGAGCTTCAGCGTGGTGCCCGTTGGCAGCCGGTTGTCGGCGCCGGAAGCTAAACGCACCGTTATCCGCCCGTCGAAGATGGTGTCGCCTACGTACGTGTGGGAGCCGGTGAAGACCACTGTGCTGGCGCTGCTGCTGCGGTTGCCTGAATTGCAGAACCTAAGCCGGCCCGTGCCGGAGATGGTGCCGGAATTGGTAATCGTGATGGTAGGGTCGCCCCAGACGCCTACCACCGTGCTGTCACCGGCCAACTGGATGTCCGCGGGGAAGACACTGCCATTATTTCCGCAGAACATCAGGGCTCCGAAGCAGAAGCTCGAGTTAGGAATGCCGTCCCCGCGCAGGATGAATCTCTTTGGCCAAATCAGCGTGAAAGCACCCGAGCCGCCCCGCAGGAGGAGGCTGGCGTTGGTATGGATGACGATGTTGGTGCACCCGGTCAAAGCGCCGGCGCCGATACCGCCGCTATTGAATTGGGCCATGATGGCGCTGGGGGTGGTGTAGGAGGCATTGCCGGCCGTGCCTATCTCCAGCGAACCCGCGATGTAGTTAGTGGTGTTGTTGAAGCTCGCCTGCGCCACCCAGGGCGTTGCCGCCATTACCCGAAGGCCGCCGGTCGCGATCAAGGAGACGCTGAACGTCTCGTTTCCCGAAGCCCCAACCAGCGTGTCGGTATAGTTGGCGGCATGCAGAATTGAGGCCGGACTCCCGGTCAACGTGAGGTTGGTGGCGGCAGAACCGGCCAGCCCGGCGAACGTATAGCCCGGCACAGCGACGCCGGTGCTGAAGCTGACGTTATTGGACAGGATGATTCCGCCAGCCACGATTGGGTTGGTGAGGGTGATGGTGGCGTTGGCCATCAGGTTAGAGCCCACGACGGCTGTGGCGCCGGGAATCCAAGCGACGTTCTGGACCCCATTCCACCAGTTGTTGAGAGTGGCTTTATTGCTCCATTGACCGGCGCCATCCTGCAAGCCCGTTGTGGCGGGGGCGGAATCCCAGCGCAGGTTGATCGCCCGGGCGTTGAATGCGCCCACACCAACGAGGAATGCGAGGCCGAAAAGGAGGCTACGGCTCGTGCTCATCAATCACACACTCCATCCGGAGCGGCAATCGCTACGGATCAGGCGGTCCGCTTCGGGGGAGTTGGTCACCTTCAGATTGACGGCGTCCCAGTCAATCCGTCTGTCCGCGCGCTTGGCGACGTTGCCCAGGAGGCAGGTCTCCGTCAGCGGTCCTGAGTAACTGAAGTCGGCGTTCGCCCGTTGGCCGTTCTTGATGGCGCGCACCCAATCCATCTCGTGGTTCTGATCGGCCACGCGCGGCAAAGTTCGTGGGGGGCGCTTATAGTCCACGTGGAGACTAAGCGGCAACAGCTTCGGGGCCTGGGCATAGACGCCGCAAATCAGCTTCCCTTTGCTGCCTTTGAATAGCGCGCCGCCTTCGGGGGGCCACGCGACGTCTTCGGTGTCCAAATCTGTCGGTTGAGGCGGTCGCGTGCCCTCATACCAGGACAGCTTTACGGGCGGCAGATTGCCGCGGGCGGGGAAACGAAACGTTACGATCGCCGAGAGGGGGTGGACTTCCTCGGTCATTCCGCAGGAAGTGGCCTCTACGCTGTCCGGCGGGCCGAGCTTCAACGCCCAATTCACGACGTCCAGTGAATGCGCGCCGCGGTCACCCATCA
>OCZT010008164.1_pt1 | contig 10218 bp, 9 predicted proteins | sample 1539031 | NCBI WGS metagenome assembly OCZT01 (sample SAMEA3539308, study PRJEB22396) | soil metagenome | biome: tundra; feature: field; material: soil | place: USA | collected 2010-05 | depth 0.15 m
CTGGACGATGCGGAAGACGATCAGCGTCTCAATGCTGGGAGCGAGACCGCACAGGATCGACCCCGCCCCGAAGCCAACCAGGCCGATCACGAAGAGGCGGCGCCGGCCGTAGGCGTCGGCCATGGCGCCAGCCAGTATCAGGAGTGCGCTCAGGCTCAGCAGGTAGGCGTTGTAGACGTACGACTCGCCCTCGAGGGCGCCGAGGTTACTGCTGGGTAGGTCCTGGCCGATCCGCTGCAGGGCCACGTTGACCACGGTCGAGTCGAGGAAGACGATCCCTGAGCCGAGGATCGCGGCGAGCAGTGTGCCTGTGCGGCGGTTCACCTGGACTTTGGCCGGATCCATTGCCCCTGCCGGATACGTCTCTGCATGTCTGTCGTCTCTCCCGGGTACTGAGCATGCTGGGCTGGCATTGGGAGCGTGTCAACCTGAGTCGCACCAGGGGCCGCGGGTCGCATCCACGGGAACGACGAGGCCGCGGGGCACGCGGTCCGCCGATCGGCCGCCCACCGGTGCTCCCGCAGAGTGGGTCAGCCGGGCTGGCGCATCCGCCCTCCGCGTCGCCTGCACTAGACTCGGTTGCGGGCGCAACCAACCGTAGATCACCCGAACCGAGGCAAACAATGAACGACTCTATCCGCAGCGCCCTGACCCAGGGCGGAATCATCGACATAACCACTACGGGGAGGCGCAGCGGCCAGCCGCGTCGCATCGAGATCGTGTACCACGTGATCGACGGGCGGTTTTACATAGGCGGCATGCCGAACCCCGACCGCACGCGGCGCTGGCTCTCCAACCTAGAAGCCGACCCGAAGTTCACGTTCCACCTCAAGAACAGGGTCAGCGCCGACCTCCCCGCTACCGCCCGCGTGATCACCGACGAGGTGGAACGTAGGACGGTCCTGGAGCACATCGCTCGCGCCTGGAACCGAACGGACCTGGACGCCATGGTCGCCGACAGCCCGCTAGTCGAGGTCACGATCGACGGGCTGGGCGACCCTCCGTCCGTGTCGTAAGGCGCCTCAGGCGTTCGGGGCGCGTCTGGCACGTCATTTGGTCGTGCTGATGTCACCGCAACCGGGGAGCGCTATCGTGGCCGGCTTGGAGGAGAGTCCAGCGATGTGCCGATCCATTCAGCCGCTCCACAACTACGAACCGCCCACCACGGCCGACGAAGTGAGCGCCGCCGCGAGTCAAACCAGGGTGGTGTCCACGTCGAAGGCCGCCACGACGGCCCGTAGCTCATCGACCGTCAGGCCTTCCGCCCGTCCGCCGTTGAGCAGATCCATGTACTCGTAGCTCGCCCCCGTCTCGGCGTACTCGATTCGATCGACCGCTCGCTTCACGGAGATGCTCGAGCGGGCCATGACTCCATGCTTCGCCCATAGGACGATGCGGTGGGTGCGCAGGCTCACCACGTTCGCTGTCATGAGTGCCGCCGAGCCGGGAAGCATGAACGGTAGGAAGCCAATTCCGGCCGGCAGGTTGACGATCGTCTCCGGCTCCCAACGCAGCAAGCGCCGGTTGAGATAAGCCTCGTCCCCATACTCGGCGATGTGGCTGAGGTACGTGAGGCGCGGCGGCTGGGCGTGGACGATGGCGTGGAAGTTGGTACCGGTCCGCTCGACCGTGTCGTCGTGAACCGCAAGGTGCGAGTTCCACTCCGAGGTGAGCCGCTCGAACAGCCGGGTCGGCGCCGTATGGAGCGTGCCCGTTGTCCCGTCGGACGAGATCCGCACGACTCCGAGATTGGCCGCCGGGTCGACCTGGATCTCGCGCAGGCGTCTGCCTGAGCCGGTCACGATCACGACGTGATCCACGAGGTGCGGCGCAGGCTGCGGAAGCTGGATCTCTTCGACGATCGGGAAGCGTCGGCGGACCTCCATCGGCCAGCCGACGCAGACGGAGATGTTGCCGGCCGCGCCCTCGCTGGCATCGATTGCGGCCACGCGGTCGCCGCCCGCTCCGATGGAGGTGAGGATTTCGTCTAAGTCTGGGAATGGTTGCTGTAGTGCCACGATTGCCGATTACCTCCTGGGGCCAGGCGCCGTTTATCGGTCGGCGACGCCTATGCGGATGGTAGACCGCTCGGCTCCTGAGCTCAGTCGAGACGGAATACTTCGTCAAGGCGGCGATGAAAGCCCGTCGCAGGATCGATGCACGGGTCGATGAGAGTTGCCATCTCGGCCTGCCAGGGAGAGTTGATGGGGGCCTCGTCCATCATCTTCCGGAACTTGTCGAAATCCTCGACCTCGAGCACCCCGAACAGGTCGTCGTCGTGCAAGTATATGGAGTAGTTCCGAGCTCCCGCTGCGCGGAGCGCCTCGAGCATCTCCGGCCAGACGTCGGCGTGGCGCCGTCGGTATTCGGCCTCCGCCCCGGGGAGGAGCTTCATGGCGAACGCGACTCGTTCCATTGGCGTGCTCCAGTTGTAACTACAAAAGTGGCCCCGGCGCCGGATGATCCCGGGCCGGGGCCAACTTCAATGCGGCTAGAAGTTGCGTCTAGAAGATGCGGCTAGAAGCCGAAGGACGTGACGTACTGGTCGATGTTCTTGGCGTCGAATACGAACGGAGGACCAAGAACAACGACGCCGTCCGCGGCCATCGTGTAATCGACGCTGCCGGAGGCGAACTTCACGGTGAACTTCTCGCCAGCGGTGCCCTTGATGGTCCCGTTGACGAGATCCACGGCAACCGCGTAGGCGAGGTAGCCGAGGTCAGTCACGTTCCAGAGAGCGAATACGGGGGCCTGTCCGCCCTTGACGAAGTCAACCATGCCCTTGGGGGTTCCGAGGCCGGTGACGAAGACCTTGCCGGTCATGTTCTTGGCCTTGACGACCTGCGCCGCGGCAACGATGCCAACGGTGGTCGGGGAGACGATGACCTTGAGGTTCGGGTGAGCCGAGAGCAGAGCCTGAGCCTGCGTGGTGCTGATCGCCGGGTCGTCATTGCCGTAAACGGTGGCGACTAGCTTGAGGTTCTTGTACTTCGCGTCGCCGGCCAGGGTCGTCTTCATGGCGTCGATCCAGGCATTCTGGTTCGTCGCGGTCTGGGCAGCTGAGAGAACAGCGATCTCGCCGGTGCAGCTCGGCGCTTCGGTGCAGGCCATGTCAACGAGGCCCTTGCCGATGCCGGCCGTGTCGGCCTGGTTCACGAACACGTTGTATGCGCCCTTCGCGGGGCTCGAGTCGTAGCCGACGACCTTGATGCCGGCTGCAATCGCCGCCTGCAGGGCCGGGGCAATGGCAGTCGCGTCGTCAGCGGAGACGATGATCGCCGCCGCCTTCTGCGTGGTTGCCGTCTGAATGAACGGGATCTGCTGCGTCGCGTCCGCGGCGCTGGGTCCGACTTGGGTCAAGGTGCCGCCCAAATCAGTGGCTGCCTGCTGGGCGCCCTTGAAGGCCACGTCGAAGTAGGGGTTGTTGACCTGCTTCGGGATCATCACGACGCTGCCGATGGTCGGGGCCGCTGCCGACGCCGTAACTACGGGGGCAGTCGTAACTACGGGGCCAGTCGTAACTACGGGGGCAGTCGTAACTACAGGGGCAGTCGTAACTACAGGGGCAGTGGTGACCGCCGCCGAGCTGCAACCTGCCAGTACTACTACGAGCGCCACTCCTGCGGCGGCTCGAAACATTCGACTGAACATCTAGTGACTCCTGTTTAGGGCGTTGTGGAGCATCTACTGACTCCTCCGACCGTTCTGAAATGTCGAGCGACTCCTCCCTTCTAGTGTTATCGAACGACCTCGCCAGGCACTGGGTCGCGGACCGGTCCGTGTCGACTCAGTCGTATGCGATCTACCAGCACCCGGAATTGGCGAGCAAGTTGAGGTGCGATGACCGAGACGATCAGAAGCAGCCCGATGGCCACGTTCTGGTATTCGCTCGAGACACCGGCCAGGCGCAGCGCGCTTTGGAGCGCTGCCAGGGTGAAGACGGCGAGAATGACCCCAGGAATGGTGCCCTTGCCGCCATTGATGTCTACGCCGCCGAGAACGACGATCATCACGACCGTGAGCGTCAGGCCGGTGCCGTTGTCGGATCGGACACTGTTGTAGCGCAATGCCAGGATGATGCCCGCGAACGCGGCCACCAGACCCGAGACGCCGAACAGCGCGGTCCGGAGCGTCGCGACGCGCACTCCTGAGTAGCGCGCTGCATCTTTGTTCTTCCCGATGGCGAACACCTGGCGTCCGATCCATGTCAAATGGAGAACGGCCCAGAAGATCACCGCGAGAATCAAGAACGCGAGGAGCGTCCAGGGAATGCTCGTGCCCGGCACGTAGCCGAAGCCGAACGCTGTGAAGTTGGAAGGGAAGTTGCTCACGTAACTCGTGCCCAGGACGGCATTGGCCAGGCCGCGGTATAGGGCCAGCGTCCCAAGAGTCACGACGAGTGCCGGCAGTCCCCAGCGGGTCACAAGGAAGCCGTTGAAAAGGCCACCGAACACGCCCACGATGAGCACGATCGGAATGCCGGCCTGGAGGGGGATGCCCGCTGCCCACAGAACACCAAGGATTGCGCCCGACAGACCGATCATTGACTCGACCGAGAGATCGATATCGCCAGTGATTACGATCAGGGTCATGGGCAGGGCCATGATCGCGACCTCCATCGTGCCGCTGATCGAGGCGCCGAAGTTGTCCCCGCTGAGGAAGACGGGAGAGATCTGCGTGCCCGCCCAAATCACGACGGCGAGGATGGCAACGAGAAGCATCTCCCAGCGGGCTAGTACCGACAGGAGCAGGCGCACCGGACTCCTGGCGTTGCCCGAATGGCCCCCCGTGCCCATCGCCGCCTCGGCGGACGTCGGCGATGAGTCTGCCGATGCGCTTGTGGACCGCGGATCGTGCGTCATCGGATTCGGCTCCGCGCCTTGGCGCGCTGCGTTCGCACTTGGATGAGCGCGTCGGTGGATACCGCCAACAGGATCACGGCCCCGTAGATCATCTGCAGCCACTCCTGCGGCAGCAGCAGCAGGAGAAGCGCGTTGTTGATCAAGGCCAGGAAGACGGCTCCGAGGGCAGCGCCTACGACAGTCCCCGAGCCACCTGAGATCGAAACGCCGCCAACGACGACTGCAGCTATGACCGCCAGCGACTGGCCCGAGGCTGAGTTGGCGTAGATCGCACCGAAGTTCATTCCCCACAACACACCCGCGACGCCGGCGAGCATCCCGCACAGAGCGAACGCTAGGAAGACAGTCAACCGGGAGCGAACGCCGATGGTCGCCGCGGCCTCGGCGTTGCTACCCACCGCGTAGAAGAGGCGACCCACGACTGTGTACCGCAGAACCAATGCCGCCACGACAACGACGGCGATGGCCAGAATTACAAAGAGCGGGACACCGAAAACGGACTGGCTCGCCGCATTCGTGTACCCGTCCGGGAGGTCGTTGAGGTTGATCTCATGGCCATTCGCAACCAGGAAGGCCAGACCGCGGAAGAGGCTGAGCGTCCCAAGCGTGGCGACGATCGATGGCACTCGGAAGATGGCAACGATGACGCCGTTGGCCATCCCCAGAACGAGGCCGAGTCCGATCCCGAACGCCCACGCCGCCGGAATAGGGAGCGCCTGCTGTTTCAGGATGTCGCCTACGACGAAGGCTACGATCCCTATCGTCGATTCGACGGAGAGATCTATGTTCTTGGTGAGGATGACGAGGGACTCGCCGACGGCTGCGATCGCAATAATCGCCCCGAGCGTCATTACCGGTCCGAGGTTGTCCAGCGAGAGAAAGTTGGGTGTTTGAGTGGCCACGAGCGCCGACAAAACGATCATGACGGCGGCGAGGGTTAACTCGCGCGACCGCGCGAACCCACTGATCAGAACGCCAGCGCGGCTGCGTGCGCTGCCAGCCATCGCGACGTTACTCGCCACTAGACGCATCCTCAGCAAACTGTCCGGTCGCTGCAAACATGACCCGCTCCTCGGTGGCCTCGGCTCGTGGGATCTCGGCTGATATCCGACCCTCGTGGAGCACCATGATCCGGTCGCTCATAGCGAGGACTTCCGGCAGCTCGCTGGAGATGAGGATGATCCCGAGTCCGGAGGCCGCGAGGTCGGAGATGATCCGATGGACCTCCACCTTCGCGCCGATATCAACGCCGCGAGTGGGCTCGTCGAGGATGAGGACACGCGGATTCGTGGCCAGCCATTTGGCGATTACCACCTTCTGCTGGTTCCCGCCGGAGAGTGCTTCCACGAGCGCGTCCACGCCGGTCGAGCGGATTCGTAACCGCTCGGCGTAACCCGCCGCCAGACTGCGCTCGCGACTGCCTTGTGTGAAGAGGCGCGGAAAGAGCCGCGGCAGGATCGGCAGGGTCACGTTCTCTGCGATCGAGAAACCGGCGACCAACCCATCAAGGTGCCGATCTTCCGGGACGTAGGCGATGCCGGCGCTCAGCGCCCCGGACGGCGTTTTGAAGCTCACCCGCTTGCCGTCGAGCAGCACCTCGCCCGCATCGGCCCGGTCGAGACCGAACAGGACGCGGGCGACCTCTGTGCGACCTGCGCCGACGAGGCCGGCAAGGCCGACGATCTCGCCCGATCGGACGGAGAATGTGATGTCACGGAAGGCGCCAACCCGAGTCAGGTTGTGCACGTCGAGGAGGACGTCGCCGATCTTCGCGGTGCTCCGCGGAAAGAGCGACACGGCCCGGCCGACCATGTGGCGAACGAGGTCCGCCGCCGTCAGCTCGGATGTGCGCGCCGTGATCACGTGGCGCCCGTCGCGCAGGACGGTCGCGCGATCGCACAGTTCGAACACTTCTTCGAGGCGATGGCTCACGAATAGAACGGCCACGCCGCGGTCACGAGTCTGGCGGACGATGGCAAAGAGCCGCTCGACCTCATGGGCGGATAGCGATGCCGTCGGCTCATCGAGAATGAGCACGCGCGAATCGACCGAGAGTGCCTTCGCGATTTCGATCAGCTGCTGGTCGGCCATGGAAAGGCCGCGGACGACGGCAGAAGAATCCATTCGGACTCTCAGGCTTTCGAAGATGCTGTCCGAGGAGCGCCGCATCGCTCGCCAGTTGACGGAGCCAAACCTGCCCGTTGGGGCATGGCCCATGAAAACGTTCTCGGCGACCGTCAGGTCGGGGAACAAGCGCGGTTCCTGGTGGACGGTGGCTATGCCGAGCGCGCGCGCGTGCGCTGGTCCATGGAGTAGCACCGGTTGGCCGTCGAGCATGACGTGGCCCGCATCGGGCTGGTAGATGCCTGCCAGCACCTTGACGATCGTGCTCTTGCCGGCGCCGTTCTCGCCAACGAGGCCATGAATCTCGCCAGGCAGCAGGTCAATCGAGACGTCCGAAAGCGCCTGCGTCGCCGCGAACCGTTTCGACACATTCGCGAGCGCGACGGGCGGAGGTGCGCTCGCGGCGGCGACGTTCTCAGCCGCGTTGATGGGTCCGCTCATGACGATGTATCCAACGCGACCGCGTCCGATATTCGTCGGGACCCTGGCACTGGCGTCCTCTCGAGCCCTCCGGCCACATGAACTAGGATCCCTCGCTGGCGCAACGCGTCGGCCATCTCGCCTGGCGCCTGATCATCAGTGACGACAGCGGTCAGTCTGTCGGTGGGGCAAAAGGTCGCGAACGCCGTCCGCCCCCATTTCGTATGGTCGACGAGCGCCACGACTTCGCTGGCCGCGGCGACGATCAGCCGCTTGATCTGCGCCTCTTCGTCTGTCGCGTCGCTCAATCCCGTGTCCAGGGTGAACCCGGCGGAACCCATGAAGGCCTTCTGAATATTCACTTTCTCGAGCAGCCCACTGCCCAACGGACCCACAACGGAAAGCGCTTCTGATCGGACGAAGCCGCCCGGCATGGCCACCGTTATGCCGTGGTGACCAGCCAGTTCGGAAGCGATGCGGAGGCCATTGGTTATGACGGTGAGGTGGACCCATGCGCCGCGTGCCTTCAGGCATCGGGCCATCGCGAGGGCCGTCGTACTCGCGTCGAGAGCGATGCTTTCGCCGTCGATTACCAGCGCTGCCGCAGCCGCGCCGATCAGCCCCTTCTCTGTGCGCTGGAGGTGTTCACGGACCTCGAACGCGCGCTCTGGCCGGCTCCGGCTGGGCGCGAGCGCGCCGCCGTGGGCGCGGACGAGCCGTCCCTCGGCCTCGAGCACGCGCAGATCCTTCCGGATCGTTACCTCGGAGACGGCGAACCTCTTCGCCAGGTCCGTCACGCGCACCCGGCCGTGCTCCTCGACACTGCGGGCGATTTGCTGCTGGCGCTCACGCGCGAAAACATCCCGGTGATCGCTCGTTTCCATCTGGCCCGACTCTCCTTCGGCGACGCCGTGCATACGGACCATTCCCTTGAAGCGCTTGCGGATCTTGAAACAGTAGACGAGAAGCAATCGAACTGTCAACGAGGAGATTGAAACTAATCGGAACCTGTGGCAAGCTTGCAAACCACCACCGCGGCTGCCCTCGGCGGACCCTCCGTGACCCGGAAAACAAGGATGGAGACGACCGTGACCTCGACGATTCCAGACAGTCGCTCCGCAAGCGCTGTGCTCAAGACCCAGGCGATCGAGCTGCCTTCGTGGGCATTCGGCAACTCCGGGACGCGATTCAAGGTGTTCCCGCAGAAGGGCGTCCCGCGGACGGCCTACGAGAAGATCGACGACGCGGCCCAGGTCCATCGCTTCACGGGCGTTGCGCCCACCGTCTCGCTGCATATCCCCTGGGACAAGGTCGACGACTTCGCGGACCTCGCACGGCACGCGGCAGAGCAGGGCGTCGCCCTGGGCGCGATCAACTCGAACACCTTCCAGGATGACGACTACATGCTCGGCAGCGTCTGCCACCCGGACGCCCGCATCCGACGGAAGGCGGTCGACCACCTCTTGGAGTGCGTCGACATCATGGACAAGACAGGATCGCGCGACCTCAAGCTGTGGTTCGCAGACGGGACCAACTACCCCGGCCAGGACGACATTAGTGCCCGTCAGGACCGGCTGGCCGAGGCGTTGCGAAAGGTCTACGGAAGGCTCGGCGCTAATCAGCGCATGGTCCTCGAGTACAAGCTCTTCGAGCCCGCCTTCTATTCGACCGACGTCCCGGACTGGGGCACGTCGTTCGCACACTGCGTCGCCCTCGGCCCCAAGGCGAAGGTCGTGGTCGATACAGGCCACCATGCGCCAGGGACGAACATCGAGTTCATCGTGGCTTCGCTGCTCCGCGCCGATAAGCTCGGTGGCTTCGACTTCAACTCGCGCTTTTACGCGGACGACGATCTTATGGTCGGCGCCGCCGATCCCTTCCAGCTGTTCCGGATCATGCACGAGTGCGTGAAAGCCGGCGCTCTCCGGCCGGAGTCTGGTGTCGCCTTCATGCTCGACCAGTGCCACAACCTCGAGCCCAAGATCCCGGGCCAGATCCGGAGCGTCATGAACGTCCAGGAAGCGACCGCCAAGGCGCTGATCGTGGATCAGGCAGCGCTGGAGACGGCGCAGCGAACGGGTGACGTTCTGGGAGCGAACGCGGTCTTGATGGACGCCTACAACACCGACGTGCGTCCGCTGCTGCGAGACTTGCGGGCCGAGATGGAGCTGGACCCGGATCCGATGGCGGCGTTTGCCCGCTCCGGCTACGCGGAGAAAGTCGCTGCCGAGCGTGTCGGTGGCCAGAAGGCGGGCTGGGGCGCTTGAGCATCCTGCGATGACCGATACCGTCGCGGCCGTAGATCTCGGCGCGTCGTCCGGGCGTGTGATGGTCGGCCGCGTCGGTCCTCGCACGCTCGAACTCGAGGAGGCCTACAGATTCGCGAACGATCCCGTCGCGCTGCCGGACGGCCTGCATTGGGACGTGTTGCGGCTGTATCGCGAGATCACCGAAGGGTTGCGACGCGCCGCTCGGCTGGCCCCCTCGCTCGCGAGCGTCGGTGTCGATGGGTGGGGCGTGGATTATGGCCTCATGGATCCTGCGGGACGGCTCCTCGGCAACCCTTACCACTACCGCGACGGGCGGACGGCCCTCGGGGTGGAACGGGTCCATGCGGCCGTGCCGCGAGATCGGCTGTACGCGATGACCGGCACCCAGTTCATGCCGATCAACACTGTCTACCAGCTGGCGGCCTCGCTGGGAACAGCGGAGCTTGAAGCGGCAAGTGCCCTGCTTCTCGTCCCGGATCTCGTCGGGTACTGGCTGGCCGGTGGTCTTCACGCCGAGGCGACTAACGCGTCGACGACTGGCC
>OCZT010008165.1_pt1 | contig 10217 bp, 4 predicted proteins | sample 1539031 | NCBI WGS metagenome assembly OCZT01 (sample SAMEA3539308, study PRJEB22396) | soil metagenome | biome: tundra; feature: field; material: soil | place: USA | collected 2010-05 | depth 0.15 m
GTTGCTCCGGAGGTGGCGTCATCCGCGAAACCGGTTGTGTCAGCCGCCACCACATCGCCGGGCAAATCGGTCCACGCGGGATCCAAAAGTGAATCCTTGAACTGAACCCGATATTTCTTGCCAAGCACCGCGCTCCAGAAAATCCGCACGGGTCCTGAGGTCGGTGGGGAAAGGGTAATCACCCGGAGAACTGAGCCGACATTGGTGGGATCGGTGCCCGCCTGAAACTCCATCCAGTCTGTCTGACCGTCGCCGTCATAATCGCCGGTCCCATCGCGAGCCAAGGTGTTGAAGTAGGCCAGTTCCCAATCGGCTGGAAGCCCATCCCCGTCGCTGTCGCCATGGCTGAGCCGGAGCACCAGGACATCGCGCGAGTCGTTGTAATCTCCGTTGACCAGGTCTGAGGCGTAGCTCTCAAACAATACCGTGCTGCCGTCGGCACTCATAATTGGGTTGCCCGAAAGCTTGTTTCCGGCGCCGGTGCCGTCGCGATTGATGCTCAGGAGAATTGTTCGACTTAGAACCAAGTCGCGCAGGAAAACATCGTTAACGCCGTTCGTGTCGTTCGCGACCAAATTCGAGGCGCGGCTGCGGAAGAGCACGTAACGGCCATCCGGTGTGATCCAGGGCGAGAGCGACTTTCCATTCCCGGCGCCCGTGCCGTCGCGGTTGATGTTCGCCAGCGAGGCCAGTCCCGTCGAACGGTCAATCACATACACGTCAGTCGTCGCGTTCGTATCGGTGGGCGAATAACTACCGCCCCGCTCGCAGGACACGAGACGTCCGTCCGCGCTCAACGAAACATTGACCGCATCGCTGAGCGTTGCAACGACCGTTTGGCTGGTGACATCGAACAGGTAATTGGTGTTGCCCTGTTGAAAACACAACAGACTGCCACTCGCTCTGAACGCCACCTGGGAGACTTGATTGAGGCCGGCACCGCTCCCGGATGCGCTCACCAGAATGTTGGACCCGGTCGCCGAATCCCAAAGGAAGGCATTGTTACCGGCGGTCGAGTTGGTGACGAGGTTGGCGGCACCGCTCAGATACGCCACGTACCGGCCGTCGGGGCTGATCGCCGGATCGAACGAGCGCGCCGTGCCAGGCGCGGCGCCCAAGTAGTCCAGGCTGACCAGCCGATTGGTTCCCTGCGCCAGGTCCCGGTAATAGACCTGACCGAGCGTCGTCGCGTAACCGCCGACACCCGTTTCACTGCTCTGGAAGGTCATGACGGCACCTTGCTGGCTGAAGACTGGAAGCGACGGGGCGACTACGCTGCCGACTCCGCCGACCAAAAGGTTCGTTTGGGTCAGTCGGTCGAATACATAAAGATTGAAGCGCGTAGTCAAGCCCGTCAGCGGCGTGCTGTCGGGAATCGCTTCGAAGGCGATCCAGCGTCCGTCGCCGCTGATCACCGGGCGTCGAGAAGGTCCGCGCGAAAAGCCATCCAGGAGGGTGTTAAGCCGGACCCAACCGTTGGCACCGCCGTTGAGGTCGCAGGTCCACACGTCACGCGCACTGTTGGTGTCTCCCGGATTCAAATCGGCGGCGTAACTCTCGAAAACGACAAACTGCCCGTTGGAACTGACTGCTCCGGGAATCACGCGACTGGCGGCTGATCCGGTCGTGATCGTGAGCGTCGGTTCGCGCACAGAAACCAGCTCCGTGCTTCCCACGAGCCGGTCGTAGAGATAGATGTTCCGCACACCGGTGGCCTCAGGCGGAGCGATGAACACAACAAAATGTCCGTCACCAGTTATGATACCGTCGGCGCCAGGCGTGTTGGTGGAGATGACGGTGCGCGTGCTGGCCAGAGCATCGAACAGGACCAGATTCTTGGAGGCATCCAGGTAAAGAACAAAGCGGCCATCCGCCGAAAGGGCCGGCACCGAGGTGTCCGTGCTCGGGGCCACCTTCGAGCCAATCAGGATCGTGGTGTCGGCGTCAAAATCCCGGCGGAAGAGATCCGCCCCCGAGGCGTTTGTATCACCCGCAGTGAGATCATTGGCCGTGCTCAGAAACACCACCACGTTGCCTTGTTTGCTCAGCACCGGCGAAAACGAGCTTCCCGAACTTGAACTGGTTCCGTTGGTGTTCACACTGGCGAGCCTCGTGGTGCGCGCGACCAGGTTCCGCCGGAACACGTCGAAGTTCACGTTGGTGTCGTAGGGAGACAGATTGGATGAAGCACTTTGAAAGGCCACATAACCGCCCGTGGCATCCAGGGAGGCGGTTTGCGAGTTTCCGTTTCCCAGGCCAGTGCCCGCGGTGTTGACGCTGGCGACAAAGTTGGTCGAGGCCTGAAGGTCGCGGACGAACACGTCAGATTTTCCATTCGTGTCGCTCTGAACCAGGTTGCTCGCCGCACTGTGGAAAGCCACCCAGCGACCGTCGTCGCTGATTTGGCGGCTGCCATCCCAGGTCACCGAAGTGCCGGCAAAGCTGGCCGAGTTCAAGTAGTTGCGCGTGACCAGCTTGGTGGTCCCCAAGACAAGATCCCGGACAAACAGGTCCGCCGCATTATTGAAGTCACTGGTGGCCAGGTTGCTCGCACGGCTGGAGAACAACACATAGCGCCCGTCAGGCGTGATCGTGGGCGCGGTGGACTCAAGGTTGCCCGGTGAAACGCCGGTGGTGTTGACGCTGACCAGGGTGGTCGTGCCTGCCACCAGATCGCGGACGAACACATCCGCCGCGTTGTTGTTGTCGTTCGTCACCAGATTGCTGGCCGAACTCTCGAACACCACGAACTGGCCGTTGGCGCTGATGGTGGGGGAGTGCGACGCGTTATCGCCACTCTGCGTTCCGGCGGAGTTCACGCTCACCAGGATGGTTCTGCCGAGTTGCCGATCCCGCACAAACACGTCGAGGGCGCCGTTGCTGTCATTGGTGACGAGGTTGTCCGCCGCGCTGACGAATACCACGAACCGGCCGTCCGCGCTGACGCCCGGGTTGTGACAATCGGCTGCCGCTCCCGCAGAAAGGGCACGGGGCGTTGCCGGCGGTGAAACCAGCGGAGTTGCCCAGCCGGGCGCAGTGAGCGCGACGGCTGCCGCGCGTATCAGCAAGCGCAAGATGCAAAGTTTCATATTTCAGCTAGTTCAGGTTTGGGTTCAGGGGCGATACGAAGTGACCTTTTGAAGCCGGGCGACATCGGGATCGTTGGGCACGGAGACGTTGCCGATCGTGCCCGTGAATCTAACCGGCGGCATGGTGCGGGCATCGGCCCACTGCCAATACTCGACGTGGCCGTCGGCCAGGCCGAGATTGGCGCCACCCAGATGAAAATAAGCCGGGAAATCCATCCACGTAGCGGACGCACCCACGCGCGCGGGATCGCTTATGAACGCTCCGCCGTTGAGGCTGTCGGGATGTACTTCCAAGAGCACAAAAGTCCGGTCTGGCTGCGGCACTTGAGACATATTGGTCATCACTTGAAAGCCGAGACTCCACGCACTGCCTCCCAGGCCCACGTAACTGTTCATCGAATAGCTCCGTACCCGCAAGTATGGCACCCCACTGCCGATGACGGCCGAGAGGTCCGCCGGACAGCGGAACAAGGCAGGGGACCTCACGTAGAACCCCATGGCCGCATACTGGGTGTTGGTCAGGTAAGAGGTGTTCACATTATCTGCGTTTGCGGGGTTGAAATCCAGCACGCCCCGGACCCAACTCAGGTAATTGGCGACCGGCGGCGACGGATTGGCCATCAGCGCTCCGGAATAGTCATCGGCATACATTTGCCAGGCCTGCATGAGCCGGCGGAGGTTGCTGGCGCAGACGCTGCGGTCCGAAGACGTCTGGCTGTGAGCGAGTGCCTTGCCGGCAACCAGCGCCAGGAGCGCGACCACTGCCAGCACGACCAATAATTCCGTCAGGGTGAAGGCCTTTCGAACTGCGGGTTCTAATTTCGTCTTTCTCATAATAGGTGGCTCATTCTGGAGGGAATTCCGGGCAGAGTGTTAATCGAAAAGTATTTTGCGAACATCATTTCAACTGATGTCGGGCCGATAGTCTCTTGCCGATTCTCTCTCGAGATTATTCGGCACGGGTTTGGTGGCTGATGTGAGCGTGAAAGGGGTAAATGAAGTTGTCATGTTTTCAAATGGCCCGCTGGACTTCTTCTATGCTGCACACAACCAGATGGCAAGCACCGTCACGAATATGACAAACTCACTGACCCACCCTAATGGGTGGCGAGGCCGGACCCCAGGGGTAATGGGATAGTGGCTACAAGACGAGCCGGAGGGGCGTGGCCTTGGCGCCCGCCCTTTCGGTTCAATGTGGATGAAGTGCTCTCACCTGCTCTGCCGCGCTAGAACCAGATGGGAATTCGCGCATTGCCTGGCCCCTCTGCCGCTGCCGCCCGCCCACGGTCTTGGCGATGGGGCAAAACCGCCAGACAACCGGCAAAACCTGCCTGTTGACGCCCTCCACCAGCTCTGGCAGGGTGAAGCCGGAATGAATGAGAGCGAAAAGCAATTCTCCTTCACCCGCGCAGCGTCAAGTACAAGCGGGCGCGCGGAAAACCAAATTCCTATCAGTTGCTACGGCGAGACTCCGGTGAGGCTCCGGCGGGGCTATGGAGGGAGGAGCGGTCGGTAGAGGACACTATTCCACTGCCGGAAATTGCTTCCAAGGAAGAGTTGTGTGAAAAGCGGTCCGGCAATACGCTCTTCCACAGTCAGGAATCATGCATGCGTTTTGCCATTGGGGAAATCAGGCCACGCGACGGAGGAAAGCCGTTGTTGCCTTTGCGGGATTCCTGGTGTGGGCCGTCTTTGCCTGCTGCGTAACTCAAACCAGCTCAGCAGCTTCGGGCGCGTTGCGTCTTTCCGGCACCTTCATGCAGTACGGCACGGAAATGCAGAGCTGGCCTCCTCAAACCTGGCAAGCGGTCCTCGAAAGCATGAAGGAGGTCAGGATAAACATGGTCATCGTCCAAATGCTGGTCAGGGAGAACAACAACGGCACCTTGTACTCCTTCATCGGCCCCAGCGGTCAGCCTGACGCCACCGAGACCATCCTGGACTACGCCGACACGAACGGTTTCAGAGTCTTCCTGGGACTTTACCTGCCCAATTGGAACCACGACATGACCGGCAGCAACTTCCTGTTCGAGACCCAATCCCGAATGGCGGTCGTTGCCCAGCAGGCGTGGGACCGCTACCTGTCCGGCAACCGGCACAGCTCCTTTGCGGGATGGTACCTCCCCTACGAGCCGTGGACGGCGAGCTACCAGCCCGCCGAGGTGCAGCGGCTGCGCTCCTTCTTCCAGGGCGTCCATGCATCCTGCCAGGCGATCTCAGGCGACATGCCATTGTTGGTTTCGCCGTTCATCAGCAGCTCCCGCCCGCCTCCCTGCCAGGTCGAGCAACTCTACCGGCAAATCCTCGACCAGTCTGGCATTGGTATCCTGTTGCTGCAGGACAGCGTGGGCGCACAACAGTGGGAGACCAACATCCTCCAGCGCGTGGCCCCTTACTTCCACGCCTTCCAAAACGCTTGCGATTCAATGGGAGTAAGGTTCTGGGCCAACCTCGAGTCTTTCAGAATAACCGGCGGCACCTTCGGCCCGTGCGATGCGACGCGCCTTCGGAAGCAGTTTGACGCCACGGCACCTTACGTCGAGGAATTCGTCACCTTTGACTTCTTGAACTACATGAATCCTGTGGCCTTCCTGGCGAACTGGGATCAGACCCGGCGGGCCCAGATGCAGCAGTTGTATTCCGACTACAAAGCGGCCTTCGTGAACACTGACTATGCCCCGTTCGTGCCGCCGCGGCTCTCCGCGAGCATTGCTGGAAACAGCCTGGTGCTGAATTGGCAGGGCACGCGGGGGGATCAATTCCAGGTGCAGTCCAAGACCAACCTGGCCGACGCCGTATGGGCGTCGCTCAGCTCTCAGGTGATCACTAACGGCGCCGGGTTCTCCGCTATCGAAGACGGCCTCGCGCAGCAGGAAGCCCGCTATTACAGGATCCTGCGGTTCCCCAGACTCCAAGTGCCCGACTCCATGATCTATATCCCGCCTGGCACGTTTCTGATGGGAACTCCGGCCAATGACCCGAACAAGACACCCAATGAGTTGCCGCAGTTTCAGGTCACTTTGACCCGCGGCTTCTGGATCAACCAATTCGAGGTGACCCAGTCTGAATACCAGAACCTGACCTGCACTAATCCCGCCACCTTCACCGGCGATTTAGAGCGTCCCGTTGATAACGTCTCCTGGCGCAATGCCATGGATTATTGCGCCCAGCTCACCCAACAGGAACACAAGGCGCTGCGCCTGCCTGATGGCTACGCCTATCGCTTGCCCACGGAGGCGGAATGGGAATACACCGCGCGGGCAGGCACCACCAACTGGTTCAGCTTTGGCGACGACCAGTCGCAGCTCAGCACTTACGCCTGGTATGATGCCAACAGCCAGGGGACCACTCATCCCGTCGGGCAACTGCAGCCAAATCCCTGGGGCCTGCAGGATGTCCACGGCGGCGTGTTCGAATGGTGCTGGGACTGGATCAACTCGGCGACAACCCAACCGGTGACCGATTTCCGGGGCTCAGCCAACGGCCTCTACCATGCCATCCGTGGAGGCGCCTCATCGTTTCCCTGGGTTGACTGCCGCTCCAGTTGGCGGATCGGCTATTCCCCGGCTTCCATCCCTTCCGACGTGGGGTTCCGGATCGTCCTCGCTCCTGCCGGCCCTTGAGTCCCGTAAACAAAGTTGGCCGGGGTGACACCACCCCGGCCCAGAGTCTTAGCCCGTCAACACCCATTACTGAACTTTGACCCGATAGAACGTCGGCGTCTGGCTCACCGCATTGGTGAAGGGTGAGGTTGCGCTCGGCATGCTGGTGAACGTGCCGGTGATGGTGGAGGCCGATTGGAGCGTGCCCAAAGGCCAGGAGAGGATGACGTTGTTGCCGGACCGCGTGATGCCGACCTTCACAGTGGCATTGTAGTGGCCTTGGACCTGGTCAGGCGTAAGGGCTTTGTTGTAGAAGGCCACATCGTCAACGGCCCCATCGAAACCGCCGCCACCACCGTCGAAGCGGAACCCCAGACTGGCCCAGCCGTCCCCATTCGGAATGAATGCGTCATAGGCCTGCGTAGTCGCGAGGTTGCCGTTGAGATAGCTGCGAAAGAGCGCGCCATCGTAGGTCAAGGCCGCGTGGTACCAGGTGTTGGACTGAAGGCCGGCGCCACCGTACGTCCAGGCCGCATTCCAGCCTTGACTGAAAAGCACCCACGCCAATGAATTATCCGGCTGTTGATACAGCAACCAGCCGTTCGGACCGGTGCCGCCGCCAAGCCCGTCCGACGAGAACACATCAATATAATCCGAGCTCAGCGATGCAGGTTCGAACCAAATCTCGACAGTGAACGGGCCGTGAGGGTTGAGTTCCAGCGCCCAAGGCATCTGGACCTGGGCTTTGCCCGTGATGGAAACGGCCTTGTCGGCTTCCTGCGGAATCCCAGTAGCGACCCCGTAGGTGATGGACCCAGCCCCGGGCGTGTATGTGCCGTCGAAGCTGCCGGCAGCGTCCACGGCCGTGGTGCTGCCGTACGTTTCATCCAAACGCCAGTACGCGACCGGGTCGTCCGCCATCACCACTTTGGCATAGCCCGTTATCGGAACCGTTACCGCCCGCGGGACGACTGTGAGCGTGGCCGGATCACTGTTGGTGTTCGCCCAGGGATTAGTCATCTGCGCATAATAGGTTGTTTGGTCGTCCGCGCTCTTGAGATTGGACAACCAGTAGGTCTGGTCCGTCGCGCCGGGAATCTGCGTCGCCCCCTTGTACCACTGGTACGTGACCGGCAGGGCACCTCCGGGAACCGCGATGAAGGCCGCTTTGCTGCCGACATTGCGCGTAATGGACGCCGGGCTCGAAACGAGCAGCAGGTCCGTCATGACCGTGAGGGCCGCGGGGGCGCTGGTGGCGGAGCCGTAGAGGTTGGTGACCACCACTTTGTAGTTCGCGCCGTTGTCGGCGTAAGCGCAAGTGAAGGTCATAATGTCACTGGTTGCCCCGGCGATCGGCGTAGTGCCTTTGTACCATTGATAGGACAGCGGGGTGGTTCCGTCCGCGTTGACGGCGAAAGTCGCGGTGCGCCCGGCGTAGGCAGAAGCCGGTACGGGATCCGCAATCACATAAGCGGCAACCGTGGGCACTGCGATATTGGTGAGCCCCACCGCGTAGTGCAGCTTGATCTGGTCCGCCGTCAGGGAGGTGTTGTAGATGGCCACTTCGTCAACATTTCCGTCGAAAAACTGATCCCCACTGGTGGAGTTACCGCCAATGCATAAGGGCCCGCCGGTGTTGGGGTTCGGAGTGCCTGGCGAGCTCCATTGGAGCTGGCCATTGGCGTAGAAATAGCTCGTCGTGCCATCGTAGGTGACGACCAGGTGAGCCCATTCATTCTTGGTTATGTTGCCTCCTGCCATGTAGATTCCGCCCCCATTCTGCACCCATAGCCACCTGGGCGTCGTTCCCGCCTCTTGGCGGAACCACCACCCGTCAGAAAAGCTGCTTAGATTGCCGACGACACAACGGACCTGGGTACCCCAACTGGTCGCACGCGCCCAGCATTCCGCCGTGAACGGCCCTGCCGGGGTGAGGTCCGCGAAGTAAGGCACATTGACGTAAGATCTTTCATCTCCGTTCTCATCGGTGTACAGATGAAAAGCGATGGAATTGGAAGCGACCCCAGGCTGGCCCAACTGTGGCCAGGCCCCAGCGAAGTCAGGCATAATCGTCCCTGGATTGGCGCCGGAGGCGCTGCTGTCATTGACGGTGGTCGCGTTCGCGGGGTCTTCGAAGCGGTAATAAGCGACGGGATTGTCTGCTTTGATGGTGTCCGGGTAGCTGGCGGCGTTTGCCGCCGGCCAGCCGAACAGCGCCATGGCTGCCAACATGGGCAGCGTAAGCGGGTTACAGGAGAGACTTGTTCTTGGGGATTTCATATCAGGCTGTTTCTATTAATGGTTCGCTACTTTCGCGCCAGCCATTACATCATTGCCAGCGTGGAAAGAATTGTGCGCTCATTGGGCCAACAAGCAAGAGTATTCTCTCTAATCCGAGAGCCCAAGGCGGTGCTTGAGTCGGAACCTCCACACGCTTACCATTCCGCCATGCAGAAGAGTCGGAACGCATACCCCTTTAACCGCCAGGCCTTCGGCTGCCTGCGCTCCTGTCGCGCAAACGGCTTCACCCTGATCGAACTGCTGGTGGTCATCGCGATCATCGCCATTCTGGCCGCGCTGCTTCTCCCCGCGCTCAACGGCGCGAAGTTGAAGGCCAACGGCATAAGCTGCATGAATAACCTGCGGCAGCTCCAACTGGGCTGGTTCATGTACGCACAGGATAACAACGACCGCATCGCCGGCGTCAGCGGCGGCGGTTACGCGAACTCAGACACCTGGGTTTCCGGCTGGCTCGACTTCAGCAGCAATAATTTCGACAACACCAACACGCTCTACCTGACGGACGCGCGCTACTCGCAGATCGGTCCCTACGTGAAATCATCGGCCGTCTATCACTGCCCGGCCGACCGCAGCGTGGCGCGCATCGGCGCGCAGTCGCTGCCGCGCGTCCGCAGCATGTCTATGAACTGCTGGATGAACTACATCCTCAACGTGGACATCGGCCAGGGCCAGTACATCATCTTCCGGAAGTACACGGACATCCAGCGGCCATCGCCCTCCCTGGCCTGGGTGTTCATTGACGAGCGAGAGGACAGCATCAACGACGGCCTCTTCCAGACCGACTTGGTGGATCGCGGGGCCGGCGCCCGCATCGTGGATTATCCGGCCGGCTATCATGGCCGGGCGGCCGGCATACTGTTCGCGGACGGCCACGCCGAAATCAAGAAATGGCGTGATGCCCGCACCACGCCGCCCTTGAACCCCAATGCGCTGATCACCTTGGGTGTCGCCTCGCCCAACAACCCGGACGTGGCGTGGCTCCAAGAGCGCAGCAGCAGCCACAAGTAGAACATTCAGCCAGCCAGATACTGCTTCGGGAATTTCCACGGCGCCCGGTATTTAGGCACAGCCAGTTTGGCCGCTTCGGGGTCGCCCACGATCTTCTCGGTCGCGGGGTCAAAGCGGATCGAGCGGCCTAGCTTCAGAGAGAGCAGGCTCGACTGAATCGGCACATCCACCCGCACGTGATTTCACCCGCGCAGCGTCAAGTACAAGCGGGCGCGCG
>OCZT010008166.1_pt1 | contig 10216 bp, 9 predicted proteins | sample 1539031 | NCBI WGS metagenome assembly OCZT01 (sample SAMEA3539308, study PRJEB22396) | soil metagenome | biome: tundra; feature: field; material: soil | place: USA | collected 2010-05 | depth 0.15 m
TAAAATTATTGTTCAAATATAAAAAGTATTTTTTGAATTGTTCAATTTATTTTTTGAAAATATGCTTTTTTATAGGCATTTTAGATTCAAATGAAATTAAAAGAAAAACTCGAAATTCACTACAGGGCGTTTGATAAATCCCAGATATCCCCTGATCCGCTAGAGATACTGCATGTTTTTGAATCGGATTTGAATAAAGAAGCTTTAGGATTAATTTCCTCCATTTTTGCTTATGGGAATATTAAGCAGATAATCAAAAGTCAGGAAAGGATACTAATGGCAACAGGATATAATCCTTATAATTTTATTCTTAATCTGAACCATAATGATGAAAATAAATTAAAATTGATAGCCCACAGGTTTTATACGGGAGATGATACAATCTGGCTTTTCAGAGTACTCAGTAATATTTATAAAGAGTATGGATCAATTAAAAATTACTTTCTCCGTTTCTATAATATAAATGAGAAGAACCTAAAAAATACTATTGAAGGATTTTCACGCTCTTTAATTGATAACCCCGTCGGGAAGAATGCATTAACACATGGTATGAGATTCATGTTCCCTTTTCCATCTTCAGGAAGCGCATGTAAAAGAATGAACCTATTCTTAAGATGGATGGTTAGAAAGGATGAACTCGATTTCGGTTTATGGAATGAAATATCCCCTGCAAAACTAGTTATTCCAGTAGATACACATATAGCAAGAATCTGTAAGGAATTAAAATTAACCCAACTAAAGAATGTAAGTTGGAAGATGGCAGAAGAAATAACTGACAACCTGAGGAAATTTGATCCAATTGACCCGGTAAAATACGATTTTGCTATTTGTCATATCGGAATGAGAAAGATGAAGTTCTGATTACTTCAAGACTATCATTTTACGTATCTGAGTAAAATTGTTAACAGTCATCCTGTACAAATAAATTCCGGTAGAATATTCAGATGCATCAAAATTTATTTCATGAACCCCGCTCTGTTTAATTTCATTAACAAGAGTAGTAATCTCTTTCCCTAAAACATCATACACCTTAAGTAAGACAAAACCCTCCGCTGACAACTGGTAACTAATTATGGTAGAGGGATTAAATGGATTCGGGTAGTTCTGGTTTAAACTGAAATTAAATACATTATTATAGACAACCTCAATCTCGTTTGAATATTTAAAGTGGCCATCGAGGTTTATTTGTTTCAATCTGTATTTGTAGGTGCCTATCTGAAGCGGTGAATCTGTAAAAGAATAACTTTTGGGAGAATAGCTATTTCCACTTCCCTTTACAAAACCGAAAATAATCCAGTCAGAATTACCTTCAAACTTTCTTTCAAGTTCAAAACCATAATTATTAACTTCTGTAGCGGTTTCCCAGGACAGCTCAACTTTTTTATTATTTATAGAAGAAGAAAATTGAGAAAGTTCAACCGGCAATACCAATGCGGTATCTGTAAAAGGGGCAGTCCAGACACTCAAAGTGTTGCCATCAAGGCGCATCCATGTAGGGTATACCTTTCTGTTAAAGGCGGCAATATTAGAATAATCACCAAAGAAAGTACCTGACTGCGGAGTAAATGAAGTCTGGCTTATTTTGAAATTGTTGAAAGTTTCTCCTCCATCTATTGATTCGGCAACATAGACATCAGTTGCATTTCCAGTAGTACTTCTTCTATCATAAAAAATGAAAAATAAATGTCCAGTAGTCTGATCAATAGTCATCCAAGGGAAGAACTGATGACGAGTAGTATTATCATTATTGACTTTTTTCACTTGTCCCCAAGTATTTCCATCATCGGTAGACTTTATGAGGAAAACGTCTGAATTATCAGCACCATTCCTTTGGTCACCCCAGCAGATATAAATATTACCCCTAGTAAAAGTATAGCTTGTATCGCAGGCAGTAATTGGGAGACCATTACATCTGTAAATGCCGGGGACACTAAAATCCCAACCATCGGGAATAGAAGTAACAACCTGATTTGGTTCAAAACTTACTCCTCCATTGGTTGACTTAGTAAAAACAATTCCTAAGGGTCCAGCCCAACTATCATAGATTTCTCCATTCGGACCTACTGTTGGTACTGCTCCTTCGACGGTATTATCGGCATCAACGCAGTCCCCACCTTTTTCACTCAATCTTAAAGGGTTAGTCCATGTAGCGCCATGATCAGTAGATCCTGAGAATAGGATTCTGGAACTATCGGTAGAAGCAGTACTACCATAATTATCAAATTCTGTCCAGCTTGTATAAATATAATTCCTGTTATTCTGAAGATCAACTGCCAGCCATTCTTTATCCTGTTCTTTAGGATTATTAAACCCGATTCCGACGCCTTGATTGAATGTTACTCCATTATCTGAGGATTTCTGGACAACTATCCTATCTATCCAATAACCAGGAGAGGGGGTATTTGATAAATGGCTATAAAAAAGATTTCCTATTCCGTCATAAATTAAACAGGGATCCCCCCAAACACTGAACAGACTGGAAGTGAGGTTTTTCTGAGTCCAGGTAAGACCTGCATTAGTGGAGAAATAAAAGTATGAAATATTTGCTCCAACCGCGAGATTGCCGGGGTTGGCAGGATTAACTGCTATTGAAACTTCTTCAGGATCAATACCTGAGGTATTAACCTTAATATTCTGATACTGTGCTTCCAGCTCTAAGGACATTAATAAAAATAAAATTATTAAGAGTGTAATAATTTTATTCTTCATAGTAATCACCAACATTATTGCTACCACAATATTAATGAGAATTAATTTCAAAAGCACCATTTAAGGAAGTTCCTTATAGATACCGTGAGTAAGGGATTCATATCACAGACAGATATAAAGCACTTAAATATCCCCATAAAAAAGACATATTAATATGCAAAATCGAAAGGAATTATATACAATAAAAAGAAAAGGTGAATTATGGTAGGAGAGAGCAGGTATCTGAAGGGTTATTTTTATCATGTGATGATTTTTTTCATAATATCATCAGTAAACATATTATCGCAGGATAATACTAATAACAGGATGCAGGAAAAAACAAATACAAATACAGATGATTTGAAAAAGATAATAGGTCAAAAGGCAAATAATTTTTCAAGTGATCTTAGGTCAAGACTTAATCTGACAGAGAGTCAAAAGAGATATATTTATAATATTTTGGTTGACTACTATACAAAGGAAACAGGGAATCAAACTTCTCAAAGAGTTGCATTAAGAGAAAGCAAACAGTCATTAAATCAGGAAACGGATCTATCTATGCAGAAAGGGACAAATATGGGAGCAGGCAACAATAATGGGGATAAACTAAGGAATGCTAACATTGAAGCCAATACAAAAATAGAAAGCATTTTAGATAATGCACAAAGGAATAATTGGACTGAAGTAAAAGATTCCTGGTGGGGGAAGGTAAAAACAGAATTATACGAGGGGAATAATAGTTTTACCAAGGACAACGATATTTATGAAGAGAAAAGAGATTATGAGGACAGCAGGGATTATGAAAACTATGATGTTTACTATCCCGGTTATGATATTAAATAATATTTATGCCTCTTATAGATTCCCGCTTTAGCGGGGATCTATTTCGTTAAATACTGAGCTACTGCACCGGCACAGTTTTCCCCATCAAGTGCAGCGGATACAATTCCTCCGGCATACCCTGCTCCTTCCCCGGCGGGAAATAATCCTTTTACTGACATATTCATAAAAGATTCTCTATCTCTAAGAACCCTAATGGGAGAGCTGGTTCTGCTTTCCACAGCAACAATCTGAGCTTCTTCGCTATAATATCCCTTCATATACTTATTGAAAATATTCACCCCCCTTTTTAATCCCTTCATGATAAATTTGGGCAAGGTGTCGTGAAGAGGAGCTGAAGTTAACCCGGGAATGTATGAAGTTGGGGGCAAATCGGCAGAAACTCTATCATTCATAAAATCAGTTAATCTCTGAGCTGGGGCTTTTTGTGTCCTGTTTGCCAGTTCAAATGCCGTATGTTCAACTTCCATCTGGAGGTGCAGAGCAGAGAACGGATACATATTTTCATACTTTTTCCAATCTTTTTCATCTACTGCGACAACAAATCCAGAATTAGCAAAGGGGGAATCTCTTTGAGATAAAGACATTCCATTAACAACTATTTCGCCAGGTGCAGTTGCAGCAGGCACAATTATGCCTCCCGGGCACATGCAAAAGGAATAAATGCCTTTCCCTTCGAAATTACATGCAAGGTTATAGCTTGCCGGCGGAAGATTTGGATCTTTCAGTTCAGTATGATATTGAATTTGATTGATCAATTCCTGAGGATGTTCAATTCTTACCCCCATAGCAAAGGATTTAGGTTCAAGAAGGATATTATACTTATGATAAATATAGAAGATATCCCTTGCAGAATGTCCGGTAGCAACAATAACAGCATCAGCAGTATATTCCTCATTATCATTGACAATTACCCCTTCGATTTTGCCATTATTAATTAACAGATCAGTAACTTTAGAATTGAAATGAACCTCACCCTGGTTTTTCAAAACAGTTTCCCTGATTTTTTGTACAATACCCGGTAACTTATTGGAGCCGACATGAGGATGAGAATCGACTAAAATATCGGGATGGGCACCATGCTGAACCAAAATGCTAAGAATTTTTCTTGTGTCCCCTCTTTTAGTTGCTCTTGTATAAAGCTTTCCATCACTATATGTTCCTGCACCACCTTCTCCGAAACAATAATTGGAATCCGGATTTACAGTATCAAACTGTTGAATCTGGCGAAGATCCCTTCTCCTTGCACGAACATCCTTTCCACGTTCGAAGACTATAGGTTTAATTCCAAGTTCAATGAGTCTTAAAGATGCATACATGCCCGCGGGACCGAAGCCGACTATTATAACTTTTTTATCCCCCGATACAGGATTATATTTAACAATGCTTTTATTTTTTGGAGGGGATTCGTTAATAAACACAGAGCAAGACAGAATATATACAGGAAATTTTCCCCTTGCATCGACAGATCTTTTTTCAGTTACTACAGCAGTAATTTCAGAAATGTCTCTTCCCAGTTTCTTAGCTGCTAAACTATAAAGGAACTCTTTATTATTTATTGAAGAAGGAGGTATTACAAAATCTGTTTTTGTTATCATATTCCGTCCTCTGTTTGGAGGAAAAATTTAGAAAATTAATTTAATTAATATAATCCTTTAACAAGACCGCCATCCACATGGATAGTATTGCCAGTTAAATAGGCAGCCTGAACCGAAGCAAGATATATAGCCAGTGAAGCAATTTCTTCAGGACTCGCAAGACGGTTCATTGGAATTTCCCTGCTCATATCAGAGAGAATCTCTTCATGGGACCTTGCCGATGTTTTAGCTCTAATAACAGCAAGTTCATACAACCTATTGGTCAAAGTATAACCCGGAGCAATATTGTTTACAGTAATAGAATATTTAGCAATTTCGTTGCTTAAAGTTTTGGCAAATCCTACTACTCCGTTTCTTAATGAGTTAGAGAGGATAAGGTTCTCAATAGGCTGTTTGACACTAACCGAAGTAATATTAATAATCCTTCCCCATTCCCTGCCCATCATACCCGGAACAACAAGATTGCATAATCTAACCACACTTAGCAGGACCTGTTCAAATGCATTCTGCCACTTTTCATCATCAAGCTCCTGGAAATAACCGGCAGAAGGTCCTCCGCAGTTATTAACAAGAATATCAATATTGCCGAGGTTACTATTTACAATATCAATTGTATTTTCTATATCGCGAACTTTACTGAGATCACACAAGCACCAAATTACCTCTGTACCATATTTTTTCTTTATTTCGAGGGAAGTATTTATCAGGTCTTCCTTGGTCCTGGAACAGATAGCGACATTACATCCTTCAGCAGCAAACTGTTCAGCTACAGCTTTCCCTATTCCCTTACTTGAAGCAGTTACAAGAACATTTTTATTCTTAATACCAAAATCCATTTTTCCTCCTATCGCTGAATATTATAATTGAAGAAAAAACAATTATAGTGATGGTTTATATAAAGGCGAGATTCACTTTGAAAGTCCACGCCTGCTTTTCTCTATAAAATTAATCACTTCAGCCACCTCATTCTCTAATTTAAACTCATTTTTTATTTTATTAACTGCCTGAGAAACATTTAATCCTGATCTATATAACAAAGAGTATATTGTTTTAAGCAAATTAATCGATTCACTTGAAAATCCTCTTCTTCTCAACCCTATAACATTCAATCCTTCATAATCTAATGGATTTCCAGAAAAAAGAGTGTATGGAGGGACATCTTTTGCAACCATAGAAAGGGCACCTACCATACTATGTTTTCCAACAGATACAAACTGATGAACTCCCACAAGACCTCCCAGGATAACAAAATCCTCCAGGTGAACATGCCCGCCTAAGGCTGTGGAATTAGCAATAATGCAATTATTACCGACCCTGCTATCATGACCCACATGAGAATTCGCCATAAAAAGGCAATTATTTCCAATAATAGTTTTATTAGTTGCATGAGTGCCCCTGTTTATAGATACAAATTCTCTGAAAGTATTATTGTTTCCAATAAATACCTCAGAGAAACCTCCGTCGAATTTAATGTCCTGGGGAAGAGCACTAATAACCGTTCCCGGAAAAAATATATTATTCTCTCCGATCCTTGCACCGTTAAATATTGAAATATTGTTATATAACTTACAACCTTTCATTATTTTAACATCAGCATCTATAACACAAAAGGGGCCTACCTCAACGTCTACATCTATTTCAGCTTTAGGACTAATGATTGAAGTGGGATGTATTTTTGTCATACTTTATATACTTATTATTTGACTGAATCTTTATTTACAAGCATCTCTTCAACAATTGCGCTGGTATCCATTGCAATCAGAAGCTCCTCGTTTGTCGGGATGCGCAAAACGGTAACTTTAGAACCTAACGGAGAAATCACAAACTCTTTTTTCCTATTCTTTTCAGGATCAATACTAATTCCCATGAAATCCATATCTTTACAGACTTCCTCTCTAACATCCGGAGAATTTTCACCGATTCCCCCGGTAAATACGATGGCATTAGCTCCATTCATAGCAGCAACATAAGCGCCGATATATTTTTTTATCCTGTAACAGAATATATCAAAAGCATACTGTGATCTTTTATGCGTCTCTTTGACTGCAGCAATAATCTCTCGCATATCACTTGATTCACCACTTATTCCTATAAGACCGCTATGCTTATTCAAAAGAGTTTGAGCTTCGCCGAGGGATAATCCTTCCTTTCCCATTATATAAAGGATTACCGAAGGATCAATATCACCACTTCTAGTTCCCATAAGCAATCCCTCGAGTGGAGTAAAGCCCATAGTAGTATCTATAGATCTTCCATTATTCACGGCAGCCATACTGCAGCCATTACCTAAATGCATTGTAATTAATTTCAATTCTTCTTTCGGTTTCCCTAATATCTCGGCTGCTTTATTAGTAACATAAAGATGAGAAGTGCCATGGAACCCATATCTTCTAATCTTATATTTTTTATACAGTTCATAGGGAATTCCATAAAGGAAAGCTTTCGGAGGCATCTTAACATGAAAAGCCGTATCAAACACACCGCATTGCGGAGTACCCGGAAGAATCCTTTTACATGCCTGGATACCTTTTATGTTAGAGGGATTATGCAGAGGAGCGAGTTCTATATTATCCTGTAAAACCTGCATTACCTCATCATTGATCAATACAGAAGCTGAAAATGTTTCCCCGCCATGTACGACCCTGTGTCCTACGGCTTCAATATCACGTTTATCGTCGATTACGCCATGGTTCTTACTAAGCATCACACCGAGCACATATTCAATTGCAATTGTATGGTCTAATATTTCACCAACAATTTTTATTTCATCACCATCGTACCTTGTATGAGAAAGGACGGCGCTACTCATCCCAATTCTCTCAACGACTCCTTTTGCAAGAGCAGTCTGAGAATCCGTTTGATAGAACTGGTATTTAATTGAAGAGCTACCGCAGTTTAAAACTAAAACTTTCATTTTATATCCCCTCCTTTTCGGTACCGGCAATTATACTACCATTTTCATCATATTTATAAAAACCCTCGCCAGTTTTCTTACCAAGTTTCTTTTCCCGGACAAGTTTTCTAAGAACGGGGCAAGCCCTGTATCTTGGTTCGCCTAAGGTTTTCCATAAAGTTTCCATCCAGGCAAGAACTTCATCAAGCCCCATCATGTCAGCCATTTCGAGAGGTCCATTCTGGAAATTATACCCTAGTTTCATAGCAGTATCGATATCTTTTGCAGTAGCAACGCCTTCCATAAGTATATACATTGCTTCGTTTAGAAGGGGGACAATAGCGCGAGTAGTAACAAAGCCGGGATATTCATAGACTTCAACTGCTGTTTTTCCTATTCTTGCAGCAAAGGCCTTTACAATCTCAACTGTTTCATTGGAAGTGTAAAGACATTTTACCAATTCTACCAATGGGATCTTTGGAACAGGATTCAGGAAATGCATGCCGATTATTTTATCACGCCTGTTTGTTACTTCCGCAATTTTAGTAAGACTAAGAGTTGAAGTATTAGAAACAATAATTGTGTCTTTACCGGCAAGTTTATCAAGTTTTCTGAAAATCTCTTTTTTTAATTCAAAATCTTCATCAACAGCTTCGATAATGATATCCCTGTCTTTAACTTTATCAATGTCAAGTTCCCAAGTAATTCTACCCAAAACAGATTTCTTTTCACTCCTTGTCATAGCCCATCTCTTAATTTCCCTGTCAATATTTTCCGACAGGTCAGATTTTGCCCGTTCGAGATGTTCCTTATTTTTTTCAATCAGCATCACGTCTATACCGGCAGAAGCAATAGTCTGGGCTATCCCTTGTCCCATGATTCCCGCACCAATAATTGCAACACACGGAATGTGTTCAGCACCCGGCAATTTTTCCATTTTAGTTAACAGATCTTCCAGTTTTAAATTTTCATCCTGCATTACTAACCTATACTTATAATTGTTTCACAAAATTGTTTGTAGCTATTTATTTTAAAGGAGTAATCTTTTTAATTATCTAAAAATCTTTTTTCCTGAATATTAAAATGCTTAATAACAACATTAAAATTAAGAAAACCAGTGAAGTAATAACAGGTTGAAAACTATCAATCCTTTTTCCGGCTGTAATATTGATCAATAGACTTCCCATCAGTTCGGAAGTTTTTGGTACAATGTAATAGCACACTTTAATGAGATTTTTAAGAAACCCGTTTTCTATTGCATCGAGAAACCTTTCTTTGGCAGTGAGGAGCAAGGGACTAAGAATAAGGAATGTGAAATAAGCCATCATCATACCGAATACAGAACCCTGAGTTATTATTCCGAATAAAACTATCATAGAATAAAGGACTGCAAATGTAAAAGTTATTACCAGAGAAATACTGAGAAAGGCAGGGTCCCAGAAACCGAACTTCAAGGAAATAATCAGCCACACACCGAAAACGAGGAAGAATACATTTATAAAAACAACGAGAAGACCACCGAGATATTTCCCAAAAATAAGTTCAGTTCTTGAAACCGGTTTTGATAATAGCAAATCAATATTCCCCTTTTCCAGCATAGACGGGATAAATGAGGAAGAGGAAAAAATAGCCAGAAGAAGTCCTAATACTGCTAATGGTGAAACGATCATCATCTCAAATGAAGAAATTACCTGCAACATGGATATTTTAAGCCCCATAGGTTTTACAGCTTTAGTAAGCTTATCGACATTAATAAGACTGAAGATGATCAACTGTATTATAAGAACGACTGCAGAAATCCCCATAAAAAAGATAAAAACTTTTTTAGACATTGCCTCGCGCAAGGTGGAAAGGGTCATAATCCGGATGTTTCTCATTTCTTCTCCTCTTTATCTGCTTGCTGAATTAAAGAAATGAACATCTCCTCTAGAGTATTTTTCTGCGGGATGATCTCTTTTATTAAGACATTCTTGTTCCTGAGAGAATCTATAACCTTGTTTAATTCATTTATATCGGTTACTTTCAAATTATAATATTCATCTTTGTTCTTTTTCAAGCCGTTTATTCCGTTAAGTATCTCATCATTTAATATCCTATCAAATAAAAGGCGGTATTCTTCTTTTTTTTCAGTTAATTCCCTGACGGTTCCTTCCTTTAGTAATTTTCCCTTATTCAGAATTCCGACATTATCAGTTAT
>OCZT010008169.1_pt1 | contig 10214 bp, 7 predicted proteins | sample 1539031 | NCBI WGS metagenome assembly OCZT01 (sample SAMEA3539308, study PRJEB22396) | soil metagenome | biome: tundra; feature: field; material: soil | place: USA | collected 2010-05 | depth 0.15 m
ACAACAATTCAAGCTTCAAGGCGAAGGTGGATGATTCCTATCTATTGAACCGCTTCCGGTTTCAGGTGGATCTGCGTACGCCCAGTTGGTTCCGGGTTACGGCGCAGGTGCAGGACGCTCGTGCGGGCTTGCAAAACCCGCCGATCGGCCCGCCAAACACGGTTCGGTGGGATTTGAAGAAGGCTTACGTCGAGATCGGCGCGCCCGACAAGCACTGGTTCAGCCTGCGCGTGGGCCGGCAGCTCATCAACTACAACAACACCATCATCGCCAACTCCGAGTGGCGCAACCAGGCCCGTTCCTACGATGCGGCGGTGTTGAACCTGAACGCGAAGCGCGAGCACCTGGGCATCTTTGCTGCCTCGGCTGTGGTGCCGCAGGCCTTTGGTGTGAGCCCGCATCAGGAAGGAAACAACATCTACGGAGCCTACGGCCGCATCGATGATTTTCTTGTGCCGCACTCGAACCTTGAGCCGTTCTTCCTGTGGCGCTTGCAGCCGGCAGAGGTCGTCGAACCGGCCGTCGCCAAAACCACCGGCAAGGAAGACGAGAAGGTTAGTGGCGTGCGCTTCAAGGCGCAAGCCCACACGGCGCTCGATTATGGGGGCGAGGTGATCCTCGAAACCGGCAAGGTGGGAGTGCAGACGATTCGAGCCTGGGCAACGCAGGCAGGCGCGGCATACCAGTTGCTCAATGTAGCGGCCAAGCCGCGCGTCTTTACGCAGTACGACTACGCCTCGGGCAATAGCAATCCGGCGCAGAACGCAACGCATACCACCTTCGACACGATCTACCCGACAGCCCATGACCGCTTTGGCATCACCGACCTGTTCGGCGGGCAGAACATTGAGTCGGTGCGCGCCGGAACCACCGTTGAGCCCCACCGGCGGCTCACCTTCACGGTGCAGGGGCTGGACTTTTGGGCGGCTGATGCGCTGGACTCGATCTACAACACCTCGGGCAGCGCGATCGTGAACAACAAAACCAATCACGGCCGCCATGTGGGCGCGGAAATCGATGGCTACTCCTGGTATGAACTGAATAAGCACTTCAACCTGGGCGGAGGCATCGGCTACTTCGGCGGCGGCCAGTTCCTGACGAACGTGACAACCAGCCACTCGTACACCTACTACTACTTTGCGCTGAACTTCAAAGACAACGGAAGGAAGTAGCCAACGCCGTATTGGAAATCCGGGACGAGGCTGGTGTGGTGGACCATCGCGCTATCCGCATTCAGCCTTGTCCTCTTTGCATCGATTACAGCGGTTCTCCAATTGCTGTAGAGAGAATCCACTGCTGCAGAGTGGCTTTTTCCTAAAGAAAAAGCCACCTTGCACGTCGTAAAAGACGTCACGTGAATTGGAGAACCGCTCTAACAGGGCCCACCAACACTGGATTCTCTCTGGAACCTGTCTCATAAACCATCCAAGTTGGCTCGCGCAGAACATGAGCCACGCCCTCTGCGCGCCCACCCTTCCTTTACCCACCACTCACCCTCATGCTTGTATCATGCCTTTTGGAGGTTAGATTTCCCATGAACCTGAGCGGAAATACCATTCTCATCACCGGCGGCGGATCGGGCATTGGCCGCGGGCTGGCTGAAGCCCTGCATGCACTCGGCAACCAGGTCGTCATCGCCGGCCGCCGCAAGCAGCCTCTGGACGAGACCACGGCCGCAAACCCCGGCATGAAGTCGCTCCAGCTCGATATTGAAAACCCCGCCGCCATTCGTTCCTTCGCAGCCCAGGCGGCCGCCGAGTTTCCCAAGCTCAACGTGCTCATCAACAACGCCGGCATCATGCGCGCGGAGAAGCTCCTGGCCCAGCAAGCCGCTCTGACCGATGCGGAGGCAATGGTGACCACCAACCTGCTTGGCCCCATCCGGCTTACGGCGGCCCTGCTTTCCCATCTCCAAAAGCAGCCCGCTTCCGCAATCGTGAACGTCTCTTCCGGCCTGGCTTTCGTGCCCCTGTCGCTGACCCCCACTTATTGCGCAACCAAGGCGGCGATTCACTCGTATACCAAGTCGCTTCGCTATCAGCTCCGGGGCACCAATACCGAGGTGCTGGAACTGATTCCGCCTTACGTGGCCACTGATCTCATGGGCGGCGCCAGCGATCCGCGAGCCATGCCGCTCAATAAGTTCATAGCCGAGGTCATGGAAGTTCTGAAGACCACCCCCACGCCCACCGAGATCATCGTTGAAAACGCCAAGGGCCTGCGCTTTGCCTCCCAGAGCGGCAAGTACGAAGCGGTCTTCCAGGGCTTGAACGCTTCCATGGCCGACATTCAGTAGGCTCACCCGGTGCAAATGGTTCCTCAGGGTCCCGGTCTCCGGGACCCAGGTCGAGCCGTCGCGATATTCTGAGCATAGAGACAAATACGCGATGGATATTGGCACCGAAGAACTGACTCAGCAATTCGCAAGCGACAACTACTCCGGCATCTGCCCCGAAGCGTGGGCCGCAATGGAAAACGCGAACCGCGGCCACGCAACTTCCTACGGCGACGATCCTTGGACCGCTCGCGCCTCGAATACCTTCAGAGAACTCTTCGAGACCGAGTGCGAGGTCTTTTTAGTCTTCAACGGAACCGCGGCCAACTCGCTCGCGCTGGCATCGCTGTGCCAGTCCTATCACGGCGTAATCTGCTGCGACCAGGCGCATGTTGAGACCGACGAGTGCGGCGCGCCGGAGTTCTTCTCCAACGGGTCAAAATTGCTGGTGGCCCAGGGCGTGGATGGAAAGCTGACCCCCGCCTCCATCCATGAGCTTGCCACCAGGCGTCAGGACATCCACTTTCCCAAGCCCCGCGTGGTCACCATCACCCAGCCCACCGAAACAGGCCGTCTGTACACAATAGAAGAAGTCCAGGCCATCTCTGCCGCATGCAAGGCGCACAAGCTTCTGCTGCACATGGACGGAGCGCGCTTTGCGAACGCCTGCGCAAGCCTCGGCCGGTCCCCAGCCGAATTGTCGTGGAAGAGCGGGGTGGACGTGCTTTGCTTTGGCGGTACAAAGAACGGCATGCCCGTAGGAGAAGCGGTCCTGTTCTTCGACCTAGCACTTGCAACCGATTTCGACTACCGCTGTAAACAGGCCGGCCAGCTCGCGTCGAAGATGCGCTTTCTTGCCGCGCCCTGGGTCGGAATGCTTGAGAGCGGAGCGTGGCTGGCCAATGCTGAACACGCCAACAAGTGCGCGCGCTACTTTGCCGAGCGGGTGGTAAAGATTCCCAACGTGACAATGGCCTCGCCGGCGGACGCCAACACGGTGTTTCTAAAAGCCGCAGACGAAATCCTCGAGCGCCTCCGCAGCCGCGGTTGGAGGTTCTACACCTTCATCGGCGGCGCGGCCCGCTTCATGTTTTCGTGGGACACGGATTTGAAGCGAGTCGACGAGCTCCTTCATGATCTGAAGGAATGCGCCGGCTCCGATCTTCCAGCCGGCTCCAAGGCCTCCACTCCTGCGCATTGAGAATACTGCCGCAAATGCCCACCCTAATGTGGCACTGGCAGGGAGTAGGTAACGCCCATATTGAATTGGAACGAGTCCCCCTTGGTCGGAGGCACCGTCACCGCAGGATCGTTCAGATAGCTGTCAACGGTCCCCACTGAAAAGCTCAGGCGCTTGTAAACGGGCAAAAGCAGCGTATTGGACTCGCCCGCCGAATAGGCATGCAAATCGTTCCAGGCCGGGATGTACGAGACCTGCTGATTGAAGGTCATACCCTTGGGCAACTTGCGCACGTAGTTGGCCGCAAAGGTAGAACCAATCAAGCTTTTGTCCGAGCCGGGCGTCGCATTGATGAAGCTCTGACGCTCATACTGCACCGTTCCCTTAAGGTCCAATGTCTGCTTCGGCTGTTTCAAGATTGTCCGTCCAACGCCGCCGCCATAGATCTGTTGCAGGTCCAGGCTCTGCGAGAAGTTGTGGTCAAACGCCACCTGGGCCAACCCAAAGAATCGCGGCGAGAAGTACTCGTCCCGTTCCGCACCCGCATGGTAGATCGCCGTTTTCTCGGTAGGCGTGCCCGGCTGGGTGATCTTTCCATACGAACTCTGGAACCCCAGCAAGGTGCGGTTCCGAGGATTGAGCCAGCCGACAATCGGCTCCACGCGCACCAGCGAGACGCCACTATTAAGCGTGAGCGTATTCTGCGTTGCCTGCACAACGGTGGCTCCCCCGGTCACATTTCCCGTCCACCCCGAGAAGATGCCAGGTTCATGACGAAGCGCCCGGTCAAAGGTCGGTTGGTCGATGACGTACTCCACTTTCTTCACGGGAATCATCTCGGGAGCCGCGCCTCCCCCAGGCGTCAACTCAATTTGCTCGTTCTTCACTGACAGGCTGCCCTCCGGCAGATGCGTCGGCAGCGCCTTGCCTCCGGGGTCATACCCCTTCTCCAGAACAACAAATTTCGAAGCGGAATGGATCTCTTTTACCTTGTCCCAACTAACCGTGACATCCCCTGCGATATCGCTATGGAAGACAGCGTTCCCGCCGGCTGAGCGGAGAAACTTGCCGGTCAACTGGTCGCCGTTCGTGAACACGATGACGTCGGGGGCCGCACCCTTGGCGCTTTCCGGAGGAGCGGCATGTGCGGGACGATCGGCTCCCAGCGTGAGAACAAACAAGAGCGCCACCGCAGTTGGGCGCCACTGGCGAAACCGGTGGGTGTAGGTTCGGTCGAGCATGAACGCATGGAAGCGAGCGCGGCTGGGGCTCATGTATGCAAGCATCGTGAAAAAGCGTCTCCTGTGGAACCGAAATGGCTGTGGCGGAATCCGCAGCACCCTGAGGCCGGACGTAGAGCGGGTAAAACGGGGAAAGGCCAATTTCTTTGGATTGCGAGCCGTCTCACTCTACCCTGGGTGAGCCTGAGGCGCACCTTCACGGCAACACGCACATTTAGATGCGGCTGGCGCAGAAAAGGGATCGGGGATGTGCAGACGAGTATCTATGAAGCGACAACCGGACAAATACCTCTTACTCCGGGAATGGCGCGCCCGCCGTGGCGATTCGTATGCGGTGGTCGGTGAAGGGAATCGGCGAGTTGATGACCGTGACCTTCGGCATGTGGCATCCGGCACAATTCTTGTTTCCCACCGGACAAGCCTTCCCAGGCTGATCGGAGCGCGCGATTGCTTCGCCGCGTTCCGTGTGGCAGGCCAGGCACTTGCTGTCGTATGCCGCCGTCTTCTGCTCCATGGGCGCATGTGGGTCGTGGCAGAAGAAGCAACTGGAGCGCTGATCGGCTGCATGGTAGCAGCGGCTTTGTTCCAGCCGATATGCCGGTGAAACCACGCTGCGCGTTCCCTGCGGGTGCTCCGCCTTCATGTTGCTGGCCGACTCGTGGCACTGATCGCAGAAATCCAGGCGCATCTTCGGACGCAGATCGGCAGGGCTGAAGAGTCTCGCGTCTTCCGGCTTGCCTGCGCGCACCGCTGCCACGTGCTTTGCTCCCGGGCCATGACAAACTTCGCAACCGACGCCCGAAGTCAGCGCGCTGGTGTCGATCTTGTCGCCAATCACCGATGCCGGGCTGTGGCAACGGAAGCATCCGCGCACGTCGTCCACGCTGAGTCGCTTGCCTAGTGCCGTTTCAAGCGTTGCCGGCATTGTGGGACTGGCTTCAACATCGGTGCCCAGCATTCCGTCGGCAGCGTAGTAAGAAACCGGCACGCGGTAATACTCGCCGACGTGCTGAATCAGGTAAGCCTGAAAAACCTTCCCTTGGCCCACCGCAACAAAAACCGGCTCCGTAATCGTCTTGTGCCCGTCCGTCGCAGTAAAGGTCACCTGAGCGCCCTTCTTATGGAGCGAATAAGTGTACTTGCCGCGCTTGAAGCTCATCTCCGGAGGGCTGGCAAACACGCCTGCCTCTGCAGGACGAAGAATGGATTGGGCCATCTCCGAGGCAGATTGATTCCTGGCTTGTTCCGGATGGCACGATGCGCAGGCCGAACGGCCGGCGTAGTCGGCACTGTTCGCTGCCGGATGATTCGGCGTCCATCCAGCCTCAGTCTTCTTTTCAGGAGCCGCTTGTCCGCCAGTGTTTAAAGAAGCCGTAGCCGTCAGGGCCGCAACAAAGGCCAGACGAGAGAAACCCAACCAATGGTTACGCATCGAACACTCTCCAACCGCGGCCAATCAGGAGGGGAGTTCCAGCAGGCTTCGCAATGACCAATCAGACTATGCGCTGAAACGAGCGAAGGTCAATTCCTCTTTCAGAGGACTGGGAGGGTCTGAAGTCGAATGGCCTCAAAGTCTCGAATCCGCTACTGATTCCGCTTCCGGAAGACGACCTTCAACTCCCGCCGCCAGTGTTCGGTAAGGGCAATCAACTCCCACTCCACTTCAGGAGAGAAGTAGCGTAACACCGGCTCGTTCGCCGGATGAATTCGAAGAGCGGGTGCAGCAAGCAGCAGTCGCGGAGCAAGCGATGAAACCTCTGTGCCCGAAAAATACCCTTGCCGCTCAAAGGCTGAAAGCGGTCGTCCGCCTTCGTTGCCGGCCACAGGCTGGCGATCGCCGTTCAAGGCGCGCACCCGAATCCAGTAGTCCAGCGCTTGCAATGGCAGGTGCAAATCCTCGTCGGCCTTGAGTTCGATAATCGTTAATCGCCCGTTGCGGTCAAGCGTAAGCAGGTCCAGCATGCCCCGGTCGCCCGCGGAGAGAGCCGGCACCTGCGTGTACATCAAGTCGCCGCGCAGTCCCGGCAGCAGTTCGGTGATGCTGGCGCGCAGCAGCGCCTCAAGCCAGCGCTCCGGTTGCATGCGAAAAAGCGGGTCCGGATGCATGCCGTCGGCGTGGCGGCTTTGAAAGAGGCGCGCTAACAGATCGCGGCAGAGCGCCTCGTTCTCCGGCGTGAGCGGCGTCTCGTTGGCTCCGGCGCCAAAGGTCAGCTCGTTTTCGCGCGCAAATGAGTTGGCCGCAAAGCCCTGCCGTACGCGCGCAAACTCAAGGCCATGCAGCAGCAGCCCCACCTCGGTTGCCGAACTCGGCCGAACTTCGACGCGGTTCCTTGCCGCATCGGGCGCCAGCGCCAGCAGCCGGTCAATCCCCTCCTGGCAGCGCTCGATGGCCCCCGTGGCTGAGAATGCGTGAACCAGCCGCGACTCCAGGTTCCCGGTGTCGCGAAAATCGACAGCAACAAGCTCTTCACTTCGCTCGTCGAGTGTGAAGAGTTGAAAATCGGCGGCGGCGTGATTCAGCCAGGCCATTCTTTCTGCCGTCGTGCGCCAGGAGCCGGCCGGAACAACAACCTTGAGCCCGCCAAAGTGCCGTCGTCCGTCTCCTCTTTGCCGGCAATGATCCAGCCACAGGATTCCCAGGGTCAGAACGCCGTCCACCATTGCCCCGGACTCTGCCGCACCCACGCCAATCACCGCGTCGGCAGCGGTTCCGTGCAGCAGCCTTCCTCGCGCATAAGCCGGACCAAAGCTGTGCTCCAGGTCCATGGCCGACCGCATTCCATCCACCTTTGCACCAATGAAGTTGCGCGTCAGCACGCGCTCCAGCAGTCTCTGGTAATTGCGCCGCGAAGCTTCGCGGGCAGTCGGAGTCCGGCGGTCGCTGGTCGGCACCAGTTCCAATGCCTGCGGTTTCGCCGCTCCCATCCGTCGCGTGATAAGGCGCAGGCACGCAGCGCGCTCCTGCACCTCAACCACCGTGCGCATCAGGTTGCGCTCTTCGCTCCACAGTTGCAACAGGCAACGGCCATGCTGCTCGGTCACCGCGTAACGCGCGCTGCGCATGTCGAAGATGACGCGGCCATCCTCAAGCAGCGCGGCTGCCGGATGGTCTGCCAAATACTCTTCAATGGTTTTGGTCAGCAGCGCCGGGGAAGCAGCGTCAGCGCCGGCAGCCATGCGGGGCTCTTACCAGCCCATCCGTGCGCGAAGGCCCGTGATGTGCGCCGTGTGATGGCGCGAGTGCCAGTCGTAAAGCGCCAGCGTGGTGGCCAGGTTCAGCCGGCCCCGTTCGGGATGATTGAAACCTTTCTGAAAGTCCTCGTCAGAAAGTGACTCAAGCAGCGCCACCCAGCGACCGTGCAGCGCATCGATCAACGAAATAGAAACATCGACCGGCAGGCGGCTATCCGCCAGGTTCGCCCAGGCGGCTTCGTCATAGGGATTGATGGTGGGCCAATCCTCAGTGAGCGCAAGTTTGAAGCGCATCAGGCACACGGAGTGACTGTCGGCCACGTGGTGCACCACCTGCCGCACCGTCCATCCGCCGTCGCGGTAGGGCGTGTCGAGTTGGCTGTCGTTAAGGCCTTTGACCGCGGTGCGCAATCGCTCTGGAAGCTGCCGCAGCGTCTGAATATGCGCGGCGCGAATCCCCGGCACGCTGGCAGCCGGAGGAGTAAAGCGGCCAATCGGATACCGGAGGTCGTCCACTTCTGTCATGGCTCGAACTTTACCATGCCTGCTCTAAAACGGAAAAATCTGGCCCGGCCCGGGCAGCGACCCAACCTGGGCGCCGGGGTTCGCTTTAGATGTGAGTCTTTTTGTAATGACTTGAGTGGAGATGCTTAAGGTTATGCTTGAGCTCATTCTTTAGGTGCTTATTGATGTGCTTGTTGAAGTGCTGGCCGTGCTGCTTCGCGGCAACGAGTGCCGGGCTTGCAAACACCATCAACAAAAGGACGGCTGCAATAATCTTCCTCATGGTGAGAATTTAACACGCAAACCGGCGGGCGAACTTTGCCCTGTATCAAGTCCGCAACAGGCGCGACCCGCGCGCCGCCGCGCCGTTGAAGGCGTAAACTTAAGCTACGATGACAACTTCGGCCGCTTCCCCACGACCCAGTCATAACCGGTATTTCTTTGAGAAGTTTGGCATCACCGAGCGGCTGCTTGAGCGCTGTCTTGGCGAGGCCCTCAGCGCCGGTGGCGACTATGCCGACCTTTACTTCGAGTCGGTTACGGCAACCTCCCTGGGCGTCGACGAGCAGATTGTGAAATCGGCCAGCCAGGGCACCAGTGCCGGCTGCGGCATCCGCGTTCTCTCCGGCGAACGCACCGGCTACGCCTACACCGATAACCTCAGCACCGAGCGCCTGTTGCACGCAGCTCGCACCGCAGCTCTCATCGCCTCAGGCCCCGCAAAGCAGCCTGTGCAAGGCTTCGTTGAAGCGCCGGCAGCCGATCTCTATCCGGTTCCGTTGGGTGGCTTCGATCTGGACCTGGCTGCGCGGCTGGAATTGATTCTTCGCGCCGACCGCGCCGCGCGAGCCTTCGATCCTCGCGTCGTGCAGGTGCGGGCCGGCTACAGCGAAGAGCTTCGCCGCATCCTCATCGCCGCATCCGACGGCGCTTATGCCAGCGACACCCAGCCGCTGTGCCGGCTCAATGTTTTCGTCATCGCCAAAGAAGACGCCAACACCACCCAGGGATCGGCAGGCGGAGGGGGACGCGCCGGCCTCGAGCAGTTCACCGGCTCCAAAAGCCCTGAGAGCCTTGCCCGAGAAGCCGCGCGCGGAGCGGTTCTGCAACTGGGCGCCCGCCCCGCTCCAGCTGGCGAGATGCAGGTGGTTCTCGGTCCTGGCTGGCCCGGCATTCTGCTCCATGAGGCTGTGGGCCACGGCCTCGAAGCCGACTTCAATCGCAAAAAGACCTCGGCGTTTGCCGGCCTGATCGGCCAGCCGGTTGCCAGTCCCAAGGTGACGGTAGTGGACAACGGAACCATCGCCGGCCGCCGTGGATCGCTCAACGTGGACGATGAAGGATCGGCTACCCAGGAGACCGTGCTGATCGAGGGCGGAGTGCTGCGCGGCTATCTATCCGATAAGCTCTCCGCGCGGTTGATGGACATGGCCAACACCGGCTCCGGCCGCCGCGAAAGCTACCAGTCCATCCCCATGCCGCGCATGACCAACACTTACATGCTCGCCGGCGACGATGCACCCGAGGACATTATTCGGAGCGTCAAGCGCGGCCTCTACGCCGTCAACTTCGGTGGCGGTCAGGTTGACATCACCAACGGCAAGTTCGTCTTTTCCGCCTCCGAGGCATATCTCATCGAAGACGGCAAAGTGACAGCCCCAGTGCGCGACGCAACCCTGATCGGTAACGGCCCCGAAGCATTGAAATACGTCTGGATGGTCGGGAACGACCTGAAGATGGACGAAGGCATAGGAACCTGCGGAAAGAACGGCCAATCCGTCCCCGTCGGCGTAGGCATGCCAACCATCAAGCTCGACAAGAT
>OCZT010008170.1_pt1 | contig 10213 bp, 13 predicted proteins | sample 1539031 | NCBI WGS metagenome assembly OCZT01 (sample SAMEA3539308, study PRJEB22396) | soil metagenome | biome: tundra; feature: field; material: soil | place: USA | collected 2010-05 | depth 0.15 m
GGGGCAGCCGAGCAGCCCGCGGCCACGGCCAGCGCCAGCGCCGCGCCGCAGGCGCCGGCCGCGGCTGGTCGGCTGATGCGCATCGGTCTCTCCGTCTCACCGGGGCCATGGCGCGGCCGGGATCGGCTGCCCGGTACCTGTTTACACGGCGACTGCCCGCAGCGCGATCTGCCCGCACGCAGCCCGCTGCGCGGGCAGTGGCTGACCTCGCTGCTCGGCCTGGTGCTGCTGGGCGGCCTGACGATCATCGCCGTCACCGGCGGCTGGACCCGGCCCGCAGGGCGCGAGCCCTGGCCGCGCCAGGCCGCTGAATCGATTCGGCGAGCGTGGGCGAGCTGGCATGAGGGCATGCCTGGCTCATACGTTGTCATTCATGCACGGGCTCGCAGCGCTGCCGATAGGAACCCAATGATCACCTGGTTCGGCGGCCTTCCGCCACGCCGGCGGATTTTCGCGGCCGGGCTCGCGCTGCTCGCCGCCGCGGGCACTGCCGCGGTGGCCATCACTGTCATCGCTGGCCGGGCCGGCCATAGCCCGCCGGGCGGCTATCCGGCCCAGGACCGGCCAGGACCGGTCCTGCTGGTGCCCGGCTACGGCGGGAACACCCGCGCCCTGTCGGTCCTCGCCAGCAGGATCCGGGCCACCGGCCGCAGCGCAACGGTCGTGCAGTTGCCGGGCAACGGCACCGGCAGCCTGACCCAGGACGCCGGCGTGCTCAATAACGCGGTCGCCCGCATACTGCGCGGGGGCGCGCCGTCGGTCGACGTGATCGGCTATTCGGCCGGCGGCGTGACCGTGCTGCTGTGGGCCCGTGAGGACGCCGGCGACCGCAAGGCCCGGCGGGTGGTCACGCTCGGCTCCCCGTTCCGCGGCGCGTCGATCGCGGCCGCGGCCGAGGGATTCGCGCCGGACGCCTGCCCCGTCGCCTGCCAGCAGCTGGTGCCCGGAAGCAGCCTGCTCGCCGGGCTCGCCACCGGCCCGCCCGCCCGGCTGCGCTGGCTATCGCTGTGGAGCACAGATGATCAGACCGTCACGCCGCCTGACTCGGCCCGGCTGGCCGGCGCGATCGACGTGCCCATCCAGTCGCTCTGCCCGCAACAGCGGATCAGTCATTCTCAGCTGCCGACTAGCCCCGTCGTGACCGCGATCGTCCTGCAGGCGATCGGCCCCGGGCCGATCCGGCCGCCGGTGCCCGCCGTCTGCCGTGCCTGACCTGGCTCGTCCGGGAACGGCTCAGCTCGTGATGTCCTTTGTCGCGAAGTGCGCCCATGCCAGGGCGAGGAAGACGGTGACGTAGACGGCCTGCACGGCGAACCCTCGCTCGATGTTCCGCCACAAGATCGGCTGGCGGAAGAAGTCAATCCAGGCGAGCCAGTACCGGGTCGGCAAGTATGGGCTGACTGCCGTCGCTGAGTTCAGCGTCACCAGCACCTCGCTGGTAACGAGAGCGGCAAGCGCGCCGAGGGCCGCGCCGAGAGACGAGTCGGTGACCGTCGAAAGGAACAGCGCGATGGCGCCGACGCCCAGCATGGACACGGCGATGAAGGTCACCGCGCCGAGCGTTCGCAGGATGATCTGGGCAAGCGTCAGCCCGGAGCCAGACAGCGAGGTCGCCGCCAGGCTGGACAGGCCGCCGGAGCTTATCCCGACTGGCTGCGAGCCGAAGAGCAGCGCCCCGGTCGCATAGGCGGTGACCGCGATCAGCGCGACGGCGACCAGAACGAACGCCATGAGCGCGACCAGCTTGGCCGCCAGCAGCCGGGTGCGGCCGACCGGCCTGGCCAGCAGGCACCTCAGCATCCCCGAGGAAGCCTCGCCCGCGATGGAATCGCCGCCGACGACGGCCACGGCGACCGGCAGGAAGATCGGCAGCACGATCGCGAGTGCGGCCGCGGGGAAGAGCGATCCGCTGGACAGCACGGCGGACAGCAGCGCTGGCCCCTGCCCCGGCGGCGGCGCGAGATGCGTGACCGCGACGAACACCGCGACCAGCACCGGGAGTCCGCAGAGCAAGGCAAGGCTCACCCAGGTTCGCGGCCGGCGTGCCAGCTTCACCAGCTCGACCCTCATCATTGCGTCCCCCCGCCGGCCGCCGGGCTCGCCAGGTCCTGTTCTGGGCCAGCCCCGCCGATACGGTCAGCGCCGGCGCTGGTGACGGCGAGCACGAGCTCCTCAAGCGATCGCCGCTCGGGACCGATTTCGGTGACTCGCATGCCAGCCGCGACAAGGCGGCTATTGAGTTCCGACGGGTCCGTGGCCACCACGACAAGCCGGTCACCGTCGCGGTGCGCTACGGCACCGTCCAGCAGCGCTGCCGCGTTATCCGCGTCGGGAGTACGTATGATCACGCGGCCGGTCGGCGCCCGTAGCGCCGCCAGGTCCTCCTGCCGGACGAGGCGTCCGTGGTTGATGATGCCCACCCGGGTGCACAATTGCTCGACCTCGCTGAGCTGATGGCTGGACAGGAAGATCGTGGTGCCGGCCTCGTTAAGCCCGGTGAGCAGGTCCCGCATCTCCCGGATGCCGCGCGGGTCCAGGCCGTTGGTCGGCTCGTCGAGCACCAGCAGCCGCGGCGCCCGCAACAACGCCGCGGCGAGCCCCAGCCGCTGACGCATCCCGAGCGAGTACTTCTTGACGGCCCGGCCGTCAATCCCGGCCAGGCCGACCCGTTCCAGCGCCTCGCCGATCCGCAGCTTGCGGGTCCGGCGGCTGCCGGCCGCGCCCGAGGCATCCAGCAGCGCGAGGTTGGCGCGCCCGGACAGGTGCCCGTACGCGGACGGACCCTCTATCAGCGAGCCGATCCGCGGCAGCACTTCCGCGGCGCGGGCCGGCATGGGCTGGCCCATGACCTCGATCTCCCCGCTGGTCGCGTAGACCAGGCCGAGCAGCATCCGGATGACCGTGGACTTGCCGGAGCCGTTCGGGCCCAGGAAGCCGTACCTGTCCCCCTCGCGCACCTCCAGGTCGACATGGTCGACGGCAAGAATGCTCCCGTAGCGTTTCGTGAGCGAACGCGTGACGATCATGTTCTCCTCGCGAACCTCGGGCGCGGGCGCGTGAAAAGCGCGCGCAGGCGCGCTAGCAGGTCAGAAGCCGCATGCTCCAGCAGCGCCGGGGTCACCGCACCGGTGAAGAGGAACGTCCGCCCGAAGCGCTGCGAGGTGGCCAGCAGGACGGTGAGCAGCGGGGTGCGGATGAGCAGGCCGGTGCCCCCCGGAAGGCTGATGGCAGCGGCGGTCCTGCTCGCGGCGCTGACCGCCTGCGAGCCGGCCGTGCCCGGCAGCGGCAGCAGGACGAGCCGCGAGAAACCCGTGCCATAGGCGGCCACGCCGGCCAGACCGCCAGGGGTTTGTATCCGCCCGAGCCCGCCGAGCGACGCGGGGAACGGGTCGCCGTCGCGGTCACCGTCGCCGTCGCCTTTCAGGACGCCGTTGAGGGAAGACAGCCGGGCCGTGACGACATCGACACCAGGCGAGGGATGGGGGATCAGGGTGGCGAAGGCCGGGCGGCGCTGGCTCAGCTCAAGGAAGCTGGCCACCAGGACGGGACGGCTCACGCCGCGGGCCATGATCCTTACCTCGACCGGCAGGCCATCAGCCGGATCGGCCCATATGTCGATCGCGCCAATGGTCGTCGCGGGGTCGGCGGGCACCAGGCGAAGCCCTGCCGCGTCCACTCCCGCCACCCGCAGGGAGGGCAGCCGCGAGATGTGATCCGCGGGAGAAGCCAGCCCGAGGAGCCTGCGGGCCAGCGCCGGGGGCAGCAGGTCCGGCGACCACGGCAGCCTGACCGGCTGGGCACCGACAATGCGGGTCAGCAGATTATCGGTGTAATCCCACCGGTAAGTCACCCGGCAGACCTGGTAGACGTCACTTTCTCCCACCGCCGAGAGCCCATCGGCACGCCAGTGACCCGGCGACAGGTACCACACCTCCTGATCGGTGGTGCTGTCGAAGAGCCTGCTCACGCCCTGCAGATCCGGCAGTACCGGCAGGCCGAAGTCCACCGTGCTCTCGGCGTACCCCTGGTACGGCAGCCACGCCGAGGCGAGGATGCGGGCACGTAGTGCCTGAGCGCTGATGCCAGATCCGGGGACCGGGAGCGCAGCCCTTACCGCGGGAAGCACGCACAGCACGGCGATCCCGCACAGAACGACCGACCAGCGGCGTCGTGCCTGGCGGCCGACGACGCTCACCGGCGGCCGCGCATCGCCGCTATCGCCATCTGTTCACAGTACGGCGGTGTCGCCCATGCCGGGCAGTGGGCGCTCAGCGGTGGGATGTCACCGATTGAGCCCGGCCCAGGTGTCGAGTCCGAGATAGCGGACGCTTGCCGTCTCGATCTCCATCAGCTCGTGATGCCCTAGGTAGTGGACAGGGTCGCCCTGAATGAAGGAGACGTCAATGCTGCGTATCTGATCGACGAGGTAGACGACGGACTGGCCGAGGAGGTCGAGAACGGGCCGGAAACGCATGGGGCGGGCACTGGCGGAAGTCGGGACGATCGTGGCGACGGTCCAGTCCGATGTCGGGGACACGACAAGGCCGTACCGCCGGCCCCGCTGCTCATGACCGCGCTTAGCGTCACCAAGGTCCACGCGGTAAACCGCTCCCCTGATCACCAGGCATCCGGCTCGGCAGCTATGTTCTCGTCAGCGTTGGCGGCCATGTCGGCACGCGCCTGCCGCAGCCACATCTCGCGGTCCAGGAGCCGCAGAGCCCGCCGCAGCGCGTCGCTCGCAGATTCGCCGGTCACCTGCATCACCGCATCGATGATGCGCTGATCTTCCTCCGTGGGGCGGAACCCGATAGTCGTCGGCATGGGCCAAGTGTACAACAAACGTTCAACGCATGGCAGGCCTCCGGCAGCGGCGGCGGGCCCCAGGTGTTGCCGGCCGGCAACACGTGCGTGGCCGGTCCAGGGCCGAAACGCTCCGGGCGTAGGTGCGGGCGCCCGTCAGGTCCCGGTCAGCGCAGGTACTGTCGCCGGGCGCAATGACGATGGCCGGATCCTTTCCCTGCTGCCAGGCCGGAACATCGCAGTAACCGAATCGTCCTCCCCGGAGGGTTCCCCTAAGCTGCCGGGACAATCGGAGGCGACTTGTGCCCGGCTACGACCTGGTGATCGTTGGTGCGTGTGGGCCCTGGGCAACGTCACCAACCAGTTTCAGCTCAAGCACATGGCGAGCGCCGAAGCCCGGCTGGTTCGATTCAACCTAACCCATCCCGACCGGCCTAAACGAAACCCGTTCCGCCTCGTCCCCGCTGCGGTGTTCGCCGACCCTCAGGTGGCCACCGTGGGTGCCACAGAACGCCGGCTCCGTGCGGACGGCCGTACCTATCTGGCAGCCTCCAGCGACTACGCGGCCGCCGCCTACGGCTGGGCACTGGAAGACACCTCAAGTTTTGTAAAGGTGCTCGCCGATCCCGCCACCCGCCGACTGCTGGGCGCCCACATCATCGGCCCCCAGGCATCCACCCTCATTCAGCCTCTCATCCAAGCGATGTGCCTGGACAACACCGTCGAGATCGCCGTCGGCGTCCTCTACATCCACCCTGCGCTGCGCGAGGTCGTCGAACAAGCACTCCTTGCGCTCGGCCCGGTGCCTAGCGAGTCAACCAGTGGGAGGCCGGACGTTCGACCGTGACGGCCATCGGAAGGGCGCACAGCACGGCTCATGCCCGCCGCTCTACCGGAACCTTGATGTAGTCCAGGCCGAAGTCGTGCTTCCACGCGCTCCCGTCCGCCGAGCCCTCCCAGGCGCCCTTGATCGCGGAGCCATCGCCGGAGATCACTCCGGTAAACCGCTGCCAGAAGCCGGGGGCCTCGCGCCACAGTTTCCAGATCCCGCCATCCAGGCTCATCTGGTACACCCGGGCGACTCCGCGTGAGTCGTAGTAATGCTGCGAGAAGATCTCCGGATCATCGCCCGCGCCGATGATGGCAATGCCGCTCGGGACTGCCGGATGCTCGATGACGAACCGCTGGGTGAGGAAGCACTTGCCCACAAGCCACTCGAAGGTGACACGGCCGCCGCGGTCGGTGATCGGAGGGCTTCCAGGGCCGAAGTACCCGGCGTCGAAGGATGCCTCCATCTCCCATTGACCGATCAGTACCTCCAGGCGGTCAAGCGACACGGGCCGCCCGCCGGGGATATCACCCGGGCTGTCGGCGTGACCAGCCAGCTCCTGATCCTGCAGTTTGCCGCCGCTTGTCATCGCGGTACTCCTTTCGCTGGTTCGTCCGGGGATGCGGGTCTGCAAGCCCCGGTGTGCGGGCACGGTGCGGTGCTAGTTGGACTGCAGCCTGGCGAGCAGTTCTGCCAGGCGGTCGGCGGAGTCACGGACGCCCCGTTCCAAGTCGGCGGCGATCATGCCGTCGCGGTCTTCGACCGACTGGAAGCTGGAGATGGTGCGCATCAGCGTCCTGCCACCGCCCTCCTGCTGCTCCAGGGTGATGGCGTCGAGCTTCACGTGGCCCGGCATGCCCTCGAACTCGAAGGTCTGCACGATGGCGTCCGGTGACGGGGTGCCGTGGAAGACGCCGTGGAATCCGTACTCGTTGCCCTGGGCATCGGTGTGGACGTAGCGCCAGGTGCCGCCATCGCGGACCTCATAGCGGTCGATGGTCAGGGTGAGGTCGCGCGGGCCCAGCCACTGCACCAGCAGCTGAGGGTCTGTGTACGCCCGGAACGCCAGTTCGCGCGGAGCGTCGAACTCCCTCGTGATGGTGATCTGCGGCATGCCGGGCTCGGCGGTGATCGTTGTCTTATTCATCGTCGTTTCCTTCCGGTTCATCGTGGTTCCCTTCCGCCGGGACCGCCTGGCGGCGGCCGTCGCTGGTGTCGGCTTGCAGCGCCGCGAGCAGGTCGTCGAGCCGCTCATGGCTCTCGTCCCAGAACCGCTGGTAGCGAGCAAGCCAGGTGGTTACGTCGCGGAGCGGCTCAGCCTGCAGGTGGCTGAGCCGCGCGGTGGCGCGCCGGGTCCGGGAGATCAGCCCGGCGTTCTCCAGCACCTTCAGGTGCCGGGAGATCGCCGGCTGGGACATGTCGAACGGCTCGGCGAGCTCGGCGACGGTCGCCTCGCTCTCGGCCAGCCGGGTCAGGATCGCCCGCCTGGTCGGATCAGCGAGCGCCCCGAAAACGAGACTGAGCTGGTCGGCCACAATCTATAACCATCCTCTTTTAGAACGAGTTGGTTATAGATTGGCCTAAGAGCCCGCACCTGTCAAGCCCCATGCGGAGGCGGCGCGCGATACCGGGCATGACCGGATCGCGCTGGAGAGGGAACGATCCCGGCTCAACGCCGCCCGCGGCCGGGCAGGCAGTGACTGCTCACCTAGGCGTAATGTTCCGGTACTGCTCGAAGGCGGCCACGAAGCCGGGGACATCGCCGCGGGCTTCCAGTTCCAGCGACTCGCCGCCGGTGAAGGTGATGGTCAGCGGCCACCAGGACTTGGCGACCTCCGCGCGGATCGCGGTGATACGGGCGACTTCCACGGTGCCCAGATGATCGTTGACCTGGCTGAGCATGGGGTCGGCGGCCCATACGTGCAGCGTTTCTGGCTCGAGGCCCAGGACGACCGCCGCGTCCAGCGGCATGTCGGTCCGCTCTTCGTCGCGGTGCGCGGCGGCGCGCGCTGCGGGCCGGGCGACGAGGTAGTTCCCAAGCGGGCCGAGCCAGCGCGTGAAGCTCATTGCGGTGCTGACCCGGGCATAGACCGCGGCGCTCAGCGGTGGGCCGCCGTCCTGCTGCGAGAGGGCGGTGACCAGGTCTTTGTCCTCGACGTGCATGAGCACCTCCGGAGCAGAGGGCCACGGGTCTTCGCCGCGACCTGCCGGGCAGGTTAGCGGACAGTACTTTCCATTGTAAAGTAGCAGCGGTGTTGGGTAATCCGATGGATGCGTCCGCGCGTCAGGCCGCCGAGGCGCTTGATGATGTTGTCCGGCTGCGGGGACGCACCCGCAGGTCGCTGGGTATGCCGTGGTTCCCTCTGGTCTGCTTCGGCGTGCTTACCATGGCGAGTGCGCCGCTGATCGCCGGCCCGGGCACGGCCGCGCTGGTATCGCTATGGCTCGTGGCAGGCGTCGCCGGAATGCTGCTGACGCGCCGCTACTACCGGCGCCGCGGGCGGCGCCGGGGCGTGACAGGACGCGGAAGGCGAGCGTGGGTGGTCGCCGCGGTCCTTTTCCCGGTCTGCCTGACAGCCGGCGTCACTGGCGGCATCGCAGGCGGCAAGGCCGGCGCCGTGCTGGCGTCGATCGCCGTCGTCGTGGTCGGCTATGTCGTCCTGGGCATGCTGCAGCACAGCCTGGTGGCGGCCCTGGCAGTGACCCCGGGGGCAGTTCTCGCGGTCGCGTTCATCCTGGCGGGCCTCCCGCCCTGGGCTGCCGAGCTGGCCTTCGGCGCCGCCATGGTGGTGGCGGGCGGCGGCCTGCACGCGGCGGGGGAACGCCCGTGAGCCATCCCACCCGGCGCCTCGACGATGCGGTCCACCAGCGCACGCGGCTGGGCATTCTCGCGGTGCTCTGCGAGGGCGGCCGGGCTGACTTTGCCTATCTGCGCAATACGCTCGAACTGACCGACGGCAACCTGTCGCGCAACATCAGCCGGCTGCAGGAGGCCGGCTACGTGCGGATCGAGAAGATGGCCGAAGGCCGCAGATTCCGCACCTGGCTGAGCGCCACCCCCGCTGGCCGTGCCGCACTGAACGCCGAGATTGCCGCGCTGCGGGAGATCATCGCCGGCCTCGACGCACCGCCCGTCCGCCAGCGAGCACGGCAGCCGCTGACCGGACCTGCCTGAAAGCCAGCCCGCGGGTAGCCAGCGGACGGGCACTCTGGCCTCCCCCAGCGGTCAGGCGGACCGAGTCAGTCCTGGGCAGCTCAGGGCCAGTCTCAATTCCCGGTCAGCGGGGGACGCCTCACCAGGTCGGCATAGCCGCGGTGAGCGGCACGCTGCCGACCGGCGGCGTACGGGTAACGGCGGCGTGAAATCAACCCCATATGGACGACCGGAGCGCAAATTATCTCCAGTTCTGGCCGCTCTTCCCAGGCGGCCAGCCGGGAGCGCACAATAGAGCGGTGACTGACGGCCAGACAGCAGCGGCGTGCCCGCAATGCGGCAGCGCTGCCGCCGTGCATTCGATCCAGGAACTCGCCGCGCTGGCCAAGGGCCGCACGGGCGGGCAGCCGCAAGGGACCCCGGGGGCGCCGCAACAGGGGTATGCCGCGGAGCCGCAGCAGGGACCGCTGCCGGGATACGCGGGCGAGCCGCGTTCCGGGCCACTTCCCGGCACCCAGGCAGGCCGTAACTTCGGCTTTCCCCGCAACGTGGGCGGTGACATCGCCTCGTCGATCGAGGACGATATCGCTGGCGCTGCCGTGGCCGCGGCCACGAAGTTCATCGGCCGGGCGATCGGCCGCCGGATGCAGCGCACGTTCAACGAGCGGGTTCAGCCAGCCCTCGCCGCCAAGCAGGAGGCAATGCTCCGCGAGCAGACCGCGATAGCGGAACGGTATCCCGGCCTGCGCGCCTGCCTGACCGACAAGGTGGTCTTCCTGGCCGGCGGCAGCCGCGTACTGCCGATGGCCGGCCTGACCGGAATGATCACCCTCGCGCAGGCGGATGCCCTGGTAGCCAGCCTGCAGAACGGCTGACCCGTCAGGCCGTGGTTACCGTCAGCCCCAGGTAGATCCGGTCGGCCACCGCGCGCTCTCACCGCGGGCCCGGTCACCGCGCCGCGCGCGGTGCATGCCGCCAGCGTCACGTCCGGGTTGTTCCGGATCCGCTTGGCCTTGCCGGTGCCCGAGCCGGCCGCCGCCACCGGATTACCTTTACTCTCCGGGCCGGCTGCGGGTCTCGGCTAGCCGCCGGGTGAGGTAGCGCCGCTCCACCTCGGTGGGCGCCAGGGCGAGTGCCTCCCGGTAGGCAGCGGCTGCCTCGTCGGCTCGGTCAAGGCGTCGCAGCAGGTCGGCCCGGGTAGCGGGCAGCAGGTGGTAATTGACCAGCGCGCCGCTGCCGGCCAGCTGTTCCACCAGGGCGAGACCGGCCGCCGGGCCGTCGGCCATCGCCACGGCGACCGCCCTGTTCAGCTCGACCACCGGCGACGGCGTCAGTATCGCCAGCTGGCCGTAGAGCAGCGCGATCTGCGCCCAGTCCGTGTCGGCGGCGCGGCCGGCGGTGGCATGGCAGGCCGCGATGGCCGCCTGCAC